>JAEEGI010000740.1_pt1 | contig 89064 bp, 74 predicted proteins | sample 8958751 | NCBI WGS metagenome assembly JAEEGI01 (sample SAMN16246545, study PRJNA631951) | gut metagenome | biome: gut microbiome; feature: rumen; material: KS-attached | host: Bos | place: Iran: Karaj | collected 2018-10 | reverse complement strand
GCTCTCGTCTTTGTGCCTTGTCATCCCTACCGCGTCAAGTAAATCGCGCTGAGCTTTTTCCTTGCTGTCTCTGCCCGAGCAGATAATCGTGAACTTGCCGGACGGATTCTTTTTGCGTTCTTCAAAGAAAAGCTCGTCGACCCCGTTGGAGATCACGACGGAGGGAAACTGACGCCCCGCTTCTTTTTCGAACACGTTTTTTATGAATTCTGTGGGATAATGGACCTTTACGCAATGGCGATAGACTTTGCGGCTGAATATTTTGTACGTGATGCGGTTTACGAGTTTAGAACCCATCATACCTATATGGGCGGTAAAGTTTTCGGCCTGGCAGTGAAAGCTCGCGGTTATTGGTTTGCCGAGCTTACGCGCCATTTTGACCGCCCCGCACCCCAGTGAAAACGGTATGAGTATATGCACCACATCAGCGTCTTTGATAGCTTCGTACAGGATATTTTTATCCGCTTTGGCAAGCTGGACGTTGTTTTTTTCCACAAGACGATTTATAGGAGCGGTAAGGTTGAGCACCGGTACTACCATATACCCTTCCCTGCCTGCGGTAGACGCATCGGGCGAGACTACCGTGACCTTATGTCCTTTAGCGCGCAGATGATCTATTAGATTCATTGCGGCGATGGTAGTGCCGTTGTTCGCCTGACCGAGCACGTCGCAGATTACGGTTACGTTCATTTATTTCCTCTGTGGGATTATTAGCCGGCAGGCATACATCTCCGCCGACCGCTGTATTATACCACACAGTTGATTAAAAAACAATATATTCGCGCTTAATTATTTAGTTGAAAAGATTAAATAATCATATCGATTGTTTTAACTCCGGGAGTCTGAAACGCGCTTTGTGCATAACGCATAATAATCCGACCCGGACGGCTGACGCAGCCGGACAAATGCTTATTCTTGCAAAACGGCGCAAAAAGAGGCGCGCAAAAACTTGACAAAACGGAAAATTTGCTTTATAATAGATTTCAATTCTTTCGGAGCGGTCAAAAATATGTTAGAGAAATTCCTTGACAAAACCGAATACGGCAGTTACGAAGAACTGAAAGCGGGCTATTCCGTGAGAGTGCCCGAAGGGTTCAATTTCGCCTACGACGTCGTCGACGCATGGACGAAAGAACAGCCGGGCAAAAACGCGCTCTATTACTGCGACGACAGCGGCGCGCGCCGTATGTACACCTTTGAGGAAGTTTCGGAGCTTTCTAAAAAAGAAGCTTCGTGGCTGCTTTCGCTGGGCGTGAAGCGCGGCGACAGGGTTATGTTTATGCTCAAACAGGCGCCCGAGGTGTGGTTCACGTTCATCGCCTGCCACCGCATAGGCGCGGTGTGCATCCCCGCGACTTTTCAGCTTACGCCAAAAGATATAGTATACCGCTGCAACGCCGCTTCGGTGCGGCTCATCTGCGTCACCGACGACGCCGAGATGCTCGATTACGTGCGCGAGGCGCTGCCCAAATGTCCCACCGTCTATAACGTGGCGGTCTGCGGAAACAATATCCCGGCGCCGTTTTTGGATATGCGCGCAGGCATAGCCGCCGCGCAGCCGTTCGAAGAGCGCGTGCATACCGCCGTTGAAGATGAAATGCTGGTGTATTTCTCTTCCGGCACCACCGGTATGCCCAAAATGATAAAGCATGATTTTTCGTACCCGGTGGGACACATAGTCACCGCAAAATACTGGCAGCAGGTCCGGAACGACAAGCTGCATTTAACGATGTCCGACAGCGGCTGGGCGAAATTCGCCTGGGGCAAGATCTACGGCCAGTGGATCTGCGGGGCGACGATCGTCGCATATAACAACGAAAAATTCTCGGCGGTGAACACCCTGAAACTGCTCGAAGAGATAAAGGTCACCACCTTCTGCGCGCCGCCCACGATTTTCCGTTTCCTTATAAAAGAAGATATATCGCATTACGATCTTTCTTCCATAAAGCATTGCTGCATGGCGGGCGAGCCGCTCAACCCGGAGGTGTTCTACCGCTTCCGCGACCTGACCGGGCTTACGCTCACCGAAGGTTTCGGCCAGACCGAAACGCCGGTGCTCCTTGCCAATTTCGACGGCTTCCCCATCCGCCCCGGTTCGACCGGCAAGCCTTCGCCCGCGTTCGATATCGACATAGTTGACGCCGACGGCGTGAGATGCGAAGACGGTATCCCCGGATACATAGTCGTAAAGAATCTCAGCAGGCATTATCCGCCCGGGCTGTTCAAGGGCTACATAAACGATCCCGAAGCCAACGCCGAAGCGTTCAGGCACGACTGCTACTATACCGGCGATATGGCGTGGCGCGACGAGGACGGCTATTACTGGTTCGTGGGCCGCGACGACGACGTGATAAAATGTTCCGGCTACCGCATAGGTCCATTCGAAGTGGAATCCGCCGTCATGACTCATCCTTCGGTGCTTGAATGTGCTGTCACCGCAGTCCCGGATCCCGTGAGAGGGCAGGTCGTCAAAGCCACCATCGTACTGGCAAAGGGATATACCGCTTCGGACGAGCTGAAAAAAGAAATACAGAACCACGTCAAAAAAGTCACCGCGCCTTATAAATACCCGCGCATAGTGGAGTTTGTGGATTCGCTCCCCAAGACCACGAGCGGCAAGATAATGCGCAAGGCGATCCGCAAACACGACGAGGAAAAATATGGCAAATAAACGTAACCGCTACCGCGTTTTGCGCGCGGTATACGGCGCGCTTTGCGGCGTGCTGTTCCAGTTCGCATTTCAGCTTCCGCAGACGATGACGCTGCAAACAGTACTGATATTCTGCGTGATGTTCGCTTATCTGATCCCGTCCGTGATCACGGTGGAATATATCAAATCACACGAGATAAACGGCATAAAGCCGTTTATGGCAGACGAGGCGGCGTTTTTCTGCCCTGCCGCGTTCCTTGCGTGCATTATCGCCGAGCTTGTGTTTTCGGCGCTTTCCGCCGCGCAAAGCGAAACGGATTTTTCTGGCATGGGCACGCTGATATTCTGCCTTTCGGGCGTGATACTCACCGCCGCGTTCTGGCTCGTTTACTTTATTGTAGATAAAGCGTATAAAAAAACCGAATAGAACTGCCTTTAGCTCAGCTGGATAGAGTATCGGACTCCGATTCCGACGGTCGGGGGTTCAAATCCCCCAAGGCAGGCCAAAAAGAAAAAGTCGCGTCAGCGGCTTTTTCTTTTTGTTCTCTTCACTCTTCTCTCTTCGTTCTTCACTTTTCTCTCCGTTCCCCTCCGCGACTTTTTCCAGTGAAAAGAGAAGAGAGAAAAGAGAAGAGAATCGGTAGCTTTGCTTCGCAAAGCATTGATTTTATTGAATATTTCTGGTATAATATTAGTATATGGAGGTGAATGTATGGAAAGTCCGTTACTCGACAAATCGCAATTTATTGATGAAACAGGAGGCGCTTATGAGTTTAGGATTGCGTCGAGGTACAGTGCTTGTTGAACCTCATAACGCTGAGTGGGACGTAATCGCAGCAGAAACCATTGCAGAGCTGCATCGTATCCTTCAGGATGTTTTAGTCGATGCACAGCACATCGGAAGCACGGCTATAAAAGATATTTGCGCAAAACCCATTATCGATATCGTCGCCGGGGTATCTGATTTTGATAAACTCTTATCCAGGAACAGTGTTCTTGAGGAAAACGGTTTTATTTTTCGAGGTCAAGACCATCCCCTGCAATACCTGTATATATGTGGGGACAATGATATAAGGACACATCACGTCCATGCCGTGATTTATGATTCTGAAGAATGGAAGAACTATGTGGATGTGAGAGATTATCTTAATTGCCACAAAAAAGATGCGGAGGCTTATTCAAAGCTTAAAGAATCTTTGGCAAAACAGTATTCGGAAGACAGAGGAACCTATACCGCATCAAAAAGCGAGCTGATCGGCGAGATTATTGCTAAAGCGCGTTATTGGCGTAGAGGTCAAAGAACTTGACAAATTCCCGTTTGTAGAGTTGTACGCGTGTATCATTTTAGTGAGCCATGAAAGAAACCTGATTTGCCTACCGGACAAATCAGGTTTCTTTCAGTTATATTCGCCTGCGGCGAAGGCGCTTTTTTAAGTATTCATTAAAAGAACCGCGGATAATGGCGCAAAAATAGTGATTTTATCTATTCACACGGCGGCGTTTATGTGATATAATCGTTATATAATCAAGCGACAGAGGGTAAAATGTCAAAGTTCGAAAAAGACCTTACGAGCGGGAGCGTTATAAAGAACCTCATACTGTTTTCGCTGCCGTTCGTGCTTTCAAATTTCATACAGTCCCTTTACAGCGTCTGCGATATGATAATCATAGGCAACTACACGAGCGTGGAGTGCCTGAACGGCGTTTCGAACGCCACGCAGCTGACCATGCTGTTCACCAATGCGGTGATAGGGCTTTCGGTAGGCGGAACGGTTCTCATCGGGCAGTATATCGGGTCCGGCAACAAGGGCGAGATCAAAAAATCCATCGCTACCCTGTTTACGCTGCTGCTCATAATAGGCGTATCGCTTTCGTTGATTTCGCCGCTTATCTGCAGTCCGGTGCTCAAGCTTATGCACGTCGACGCCGACTGTATGGGATATGCCACAAGTTATTTTATAACGGTAATGTCCGGTACCGTATTCGTGTTTGCTTACAACGCTCTTGCAGGCGTGATGCGAGGCATGGGCGACAGCAAGCATCCTATGATATTTGTGGCGATCGCCGCCGCAGTCAACATAGGGCTGGACCTGATACTCGTAGGCGCGTGCGGAATGGAAGCGTTCGGCGCGGCGCTGGCGACCATTATATCGCAGGCGATTTCGGTGATCCTGTGCATAGTTTACCTGCGCAGGAACGGTTTCGTGTTCGATTTTCACCCCAAGTCGTTCAGGATCGACAAACCCAAGCTGAAGACCATCACGCGCATAGGGTTCCCCACCATGCTCAACAACATATGCACGTCGCTTTCGTTCGTTTTCTTGATGTCGATGGCTAACATAACCAGTTCTTCCGGCGGCGGCGCGGTGGGCGTGGTAGGCAAATACAACGGTTTCGCCATTCTCCCCGCCATAGGCGTGTCTTCGGCGATATCGGCGATGGTGGCGCAGAATTTCGGAGCCGGAAACATAAAGCGGGTCAAACGCACGCTGTTCGACGGCATGATCATAGCAGAAGGCATAACCGTTGTGATATTTATCCTTACGCGCTTGTTCCCCGAACAGATACTTCGCCTTTTCAACGGCGACGAGGTGTTTTTGGAGCTTGGCAAAGAATACATCTCTTCGTTTTCGTTCGATTACATAATAGTTCCGTTCCAGTTCTGTTTCAGCGGTCTTTTCATAGGCAGCGGACACACCGCTTTCGCGCTGCTTTCGGGGATGTGCTCTTCCCTGCTGTTCCGCATACCGTTCTGCTGGCTGCTGGGCATACTGCTCGAAGGCGGGATGAAGGGCATCGGCGCGGGAGCGCCGATCGCTTCGCTCGCGGCGACGATGATATCGCTCGTGTTCTTCCTGACCGGAAAATGGAAAAAGCAAAAGCTGAAGCTCGGAGAGACGGGCTGACAAAAAATAACGCAGAAGCTGCGACGCTTCTGCGTTTTTTATAATGTGTTTCAGTTTTTGAGCGACTGCAGCGGCGCCGGGATCCTGCCCCCGCGGGAGATGAATTTCGCCGAGCTGCGCGTATCGTTGAGCTTCATTATAGGCCCGCTGCCCAGAAGGCCGCCGAATTCAAGCTCCTCGCCCGCTTCGCGTCCTATCGCGGGGATAATGCGCACCGCCGTGGTCTTGGAGTTCACCATACCGATAGCCGCCTCGTCGGCGATTATCGCCGAGATCGTTTCGGGTGATGTGGAGCCGGGGACTATGACCATATCCAGCCCGACAGAGCAGACGGACGTCATCGCTTCTAATTTTTCTACAGAAAGCACGCCGGCGCGGGCGGCGTCGATCATGCCTGCGTCTTCCGAAACCGGAATGAACGCACCCGAAAGTCCGCCCACGTGCGAAGAAGCCATAACGCCGCCCTTCTTCACGGCGTCGTTGAGCAGCGCGAGCGCGGCGGTGGTGCCGGGTATGCCGCAGGTCTCGAGCCCCATTTCTTCTAATATGTGCGCCACGGAGTCGCCCACGGCGGGGGTGGGAGCGAGCGAAAGATCGACGATCCCGAACGGGACGCCCAGCCGCGAAGAAGCGACCGTGCCCACGAGCTGGCCCATACGCGTGATTTTGAACGCGGTCTTTTTTATTATGTCGGCGATCTGGGTCAGGTTACCATCGGGGCATTTTGCAAGCGCGGCGCGGACCACGCCGGGGCCGGAAACGCCCACGTTGATAGCGAGATCGGGTTCGCCGGGACCGTGAAATGCGCCCGCCATGAACGGATTGTCCTCGGGAGCGTTCATAAACACCACGAGCTTTGCCGCGCCTATGCAGTTGCGGTCGGCGGTGAGCAGGGCGCATTCGCGCACCACGCCGCCCATAAGCGCCACAGCGTCCATATTTATGCCGGCTTTGGTGGAGCCGATATTGACGGAAGAACAAACGAATTCGGTCTGCGAAAGCGCCTGCGGTATCGAAAGGATGAGTTCCCTGTCGCCCGCGGAAAAGCCTTTATGTACCAGCGCGGAATAGCCGCCTATGAAGTTGACGCCCAGTTCGCGCGCCGCCTTGTCCATAGCACGCGCGTAGACGAGCGGATCGCCGCCGGAAGCCGCGAGCAGCATGGATACCGGCGTTACCGAAATGCGTTTGTTGATTATGGGGATGCCGTAGGTGCGTTCTATGAATTCGCCGGTCTCCACAAGCTTTTCGGCGCTCTTTGTGACTTTGTCGTAAACCTTCCGCGCAGAGCGCGAGATATCGCCGTCGGCGCAGCTCATCAGCGATATCCCCATCGTAATGGTGCGGATATCGAGGTTTTCGTTATCTATCATATCGATAGTTTCGAGAATATCCTTGGTGTTAATCATATCGATCCTACTCCGAAATAATCAGATGCGGTGCATTGAATTGAAAATATCTTCGTGCATCACGTGTACTTTCATCCCGATCTGCTCGCCCAAAGCTTCGAGCGAATTCACGAGTTCGGAAAAATCGGAATTGAGCCCGCCGAGTTCGACGAGCATTATCATGGTAAACAGCCCGCTCATTACAGACTGCGTGACGTCGATTATATTGGCGCCTTTGGCGGCGCATTCGGCGCTGACTTTTGCGAGTATGCCTACCGCGTCGCGGCCGATGACGGTTATTACCGCTTTCATGATATCGTTCTCCTTTGCGTTTGTCAGATTCTTTCGAAGATCCACAGTTCGGAAGAATACTCATAGTTTTTATCCACCGGAACGCCGTAGCCCAAAAGCTGGCTGCCGGAATACTCCGCGCCGGTGCGGGTCTCGCGGTAGCGCGCGTTTCCGTCCACGCCGCGCAGCACCAAATGCTCGTTGCACGGGTATACGCGCACGTGGGCGTTGACGTAAACGGCTATGCACACGCTCTTGTCGCGCGCGACTATACACCACGCGGCGCAGTCTTCGGTATAGTTGCTGCGCAGGCGGTAATAGTCGCCGTTCACGAGCGTATCGCCGTATTTTTTATATATATCCGCGCTGCCGGTGACGAATCTCTTTTCTTCGTCCGTGAGTTTGGTGGGGTCGAGTTCGTAACCGAACGAGCCGGTGAGCGCTACGTTGAAACGGGTATCGAACGGAGTGACGTGCCCGGTCTGGTGGTTGGGCGACGCCGAAACGTGCCCCGTCATCGACGAAAGCGGATAGATGAGCGACGTGCCGTACTGGATCTTGAGCCGTTCTATGGCGTCGGAGTTATCGCTGGTCCAGGTCTGCGGCATATAGTAAAGTATGCCGCAATCGTATCTGCCGCCGCCGCCCGAGCACGATTCGAACAGCACGTCCGGGAAATCGTTATGCAGCCGTTCGAGCACCGAATAGAGCCCTAAGTAATAGCGGTGGAGCACTTCGCCCTGTTTTTCGGGCGCAAGCAGCGCCGAACCGACTTCCGCGACGTTGCGGTTGAAATCCCATTTGATATAATCCACGGTTCCGGTCCTAAGCAGCGACGCCACGCTTTCGTAGATATATTCGCAGACGTCGGGCCGCGAAAGATCGAGCATGAGCTGATGTCTTCCCTCCGAGCGGGGTCTGCCTTCGACGTGCAGGCACCAGTCGGGATGCGCGCGGTAAAGGTCGGAATCGGGGGATATCATCTCCGGTTCGAACCAAATGCCGAGTCCGCAGCCTTTTTCGTGCAGCATTTTATGGATGTTATCGAATCCGTTGGGGAGTTTGCTGCGGTTGATGTACCAGTCACCGAGCGATGAATGATCGTCGTCGCGCCTGCCGAACCATCCGTCGTCGATGACGAGCATTTCCATGCCCAGGTCGGCGGCGCAGGAACCGATGTTCATAAGTTTTTCTTCGTCAAACCTGAAATACACGGCCTCCCAGCTGTTGAGCAGCACGGGGCGGCGGCGGTTGCGGTATTTTCCGCGGATAAGACGGTCGTTGATGGCGCGGTGGAAGATGTGCGTCATTCCGCCAAGGCCTTCTTCGGTATGCACGAGCGCGGCTTCGGGGGTGACAAAGGTCTCGCCAGGGCTCAGGCGCCAGCGGAATCCGTCGGGATTTATGCCCGCGAGGACGCGGCAGGAATCGTACTGGCCGCCTTCGGCGGACATCGAATGGCAGCCCGAATATACGAGCGTGAGCGCGTACACTTCTCCTTTGACTTCGTCGGCGGAACGCGACGCGAGTATTATGAACGGGTTGTGCACGTGACCGGACGAGCCGCGGCGGCTGGCGAATTCCATTTTGCCGTGGACGAGCGGAGTGCGTTCGATCATGCGCTCTTTTTCGTGGGTGCCGTAGTTCGAAACGATATCGAAATCGCACCTGTCTATATCCACGCACGCAGAAGCAACGCCTTCAAGCGCAAGCGTGCTTTCGCCGCGATTGGTCAGCTCGGCGTGGCGGGTGATAAGGTCGTAGTCGTAAAATACGCTGTAATACAGATCGCATTCGAGCATACTTACATCGTCGCGCAGTTTTATGCAGAGCGTGCGGATGTTATCGCCTTTTTCGGCGTAGAAGGCGGGGAGCCCGGCGAGCGCCGGTTTGCCTTCGGTAACGGTATACGAAACGTAACGCAGATCGGCGATATCCGATCCATCGGGATTTATGACCTCAAGCGCCGGGCTGCGCAGATCGCCTCTGCCGAAGCAGGGGTATTCGAGCGGAAGGTCGTCGAGTATCGGGCCGCGGCAGTTTTCCATACGCGGCGAAAACGACGCTCTGCCCAGCTCGCGGCGCATATAAGTATGGTCACCCGACGCGAGCTTTTTGCCCCAATAGACGTGTTCCAGAAAACCTTCCTTAACGCGCATAACGTAGGAAGTGTGCGCGGTGTCGAGCTGGAACTGCATAATGTTTTCGTTTACTGTTATCATATATCCCACCCACTGCAATTATAGATTTGTGATGACCACGGTAGCTATTCCGAAATAAACAAGAAGCGAAAGCGCGTCGACGATCGTCGTGATGAACGGCGACGCCATGACCGCGGGGTCGAAGCCCAGCTTTTTGGCGATCATGGGAAGCGTGCTGCCCACGAGTTTGGAAAAGAATATCGTCACGATGATCGTCAGGCAGACGACGACCGCCACATTCACGGGGACGTCGTTGCCGAAAACGAGGTTATCGATAAGCATTATCTTGCCGAAATTGCAGACCGAAAGCACCGCCCCGCACATAAGCGCCACGCGGAGTTCTTTCCATATTACGCGGAAAACGTCTTTCATTTCGATCTCGCCCAGCGCGAGACCGCGGATGATGGTGACCGACGCCTGGCTGCCGGCGTTGCCGCCGGTATCCATAAGCATTGGGATGAACGCCGTCAGCGCGACGCTGCTCGCCAGCGCCGCCTCGAAGCCGGTGATGATCTGCCCCGTAAAGGTGGCGGACACCATAAGCAGGAGCAGCCACGGGATACGCTTGCGCCAGGTCTCGAAAACGCCGGTGCGCAAGTACGGCTTGTCCGAAGGGACGATAGCCGCCATCTTTTCGATATCCTCGGTCGCCTCGTCGGTAAGGACGTCCACCGCGTCGTCGAGGGTGACGATACCGACGAGCCGTTTTTCCTTATCGACCACAGGCATGGCGAGGAAGTCGTATTTGGCCATCTCTTTGACCACGTCTTCTTTGTCTTCGTTGGTGTTGGCGTAAATGACGTGGGTGTCCATAATATCGCCGACGATCTGATCGTCGGCGGCGACGAGCAGGTCTTTTACCGACACGACGCCCAAAAGCACGCGTGCCGGAGACGTGACGTAACAGGTGTAGACCGTTTCTTTGTCTATGCCGGTGCGGCGGATGCGCAAAAGCGCCTCCTCGACGGTCATATTCTCGCGCAATGTCACGTATTCCGTCGTCATTATGCTGCCGGCGGAATCTTCGGGATAATGCAGCAGTTCGTTTATCTGCTTGCGGGTCTCGGGGTCCGAGGAGCGCAGTATGCGCTTGACCACGTTGGCGGGCATTTCTTCGATGATATCGACGGTATCGTCCATATACATCTCGTCGAGCAGCAATTTCAGCTGTGCGTCCGAAAACGTCTTTATGAGCATTTCCTGCTCTTCGGGCGGCATTTCGACGAATACCTACGCCGAGGTATATTTGGGCAGGAAGCGGTAGGCGAAGAGTATCTGTTCTTCGTCCAGATCCGAAAGCGCCTGAGCGATATCCTGCGGCGTTTCGGCGGAAAGGTATTCTTTGAGCCCCGCGTAATTCTTCTGTTCAAGAAGTTCGGTTATTTTTTCTTTCATATCCATAGCACCAGTACCTCCTTAAAAAGATTAAAACGGAAGCATTGGCAAATGCAAAGCGCGCTATAACGCAAAAGGCGCGAAAAGCGTACTTCGCGGTTTGCCTTTACTACTGCCGGTTTCCATTCTTTTCGCCCCTTTCTTGGTTTATATAGTTCTTATATATATTATAATTATTTGCGCGATTTGTCAAGCGTTATGTTCACAAAAAAATTATTTGCCGGATTTTGCGGTTATTTGAAAAAAAGGTTGATTTTTGACAATTTGATGCTATAATTATAGGAGGAAAACAGATGCCGTACCGGCGGAAAGGATTATCACTATGGGAAAAGTAACCGTCTTCGACCATCCTCTTATCACACACAAGCTCACGATCATGCGTCAGAAATCCACCGGGACCAAGGATTTCAGCGATCTTCTTACCGAGATCTCGATGCTTATGACCTATGAGATCACCCGCGATCTTCCGCTTAAAGAGATCGAAATTGAAACTCCTATCTGCAAAACGAGGCAAAAGATCGTCAGCGGCAAAAAGCTCGCCATAATCCCCATCCTGCGCGCAGGTCTGGGAATGGTGAAAGGCTTCCTCACCATCTGCCCCGTGGCAAAAGTCGGCCACATAGGACTTTACCGCGATCCCGACACCAAAGAACCGGTCAAATATTATTTCAAAGCGCCCGCCGATATCGCCAAAAGGCGCATCGTCGTGCTTGATCCCATGCTCGCCACCGGCGGATCGTGTATAGCCGCCATCACCGAGCTCAAAAAGCTGGGCTGCACCGAAATTTCAACTATGAACCTCGTCGCCGCGCCCGAAGGCATAAAAGCCCTGCAGGAAGCGCACCCCGACGTCAATATCTACGTCGCCGCGGTCGACGAATGCCTCAACGAAAACGCCTATATCGTCCCCGGTCTGGGCGACGCGGGCGACAGGATATTCGGCACCAAGTAATGGTCAACATAGGCAACAGCTGGGACGAGATACTCAAAGATAAGTTTTCTTCGCCGGAATATCTCGCCCTGCGCGAGTTTTTAAAGGACGAATACCGCCGTTACACGGTCTACCCCGGTATGTACGACATTTTCAACGCCTTTAAATATACGCCGTACGAAGAGGTGAAAGCCGTTATTCTGGGGCAGGATCCATACCACGGGGAAGGTCAGGCGCACGGGCTCGCTTTTTCGGTACGCGAAGGAGTTGAGATACCGCCTTCGCTGCGCAACATCTTTAAGGAGCTGCACGACGAGACCGGCGCGCCCATACCCGAAAGCGGATGTCTTGACCGCTGGGCGAAGCAGGGCGTACTGCTTTTGAACAGCGTGCTGACCGTGCGCGCGGGAATGGCGGGCAGCCACCGCAACAAGGGCTGGGAGCAGATAACCGACGCCGCCATAGCGGCGCTCAACGCGCGCGAAAAGCCTATGGTGTTCCTGCTTTGGGGCGCTTTTGCCAAAGAAAAACTGCCGCTTATAACGAACAGGCGGCATCTCGTGCTTCAGGCGCCGCACCCTTCGCCGCTTTCGGCGTTTTACGGGTTTTTCGGCTGCGGGCATTTTGCAAAATGCAACGAATTCCTTTCCCAAAACGGCATAGCTCCGATAGAATGGTAAATAACTGAAAGCAAAGCCGCCGGGTCTTACCCGGCGGCGTTTTTACGTTTGCGCGGTTATTCGGATTCTTCGGCCTTCTCGGCTTTTTCGGCTTTCTCTGCCTTTTCCGCCTTTTCGGCTTTTTTGGCGTCGGCTTCTTCCTTTTTGAAGATGGCGCCGCTTTTCTTTTCGTTGCGGATCTCCCAATGGATGAGGAACGTCAGCGCCGCGCGCAGCAGGATGATGCTGCCCAGGATGAGGAGCTCGTGCCATTCGCGCACTATGACGGTACGGAGAAGCTCGCCGCCCATCTTGAATTCCAGCGCGAGCGCTATGCCTTCCGCAAGCTGCAGACGGACGTAGTTGCGGTGACGGACCAGCATCACTATTGAACGCACGACCGTGAAAAGCAGCACGGCGACGCCGATGAATTCGATTATGAGAATGCAGTATTTCACCACAAGTTCAAAGACTTCGCTGATCTGATCGTAAAGCATAAGCAGTTCCTTCCAGGCTGATTTTTAAGTATTATACACCCGTTTCGCCGTTTTGTAAAGAGTTTATTTCTTTTGGAAACGTTTGAAGCGGTTTTGGGTCTCGGTATCGGCAAAAGCGGTGACGTACGTGCCGGTATCGGCGTATTCGGTCGACTTTACCTCGGCGCAGCGGTAGAGCATATTCAGCTCGGCGCCGTTAGAATGCGGGAAGAAGTATTCCACCGTGCGTTTACCGCCGTCGAGCTCCTGTTTAATCTTCATAAGCAGCCCGTCGACGCCTTCGCCGGTCGCCGCCGAAACGCATACTCCGTCAGGCGAAATGAATTCGGCTTCCGCGACCTTGTCGCACTTGTTGTAGCACCATATCACACTGCGCTGTTCGCCGCAGAGCTCGGTCACGAGCTGTTCGGTGACGGCGCGTTTGCGCACGCGCTCGGTATCGGGCTCGGAAGCGTCTATGAGGCACACGACCGCGTCGGCGTACTTGATCTCTTCCAGCGTGGAGCGGAACGCCTTGACCAGGTGGGTGGGAAGGCGGTCGATAAAGCCGACCGTGTCGGTAAGCAATACGTCGCTGCCGTCGGGGAGCGTGAGTCGGCGCGTTGTGGGATCGAGCGTTGCGAAGAGCTTATCTTCCGAAAGCACGCCCGCGCCGGTGAGATAATTTAACAGCGTGGATTTGCCGGCGTTGGTGTAACCGGCTATGGCGACGGTCTTTATGCCGCTTTTTTCGCGCCCTTTGCGTTTGACCGCGGAGGTGCGTTCGAGTTCCTTTAGCTTTTCGTTCAAGGATTCCAGCCGGCGCTGAAGATGCCGCCGGTCGGTCTCGAGCTGCGATTCGCCGGGCCCGCGGGTGCCTATACCGCCGCCCAGACGCGAAAGAGATTTGCCCTTGCCCATGATGCGCGGAGCTGTGTATTTTAGACATGCGATCTCGACCTGAAGTTTCCCTTCCGCCGTGACTGCGTGGAGCGCGAAGATATCGAGTATGAGCATGGTACGGTCGATGACGCGCACGCCCAAAGCGTCTTCGAGATTGTTTATCTGCGCAGGGGAAAGCTCGTTATCGAACACGGCGAGCGTGATATCGCCTTCGGAATCGATCACTTGCTTTATTTCCTGCGCTTTCCCTTTGCCTATAAAAGTCTTGTTATCGGGGGTCGGGCGCGACTGTACCACGCGCAAAACCGCTTCGCCGCCGGCGGTATCGAGCAGACGCTCGAGTTCGTCGAGCGACGTTTCTACTTCGTATTCCGTCATTTCGGGAAGCATCACCGAAACGAGCACCGCCTTCTGGCGTTCGCCCGATCCGGTCTCTAAAAGTTTATCGGTCTTTTCTATTATCAAAGCGTATCACCTCTGAAACATCGTTATTCTGCGGCATAAAAACAGCACGGCTGAAAAAACAGCCGTGCAGATACGCGGAATATGATCACTCGAGGTTGAATTTTTTCTTGAACTTGTCAACGCGTCCGCCGGAATCGACGAATTTCTGTTTTCCGGTGAAAAACGGATGGCACTTAGCACAAATATCAACCTTTATTGAATCCTTGCAAGAATAAGTTTTATATTCTTCGCCGCAAGCGCATCTGATAACTGTTTCTTTGAATTCGGGATGGATCCCAGATTTCATTGCTTTAGCCCTCGCTTTCGTAGTTTCATTTTCACGCAACGTATAGTATAGCACAAGTGTTTGGGAAATGCAAGTGTTTTTTTTATTTTTTTAAACTTTTTTCAAGTCGCCCCAAACCCTTGTGTTTTCAAGCGTTTTCAGTCGTTTTCGCCGCTTGACGCAAGCTTTGCGGCGCGGTCGGCGGTGATGAGCGCGTCTATCATATCGTCCAGTTTGCCGTTGACGAACGATTCTATGGAATAGAGCGTGAGCCCTATGCGGTGGTCGGTGACTCTTCCCTGCGGATAGTTATAAGTGCGTATGCGCTCGCTGCGATCGCCGGTCCCGACCTGGCTGCGGCGTTCGCTGGCGATGGCGCTTTCGCGCTTTTCGCGTTCCAGCGCGGCGAGGCGGGATTTCATAACTTTTAGCGCCTTATCCTTGTTTTTTCCCTGACTGCGTTCGTCCTGGCAGTCGACGACCGTGCCGGTGGGTATATGCACTATTCGTATGGCCGATTCGGTCTTGTTTATATGCTGTCCGCCCGCGCCGGAAGAACGGTGGGTGGTTATTTCGAGCTCGTCCATATTGAGCTGGAAATCGACGTCCTCGACTTCGGGCAGCACCGCCACCGTGGCGGTCGAAGTCTGTATGCGCCCCTGCGATTCGGTCTCGGGCACGCGCTGGACGCGGTGAACGCCGGATTCGAACTTGAAGCGCGAATAAGCTCCCTCGCCCGAAACGGTGAACGAAATCTCTTTTATGCCGCCCAGTTCGGTCTCGTTGGCGTAAAGCAGTTCGCATTTGTATCCGCGCTGTTCGGCGTACATATTATACATACGGTAAAGCACTCCGGCGAACAGGCACGCCTCGTCGCCACCGGCGCCCGCGCGAATCTCGATGATGACGTCCTTATCGTCGTTGGGATCCTTGGGAAGCAGCATGATTTTAAGCTCCTCGCGGCATTTTTCGCAGGTTTCTTCCGCCGCGGCGTATTCGGCGCGCGCCTCTTCTTTCATATCCGCGTCGTCGGCGGAATCCATAAGGAGCGCGTAATCTTCTTTATCCGCAAGCGCCTTTTTGTATTCGCGGTATTTTTCCGCGACAGGCAGGAGCTGCTTGTATTCTTTCATAAGCGCGGTGTACGCCTGCATATCCGAAGCGACGTCGGGACTCGAAAGCTTTTCTTCGGTCTCGGCGAGCTTTTTTTCTATTCTTTCAAGCTTTTCAAACATACGCGCGGATGTCCTTTCGTATATTGTAGTGTTGAGACGTTCGGCTCAAACGCAAAAACGACTATGGGGTGTTTAAAATGAGAAACAATCTTTACAAGCCCGAAGGGTTCCTTACAAAACTTGGCCTTATGCGCGAATACGGAACTTGCAAAGACCTTGAGCGCGCTTACGAAAACGGCGCCATACTCGAAGGAAAGGCGTTCCGCTGCACCGAAGACCACGACCTGCTGGTCAAGCTCCCCGACGGGCGCACCGGGGTGATACCGTATTCCGAATGTGCGAACGGTTCCGTGCGCGAAAGCGCGCGTGAGATAGCCGTGATAAGCCGCGTGGGAAAATACGTCTGCTTTAAAGTGAGCGATATTTCCGGCGAAACGCCGCTGCTTTCGCGCCGGGCGGCGCAGGACGAAGCGCAGGAAGAATATATAGAATCACTAAGCCCCGGCGAAATAATCGACGCGGCGGTGACGCATCTCGAACCCTTCGGCGCGTTCTGCGATATCGGCTGCGGTATAATATCGCTGCTGCCGATAGACGCGATGTCGGTTTCGCGCATCACTCACCCGCGCGACAGATTCTGCACCGGTCAGCGCATAAAAGCGGTCGTGCGCACCGCGTGCGACGGCGACGGCCGGATATCGCTGACTCACAAGGAGCTGCTCGGCACCTGGGAAGAAAACGCTTCGGCGTTCGCTCCCGGGCAGGCGGTGACGGGGATAGTGCGATCGGTCGAAAAATACGGAGTATTTGTGGAGCTGACGCCCAATCTGGCGGGGCTCGCAGAATACACCGAAGGCATAGAAGCGGAAGACACGGTTTCGGTCTACATAAAGAGCGTGATCCCGCAGAAAATGAAGGTAAAGTTAGTGATACTCGACAAAGCCGAACGCGAGACGCCGGAACGCGAATACGATTACCGCTTTACCGAAGGCACGCTGCACCGCTGGCAGTATTCGCCCGACGAGTGTCCGCGACGAATAGAGACGGTTTTTCAATAGACGAAATCGAACTGGATACCGTAAATATCTACGGTGTCGCATTCCTGGATACCCTTGTTTTCGAGCATTTCGATGACGCCGTATTCGCGCAGCATCCGCTGGAAATACGCGAGCGATTCGCGGTCGTCGAAATTGACGTTTTCGCACAGGCGGCGGAGTTTTTCGCCCGTGACGAAATAGACGCCGTTGACGTTCTTTACGGTTATCGCTTCGGAGCGTGTGTCAGGTGCGAAGTATTCCCTTTCGCATATCACGGGCGCGGGGAGCAGCGCGACCTGGCGCGCGATCTCTTCCATAAGTGGCGAAAGCCCTTCGTCGAGGTCGGCGGCGATGAGGAACAGCGGCTGTTTCTTGCGCGCGGCGTAAGCTTTTATCTTTTTGAAAACTTCTTTGCCGTAGCCCTGGTCGATCTTGTTGCCCACGAGGATCTGCGGGCGCGACGCGAGCTCGGACGCGTAGGATTTGAGTTCTTTGTTTATGTTCTTTATGTCTTCGAGCGGGTCGGGACGTTCGGAAGCCGAAATATCGAAGACGTGCACGAGCAGGCGGCAGCGTTCGATATGGCGAAGGAATTCGTGGCCCAAGCCTTTTCCTTCCGAAGCGCCGTCGACGAGTCCCGGGATATCCGCCATAACGAAAGTCCTGCCGTAGGCGGAAATGACGCCCAGATTGGGCGAAAGCGTGGTGAACTGGTAGCTCGCTATGCGCGGATGCGCCGACGAGACCATTGAAAGCAGCGTGGATTTGCCCACGTTGGGATAGCCGATTATGCCCACGTCGGCGAGCATTTTGAGTTCGAGCGTGATGAAAAGCTCTTCGCCCTGCATACCGGCGCGCGCAAAATGCGGCGCCTGGCGCGTGGACGTGGCGAAATGGACGTTGCCCCAGCCGCCTCTGCCGCCGTGCGCGATTATGAACTGCTCGCCGTCGGACATATCGTGTATGACCTTGCCGGTGTCGCGGTCGCGCACCACGGTGCCGAGCGGGACGCGTAACAGCACGTCTTCGCCGTTGCGGCCGTGGAACTTTTTGTTGCTGCCGTTTTCGCCGTCTTCGGCTATGAATTTGCGGTTGTATTTATAAGCGAGCAGAGTGCTTTCGCCTTGATCGGGGACGAGTATGACGCTGCCGCCGTTGCCGCCGTCGCCGCCGTCCGGTCCGCCGTGAGAGACGTATTTTTCGCGCCGGAACGAAACGGAGCCGTTGCCTCCTTTTCCCGCTTTGACGTGGATATCTACTTTATCTACTAACATTGCCGCGCCTCCTTTTTTATGAAAAAGGTTATAATAACACAAAAAAAGAGTATACTGCGCCCGCAGCACACTCTTTTTTAAGAAAAACTATTTTGCGTAAACGCTGATCTTTCTTCTGCCGTTAGCGATGGGTTCGTATTTGACTACGCCGTCGGTAAGAGCAAAAAGAGTATCGTCGGAACCGATGCCGACGTTTTCGCCGGGATGGAAATGAGTTCCTCTCTGACGGTAGATGATGTTGCCGGCCTTAACTTCCTGGCCGTCGCCTTTTTTGGCGCCGAGGCGCTGTGCGCGGGAATCTCTGCCGTTCTTGGTGGAACCGACGCCTTTTTTATGGGCGAAGAACTGTATGGATATTCTGAGCATTGTGGTTACTCCTTTACTGAATTTACTGCTTTCTTACTTTTACATACCCCTTGTATTCCGCCGCAAGCTCACGCAGCTCGCAGTATAAGCCGTTGAGTATGAGGTGTGCGGACGGGGTGACGGTATTCAGATCGAGCACGGTCTGCGGCAGTGCGGGGTCAGCGGAAAAGTCGTAAGACTCGCTGCCGAGTTCGAGCAAACGGACCGTAAGGTTGACCATCGAAGACACGGCGGCGCAAATGACGTCGCTGCCCTCGTCGGCATAACCTGAATGGCCTTTGACCGTAAAGCCGCAAAAAGAGCCGTTTTCGGTCCTAAAAGACGCCGTGATCATAACGCGCCGCGATCAGATAATGGAATTTATCTGAAGTTTGGTGTAGGGCTGTCTGTGACCGATCTTTTTCTTTTCGTTCTTTTTGGATTTGTAACGGATGATGTGAAGCTTTTTGCCCTTGCCGTTTTTAACTACGGTAGCTTCGCATTTGTGCGCGGTGTAAGGATCGCCGATCTCAAGTTCGCCGCCGTTGGAGTAAGCCACGACTTTTTCTATAACGACCTTGTCGCCTTCTTCGGCGTTCAGTTTTTCGGCAAAGATGATATCGCCTTCGCTGACTTTGTACTGTTTTCCGCCCGTTTCGATTATAGCGTACACGAAATGGACCTCTCTTTCATTTAAGACTCGCTGTATGGGGTACGCATGGCGCGTTTAAAAAACCCCGAACACGCGGCAAATTGTATTGTAACACAATAATTTGATTTTGTCAACACCAATTTTGCCGAATTTTTGCTGTTTTTTATTTATTCTGCCTTTTTTTCAAGCGATTTCAAAAGCGCTGCCGCCGTGGGAGGTATGAGCACCACGGAAGTGGCGAGTTCGAATATGAAATTGAACCCGGCAAGCATTATGAAAAGCAGATAGAACATCCCGGCGCCGGTCTCGTCCATAAGCGAATGCATATGCGCGTTGAAGAACACCGCGTAGCCAAGCAGGAAAAGCCCCGTATTGAGCACGGGCGCCGCGATAGACGGTACGAGCGCGCGCACGTAGTTGTTCTTTATTCCCGAGCACCATTTCCAGATATACGCGGGAACGAGGCCGATAAGTAAGCCGCGGATGACGCAGAGCACGAAACAGTAGAACCAGTTGATACCCAAAAGCAACGCTCCGAACGCCTGCGTACCGGTAAGGCACTGTATGAACACGGTGACGCCGAAAGCCAGCCCCGCTACAGAGCCGACGAACGGTCCGTAGAGGATACCCGCGATCACTATGGGGATGAGCACGAAATTGAGGTTGACGGTGGTCCCGGGTATTACGATGAGCCCCAGCGTGCACTGAAGCACGACGACGATCGCCGCGAATATGCCCGCGGCGGTCAGCCTGTATATTTTTTTATTGTTGAATAAACGCGATGCAGCCGAACGGTTGCCGTTATCGCTTATATTAGTTGATTCTTTTTGCGAAGACATAATATCACTCCTCTATTCGAAATTATAACAAATAAAAGGGCGATAATCAACAGTAAAAACGACAAATTATATTATTTTGGCATTACGTTATTGTGATAAGTGACTATTTGTTTGTCAAATTTACGTCTGAAGTCCGAGTTGATGGGATGAACAATGTCGCGTTGGACCCCGTCCGGCGTTTTTCGGTTAGGCATTATAACGAGCAGATTTTCGCCTTTGCGCACGACTTTTACGTCGTGGACGACGAGCTCGTTATCGAAGGTGACCGAATAGATCGCCTCCAGCGGGATGCCGTAGAAAGCTTTTCTGAGTTTGATTTCGGTGATTTGCATTGGGTAAGTTCCTCTCATTAACGTTGTGCCGACTTTTATTATTGAAAAACATAACGGTATGTATGCAAATTGCCGTTGCATTTTTCGCAAAAAGTGGTATAATGGGGACGTACGAGATGATCTAGATTCAAAGGAGCCGCTAATGGAAGGATTTGTTTTGCAGGGGCACAAGAAAGTTTATTTCGCCGGTATAGGCGGCGTAAGCATGTCCGCGCTGGCGCTTATACTCCGTTCCAAGGGAATGGAGGTGCTGGGGTATGACAGGTCGCATTCGCACGAGACCGAGATACTCGAAAGTCACGGAGTGGACGTGGATTATTCCGAAGACTCGCCCAAGCTGGAAGGCGTGGACCTGCTCGTATATACCGCCGCGCTGAATTTGGCGCATCCCGTGGTGGCGAAAGCCGCAGAGCTCGGGATACCCTGCGTCACGCGAGCGGTGCTTTTGGGTGCAATAATAAAGGAATACGGCGTTTCGATCGGCGTGGCCGGCACGCACGGAAAATCGACCACGAGCGGAATGATATCGCGCATATTCGATTTTACTCCGGGGCACGACCCCTCGTTCGCCGTGGGGGCGCTGCTTCCCTTTGTAAACGCCTATTATAAAGTCGGTACGGACGACACGTTCGTTTTCGAGGCCGACGAATACAAGGATTCGTTTTTGCAGTTTATGCCCACGACCGCGGTCGTGCTGAACGTGTGCCACGACCATCCCGATTATTTCAAAGACCTGGATCAGGTAGTCGATTCGTTTTCCAAATACATTTCCCATTCCGAATACGCCGTGCTCGACCTCGACAGCGAGGGCGCGGTGCGCTGCGCCGCGAATTACAAAGGCAAAGCCGTGTGGTATTCGACCGAAAAGAAGGCCGATTATTATGCGACGCGCGTGAGCGAGAAAAAAGGCTACTGCTCGTACACGCTGCATTATCCGCAGGGCCGGATACGTATAAAGCTTTCGGTGCCGGGGATACACAACGTATCCAATTCCCTCGCGGCGTTCGCCGCCTGCCATATCAACGGGCTCACGCCCGAAGAGATAGCCGCGGGCATTGCCTCGTTCACCGGAGTTTCGAGAAGGTTCGAGCACATAGGCGAACTCAACGGCGCCGAAGTCATCAGCGACTACGCGCACCATCCGGACGAGATAGCCGCGTGCTTAGGCACCGCGCGCAAGATGGCGAAAGGCCGCGTGATCACGGTGTTCCAGCCGCACACGTATTCGCGGCTGAAAGAGCTGTTCGGCAGATTTGCGGAATCGCTCTCGACGTCCGACATCGTCGCCGTGACAGACGTGTTTTCCGCGCGCGAAGCGGATACTCTGGGCGTCAGCGGCGAGCTGCTCGCACGCGAATGCGGCGGCTTTTACGCCGATTCGTTCGCCTCGGCGGCGCGTTTTCTCGCCGAAACCGCGCGCAAAAACGACCTGGTCGTTATTATGGGCGCCGGAGACATTTATAAAGTTTGGGACGAATTGAAAAAAAGTTCTTGACAAATCGCGTTTTGTAGTATATACTTAAGTGCTTGAAAAATTGCTACAAAGAAATCGGAGGTGTAAATATGGCTAAATGTATGATCTGCGGCAAAGGCGTTACCTTCGGAAACAACGTTTCCCATTCCAAAAGAAGAACGTCCAGAACCTGGAAAGCCAACATAAGAAGGATCCACGCTAACGTTGACGGCACCAACAAGACAGTTTACGTTTGCTCCCGTTGTTTAAGAAGCGGCAAGGTTTCCAAAGCCGACTGATTATATTGGATTCTGTAACAAAAAAGCCGATCCGTGCGAATCGGCTTTTTTTGTCGTTCTTTCTGCGTTGCAGACTGATTCCGGATGAGCGATTCGCGCACTTTACCCGCGCGGTGCGGAGAAATATTCTTCCGCAAGCATTGAATACAAATGTATCCTGCGGTAACTTCCCTTTGCGAATACCGAATCGCGCACCAGACCTTCGTAAACGAAGCCCATACGGCGCGCGAGCTTTTCGGAATCGGCGTTGCCGTCCATAATGCGAAGCTGCACGCGGTGCAGCGAAAGCTCGCGGAAGGCGAGTTCGAGCACGGCGCCGAGCGCTTCGGTCATTATGCCCATCCCGTGGTAGGCGGGATTGAGCACGTAGCCCAGCTCGCCCCAGTTGTTGGCGAGGTCGAGATTGGCGAAACCTATGGTGCCCACGAATTTTCCGCTCGAGCGCAGCGTTATGCCCCAGTCGGCGTAGTTGCCCTTGCGGTATTCGCGCTGGAGGTATTCGATATACCCTTTTGTCTCGCGCAGGTTGACGTGCGGCGACCAGAGCAGGAACTGCGTGACGTCCTGCCTCGACGCGTATTCGTACATATCTTCGGCGTTTTCGGGAAGTATGCGTTTTAATATCAGGCGTTCGGTAGTGATAGCGGGGAGCGAGGAAAATATCTTTCTGTATTTTGCGTTATCCATTTATGTCCGCGCCCGTGAGCATTTTTGCAATAATGCTGTCCTTACCGAGGATAACTGTTTTTTCGCCGCTGGAAAGCGAAGTCTTGAGCGCGTTGATGGCGCGCAGGAACGAATAGAATTCGGTCTTTTCGGGGGTGGAATACGCTTCGGAAAGAATGCGCATATACTCCGCTTCGGCCTCGGCGGCGAGCTGTTCGGCCTTGAGTCCGGCGTCGGAGATCCCCGTGTTGTAACTGCGGTCAGCCGCGTTGATTATGAGCGCCGCCGCGGTCTCGCCCTGCGCGCGGTACTGTTCGGCGATCTGGTTGCGTTCGGAGATCATACGGTTGTAGACTTCGTTTTCGTTGGATTCGGGCAGGTCGAACCGTTTGATCTTGACGTCGAGCACTTCTATGCCGTACTGAGTCGCTTCCTGTTTGATAAAGGAAGCGATATTTTCGTATATGGCGTTGCGTTCGGCGGGATCGTCGGTGTTGACTATATCGTCCTGGTTATAGTTGCCCAGCTTTGCGCGGGTGTTGTTGTATGCTATGGAATCGAGACGCACCTGCGCTTCGGATATGCTGCCGGAAAGCTTGGTGTGGAACAGCAGCGGATCGGTGATGCGCCAGGTGAGGAAGCTGTCGACTATCATCGCGGTCTTGTCTTTGAGGTAGACGGCAGAGGGGTTGATATCGTACAGCTGCGCGGCTTTGGAATAGTATACCACGTCGTCGACGAACGGGATCTTGATATGTACGCCCGCTTCGGATTCAGCGTGTACGACTTTGGAAAAGCGCGTGACGAGCGCGTGCTGATCCTCGCGCACGGTATAGAACATATCGGAAACCGCTATTATCGCGATCAGTATGACCGCCGCGATTACCCATTTTAACGCTTTTTTCATATCAGTTCCCGCCTCCTATCATCTCTTCGAGCGGCAGGAGCTTGACCGTGCCGCCTTCGGAAGCGTCGATATACACCTTAACTCCCGGAAGCACCGATTCGATGAATTCGTAATACATACGGCTTCGGGTGATTTCGGGGTATTTGGCGTATTCCTCGTACATAGCGTTGAACATGGCGACTTCTTCTTTGGCCTCGTTGATACGCGCCTGCTTGAGGTATTCGGCGTTTTCTAATATCTGGTTGATCATCGCCTCGGCTTCGGCTTCCTTGGCGTTTTTATAGGCGTTGGCGTTGTTGACCGCGGTCTTGGCGCCGGAATCGGCGTTCTTGACCGCCGCGAACGCTTCGCTGACGGCCTTTGTGGGCGGTTCGCAATCCTGGATCTTTATATCCACCAGAGCGAGCCCTATATCGTAATTCTCGAGCTCGGTGAGCGTGAGGTCCTTGATCTTGGACTGGATCTCTTCCTTGCTGCCGGTGAGGATGGGGTCGATCTCGTAAGAGCCGATGACGTTGCGGATCTGGCTCTGGATGAGCATTTTGAGCATAGATTCGGGATCGTCGGCGGCGAAGAGATACTGCACCGGATCGGAAATGCGGTATTCCACGAAGAAATCGATATTCACGATATTGAAATCGCCGGTTATCATCATACTTTCTTCGAGTATGCTGGCGTTCGTATCGGAGCGGTAGCCGATCTCCAGGCTCTTGATCTCGTTGATCGCCACGTGGTACGCCTTTTGCATCCCGAACGGAAGTTTGAAATGGATGCCGGCGCTCTTGATGCCGCTCAGTTTGCCGAACGTCGTCACCACGGCGACTTCTTTGTCGCTTACGGTGTAGAACGACGTGGAAACGAGCGCTATCAGTATGATCGCCGCCGCGGCTATGAGCACCCAGCGCACGATCTTCTTTTTATCAACGTCCTTTATATTGAAACCGGACACGTTGTACGTCTTGTTCATACGCGAACCTCCTTTGCCTATATTATACTATACGGCATATGAAAAAGCAACACTCTTTTTATGAATGAATTATTTCCGGAGAGCGCGGCGCGGGGCGTTTCGTTATCTTTCACAAAAACGCGCGGCAAGATATGTGCAAACGGCGAACTCGAAATCGGTTTTTTCTCTTGACAAAAACGCCGTTTTAGTGTATATTAAATATGTATAATTACGCACAGATATGGAGGTCCCCCTAAATGATCAAGAGAATTATTTCTTTAACGCTCGCGTTAGTTATGCTGGCGGCGTCGGTCCTGCTCACGTCGTGCAGCAACGAGACCGAGATCGAAGAAGAGCCCGCGAAGATATACTCGCTGTATACCATCTGCGAACCGGGCACTACCGAACTTGCGAAGAAACAAGTGGAGCTTGCGCTCAACCGCCTGCTTTTCAACGAAAAGAAGCTCTGCATCAAACTTATAATGGTGACCGAGGACGAATACGACGACCTTATCGCCCAGAAGTTTGACGAATGCAAGAAATACGACGAAGAAAGAAAAAACAAGAACAAGAATAAAAACAAAAACAATTCCGAGGCCGAATCGTCAGCCGAATCGTCGGTAGTTTCCGAAAACTCCCTCGAAGCGCTCGGCGGCGAGGACGGGATCTTCACCGGCGACGAATATCTGGATTTCTTACAGGAAAACCTTGATAAGATGGAACGCGGCGAAGAATATATGGAAATAGAATTCGACGCCCCCAGGCTCGACATTTTCCTGGTGCTCGGCTACGAAAAGTATATCGACCTTGTCGGCAAAGACCTCCTTGCTGCCATCGACGACAAACTCACCAGCGAAGCCAAGATAATAAGAGACTACGTTTACCCCACCTTCCTCGACGCCGCCAAGGTCACCAACTCCAAAGGCACCCGCAAGACCTACGGCGTTCCGATGAACAAAGGCATTGGCGAATACGAATACATAGTGTTCGACAAAGAATATCTCGACAAATACAGCATCGACGCCGGGACTATGACCAATCTCGAAGACCTTGAGTATTATCTCGAGATACTCGCCGAAAACGAACCCGACATCGTTCCGCTGGCAAACGTTTTCGATTCGCCCGAATTCGCTTATCTGTTTGAGAAGGGCTTTACCGCTTATATCGGCGACAAACACGTCATCAACACTTACGACGACAGTAAGGCGCTGGCTTATTACACGATGATAGCGCGCTATCACACGATGGGCTACCTCAAAGACGATCCCGGCGACACCGGCTGGGCGGTCAAGTTCGTAAAAGGCACCAACGCCGATCTTGAAGCGCTCGCCGCCCGCACCGGCCGCGAATACGACTACACCATCCATTCCTACCCCGTTGCGTCCAACGAAGACCTGCTCAGCGCGCTCTTCTGCGTTTCGGCCTACACCGTTTCGAACGAGCTGACCGACGTTATGAAGATACTCGCTTATCTGGAAAGCAACATTTCGATGGCGAACACGCTGGCGTACGGCGTTGAAGGCGAACATTACACGCTCAACGAAGACACCATGCAGATCAAACCGATCTCCCAGGATTACAAATACAACCGCGATTACGTCGGCAACACCTTCCTCACCTACACGCTGGAAGGCGAAAACCCCAACAAATGGGAACAGCTGAAGATGCAGAACCGCGATTCTTCCAAGACCGCGGAGCAGTCTGTATCGGTCGGCTTTGCGTATTACCCTGTTGCGGTAAAAGACCCCAACGACACTTCCATAACCTATTCGGAACCCAACTATATAGAGATCATTCAGGAATACGTTGACAAGTTCTACCCGAGCATCATCAAAGGCGACCTCGTAGACATAAACTTTGAAGAACTGAAAGTTCTCGTCACTCCTACCATCACCGACGAACAGATACAGGCGGTCAAGGACCGTTACACCAACGAGCTCAACAACGCGGTCAAAGAAGAACAGGCCGCGAGATACGCCGAAGGCACCAAGAACTACAACACGATAGCCACCACCGCTTACGAAAACGCTTTCAAATATTTCTATAAGAGCAAGCAGAAAGCCGAAGTCAAAAAGCGCGTTAAAGAAGAAGTCAAGCTAGACCCCGAATACAACAGCACGCCTGAGAGCATCGACGCCCGCGTAAACGAGATCTGCACCGAAGAATATATGACGGAGCAGGTCAAGATAATCTACGCAGACGATATCGCAGCCAGGGCGCAGACGACCATTGAAAACTCAGTGACCAAGGGCATCAACGACGGCGTCAAGAAGTATATGGAGACCGAAGAATACGCCGCACGTCTTGAAGCAGCGCTGAACTCTCCCGCCTGCGTCGCCGAGATCGACGAGATCAACTCTATAGACGTGTTCGTCGCATACCCCGAAGTGGCGCTCAACAACAGCAAGGTCTACCTGCAGGAACAGCTCAAGGAAAAGATCGACGCCCAGTTCGAAGAAATGAACAAGGCGCTGCGCAAAGCTTATAAAGAGTTTGCTGATTCTTATATGGCCCGTTACGATTTCGCGGACGACGAAAAGCGTTCCGAACCCGACTTCCGTAAAGCCATTATAGACACCGTGTCCACCAGGCTGCGCAACCTGCTCAAAGCCGAACTGCGCAGGATGGTGACCGCCGAGCTCGGCGAAGGCGCGCTGCCCGAAGATATAAGCGACACCGTCGAAGAGCGTTTCACCGACACCTGGATACAGGACGTCATAATGGAAACGTTCGAACTCAATAAAGATCCTTCCAAGACCTTTGAAGAGCCTGCTTCCACCGAGGCGCTGCGCGAGATCGTCAACGCGCACATCAAGGAAAGCGACGTTAAGACCAACTACGAAAACTCGCTGCTCGCGACGTTCGAAAAATCCGTTGGCCTCATCAAGACGGTCGACGCCGAAGCCGCCGTCATAGGCGACGACGACGAAGAAGGCGGCGAAACTTCCGCCGAGGAAACTTCCGCCGAAGAGACTTCCGCAGAAGAAGGCACGACTCCTTCCGAAACAGAGCCCGATCCCGATTCCGGCGAGATAGTCGATCTTGAGACCGTTGACCTTTACAACGTGATATTCAAGAAGCGTATCGAGGCCCAGTACTACAAGTACGCTCCTCTTCCCACCGCCTGATAATTCCATAAAAACCGCAATGGCTTTTGCGGCGCACGCCGCAAAAGCCATTGGCATATAGACAGCATTTTGAAGAACGGAGCAGTTTTATGAAAAGCAGAAAAAACAGATACGTAACGTTCGCGGCGCTGTTTGCCGCCGCGGCGATAATTATAACGGGAGGAGCGACGTTTATGGCAAGAGCCGCAGCCGACGGCAACGGCGGAAATATGGGTTCCAAGGGGATAAGCCCCGTGACAGGCACTTTTATTCAGCCCTGGCTTTACAACGGTTACACCGACGAGCGCTGGGAGCAGGAATTTTCGATGATGGAAGAGATGGGCATAGAATACATCATTATGGGCGACACGCTTTCGTGTCAGACCGGAACTCCCATCACCGACACTTCCAAATGGGTGATAACCGCGAATTACGCCACGCTGAACAGTTCGTACAAAAAGGGGCGCGACGTGCTCACTCCCCTGTTCGAGCGCTGCAAGGCGCACGGGATAAAGCTTTACGTCGGGATGGGCAACACCCCCGCCGGCTGGCCTTATCTCGATGAAAGCGCCACGGGGTTCAAAGAGATATCCGAGATGTTCGCCGACGTGGCGGAAGATCTGTACAACGCCTATTACGACAAATTCCCCGAGACGTTCGCCGGGTTCTATTTCGTGCCCGAGCTTTACAACTCCTCGGCGTTCGATTCGGAAGCGCGCAGAACTAATTATGTAAACAAACTCTCGGCGGGATTCCACACGATATTCAATAAAATCACAGGACTTAACAGCAGTCTTCCGTTTATATTTTCACCTTATGTAAACATGTTCGGCGGCAGCTGGGTCTCCAAGAACACCGATAATATAGGACTGTTCTGGAAAGAGCTGCTGGCGAACGCGGGGTTCCGCGACGGCGATATTCTCTGCCCGCAGGACAGCGTGGGCGCCGGCGGCGCCGATCTTGAGCTGCTGGAGCCGCTGACCAAAGCGTACAAATACGCGGTGGACAACTGCGGCAAGGAGATACACCTGTGGTCGAACTGCGAGATATTCGTACAGCCAAAGGACAAGTTCTTTGACAATTACGACGGGTACGGTTCGTACTGGACCTGCTGCACGGTGGACCGTATGGTCAAACAGTTCGAGATCGTTTCCAAGTACGTGGAACGCATATTCTGCTTCGCCGTGCCGCATTACCTTTCGCCCTACAACACGGTGAGCGGGTATTACGATTCGTATAAATACTATCTGGAAAACGGCGAGCTCGACAGCGTTCCGCCCAAGGCGCCCAAGAAATTCCGCACCCTGTTTATGGTCAACAACGGCGTCAAGTGCCTGACCGTGAGCTGGTCCGGTATGTACGACAACCTGGGCGTACATCGCGTGAACATCTATAAAAACGGCGAGTTTTACACGTTCCGCGCCTCCACGCGCAACGAGGGCGGCAGCAACCCGGCGGTCTACCCCAATTCGTTTTACGATATTGAATACACGCCGGACACGGCCGAGACCGTGGTCTACGAATTTGAAGTGATCGACTGTTCGGGCAACGTGAGCGAGCGTTCGCAGCTGGTCGTCGAGCCGGGTTCGGTGCCAAACAAAGTCAGAGCCGGAGCAAGCTACAGCGGTCCGATAAAACACGCCGAAGGCGCGATAAAGGGCGCCGAAGCAGCGGCAAAGAAGGCGCTTGGCGAATAAAGGACAAAAAGAAATAAAAGCGAGGACTAATCCTCGCTTTTTTCTTTGAGCAGTTCTTTGTATTTTTCGGCGTCGCGGAAGACGTATTCGACGTAGAGACGCGTTTCGTCGACGGGGATAGCGGTGAGTTCGCCGTCTTTGGAATAGGCGGGGTCGGAAAGCCAGGCGTTCACCTTGCCGATACCGCAGTTATACGCAGCCACGGCGTTGCGCCAGTTCCTGCCGGTATTGCGGTAAAGGTACGCGAGGTAATAGCAGCCGAAGCGGATATTCGTATCGGCGTCGGTCAGGTCGTATTCCGCATACCCCAGCTTATTCGCGATTTCTTGGGCGGTGTCGGGCATAAGCTGCATAAGTCCCACCGCGCCCACACGGGAGCGCGCGGTCGGGTCGAACCTGCTTTCGTTCCTGACCATGGCAAAGACGAGCTCGGGCGGGACGCCGTATTCGGCGGACATAAGTTCGATGCTTTCGCGGTATTCGAGCGGAAGGCTTTCGGCGCGGAGCGCGAAAAACAGGGCGATCGCAAAAACGGCGAGCACTGCGAGCGCGATTATGACCGGAAAGACTTTTTTCATACGGTCTCACCCTTTATCTGTTCGAGCACATTGCGCGCTTTGTTCAAAAGCGCGCGCAGATTCGATCTGTTTTCTATTATATGGTCGCAGTTTTCGTATAAGAACTCGTTGCTCTTCTGCCGGGCGAGCCGGGCGCGGGCGGCGGAAAGCGTGATATTGTCGCGCTTGCGCACGCGGCGGATACAGGAGGCATCCGAAGCGACGACGCCTATGATAGTATCGCAGTATTTATCGAGCCCGGATTCGAAGAGCAGCGGCGCGTCTATGACCGTTATATCGCCTTTTACGAGTTCTTTGGTCCGGGCGACGATATAGCGGTGCGTGATCTCGTTGAGCGCCCTATAGCCGTTTTCGTCGTTCATCGCGAGCGACGCGAGATACGGTCTGTTGAGCGAGCCGTCGGCGCTGAGGATGGTTTCGCCGAAATAGGCGGCGAGTTCTTTTAGGCAGAGCGAACCCGCCGACGTGACCTCGCGGCTGACTTTATCGGTATCTATATAATTTATTCCGAGCGACGCGTAATATTCGCCCACGGTGGATTTTCCGCTTCCGGTCCTGCCGCAAAGTCCGATTATCATAACAGCACTTCCCTTATTTGCTTTTCGGTGATAACGCCTTCCCTGAGTATTTTAAGTCCGCCTTCGAGCGACACTATGGTGGAAGCCACGCCGCTCCCCGTGACGCCGCAGTCGAGTATGGCGTCTATGCGCCCGCGCAGATAATTCTTGACGTCCTCCGCGCTCGTGGGCGCCGGGAACGACGAAATGTTGGCGGAAGTCGCCGCGACAGGCACGCCGCAGGCGCGAAGCAGGTCCAGCGCTTCTTTGTTGGAAGGGAACCTGAGCCCCACGGTGTTTCCTCCGGCGCAGACGGTTTTGCCTATGACTTCCCTTTTCGGAGCGATGACGGTAAGCGGACCGGGCGTGAACGCCTTTATCAGCTTGCGCATACCGTCGGTGAGATATGCTATCTCTTCCGCCTGTTCGACCGAATAGAGGTGGCAGAGCAGCGGTTTTTCCGCAGGGCGGTTTTTCGCCGCGAATATCTTTGCGCACGCCGCGTCGTCGAGCGCGTTGGCGCCCAGCCCGTAGACGGTCTCGGTCGGGAACGCGACCAACCCGCCGGAGCGGATTATGGCCGCGCACTTTTCGATCCTCGCCTTATCGGTCCTGTCGCCCTTGAGTTTATAAACAAGTGTACGCAAAACAGTTCACCAACTTATTTGAATTCTACTATTGTAACGCCGGTGTCGCCTTCGCCGTAGCGGCCGCTGCGGAACGAAAGCACGCGCTTGTCGTGGCGCAGGTGATCCCAGACGGCGTTCCTGAGCGCGCCGGTGCCTTTGCCGTGGATGATGCTGACCGTGTGGTAGCCCGCCATTATCGCGGATTCGAAATAGCGGTCGATGACGAAATAGGCGTCGTCGCCGGTGAGCCCGCGCACGTCGACTTCGTTTTTGACAGCTTCGGTCGGGTGCGTATACACGGTGGCGCTCTTTTGCTTTTGAACGGGCTTTTCTTCGCACAGGCGGAGCTCGCCCATCTTGACTTTGGTGGTGATTATCCCGGCGCGGACGGTCACGGTATCGCCGTCGATGGCGGTGACGACCGCTTTTTTGTTTATGCCGCGGATAGTGACTTCGTCGCCGGTGACGAGCTTGCGCGGAAGGACGTAGTTATCTTCCTCCGGCTCCTCGTCCTTTACTCCGCTGTTTTTGACTTCGTCGCGTATGAGCTTGCGCGCCGATTCGATATTGTCGAATTTCTTTTCTTTTTCGGCTTCGCGGCGGAGCTTGTTGAGTTCGTCGAATATATAATCGCTCGAAGCTTTTGCTTGCGCCATAATGCGCGCCGCTTTGTCTTCGGCTTTGGCGACGCGTTCGGCGGCGGCGCGTTCTGATTCTTCTTTTTCGGCGCGCGCCTGCTTGAGCGTCTCTTCGGCTTCGCGCAGCAGTTTTTCCGCCTGAGCCTTTTCGCCGGAAAGGCGGCTTTCAGTCTCTTCCAATCTGCCAATAACGTCTTCGAAATGCACGCTTTCGTCGCTTAGCGCGGCTTTGGCGCGCTCGATTATGCGGTCGGGTATGCCGAGCCGCGTGGAAATGGCGAACGCGTTGGATCTGCCGGGAAGTCCCGTGACGAGCCTGTACGTGGGGCGCAGAGTTTCGACGTCGAATTCGCACGAGGCGTTCATAACTCCTTCGGTCTCCAGCGCGTAGGTCTTGAGCTCGGCGTAATGCGTGGTTGCGGCGGTGACGGCGCCGATGCGGCGCATATCTTCGAGTATGGCTATGGCGAGCGCCGCGCCCTCGGTGGGGTCGGTGCCGGCGCCGAGTTCATCGTAAAGCACGAGCGAGCGGTTGGAGGCGTTTTTGATTATGCCGACGATATTCTTTATGTGCGCAGAAAACGTGGAAAGCGACTGTTCTATGGATTGTTCGTCGCCGATATCGGGCAGGATCTCGTCGAACACGGGCATAACGGTGCCGTGGTCGCAGGGGATCTCGAACCCCGCCTGAGTCATCATAGCGAGCAGGCCTATGGTCTTGAGCGTGACGGTCTTGCCGCCGGTGTTGGGTCCGGTTATGACGAGCGTGCCGCTTTCCCTGCCGCCTAACATTACCGAGATGGGGACTACCGTGTTTTTATCCAGCAGCGGATGGCGCGCCTGAACGAGTTTGACCGTCATGTCGTTTTCGTTTATAAACGGCGAACACGCCTCTATGGCAAACGCGTAATCGGCTTTGCCGAAGATGACCGAAAGGTCGGTGATGACGTTGAAATCGCCGGTGATTATATCCGCCGATAGCGTGACCTGCTCCGAAAGGCGGGCGAGTATGCGTTCGATCTCGTGCGATTCGGCGGAACGCAGTTCGCGCAGTTTGTTGTTGGCTTCGAGCACCGCCATAGGTTCTATGAACAGCGTCTGCCCAGATGCGGAGGTGTCGTGGACGAGCCCTTTTATTTCGTTTTTGTATTCTGCGCGCACGGGGACGACGTACCTGCCGTTGCGGACGGTGACTATGTTTTCCTGAAGATATTTGGAATAGCTGCCGGCGGTATAGCGCGAAAGCACGTCGCGCACGTCGGACTCGCACTTGCGCATATTGCGCCTGATACGGAACAGCTCGTCGGAAGCGGTGTCGGCGATCAAATCTTCGGCTATTATGGCGTCGCCTATGGCGCGGTCGAGCGTGCGGTTTTCGCGCACGAGTTCGAAATACTGCGCCAGCGCGCCCAGATCTTCGTTGCGGTTGGGGTACGCCCGTATCGCCGAGGCGCTGCGCAAAAGCGACTGGATATCCAGAAGTTCGCGCGGGGTGAGCGTGGCGCCCTTGGCGGCGCGTTCGACCGACGGGATGACGTCCCTGCCGCTGCCGAACGAAGGCATGGCGCGTTTGGATATCATTTCCTTCGCCTTGGCGGTCTCTCCAAGGCGGCGCTTGACGCAGACCGGGTCGTCGCTCGGCTCGAGCGCTTTTATCGCCGCTTTGCCGCTTTCGGTGCGGACGTAAGACGCCGCTATTTCTATTATTTTATCGTATTCAAGTATCGTTTTTGCTTTGAGGAAGGATTCCATTTTCAATTTCCTTATAAAAATCAAGTGTTTTGGGCGCGATATCCGCGGCGTAGAGCAGATACTTTTCGCAGAAGGCGCAGAACGTATCCTTGTCTTCGCCGGTCAGCGAAAACGAAAGTATTTTGTTCCTTGCGCAGCGGTTGAGGTAGTCGAGCGCGCTCACGGCGGCGTCGCCGAGTTCGAACGCTTCTTCGCCCTCGGGCAGGCAGTCGCGGCAGAAAAGTTCGCTTTCGGCGAACGAAAACGCGTTTCCCTTTCCGCCGCAGGCGGCGCAGCCCGAAAAATCGGGAGCGAGCCCGAGGATGAGGCACAGGCGGTATTCGAACACCGCTTTTACGAGTTTGGTTTCGGCCAGCGAATTGGCGAGCGCATAAAGGGCGTTAAGAAACAGCGGCAACACCCCGTCGTTTTCGGCGACCGAAACGAGAAAGCACAGTTCAGCCATATACGAAGCCGCCGCGAACGCCGAAAGGTCGCTGCGGATACCGTAGAAGCTTTCGATAAGCGAAGCTTCGGTGAGGGTCATACGGCCGTTTTTTTCGTAGACCGAAAGATCGGAATACGCAAACAGCTGCACCGATTTGAGGTACGACGCCGATATGCTGCGCGCGCCGGTGGCGGTCACCTGCACCACGCCCTGGGATTCCGTGAGCACGTAGAGCAGTTTGCCTTTTTCGCCGGTGGGCTTTTCTTTTATGACTATGCCTTTGAATTGACGGTCCACTTACTCGTCCTTGCCTCCGTAGCCGAATGTGTTGAGCAGCGACTGGCGGTCGCGCCAGTTTTCCTTTACCTTTACCCAGATATCCAGAAACACGCGCGAACCGAGGATTTTTTCAAGGTCTTCCCTGGCGTAAGTGCCGATCTTTTTGAGCATTTCGCCGTTTTTGCCTATGACTATCTTCTTGTGTGCCTGTTTTTCGACGAACAGTTCGGCGCGAATGGATATCAAGTCTTTCTTTTCTTTGAATTCCTCTATGACCACGGCTATTCCGTGGGGGATCTCGTCGTCGGTGAGGCGCAGCGCTTTTTCGCGGATGACTTCGGACGCGATCTGTTTTTCGGGCTGATCGGTGTAAAGATCGTCCGGGAAGAAGTGGGGCGACGGAGCGAGGAACTTTTTGAGTTCTTCGAGTATTATACCGACGCCGTCTCCGTTGAGTGCGGAGACCGGTATGACGGAATCGAATTCGTATTCCGCCGAGACCTTTGAAATGTATTCGAGTATTGCGGTCTTGTCGGTGATATCGACCTTATTGATCACAAGCAGTTTTTTCATCTTTGCTTCGGAATAGCTTTCGAGCGCTTTGCGCTCGTTCGCCGTGAGCGGCACCGAGGCGTCCACCACGAACATAACGGCGTCGGCGTCGTCGGAAGCGTTGCCGACCGCGTTCATCATATATTTGCCGAGCAGATTTTTGGGCGTGTGGATGCCCGGGGTGTCTATGAAGACGTACTGATCGGCGCCGTCGGTGAGCACGCCGGTTATGCGGTTGCGGGTGGTCTGGGGCTTTTTGGAAACTATCGCCACTTTTTCGCCCACCAGCGCGTTGAGCAGCGTGGATTTCCCCACGTTGGGGCGGCCGGTTATCATAACGAATACGCTTTTGGTTTGTATTTCTTTGTTCGTATCCATATTTCCCTCTTATGCTATTCGCGGGTCACGCCCTGCGACTGTAATATATCTTCCTGGATCTTTTCCATTTGAAGCCGTTCTTTTTCGGTCTCGTGGTCGTAGCCTAACAGGTGCAGCGCGGAATGCACGCACAAAAAACAAAGCTCGCGCCGCAGCGAATGGCCGTATTCTTTCGCCTGCTCAACGGCTTTTTCAAGGCAGACGACTATGTCGCCCAGCGAGCGCGGGCCGTCGGTAATGTCAAAATCGTCCATGGGGAACGAAAGCACGTCGGTGACTTTGTCGATTCCGCGGTATTCGGCGTTGAGCGCACGAACGGTATCGGCGGTGCTGACGGTGATATAAACCTCAAAGCCGGACGCGTCTTTTTTCTCGCGCTCGACGGCGGCGCGCACGCAGCGCTTGATATCGGCTATTATGCCGCGCGCGACGGGGACTCCCGATTCATTGCGGTAGAACACTTTGAGCTCAACCATTGTTCTGTTTCCTCCTGAAGACCTGGACGCCCGGTTTGCGTTCGCGTTCGGAAGCCGTCTTCTTTTCGTATGCGAGTATTATCTTCTGCACCAGCGGATGGCGCACCACGTCTTTATGCGAAAAACGGAAGATGGCTATGCCTTCGATGCCCTGAAGGATATCGACGGCTTCGATAAGTCCGCTCTTTTTGATGTACGGCAGGTCGATCTGCGTCACGTCGCCGGTGACGATCGCCTTAGAGTTGTTGCCGAGACGCGTTAAAAACATCTTCATCTGTTCGGGAGTGGTGTTCTGCGCCTCGTCGAGTATTATGAACGAATCGTCGAGCGTTCTGCCGCGCATATACGCCAGCGGCGCGATCTCGATGGTGTTCTTTTCCATATGCCGCGCGAACGATTCGGCGCCGAGCATTTCGCCCAGGGCGTCGTAGAGCGGGCGGAGGTACGGATCTATCTTCTGTTGAAGGTCGCCGGGCAGGAAGCCGAGCTTTTCGCCGGCTTCGACCGCGGGGCGGGTGAGGATGATGCGCGAGATCTGTTTTTGCTTGAGCGCGGTGACCGCCATCGCCACGGCGAGGAATGTCTTGCCCGTGCCGGCGGGCCCGACGCCGAAGGTTATGGTGTTCTTTTTTATAGCGTCAACGTATTTCTGCTGGCCGACCGTTTTGGCTTTTATGGGCTTGCCCTTGTTGGTGAGGCACACGCAGTCGTCGAGCATACCTTCGAGTTCGCCTGCGCGGTCGTCTTTGACCATAGAGACGACGTACCCCACGGTGTTGGCGTCGAGCGTCTCTTCGAGCGGAGCGATCCTGCCCAGCTGCATTATGGCGTCGTACGCCATTTCGACGTCTTCCGCCGTGTCGCCTTTAACGGTGACGTCGCCGTCGCGGCTGGAAATACTGACGCCGAATTCCTGTTCGAGTATGGCGGCGTTGCCGTCCAGCGTGCCGAACAGTTTCAGCACGAATTCAAGATCGAGCCCTTCTATCTTTTTTTCAAAAGCCAATGATATCCACTCCGTTCTTTGCGAATATATATTCTCAATTTGTTATTATATCACATCATTTTGCAAATGTATATATTTTTTTGCATATTTCTCGCGTCCGGCGGAATTTCTTTTATAAAACGCGTTTATGAACATAAAAAACGGGTTGAAAAAACGCAAAACAAGGTGTATAATCTGTAACAGATAAAAAAAGGAGCGGACAAGCGATGAAAATAGACCTCCACGTGCACACGAGCGAGCTTTCGATGTGCGGACAGCTGAAAGCCGAGGAAATAGTGCGGATATACAAAGACGCGGGCTACGACGCCGTAGCGATAACCAACCACTTCAATCTCGACACCGCGCAGCACTTTGAGCGGCACGGGATAAGCGATTACATAGGCCATTACCGCCGCGGCTTTGAACTTGCCCGCAAAGAAGGCGAAAAGGTCGGGCTCCGAGTGTTCTTCGGGTACGAAATACGCTTTACCGAAAACATAAACGATTATCTAGTATTCGGCATGCCGGACGAGCTGGCGGACGATTACAGGGCGCTGTTTTCGATGCGAGCCAAGGATTTTTCGGCGCTGGCGAACGAGCGGGGTTTTCTGTTTTACCAGGCGCATCCGTTCAGGAACGGGATGACGGTGTGCAACCCGGCGATACTTTTCGGCATAGAAGTCCACAACGGGCATCCCGGGCACGACAGCCGCAACGACGTAGCGAACGCCTGGGCGGAAAAATATAATCTGCACAAGATTAGCGGTTCGGACTGTCACTTTGAAAGCGGCGCCGCCAAGGCGGGTATTATCACGGACAAGGACGTGCGCACCACCGAAGAGCTGACGGAAATACTGCGCGCGGACGACTACTATATCATTTGATTTTGTAATTAATTGCCGTCTTTTCAAAAGGCGGCAATTTTTGTTTGTGCAACTTGACAAAACGATATGAATATGGTATATTATATACAGGTATTCCTTTAAACTACAACAGGAGGAAAAATATGAAAAGAATACTTGCGATACTTATTGCACTCGTGATGCTTTGCTCGGTATTCGTCGCCTGCGGCGGCAACGAAGCCGACCCGAGCCAGACCGAAAGCAAACCCGCTGACCAGAGCGGCGATCCCGGCAGCGAAAGCGCCGAACCCGCCTCGCAGGAAGAGAGTTCCGAAGCGGATCCCTACGCTCACCTCAGAAATTTCGATTTTGAAGAAGAAGAATGCATCTTCCTTGTCAACAACGACAACGGCGGAAGATACAAATCGATCGAAATACTTCCCTTTGAGGGCGGTTCGGACGTTTTGAACAGCGCCATTGAAGAGCGCAACAATTTTGTCGAAGACCTGCTCCACGTCGTGATCAAAGAAGTCCGCAGCAACAACGTGCTCAACGACGCCCGCAACGACATCCAGGGCGAAGGCCAGTACGACATCCTTATGCCGTGGATGGATTACGCCACCACGCTCGCTTCCGACGCCAGCCTTTACGACCTTTACTCTTTTTCCGACATCATCCATCTCGACCAGCCGTACTGGGATCAGAGAGCCAACGCCGACCTTTCGTTCGGAAACAAGCTGTTCTTCACGACCGGCGACTTTTCGCTGCTGACCTATGACTGCACTCATGCCATAGTGTTCAACAAAAAACTCGCCCGCGACTCCGGCTGCGACGATATGTACCAGCTCCTGAAGGACGATAACTGGACGTTCGACACACTTTGGAGCAACGCCAAGCTCGTCACCGCCGACACCAACGGCGTGGACGGCATGACCTATGAAGACACCTGGGGCTTCTACCTCAACCAGAACTTCACCACTTCGATGTTCATCGGTTCCGGCGAACGCCTCACCAACAAAGACAACGACGATATCCCTCAGCTGGCTCCGCTCAACGACAGATATTCCGCCGTCGTCGACAAGATCCGTCAGATATACAACGACAAGACCTCTACCATCATAATCGAAGATTACCAGAGCCAGATCTCGGGCAAAGACAGCGACGTTTATTCCGCCGCTTCGCGCGCGACCGGCGAAGGCAGAGCGCTCTTCCGCTCGCTCGCAATGGTCGACCTGAGCGAACTCGACGCCTATGACGTAGAATACGGTCTGCTCCCCGTTCCCAAATACAACGCCGATCAGGAAGAATACTACAACATAGTTTCCGCCTTCCTCGCTTCGTGCATCTGCATCCACAACCAGGTAGAAGATCCCCAAATGTCCGCGGCTGTCGCCGAGGCGATCGCGATCTCTTCCACCTCCACCGTGAGAAGAGCTTACTACGACACCATACTCAAGGGACGCCGCATACCCGATGAAGACGGCGAATTCGCGCTCGACACCATCTTCAACAACCGCGTGTACGAGATCGCCACCATCTACAAGTTCGGCAACCTTCGCGAACTCATCCAGACCTGCGCACGTTCCAGCACCGATATCCTCGTTTCCACCTACACTTCTATGGAAGGCAGCGTGAACGCGGCGATCGAAGATCTGAAAGACACGTTCGACAGTATCGACTGATTTTTCCGAATAAAAAAACGCTCCGCAAGGCTTTTGCCTTGCGGAGTTTTTTGTTTTGCTATATGGTTGCGGAAAGCGTGAGCAGCGCCGCCGAAAGCACCGGCAGCGAAGTCGCGGCGCCGTATTCGACGAACCGCGCGAAGGTGAATCTGACGTCGTACTGTTTGAGCAGCGACATCCACATTATACCCGCCAGAGCGCCGACCGGTGTGAGGAACGCGCCGATATTGGAGCCGATGACCGTGCCGTACGCGGCGCCGAGCCGCACGGCGGGCTGAGCCGAATTGACTATGGGCGCGAAAAGCACGCTCATAGGTATGTTATTGGTGATATCCGAAACGAAAAACGAGGCGACGCCGTATTTGAGCACCGCGTGGTCCGAACCGAAGGCGTTTGCGGCGAGCGTGATGACTCCGTTTTCCTTGAGCGCGAGCACGATTATGAACATTGAAAGCACAAAAGGCACGAGTACGAACGGAGCACGCTTGGTACAGCCGATAAGTTCTGCCGGACGGCGGCGCCTGACGAGCGCGTAAAAGAGCGATATTGCGTACAGCAAAGCGGCGGATATAAGTGCGACCAGCCACATTTCCAGCCCGAAATACGAGCCCACCGCCATCACGAGCGTGCAGGACGCGAGTATTATTCCGCCGGTGACCGCCGAAAATTTATCGGTGATCGTCGCCTTGACTTCGCGCGGTTCGATAGGCGACGCGAGCCGCTTGCGGAATATGAGGCGCAGCACCGCGTAAGCGGTGATCCCCGCCGCGGCGGCGGGAAGTGCCATCACTTTGAAATAGCTTATAAAATCCATACCCACGGAAGAAGCGACGTAGATGTTGGTGGGGTTGCCGATTATAAGCGCCATGCTCCAGGTATTGGCGGCGACGAATTCGCTGACCAGATACGGCACGGGGTCGACTCCGGCGTGGGCGGCAAAGCGGCAGATGAACGGCGTGAAAGTGAGGATGACGATATCGTTGGACGTGAAAACCGTGAGCACGGAAACGGTAACGAAGAGCAACAGGAACAGCCTTTTCTGGCTGTGTCCGGCGTGCGAAAGGGTCACCGAGGCGAGCCATTCGAAAAACCCCGCTTCGTCGAGGAAGACCGAAAGCAAAGTCATACAAATAAACAGCACGAGTATCTTTATGGGGTTTACTTCGCTGTTTGTTGAAAGGCCTTGCAGAACGCCTGAAGGCGAAACGCAGCCGAAGATCAGCGCGCACGCCGCGCCAGCGAGAGCGCACAGGCAGTAAGTGCTGAGCGTAAACCGTTTTATTTTTATTTGCGGCATAAACAGCACCGAAAGGATTATGCCGGCGCAGGTCAAACCGCCTATAACGAGTGAAAGCGCCATTTGATTTCCCTTTTTGAGCATAAAAAATCGGTGTGCTTTCACACACCGAAGACGTATTTTAGCACCGCGCGACGCCGCTGTCAATAGTCAAAATGACTATTTTTTGCCGTGTACTTCGTCCAAGTATTGTTCACGCGCACGCAAGCCGCGTTCCATTCCCTTTTTTCTGCCGAAATAAGCCAAAAAGCCGAAAGCGACGCATTCGACGGCGGCGATTATGAGCGTGAGCGGGAGGAATTTGAAAGCCAGCGTTTTATAGATAAAGCTGTTGTTCATAAGGTCGCGCGTACTGACTTCCGCCAGCACGTTGGCGTCTTTTATTCCGCCGAAAAGTCTTGTGAGCGCCGCGGCGGGATACCAGAACTGCATTCCGAACACGCCGTTGAATTCCCTCATTATACCATTGCCTATATTGACGAGCGAGACGACGACCGCCGGAAGTGCGATCTGCAGTTTCATTTTGAACGGATCGGTCTTTTTGCCGTTCTTGCGTGCGATACGGTAAGCGAAATAGTAACAGCACAAAAAGCCCATCCCCAGGAATCCCACGGTGGTGAGGATCGCCTGCAGCGGATAGACGGAATCGAAAAGATATGACGCGTCGGCTCGTAAGTCGACGAGCGACGGGGTGTGGATGAACACGGAGCCCACCGTACGCATAACGATAGCGCCGAAAGAAGCCACTATGAGAGCGGCGAAATATATGACTGCATTGATTATAAAGCCTTCGTATGGGTCGCGTTCCTCGTTGTATTTTGCGAACTTCAAAATGTACCACCACCTTTACTCAATTATTATAACAGAGCGCTCAGCCGTTGTCAATAGCCGTATCCTTTAAAAGAAAGCGCCGGAGCTTTTTGCTCCGGCGCTTAAAACCGTTATGATATCAGAGAGGATAATCGTCGCCGAACAGGACGTGGCGAAGGAGATAGATGGCGTCGTTGCTGTTGAGCGCGCCGTCGCCGTTGAAATCGAGGTCGAGCGATTCGTCAAGAGGATAATCCTCCTCGAACAGTATGTGTCTGAGCAGCAGTATGGCGTCGTTGGAAGAGACTTTGCCGTCGCCGTTGAGGTCGCCTCTGAGACCGGGCTCTTCGGGAGTTTCTTCCTCGGGGACTATGATCTTGATGGATCTGATCGTCACGGTGGTGTTATTGGTGGCGAAGATAGTGATGCCGGTGAAGGTGATGTTGCCGTCGTCGTCCGGGAGCAGATCCACCTGGCCCTGATAATGGTGAGACGCTTCGTTTTCCTGATCGTACGCTTTGATCTCGGAAAGCTTGCATCTTACGGTATAGGTGCCGGAATAGAGGTCGCCGTTGCCCGCGCCGAGCTGTCCGCCGACGTTCTGCGAAAGCTTGATATACTGGCCGTCGTTGACGAAGAGGAGTATGGAGGTCTCGCCGCCGCTGCCGACGGTGAAGTCCATATCGATCTCGGCCTTGTCGAATTCGAACATAAGCGGTTTTTCGTAATCGGTATGCACGCAGGGCCAGCCGCCGCCGGATTCGGTGGTGACGGTCATAACGCCGTTTTCATCGAACGAATAGACGGGGTTAACGCCGTTGCCCGCGGTCTTTTCGTAGACCTGGTCGGGAACGAGGTTCACGGTGCCGGTGAGCGGCTTGATGGTGGAAGTGGGGATATCGTAGTTGCCGGGAGTGTGGATGCCGTTGTAATCCTTGTTGAAATCCGCCGCTTTGACGATCTGGAAGTAGCCGCCGGGATACACGTCCTTAAGGTCGACGAAGATATTGTGGAATTCGATATAATCGCCGACAGACGCGCTTGCCGCGTAAGCTCTGTTGGCGACGGAAGGATCGCCCGCGACTTCGGAACTGTGGACGCCTATGGCGAGCATTCCTTCGGTGAGCTTGCCGCCGTCGTTGCCGTCGGGAGCTTTCTTCCTAGTGACTTTAAAGCCTTCTTTTTCGGCGTCCCAAGTGAGATACAGAGTCTGCGACCAGTTCACGTTGGCGGCTGTGCCGGTGAGGTCGGGAGTGGATTCGGGGTCGAAGATATAAGCGGTGCCGGTGGTGATCTTCTGGTTAAAGCCGTTGACCCAGCCGACGTTGGAGACGGGATCGAACGCTTCGTAAATTTCAATTTCGTTGATAAAGGTGAACACGCCGGTGCCGGACTTCCAGCAGGACTGGAGGCGCACGTAGCGGGACGTGACCTTGCTGAAATCGTTTTCGGCCCAATAGACATTGCCGGGGGTGCCGAGCGTGAGGTCGCCGACGACGGTCCAGTCGGTGCCGTTATCGGAAGAAGAGATGATCATGCGCGAAGGAGACGCGATACCGGAAACGCCGGCTGCCCAGGTATTGACGCGCACCCTGCCCCAGGTCTTGGCTTCCTTGAGGTCGATGACGGCGGTGCCCACGTTATAAACTTCGCCGTCTATGGTCACGCCGGCAACGGAGTTGTTGTTTGCGTTATTGCCGTTAACGTAGAAACCGAACCAGTCGGTACCGTTGTAAGTGCCGTTTTCGAGCGCGATACCGTCGTTGAGTTTTGCTTTATAGGTGGCGGCCGCCTGTTCGGGAGGTCCTTCGAGCGTGCTGCCCACTATGCGGACTTCACCGTCGAGCGCAAGGTTGACGTTGTTGCATTCGAGCGCTTCGAGCAGTCTCGCCGCGGCCTCTTTGATGGCGGCGGGGGTGGCGTCGGGCGTGTCGCGGACCGCGAGCGCGTAATCGTAAGCGTCGCGGATATAGTCGAGCTGTTCTGCGGAATAATCGGCGTAGCTGATGCCCTTAGCCTTTGCGATGGCGTCGGCGAGCGCAGCGCCGCCCGAGAAGAACGCGTTGATGTTCATTATTTCGCGGATGTAGTCGCCGCTGGTGGAAGTGCCGGCGTTCCTGACTGCGAGCGCTTTATCGTAGACCGCCTGGAGCTCGGGGTCTTCGCCGCCGTTAAGCGCGGCTTCGGCGCGGTCGAGCAGTTCGTCCAGCGCGGAAACGAGGTCGTCGCTGGGCTGAGGACGCTTGACTATGAGGATACAGTCGGAAATAGCGCGGCTGGAGCTGGTCTTGTAACCCGGTTCGCCCGAGCCGTCGTCCTTGACGTAGAGACCGACCGATCCGCCGCCGTCCATACGGATGACGTTCACGCAGCCGGCGTCCATCATCGTCTTGGCGACGTCTTTGAGCGTTACGCTTCTGTCGCTCACGCCCGAGCTGCCGCCTTCTACCGTGAAGAAGACGTAAGTGCCGTCCGCTTTTACGCCGAAAGCGTTCCAGCGCGCCTTGTACGTTACCGAATGAGTACCGATCGTGCTGTAGAGCGCGGTCTGGTCAACGCCGTCCTTTACCAGCCAACCGACGTTGGTGATGACGGAAGAGGCGTTTTCCATTATCTCTTTGGAAGCGGCGACGGTCTCGGCAGCGTTGATCTCTACCTTGGCGCCCGCTTCGAGATCCTTGACGTAGTCGGCGTAGCTGGAGCCGTTCTTTACGAAAAGGACGAATTTATCGGAAACGGTGTTGTAATCGTCGGCGAGCTGGTAGCCGTACGAATCGGTTCTGACTTCGATTACTTCGCCCACGAGCGTTCCGCCCACGACGAGTTCGGTGTTGTTGACTTTTCTGCAGACGACTTCGTAGCCGGGAGTGGTATCGTAAGTGTCGCACTTACTGCCGCAGGAGGCGTCGAAGTAGTAGAATCTGTCGCCGAAGGTGCCGTTCTTGCCCGGAGTTTTATTGATGTAATAAATGCCGTTGGGAACGACTTTGCCGTCGATGGAGAGAGTGTATGAGATAGTGGACTTGACGATGTTCATACTGCCGTCGGAAGAAAACGCCACGACTTCGTCGGAATAGCCGGCGTGCGCGCAGGTGATCTTGCCGTTGGATATGTTTATGCCGATGAGCATACCGTTGGACATATCGAAGAACGAGCCGTTCATCGCGCCGATGACGTCGTACCCGTATTTGTTGACAGCGCAGTTGTACTGGTTCTTGAGGTTAGTGGCGCTGCCCGCGTAGCAGGTGAATACCATAGGGATAAAATCCGCCGAAGAGAATGTGATCATATTGGCTACTTCGGTGTTGCCGTTTACGTAGCTGGTAAGATCGTATTCGGTGTATCTTGCGCCGGTCTCGATATCGTAAGCAGCGTCTTTATGTTCGACGAGCGCGTAATCCGCGGAAACGGCGAACAGAGACACCGCGCACGAAAGTATCATCGCCAGCGCGAGCGCAGCGGAAATGATGGAGCGTTTAGTTCTCATAATACTACCCTTTCTTGAGTTATATTATAGATATATATAATTATATCTTTACAAATCGATTATAACATCACGCCGTATAAATGTCAAGTATTTTGCGCGTTTGCGAACATAAAAAGCTTGAAACCGCCGCGCTTTTACGACACAATGCACAAAAAACGAAGCATAGAATAAAGCAAAACGCCCCGCGCGGGCGGAGCGTTTGTTGTGTGTGAAATCTTGGCCGTCAGCCGGTGATACCGGAACGTTCCACGCCTTCGATAAGAGTCCTTTGAGCGAACAGATAAATGATAATGAGCGGGAACAGGATCATAAGACCGCAGGTGTTGCGTATCGCCGTTTCGTACAGCGTCTTGGACGCGTATTCGGTATCCAGCGATTTAGGAATGGAGACGATATTCGTGAGCAGGCGGATCTTGGTGACGTCCTTGAAGAACAGACTGCTGTAGAACTGGTCGGTCCATTGCCAGGAGAACGCGAACATAAACACAGTTACCATCATAGGGACGGACATAGGGAGTATGATGCGCAGGAACGTCTTGAAGACGCCGGCGCCGTCGACGTAAGCGGCTTCTTCGAGCTCGTCGGGCACTCCTTTATAATACTGACGCATCATAAAGATGAACAGGCCGTTCTTGAACGCCAGACCGCAGAACGAGAGTATGCCCAACGGCCAATACGTGTTGAGCAGGCTGGCTATAGCGGGCGTGCCCGCCGTCGAGCCGAAGAGCTTGGCTATCGCTCCGTATATTCCCCAGATATCGAAATATCTGAATTTCATAAACATAGCCATCTGGATGGACTGGTGCGGGATGACCATAGTAAAGATGACGCACAGGAACAAGATCTTTTTGAACTTGAAGTTGAACTTGGCAAAGCCGTAACCGACTATGGAGCAGATGAACATCTGCACCACGCCGCACAGCACCGAAAGCGTGGCGGTGTTGAACAGCGATTCCCAGTAATGGTTGTCGTTGATTATGGCTTTGTAAGTGTCGAGCGTGGGATGTCTGGCGATAAGTCTGACGTGCACGTCGACGAAGTCTTCGCGGCTCATAAACGAACCGGAGATCTTGGAGATGTACGGGAAGAGTATGACGAACGAGATGCCTACCAGCAGCACGAAACGGAATATCTTCCATGCGACTTTACCGAGGAAGTAGGTGGTCAGATACTTGGAACGCAGTTTGACCCAGAACGGGGTCTTTTCGTCGAACACAAGCAGCGAGGGATCTCTTTTGACTGTATCTTTTGTCTTATCCATTGTGACCCCTCCTTAATCTCTTCTCTGGTAAAAGACGTAAGCCGAAAGCAGGCCTGCGACTATTGCCAGGATAATGATTACCACCAGGAAGTAGACCCAGCTCATCGCCGTGGCGCGGACCATGCCTTTTGACTGCGAGTAGATGTCGTTGATAAAGGTCATAACTCCGTTGGACTGCGCGGTGAACGAGTCGATGACCGTGTAGATGGTGTTGACCAGGATCATAGGGGAGATCATCGGGAAGGTTATCTTCCAGAAAGTTTCCCAGGCGCTGGCGCCTTCCATTTTACACGATTCGTAAATGGCGGGTGAGATGGACTGCAGACCGGCGAGGAAGATAAGCATCTGAACGCCGGATTTTTCGACGATGCTGTAGACTTCGTTGACTACCCAGAGGACGTAGCCGACAAGATCCTGCCCGACTTTCATACTCGAGAAGAACTCCTGAACGTCGAGCAGTGAGATGATCTGCGTGCCGACGTTCGTCGTGGTCTGCATACTGCCGCCTTCCGAAAAGTTTGCCATTGAAGACTGCGTTGAGGCGAGGATGTTCTGAAGGTCGATGCTTTCGATTATACCGGTGGAAACGATGACCGGTATGAAGAAGATCGCACGGAACAGCGCTCTGCCTTTCATCTTCTGGTTGAGCAGAACTGCCATAAACAGCGAGAAGATGACTATTGCGGGAACTTTGAAGAGGAGGTCCTTGACGCTATCGATGAGCTTGCCGGTGAAATCGGCGTTTTCAAGGAACGCGTAGCGGTAGTTGTCGAGCCCAACCCAGGTCTTTGCAAGACCGCCGCCGGGGATGGTGCTCGTGTCCATGAAACTGAATTGTATGGATTCGAATATCATGGGCAGGTAGATCAGGAAAAAGCCGATCAAGAAGGGGGCTACGAAGAACCAGCCGTAACGGGCTTTTTTCTTATCCAAAGAAACGCTCTTCTTTTTCTTCTTGGGGACTGCCTGAGGTTCGGTTTCGAACTGTTTAACGTTATCCATCAACTGCTCTCTCCTTTCTTTCATTCGACTGCGGTCTTGATATAGCCGGTCGCGGGAATCGTTATCTTCTCGCCGCCGTATTCGACCGTGTAATCTTTAGTAAGGTAGTTGATGAAGAACACCGTGCCGTTTTCGTACGTGACTTTGACCACTCTGTATTCATCATCTACGAATTCATGTTCAATTATGCGGCTGTACTTGACGCTCTTGAGCACTTCGTTCAGTTCGTTATAGGTGTTGCACATATCCTGCAGCCATATAGCGTATTTGACCGAATAGTACTTGGAAAGCTTCCAGTTGTTGATATAGTTCTTGAGAACAGAAGTATTCTCGGCGGCTATAACGAACATTGGGGAGGCGCCGCTTTCGATAGTCCTGAGGAACTGATTGCGGTAGTCGCCCGCCAGGTTGATGGCGGTGCCGGAGAATTCGATATAACCGTGGATGAGCATTCCGTAGAACGGGACCGGAGCCACCGTGTAGTTATAATGCGAATCTTCAAGCGGGACGTTCACGATATCCGTGACGTACGGCCACGAATAGTAGTTGCCGCCGGCGGTGAGCACCTTGCCGTTGTCTTCTTTGATCCTTGCAAGCAGACGGCTGACGATCTTCTTGGAGTCTTCCCTGTTGAGAGGTTCGTCCTCATCGAAGTCGGAAGAAAGGTACTGACCCATCGTGGTGACGGCTATGCCGCCGACGTTATACTTGGAATAGTCGGCGTAAGTGCTGTTGTAGAACCTTTCTATGGAGTTGGGCGATATTATACCCATCCTGGAATAAGTGTAGCCCTGGTACAGAGGATCGTAATACTGCAGGCCGCAGCCTTCGTCGTTTATCGTCCTGGAAAGATCGTCCTTTGAGCTGAAGCCGTCGAACATTTCGTCCTTGGCGGCAAGCATAAAGTCGAGATCCGGGAACAGGGTGATATTGCCGTTGGCGGGGTCTTTTGCGTATTCGACGAGCTTGTTGAACTCTTCCTCGCCGCCGAGCGCGTCGCAGATATCGATCCCGTTGGGAACGAGCGGGATCATACCGTCGTTGCACCAGCCGTCGTAAATGAGCTTGACGTTCCTGATGCCCGCTTTATCTTTGAGGGTCTGCAGGATCTCGAGCGCTTTGGTGAAGCTGGTGAGCGGAACGCTCTTCTGGTACGGGATGCCGAGGAAAGTCTTTGTGGTGTCGATAGCGCCGAGCGCTTCGATATAAAGCGGGATATCTTCGGATTCTTCCTCGAGGCGGGTTATGACGCCGTTGGTTTCGAGATAGTCGCGGTAGACCGACGCCATGCCGCTGTAGGAAGAATGCTCGGTGTCGAGTATGAACACGCGGATACCGTAGTCGCCGGTGTATCTTCTCTTGGATTCGACGGTCCACATCGCGTCCGTGCCGGCGGAAAGGCCGCCGCTTAAGGGATAAGTGTCGCTGGGACGCGGGTTGAAGGTGGTGTACGCCGAAGCGAACATATGCAGCGAACCGCCGTTTGTGACGGTGAGCTTGGCGAGCGAGTCGCCCGCGGTGACGACCGCGAGATAACCGTAATTGGTGTAGGTGTCGCGGGATTTTTCGACTTCCGTTTCGACTTCTTCGCCGTTTTCATCGATGATTACTTCGATCTCGGTATATTTTTCGGAAGTCGTGAGGGTCTCGACCGCGCCGAACGCGGGATACCGGACCACTTCTCTGCTGCCGCCGGTCACGGAATGGTAAGCGTAGTCCTGACCGTAGATGGAGCTGGTGGTGGTGAACTGCGAACCCGCGATCGCCTGAAGGTCGAACAGCGTGCCCGAACCGTCGGGCGAGAAGATGTAGCCTCCGTTATGAACGTCGCAGGCACCCGCGTAAGGAAGGATCGCTATGGATTTGAGCGTGTAGTTGGAAGAGTCGAAACGGATCTTGCCCGCGTTGAGGCGGATATAGAGGCCGTCTTTGTCGATAGTGTATTCCAGCGCCATTTTGAACAGAGCGGGGATCTTGTCGTTGGAGCTGTACTCTGTTTCGGCGTGGTCTTCTTCCATACGCTCTTTGGTGTAATCGGTATACAGTTTGACGAACTGCTCGACTCTGCGGATCTCCGCAGCTTTTGCGCTGCCTTCGAATACCTGGATAGCGAAGTTCTTGGTGCACGGATAATCCTTGAGGTCCTGTTCGCGGGTCCTCTTGGAGGTGTTCTGCGCACGGTCGACGAGCCAGTCGTAATAACCGGCTTTGATGCCCCAGGCGTTGTCGTCGTATCTCTTACGGTATTCATCGCGCGTCATGAACAGGTATTCTTTGGTGACTTCGCTCAGTCCCGAAGGATCGAACGTTTCGCCCCACGCAAGTACCTGCTCGGGCTCGGTGAAGTGGGTGGTGTAATACGCCATAAAGGTCTTGGTCGTCTTACTGCTGTTTGCGTTTTCTGAAATCTGGATGAGAAGGTTCATCCATTTGTCGAGCTTGATCTGACGCGGGACGAGGTAGGTCGTCTCTTCGCGGCCTATGGTGTATTCCAGGCGAAGGCCGCCGCGTATGATCTTGGACTTGATCTGATCGAACATCGCCGAACTTGCGTAGGATTCGAGCGTTGTTTCGTTGGTGTTTTCCTGATATTTGATTATGATCTGCGAAAGAAGCGTTTTCTTCACCGCGTCGGAAGAAGGTTTCTGCGTGGTGATGGAGGTACTGCTGCCCAGCTTATACGGGTTGGTGCAGTAGTAGCCCACATATTTGTAAACGCCGCTTGAATACTTGGGGTATTCTCCGTTTTCGTCGGGTTCGGGGAGCTTTAAGCAAATGACTTCGCCGTTGTACTTATCGCTGTAAAGGGCGTAGCCCTCGCTGACGATGATGAGGTCCATCGGCGGGATGTCTTCGCCGTCGCCCGCTATACGGTTCTGCACGGAGGTGAACTCCGCGGCGCGGTAAGCGGGGTCAAGTTTTTCCCAGATGTCTACCTCGGAAGCGTTCGATTCATCTGCCGCGTACGCCGCCAACGAAAGGACCGACGGGGCAACGAACATTACCGCAAGCAATAACGCGATGGCTGTGAAAATGTGTTTTTTCATATCACTCGTCTTCCTTTCTGTATTTATGACGCTCTGTACGCCAGTTCAGCGTAGACGCTGTAGAAGAACGTGAACATTCTTGCAATAAGGCTGCCGAACAGAAGAATTACGAACATTATGAACGCCGCGCCGACTATCGTCCCTATGGTGGTGAGTATGTTTTTGGGCAGCGAGTAGTCGTGGATGACCATCATACCGAAGAAGATCAGCATACCCATCCAGACTGCGGCGATCGAGACGATCAGCGAGAGGATCCCCGTCTCATTGACCGTGACTATGTTGGAAAGCCAGATGGTGGGGAGTATGACGATGGGCAGCGGGGTGAGCGCGTAGCAGGACGCGACGTAGATATCCTTGAAAGTACCTTCGCCGTCGAACAGCGTGGTGAGACACCAGTTGGCGGTGACCCACAGCATAAGCGGCAGGACCACGGAAGATATCTGCATAAGGTAGTTGATCCTTGTGCCGCCGGGATTGTACAGATATCCGCGGCCGATCGCCTGATAGACGAACACCAGCACCGTGACCGCCAGGATCACCGTTGCGCCTCTTACGCCGCCGCGGTTTTCGTGTTTAAGATCCCAGTAGCCGTCGAACGGGTGGAAGATAAGGTGGAAAGCGTAAAGCAGCTCTTCTTTGAGCGTGCGTTTTTCTTTATACACCTTGCCCTGCTCGTTGACTTTGTTGGCGTATTTGAGGAACAGCGCCCAGAACACGCAGAACGCGACTATGACGAGCGGGATGATGAGTATGTATTTTTCGACCCACTGTTTTCTGTATTCGCTGTACGCCTTGGAGTAGTTGGTAATATCCGTCGCCTGCTTGTAATAGAGCATAGCGTCTTCGAAGTTGCCTTCGCGGTAGAGAGAATCGGCTATGCCGACGTAAGCGGCGTCGTAGTTGTTGTTGTACTGGAGTATGGAACGGTAGTAGTTGACCGCTTCCTCGTAGTTCTGGTCCTCGGTGTTCTGCAGCGCGGCGGCGAGCAGGTCGCCGTATGAAGTGCGTTTGAATACCGAAACGGTGTTTTTGGTGCCGTCGACCAGCAGCATATTGGTGCCCTGGTAGGAAATGGCTATGAGGCTTTGGATAAGACCGTTCTGGTCGCCCTTGTCGCCGAACGCGAACAGGAGCTTGCCGTCGTTATCGTAAGTGAACACGCGGCTGCGCTTTTTGTCGATTATCGACCACATCCCGTTGGGACCGAGCGCCACGTCGACTATAGTGGAAGCGCCGAACGTCGAATAAGTGGAGTTGGCGTAGCTGCGAGTGCTTACTTCGCCGGAAGGCGGGTAGAAACCGTTGCGCTGCATGACGTCGCTGCCCTTGGGGTTGAGCTTTTTGACCGGAGCGTAGTTGGAGGTTTTATCTTTGCCTTCGATTGCCGCCTGCTGTTTGGAAGCGTCGATGGAAGAAAGCGTGACGTAAAGGAAACCGTCGTCATCTATGGTTATATTATTATATTCGGTAGGAACATAGGTGATGGTCGCCTTTAACTGTTTCTTCGTCATAAAGCGGCGCAGGAACAGCTGGAACAGGCTGTAGGTAACTTTCTGCGGTCCGATGAACGCGTTGAACGAGCCGTCGCGGTTGAGCGAGATAACGCCGTAGTTGGTCGTCTGCGAAACGACGTAGATGGTGCCGGCGGTATCGGTAACGACCCCGATGGGTTTGTAGACCGAGGCTTCCGGGAAAATGTCGCTGGAAGGTTCGGGGACGATGGTCTTGAAGTTGCCGTTCTTATCGAAGATGACTATGCGCGATTTATCGGTGTCGGCGACGAGGATCTCGGTATCCGAAACGTAAACGCCTTTGGGTCCGGAAAGCGAATCCGGAACGCCCATCTGGTTGACGAAGGAGTTGATGACCAGATACAGGTTGTAATCGGCGTCGAGACCGATGACGCGCGAAGTGCCCTCGGTGGAGGAGCCGCTGTCGAGCAGGTAAACGTAGCCGCGTTTGTCGACGCAGATATCGGCGAGCGACTGGATGTCTACCCACGAATCGCCGTAGAGCTGAGCCGCCATTTCGTTGACTTTGTTATCGAGCCCTGCTTTGATGGTGGCGGAGGAAATGAATTTTTCAAACGTATAAGCGTCGGGGCTGGGCTGCTTGTTGCCGCTGGGGCTGTACGTATATGTATCGTACGGCGAAAGGGCGCCGGCGGCGATAGTGCCGAACACGATCACGCAGCAGACCGCAAGAAGTAATACCCGTATAAGCTTGGATCTCATCGTATTCCTCCTTTCAGTCTTTCATGCCCGAACTGGACATCGTTTCGATAATGTTGGACTGAGCGATGATGAACACCGTGATGGGAACGATCATCATAACGACCGTGGAAGCGGCGCTCACGCCCGTTCTGGATATACCGGCGTTGACCAGCTGGCTGATTGCGTAGTTGAATGTTTTGAGCTGTTCGCTGTAGATGTAAGTGCTGGAACCGGTGTTCCACAGATCCTTGAACGCGAAGATTATAAGCGTGATCCACGCCGGTTTGACCATGGGCATCGCTATGCGCCAGAAGATCTTGGTCTCGGAAGCGCCGTCGATACGCGCCGATTCAAGCACTTCGTTGGGAACTGAGGTGTCCATGAACTGTTTCATCAGGAACAGGCCGTACGTCGTGCAGCAGGCGGGAACGATTATCGCGAGATAAGTATCGATCCAGCCGAGCTTGGACATAAGGATGAAGTTCGTAAGGCCTGCGACCGTTGCGCTGAACATGAGGGAGTAGGTTATGATCTTGAACAGGAATTTTCTGCCCGGGAAAGGTATTTTTGCAAGCGCGTATGCCGAATACGAAGAAAGGATAACGTTGCCTGCGGTACCTATTACCGATATGAATATCGTGTTGAAGATGTACCTTGAAAACGGGACCCAGCTGTCGCCCATCAGGCGGAACAGGTCTTTGAAGTTTTTGAACGTGGGGTTGACCGGGAAGAGACGGGGCGGGAACACCCAGAATTCTTCCAGCGGTTTGAACGACTGCCCTATTGCGTATATGAGAGGCAGTACCATGAGAGCGCCGAAAATTGCGAGTATGATATAAATGCCGATATCGCCTTTTGTGGAACGGTTGACCGAACGCTTGAACCGTTCTTTGGGCTGTTTGTTTTTCTTGAACAAAGCCATATCACGTACCCACCTTTCTCAGCAGCTTATTGACAAGGAGGTTGGCGCCGATCATCATAAGGAACAGCAGCGTGGCGATAGCCGACGCGTAGCCCATTTCGAAACGTGACCAGCCGTAGTCTTCGAGGTGGTGCATTATCGTCCACGCGCAGTAGTTTGGCGACGGGAACCCGACCAGCGCCGTGATGACGCCGCCGAATCCGAAAGCGCCGGTGATGGCGAGTATTGCGGAAAGGAGCAGCTGCGGACGCATATACGGGAGCGTTATGAACCAGAGCTCCTGCCAGCGGTTTTTAACGCCGTCCACCGCGCCCGCTTCGTAAAGCGACCGGTCAACGACCTGGAAGCCGGCGATAAGGGTAAGGAACGAGGTGCCCAAGCTGGTCCACAGAGCGACCGCGATGATGAGCGGGACGATGTATTTTTCGTTCTGGAACCACAAAATCGGTTTGTTAATTAGGCCCAGTTTGGTGAGCCACGCGTTTGCGAAACCGTACTGGTCGCCGGAGAACACGACTGTCCAAATAAGGTACACGCTGCCGGAAATGGACGGCGCGTAGAACAGCAGCGTAACGAACGCTCTGACTTTGGGCCTGAGTTCGTTGATGAACCAGGCGAAGAACAGTGAAAGCAGATACGAGCCGGGGCCCGTGACCGCCGCGAACACCAGCGTGTTCTTGATGGCGAGCAGGAATATCTCGTCGTCGAGGAACAGCCTTATGTAGTTATCCATAAATACCCACTTGGGCCATTCGAGCATATTGAACGTCGTAAAACCGAGCAGGAACGAAAGCACGACGGGAACGACCGTGAACATAAAGAACAGGATGAAGAACGGGGCGACCATAAGGTACGCGACTTTGTATTTCTTCATTTCGCGAATAGTCCACTGAGTTTTTGTCATGTCTGCGCGGATAACGACCGTTTCGTTGTTTTTCTTTGACATTTCATTAACTCCTCCCTTCGCTTAGTTATTTTCCTGAGCTTCGGCTTCAAGCGCCGCGAAATCCTCTGCCACGAGCAGGCCGAATTCCTTGCGCTTTCTCGAAAGCTCGCTGTTGATGTTGACTATGTAAGACTGCATTTCGGTTACGGGGTTTGCGTGATCGTTGTAAACGTCCAGGAACGCGAACGAGGTGTAACGGCCTATGATGTAGCTGCCCGGGAATTCGGGAGTGCATTCGACGGCGTTGAACTGCGCCGCGAGGTTATCCATTTCGTCCTTGGACCAGGACATCGTGGCGAGAGCTTCGAGGTTGGCGGTCGCCTGTTTTGCGGAAGGACCGAGGAGCGCTTCCATCTCGTTTGCGAACGAAGACTGGATCTCGGCGCTGGTCCACCACTGCATGAAGATCCACGCCGAAAACGCGTTGTCGTCGGAAACGCTGCGCATCATCATCATAGTGGATATGGACGCGACCGTGGTGTTGTCGATGGTCTTGCCGTCCTCGAGCACCGTGCCGGGCAGCGGGGTGAATTCCCAGAGGCCGGCGATCTCGGGCGCGAAGACTATGAGCGTGTTATAAGTGCCTGCGTAGTCGGCGACCGCCAGAGGCATCGTGCCGTCTCTGAAACGGTCGGCCAGTGCGTAAGACACCGGGAAATCGTAGGAGGTGAAGTACTGGCAGACCTGCTTGAACGCCGCCAGCGAAGCGTTGGAGTCGAGGTTGATCGTCATACCGTCGGTCTTGGGGATGACGTTGCCTTCGTCGTCGTAATACACGTTCTTGGTGTATTTGCCGGTGGCTTCGTCATAGCCGAACAGGTCGGGATACTGGGTGAGGTAATAATCGTAATTACCCATATCGTAAAGCGGTTCGTCGACCTGATACATAAGTATCATCGATCCGCCCGTGCCGGTCGGGAAACCGACGTTGAGGTTCCTCGCCTGGAGCGCGGAGCTGACGTCACGGAACTCGTCCCAGTTGTTGGGGACTTCGAGCCCCATTTCGACGAATATGTCTTTGCGGTAGAACATCATCGGGAACGACATCGTCACGGGGAGGGCGTACGTTTCGCCGTACAGCGTGACGGGCGTTTTTGCAGAAGGCGCGAACCGCGCGAAGACTTCATCGAACGTGGAGACCTTGTCGAGTATGCCGCTGTAGGCGGGATTGTCCTTGAACCGGCTGAAATCGTTGAAGTTATAACCGTGTTCTTCGGAGTTCAGCGAAAGTACCGCCGAGCGGATGGCGTAGTTGACAGGAGTGGTCTGATCTATGTTCATTGCCACGTCGGGGCCGGTGCCGGCGAGCGTTGCGGGAAGCAGCGTGCCGCCGATGACCAGTTTGACCGTGACGGGAATGTTGTATTTTTCCATAAAGTCGTCGTCGACGAGGCGTTTGATGATCTGCGCCTGGTCGCGGCTGGAAGCGGTCCACACTTCGATGGCGGCGTTCTCTGTGGCTTTGAGCGTCTCTTCATCGATTTCGGTGGTGGAGCTTATGGAGTTGTAATCCGAGAAGAAGGAGGCGATGAATTTGCTGAATTCGCTGCCGAGGTTCTTGAAGAAGCCCGCCTCTGCGTCCGGGAGCTCCGCGTCGACAGGCTGGACGACCATATAGTCGAGCGTGAGCGGCTGGCTCTGGTTGGAGGTCAGCCAGGAACCCAGCGCCGCGAGGTAGTCTTTCATAGTGTCGAGCGTGGCGGCGATCTTATCGGGCTGCTTGCCCATACGCTCGAATACGAGCGCGACGCGCTCGAGCGTACCGTTGTTGCTGCCGGTGACGCCGGTGATGGCGGTGAGGTCGGCGGAGATCTGATACAGATCGGCGGCGGCCTTTTTGAGCCCCTTGAGCACGTCCGGCATTATTTTTTCGAAACCGTAATCGCGGTATTCGTCGGGATCCGGGCCGGTGAGCATAAGTATCTTTCTGTAATAGGCGTTGCTGGAGGTGAGGATCGTTTCGACGCGGCTGAGTATAGAAGACATATCGCCGAGCACGACTTCCAGCTTGATGTTGTTGACGCCTTTTTTGAGGTAGAACTTGAAACTGTCGCCTTCTTTGACGGCGAGCCCGTCGTACAGGCCGCCGACCTGCCAGGAATCTTTATAATTGAAGCGGCAGTTGAGAGCCTCGGCGAAAGGTACTTCCCCGTTGATGTAGATCTTGCGGGAAACGTACATACCTTCCATCATGCTCTGCTTGTACCTGAGCACTATGTTGTAGAAACCGTCCTCGGGAACGACGACGTCGTATTCGACCCACTGGCCGACGTAAGTCCATTTGTCGCCGCCGATGGAGTTGAGGCGCTGGAGCGCCGCGTCCTGCGGTTCGGTGATGGCGGAAGTTCTGTCGTTGAGCTGATATATGGTCTTATCCGAAGTGTGGGTGGGATATTCGGCCTGGATCTTGAAGGTCTCGCTGCCGGAATAATCCTTTACGCCCTGCGCCGTATAGGAAGCGATGTAATCGGAATAAGCGGGGATATCGTCGTCGGGAACGAGGCGGACGCTCTTTATGGCGACGGGCTCGCGGATGGTGGAAAGCGTGAGCACGTGGCTGCCTTTGGTAAAAGCGAAACGGAGCGCGCCGTTGTTATATCCGGATGAATCCTGCACTTTGACGGTCACCCATTCGGGCGAGAGCGTTTTTGCGGGTTTCATTTCGTTGCCGTTGTTATCACGCTGGAAGATACGGTTGACCTGCGTCTGATCGCGCACGGATTCGACGAACAGAGGATCGTCGGTGCCGTAGCTGATCTTTTTGCCGGTTTCGTCGTAAACGCATTTGTAATCGTCGTTGACGACGTAGTACGAATCGTACCAGCTTCTGGAAAGCTTGATGGAACGCGCCTCTTTGAAAGGCACGGCGCCGTCGATGAGGATGATCCTTTCGATATTGGTCGATTTACCCTCGGCGACTACGTTGCCCGAGCTGTCGGATACGACGGCGTTGCCGGTCCAGTATTCGATCTCGATGCAGTAGAATGCGTCGTCGGGGATTTCGACGTCGAAAGACACTTTGCCGTCGTCGGCAGTCAAAAGGATCTTTCCGTCAGCGCCGTATTCGCCGCCGTCGACGTACTGATACGTGGCGGTGGTGTTTTCGGCATTGCACTTGGAAATGTCGATCTCAACGGTCTTCGTGGCGTTCTGAAGGTTGGCGTGGTCGGCAAGATATGCCGCGTACGACATAGACGTGAGAACGCTGCGGATCTCCGAAAGAGAGGTTCTTACAAGCGAATCGGACCCGTTTACGCTTTCGACGAGAGCGCTTGCGGTGATCCCGGTATCGAACAAGCCACAGCCCGTTACCAGGATGAGCAGCGCAAGCAAAACGGAAGCGATCCGCTTGAGCGGTTTCTTGATTTTGCTCATAGAATGTCCTCCTGCGTGAGAATTTGCAAAGCTACACCCGGTCAAAGTACGACCAAGTATAATTAGATATGATGATTATAACGTTTTCTTGTCAATTTGTCAAGAGTGCATATATAATAAGAAGGTTTTTTGGTGAATATTTACCTATTCGGCGCCGGTTCACACTTTATTAATATTTTTCGACCGTCAACGTTATGTGCAATTTGCAAAAAAACGTTTTTGGGCAAAACCGTTATTTGTCGATTACTTGTACCGCAGGCAAAAGGAACGACCGCACGAAAAACCGCCAATATCACAAGAAATGCGGGCATTTTGCGCTTGAACGCCGTTTTGATGCGGCTATGGTTTTTTCCCTGATTGCAAAGTTTATTAACAGAAAAATTTAAACAAAAAATTACAGTTCCGTTAATGCGGAACTGTAAAACGTCAATATGAGGTATTCAAGGGCGCCAAAAGCGCCGAAAAGTATGGTGCTTTTGCACAAAAATGCGGATGATTTTTTTACGTCGTGGCGCTATGCACAAAACATTTGTTTGCGCATTTTACTCCACTATCGGCTCGCCTGCGCCGAGCGTCAAAGTCACGATGAAGCCGGCGACGTTATCGCCCGAGATCTCGTATTCGGCGCCCTCGGGGATCTTGATCTGGGTCTCGCCCTCGGGGTTGGCGGGCACGTAATAGATGGCGTAATCTATGCCGTCGCAGGTGGTCTCGTACTTGCTTTCGTAAGAAAATCTGCGGCAGAAATCTATGTATTCTTCCAAGCAGTAGTTATTTACGTAGATGAGATAAGCGTGCGGGACGCCCACGTAGCGGTAGAGCGAATTGTTGGCGTCGTGGCCGGTGAGTCCCTTTTTGCCTTCGGGATAGCGCTTGACGAAGCCGTAGAACATACAGTTTTCGTCGAGCCACTGGAATTTGCCTTCGCCGAGTTTGCCGGCGGAAGACGGATAAACGGTGCACTTGAACGATAAGCCGGTGTTGAGGTCGCTTTCGCCGGGACCGTCGACGTCCTTGCCTTCGTCATAGAGTTTCTTCTGCGCGTCGTACGAGCGGAAGCCCGTGGTGACGGTCAGCGCGGTGCTGCCCGTATACGCCGAAAGCGCGTTGAGGAGCTCCTGCATATGAGTCATAGTCTCTCTGCCGATGGTGATATCGGAATCGCGCACGCCGAACGTCTTGGAAGTACGCGATTTATACACGTTCACCACCGAAGCGGCGGTCGGATTGGCGTCGAAATCGTAGCGGTACGCAGAGTTCACTATGATGAGCGGACCCTTGTGCATATCCTCGGCTTCGAGCAGTATGATGCGGTACGGATCCTCGGTACCCTGCGAATAATCGCCCGAAATCTCGGTATAGCCGGAATTCTCGGAAACGTCGGATTCGTCGGTGCTTTCCTCCGCGCCGGAATCATCCGAAACGTCGGACACGTCGGACGGTTCTTCGGAAGAAAGCTCGGACGATCTGTCGATGACGAATTTGGCGAGAAGCACCGAAAGAATCACCACAATGACGGCAAAACTCGCCACTATCGCGATAAGGTTGATAAAGCCGTAGCTTTCTTTTCTGTTGGGTTTACCGCTCATCTGTACCATCCTTTCGTTGCGGCGTTTGGGGTGAGCGCAGGCGCGGGTGCGTTACCCGCGCCTGCGCGCGGCGTTGCGTGGGGACTTAAAAGCGGGGCTTACTGATCTGCGAGCTTTTTGAGCTTGAGATACTTCTCTTTGGCTTCCTGCTCGGCTCTGTCGAACAGCACCTTGGCTCTTTCCGGGAAGAACAGGTTGAGCGAAGAATAACGGGATTCGGTGTTGATGAATTCCTTATAATCGTTCGTGGGTTCCTTGGAATCGAGCGTGAAGGGGTTCTTGCCCTCTGCGGCGAGCAGCGGGTTGAAGCGGAAGGTGTGCCAGTAGCCCGCGGCCACCGCGGCTTTGGTCTCGAGCATCGAGGTGCCGAGGCCTTTCTTTATGCCGTGGTTGATGCACGGCGCGTAGCCGATGACGAGCGAAGGTCCGTGATAACTTTCGGCTTCGCTTATGGCTTTGACGCACTGGTTATAGTCGGCGCCCATAGCTACCTGCGCCACGTAAACGTAGCCGTAGCTCATTGCGATGCCGGCGAGATCTTTCTTCTTGGTGGCTTTGCCCGCGGCGGCAAACTGCGCCACGGAGCCGGTCGGGGTGGACTTGGAAGCCTGTCCGCCGGTGTTGGAGTAAACTTCGGTATCGAACACGAAGATATTGACGTCTTCGCCGGAAGCGAGCACGTGGTCGAGACCGCCGAAGCCGATATCGTACGCCCAGCCGTCGCCGCCGAAGATCCACATCGATTTCTTGATGAAGAGGTCTTCCATGGCGAGCGCCTGCTTGCAGAGCGAGGCGAATTCGCGGTTCTTGTTCCCTTTTACAGCGGCTTTGATCGCGGCGATGAGTTTTTCGCTGGCGGGAACGGACGCCTTGCCGTCGTCTTTCGCGTCGAGCCATTCCTTGGCGGGAGCGGCGAGCGTTTCGTTTTCGGCAAGTTTGGTTATGATCTCGACGAGTTTGGCGCGGCGCTGATTGACGGCGGTCGCCATGCCGAGGCCGTATTCGGCGTTATCTTCGAACAGGGAGTTCGCCCAGGCGGGGCCTTTGCCTTCTTTGTTCACGGTGTACGGAGTGGAAGGCGCGGAGCCGCCCCAGATGGACGAGCAGCCGGTGGCGTTGGCGATGAACATCCTGTCGCCGAACAGCTGTGTTATGAGTTTTGCGTAAGGAGTTTCGCCGCAGCCGGCGCATGCGCCCGAGAACTCGAGCAGCGGCTGTTTGAACTGCGAACCCTTGACGGTTTCGGGTTTGAATTTGGCGAGCACTTCGGGATTGTCGGCGTATTTATAGCTGATATCGAAGTACTGCTGTTCTTTCTGCTGGGTGGCGGCGGGCACCATGGAGAGCGCCTTTTCGCCTTTTTTGCCCGGGCAGACCTGAACGCAGCTGCCGCAGCCGAGGCAGTCGAGCACCGAAACGGTGACGCCGAACTTATAGCCGGCAAGGCCGGTCATGGGCAGGAGTTTCATGCCCTTGACTTTTTCTTCGTCGGATTCGGGAAGAGCCACGGGACGGATGGTGGCGTGCGGGCACACCAGCGAGCAGAAGTTGCACTGGATGCAGTTTTCGGGGTTCCAGCAGGGGACGTCGACCGCGACGCCGCGTTTTTCGTAAGCGGCGGTACCTTGCGGCGAAGTGCCGTCGGCTCTGTCGAGGAAGGTGGAGACGGGAAGCAGGTCGCCTTTCTGCGCGACGACGGGTTCGAGGATGTCTTTGACGAATTCAACGACTTCCTTGCGGCCCTTGAGCGCTTTGGCTTTGGTCTTCTTTTCTTCGGCTTTCTTCCACGCCGCGGGGATCTTGACCTTGACGACGGCGTCCGCGCCGGCGTCGATGGCGGCGTAGTTCATATCGACGACCGCCTGTCCTTTTTTGATGAAGGACTTATAAGCGGCTTTCTTCATATATTCGGAAGCTTCGTCGGCGGGGATGATGTTGGCGAGCTTGAAGAACGCGGACTGGAGCACGGTGTTCGTCCTGCCGCCCAGGCCCAGCGACTTGGCGATGGAGATGGCGTCGACTATATAGAAGTTGACGTGCTTGTTGGCGAGGTCGCGTTTTGCCTTTGCGGGAAGGATCTTATCGAGCTCTTCGGGTTTCCACTGGCAGTTGAGCAGGAAGGTGCCGTTTTCTTTGATGTCGCCGGTGATGTCGTACATATGCATATACGAAGGATTGTGGCAGGCGACGAAATCTGCCTTGGAAACGTAATAGGTGGAATGGATGGGCTTGTCGCCGAAACGCAGGTGCGAAACGGTGAGACCGCCGGATTTTTTGGAGTCGTAAGCGAAATACGCCTGGATATATTTATCGGTATGGTCGCCTATGATCTTGATGGAGTTCTTGTTGGCGCCGACGGTGCCGTCCGAGCCCAAGCCCCAGAACTTGCACGATACCGTGCCCGCGGGAGCGGTATCGGGATTTTCGGTGACGGGCAGCGAGAGGTGCGTGACGTCGTCTTCGATGGAAAGCGTGAAGCCGTTGACGGGAGATTCGGCGTCGAGGTTGCGGTAGGTCGCGATGATGTCGCCCGGGGTGGTGTCCTTGGAGCCGAGGCCGTATCTGCCGCCGACGATGAGCGCTTTTTCGAACTTGGTGCCGCGGACGGCGGAAACGACGTCGAGGTAAAGAGGTTCGGCTATGGCGCCGGGTTCCTTGGTGCGGTCGAGGACCGCTATCTTCTTGACCGTCTTGGGGATGGCGTTAATGAAATGGCTGACCGAGAACGGTCTGTAGAGGCGGACTTTGAGCAAGCCGACTTTTTCGCCTTTGGACATAAGGTAGTCGACGGTCTCGTCGGCGGTGTCGCAGACGGAACCCATGGCGATGATGATCTTTTCGGCTTTGGGGTCGCCGTAATAGTTGAAGAGTTTGTAGTCGGTGCCGATCTTGGCGTTGACTTTCTGCATATATTCTTCGACTATAGCGGGGATGGCATTATAATAAATATTGGAAGCTTCTCTTGCCTGGAAGAAGATGTCGGGGTTCTGCGCGGTGCCGCGGAGCACGGGATGCTCGGGGTTGAGCGATCTTTCGCGGAACGCTTTGACCGCGTCCATATCGAGCATATCGCGCAGGTCTTCGTAGTCCCAGGTCTCGACTTTCTGTATCTCGTGAGAGGTGCGGAAGCCGTCGAAGAAATGCATGAACGGGACTCTGCCCTTGATGGCGGCGAGGTGAGCGACCGCGCCTAAATCCATAACTTCCTGTACGTTGGAAGAGCACAGCATGGCGAAACCGGTCTGGCGGCACGCCATAACGTCGCTGTGGTCGCCGAAAATGGAAAGCGCGTGGGACGCCAGAGCGCGCGCCGAAACGTGGATGACGCCGGGGAGCAGTTCGCCCGCTATCTTATACATATTTGGGATCATAAGAAGGAGCCCCTGAGAAGCGGTGTAGGTGGTGGTGAGAGCGCCGGCGGAAAGCGAGCCGTGAACGGTGCCGGAAGCGCCGCCTTCGGACTGCATTTCGACTACTTTGACTGTCTGGCCGAACAGGTTCAAACGACCTTCCGCCGACCATTTGTCAACGTATTCCGCCATAGGGGAAGACGGGGTGATGGGGTAAATGCCCGCGACTTCCGTAAAAGCGTAGGACACATGAGCGGCCGCGTTGTTGCCGTCCATGGATATCTTTTTTCTGATTGCCATAAACAAACCTCCGAATTTATTTATTCGATATATTTTAGCACATCTTTTTGCTGTTGTAAATATCTTTTTGCATTTTTTTGTTTTTTTATTTACGCGCGCCGGGCGCGGTTTTGCGCGTTCGATAACATAGCCGCGGCGCGGGGAACCTTCGAAAACGCAAAGACTTGCGGCGCTGCGGCGGCGTCGACGTGAACCTTGCGCTTTTTAAGAAAATTCGCTATTGAAAACGCGGAAGAACCGTGATATAATAACTGTGTATAATTCTGCGGAGGTACGGCTTTTATGGTAAAAGTAATACACACTTTTGCGCTTAACGGCATAACCGGTATACCGGTGGTGGTCGAGACCGACAGGTTTTCTTCCGCCGAACCGCTGGTTTCGCTGATAGGCCTGCCCGATACCGCCGTAAAAGAAGCGCTCGACCGCGTCCGCGCCGCCGCGCGCAGTTCGCAGCTCACGCTCAAGACCGGCAAGGTCACCATAAATCTGGCGCCCGCGGACGTGCGCAAAGAGGGTTCTTCGTTCGACCTGCCCATACTCATATCGTTGGCGGATGAGGAAAAATCGGGATTTCTCGATACCGACGGAAAGGCGTTCGCCGGCGAGCTTTCGCTCACGGGCGAGCTACGCCCCATAAACGGCGCGCTTTCGATGGCGCTCGCCGCGCGCAAAGCCGGTTTTAAAGCCATATACCTGCCCGAACAGAACGCCCCGGAGGCGAGCGCCGCCGAAGGGATAGACGTTTTCCCCGTGAAAAACGTTTCGCAGCTGCTCAAAGCGCTGAGGAACGAAGAAGCTATAGAAAAAACGGTGTTCTCGTTCGACGCGTTCGAACGGCGAGCTTCGGTATGCGCGCTGGATTACTGCGACGTCAAGGGACAGGAGACCGCTAAGAAGGCGCTCGAGATCGCCGCCGCGGGTTCGCACAACGTACTGATGATAGGGCCTCCCGGCTCGGGCAAGAGCATGCTCGCTTCGCGCATACCTTCGATCCTGCCGCCCATTTCCCTGCCCGAATCCATAGAGACCACGCAGATCCATTCCGTGGCGGGGATACTGAGTTCGGACTGCTCGCTCGTTTCGGCGCGGCCGTTCCGTTCGCCGCACCACAATATGTCTGCGGCCGGTATGGCGGGCGGCGGAAAATCGCCCAAGCCGGGCGAGATCTCGCTGGCGCACAACGGCGTGCTGTTTTTGGACGAGTTCCCCGAGTTCGACAAATCGGTGACCGAAGTCCTGCGCCAGCCGCTTGAGGAGCGGCGCATACATATCACGCGCGTGAGCGGGACGGTCGACTACCCCGCTTCGTTCATACTCGTCTGCGCGATGAACCCCTGCAAGTGCGGATGGTACGGGCATCCCACGCATCCCTGCACCTGCACGGACAGCGCGCGCAGGAATTACGTTTCGAAAATATCGGGCCCGCTGCTCGACAGGATAGACATTCAGGTGGAAGTGCCTTCGCTGGATTATTCCGGCGTTTCGGCGACGACTCCTTCCGAACCCAGCGCCGCGATGCGCGAGCGCGTCTGCGCCGCGCGGGAATTCGCTTCGCAGCGTTTCGGCGACCCGGCGATGGCGAACGCCTTGATGACCCCCTCGCAGATACGCAAGTACTGCGTGCTCGACGACGGAGGCAGTTCCCTGCTCAAGCGCGCGTTCGAAACGCTTTCGCTTTCGGCGCGCAGTTACGACCGCATACTCAAGGTCGCGCGCACGGTCGCCGACTTTGACAAAAGCGAGCTTATAAAGAAGAACCATATCGCGCTGGCGCTGCAGCTGCGCACACTGGACAAGAAATATTTTGGTTAAGCAACGGCTTAATTGACATAATCAGCTGTATTTCTATCCATTTTTGCCGCATAACTGTGGAAAACTATGTGGATAATGTGGATAAGTACGGCAAATTTCCCACATAATTGCTTGTTTTCGGGATTTGCATACCGCATTCATTATGCAAAAATAATGTCACAGGACCGTAAACATTATGTCAAGCGGCACTCCGCGGGGCAAAAAAAAGAGGAAAACGATGGAAGACGAACTGCTTTCGGGCGAAAACGACAATATCGCCGCAGACCGCAAACGCGGCGCGAAATTCTATATCAAAAAGACGCTCAAATACATCTTTTACGCGGTGATCGCGGCGGCGTGGATCTCGGTCCTGCTCGTGATAATACTGAGGCGCGACAACCCGCTCGTGAAGACCCCGGTGCTTTCGGATTCCGCGCGCGCGGCGTTTGAAGCGGACCCCGAAGGTTTTGAGCTGTATCACGTCTACCCCAAGGAGTTTATGAGCGAAGAGGGCGCGTTCCAGCTGAAGGAATGCGTGTACGCGCCGGTACCCGGCGAATACGAGATAGGGCTGCGCATAGCGTGGACTCAGCTGAGATACTGCAAAGACTGCGGACGGCTCTACACTCCCGACCAGCTGGAACAGCAGAAGAAATACGACGAGGAAGACGACAAGCGTTCGTGCGTGGCGTCAGGCCACGAGCTGGTAAGAGCTTCCGGGACCGACAGGGGCGTGAAGTTCCGCGTGTTCGACAGCAAAGGCAACGAATACGAAAACGTCAACTGCGTGACGCGCACGAAGGACGTGAATTTCGGCATAATTGCGATAAAATACGAATATCTGCGCATTTCGTACGGCGGGTTATATTTTGAACTTGGCGACAATATAATCAACCGAGAGTCGTCGGTATCCCGCGCGGGATCGGACGAAACGGTTACGCAGGGCGGCGCATCGGAGACCGAAAGCAGCGGCACGCGCTACTTTTTGGAAATATACGACGCCGAAACCGACGACCGTCTCTTTGTGACCTGCATATACGACAACGATACGGCGATCGACGACGAAGAATACGAGATCCCCGACAAAGACTATCTTTCGTGACGAAAGGAACGGTGAGCGCAAACAATGAATATATTCCAGAAAATGATGTACGTCATTCTTTCGATAGCCGTCGCGTGCGCGATAGGCGTGGCGAACTATATATATCTGCCCGCGGGCGAACGGATACCGGAAGACAAGCACACCTCCGATTATCTTGAGACATATTACAGCACCAACGACACGGTGCTCAAACAGCTCTTCCCGTACGAGGAGGTCAACTACGCGCTGACGGTGCCTTCCAACATGTCATACACCACCGCCGATTTCCAGCGCTTTGAAGGCACCTATCTGACCGAGCGCGAACCCGTGGACAGCAGCTATCTGCAGCATATCTGCTTCTGCGGCGACTCGATCACCTACCATATGACGCTTAAAAACCGCTGCCTTGCCGATTGCGACGTGCTCGCGTGGGGCGGCCTTATGGTGAGCGATTTTGCAAAATACGTGGAAAACCCGGTATACAACCATTCGAGCGAAAAGAAGACTTCGATCTACTGGATAGAGTATCTCAAGCCCGAGATAATCTATATCATGCTCGGCACCAACGGCATAACGCTCATCAACAACGAACGCCACATAGAACAGTACCGCACCCTGCTCGACAAGATCGCCGCGGCTTCGCCAACTTCGATAATAGTGCTGTGTTCGGCTCCGCCCTGGGCGCTCGAAGCCTACGGCAACTACACGAACAGCGACATAGGCACCCTGAATCAGAAGATAAACCATTTCAATATGTATCTGCTCGAGCTCGCAAAAGAGCGCGGATACTACTATCTGAACGTGGCCGAGACGCTTCAGGACGAGCTCGGCAACCTTAAAAGTTCGTACACCAACGGCGACGGCATCCACTGGTCCAACGCCGCGCGCGACGCTTACGAAGCGTACGTGCTGAGCCACCCAATACCCGGTTTCTGATAAAAACGCGGTAACAAAAAGGATGTGAAACAATGGATTCGACCAACGAAGAATTCGTAAGGATAAAGAAAAGCAACACGCTTACCCCGTGGTTCGCGCTCGTGGCTTTTGCGCTCGCAGCGGCTTCAATCTACTGCTTGCTGGTCCCGCTCGTGATATACAGGGTGGACAACCGCGTGCTGTATTATCTGTTCCTCGTAGTGGGCGCCGTGGGCACGCTGTATTTCACGGGACTGTTCGCGTATATGATAGCGCAGCTGTTTTCGCCCAAGAACGCGATGCTGGTTTCGAGCGAAGGTTTTCTGGACCTGCTCAACGGCACCGACGGCGCCGGATTCATCCCCTGGGGCAACGTCGCCAAGCTTGAGATGACCGGCGGAGAAAAGCCGCTGATAATCATCGGCCTGCTCGACGCCGACGCCGTGCCGAACATCAAGGACGCAAAACTGAACAAACAGCTCAACGAAGGCTCGCCGGTGATGCCGGAGCTCTTTGTAAAACCGTACGAGATAGCGATCCCGCTGAAAAAGGCGTTCCTGATCCTGCGCGAAGCGCGCGACTCCTATTACCGCGAAAGCGCGGCGTCGGGCGAGACCGCGATACTTTCGGACACCGTGACGCGCACCATACGCCAGCCGGCGATCCCAAAAGCCGCTCCCAAAAAAGAAGAGCCGCCCAAACCCGACGACGAAAAATCGGTGGACGAGCTTTTGAAAGAGCTTTCCGGCGAGATAGAAAAGCGCCGCCAGAAGCTTGCAAACGACAACAAAAAGAGTTCCGAAGAGATAGAAGACATAATAAAATATGTCAAAGGAAAAGAATGATATGAAAAAATTCGCAATATTTGCTCTCGCCGCAGTTCTGATCGCGGCGACGCTCACTTCGTGCCTGACAAAACTGCCGCTCAACGAATCGTCCGCGCCCGAAACGGAGTCTTCGGCGCAGCCGACCGAAAGTTCCGCGCCGGAAAGCGAGGCGGAAGAATCTTCTGTCCCCGCTCCGGAATCCGCGCCCGAAAGCGAAGAAGAAAGCGTTGACGAGAGTTCCGCGCCGGAAGCCACGAGCGAAGAGCCGGGCGAAAGTTCGGAAGAGATATCGGATGAAGAAAGCTCTGAGATTTCGGAAGAGCCGAGCGAAGCGAGCGTTGAGGAAAGCTCGGAGGAATCCTCCGAACCCGCCGCAAAGATAGGCGAGCTCACCGCGCCGTATATAAGCAGGATCGATTCCGGCAAATACAGCATACGCATTTCCGAAACGCGCACCGTGGGCGGCGAAGCGCTTCCCTACACGGTCACCGCGTATCACAAGAACAAGGCGATCTACTACGAAATAGAAGAAAGCTACGGTTCAAAAGTGACTTACCTGCGCAAGGGCGGCAAGCTTATCACGCTCGACGAGTTTTTGAAGACCGCGCTGGTGATGGACGACGACGGCGAAGTGTTTGAAAAGAAGCTGTGGACCGGCGACATACGGCTTACGGGTTCCGGCACCGAACAGCTTTTCGACACCGATTATTCCTATGAAAAATACGTCGATTCCAAGGGGTTCGAGTTCACTCTGTTCTATAATCTGAACGGCGAGCTCGAAAGATACCGCAGCTACGACAGTTCGGTGAAGGACACCATAGTCATTTCCGTTTCGATATCTTCAGATATTTCGGACGGCGTGTTCGACATCCCCTCCGGCTACACGGTTGTGGAAGAATAATTTATCAGGACGTCAAGGATCTTCATAATGAAAGCTCTTATCAAGAAACTTATCGATTTCCTCAAAGCGCGGCCGTATTGCCTGATCTTGGTGATATGGCCGGCGCAGATCATCTGGTACGGGGTGCTCAATCACCTGATCGTGCAGGATCCGGCGAAGAGCCATCTTATACATATACCGCTCGACGACAAGATCCCGTATATCAGGCAGTTCAGCGCGTTTTACATACTGTGGTTCGTGTTTATAGCGGCGTGCCTTATATACGTCCTCATATATTCCAAAAAGGACTTTCTGCGCTGCGCGGTGGGATGTATGTTCACGCTGTACGTCTGTATGACGTTCTGCACCGTATTCCCCACGTATCACGATCTGCGCGTCGCCGATACCGGCAGCGGTCTGACCGGACTTATAGTAAAAATGATCTACGCCGCGGACGAGCCCACGGCGATATACCCGAGCATGCACGTTATGGTCTCGTACGTGCTGGCGATACGGATGACGTTTGCCGAAAGTATGAAAGGCAAGGTCTGGTGGAAGCTGTTCATATGGTTCTTCGCCACGATGATAACCCTTTCGACTATGTTCATAAAGCAGCATTCTTCGGCAGACGTTTTCCTGGCGCTGGCGCTGGTGATACCGTTCGACCTCATAGTGAGGTTCCTAATCCTGCCCGACAGGCGTTTTAAAGAAAAAGAAACTCCCGCAAAAGCCAAAGAACGGGACGCGGTATCGACATAACGAAATAAGCAAAGGCGGAACGTGATATGTATTCGAATTTCAGATATTCCGAAATAAAGCCGACCGGCTGGATCGCTCGGCAGCTGAAGATCCAGGCGGAAGGGCTTGCGGGGAATTTGGACAATATGTGGCCCGACGTGCAGAACAGCGCGTGGATCGGCGGCGACAAAGAGGGCTGGGAACGCGTTCCCTACTGGCTTGACGGGTTCGTGCCGCTCGCATACCTGCTCCGCGACAAGGGTATGATAGCGCGCGCTCAAAAATATCTTTGCGCGATAATGGACCGTCAGCAGCCCGACGGCTGGATATGCCCGTGCAAGGAAGAAGAACGCGCGAACTACGATATGTGGGCGCTGTTCCTTATTTGCAAGGTGCTCGCCGAATACGGCGTGTACGCCGACGACGCCCGCGCCGTGGAATGCACGTACAGGGCGATGAAAAATCTGTACGAACGCATGAAGGAAGGCACGTCGGTGATCCGCTGGTGGGCGAAGTTCCGCCATTACGAGGCGATGATTTCGCTGAACATACTCAAAGAGCGTTACGGCGAGGAATGGATAGACGAGCTGGCGCTGATGATAAAGTCGCAGGGCGCTTCTTACGCCGACTATACCGAAGAATGGAAAGTGCCGATCTTCTGCTGGCAGATGCAGCGTCACATCGTCAACCTGGGCATGATGCTCAAATCCGAAGCGGTGTATCTTCCCTTCACCAAGGCGGAATACAAGGACGAGGCGCAGCGGCTTTATGATATCCTGTATAAATACAACGGCACCGCCGTGGGTATAATCAACGGCGACGAATGCCTTGCGGGCGTGAGCCCCGTGGCCGGCACCGAGCTCTGCGCGGTGGTGGAGACAATGTATTCCTGCGAAAAGCTTTTCGCTTTCACCGGCGACGTGAAATGGCTGAATATGCTTGAGCGCGTGGCGTTCAACGCGCTGCCGGCGACGGTTTCCGAAGATATGTGGACGCACCAGTACGTGCAGCAGGCCAACCAGATCGGCTGCGCGCATTTGCCCGGCAAATCGCCGTGGATGACCAACGGTTCGGAAGCGAATATGTTCGGGCTGGAGCCGAATTACGGCTGCTGCACCGCCAATATGGGCCAGGGCTGGCCAAAGCTCGCCCACCATATATTCATGAAAAGCGAAAAAGGCGTACTGGCGGCGCTGCCGATGGCGTCAAAGCTCGATACCGTTATAAACGGCGTGAAGGTGCGCATAGAAGCCAGGGGCGACTATCCGTTCGCGGACAAGACCGTTTACACAGTAAAGACCGAAAAACCGGTGAAGTTCGAGTTTTCGCTCCGCGTGCCCGCGGACGGGACCGCGAAGATAAACGGAAAGACGCGCAAAAGCCGAATAATAAAGATAAACAGGACCTGGCGCGGAACGCAGAAGATAGTTCTTGAGCTCAAATTCAAGCCCCGCCTTTCGCCCAGACCCAAGCAGATGTATTTCGCCGAACGCGGCTCGCTGGTGTTCGCGCTGCCTATAGACGCCGAATGGAAGATGTGCGAATTCGAACGCGGCGGCGTGGTGCGCAAGTTCCCCTACTGCGATTACGAGCTTTATCCCAAAAGCGACTGGGCTTACGGGTTCGATTCGGACAAACTGAAGTTCGGGTTCGATAAAACGGGTGATATTCCTTTCAGCGAAAAGAACGCGCCCGCGCATATCACGGTCAAGCTCGCCCCGGTGGAATGGGGATATTTGCGCGGCTACACCACGGTCGCCGACCGCTGGCCCACTCACCGCAAGGCGCTTGGCGAAGCGAAAGAGTTCAAACTCATCCCCTACGGCTGCACCAAGCTGAGGATGACCGAGCTGCCCAAAATAAAGAAATGACAAGTAAAGACCGGCGAGCCCGTCATAAGGACTCGCCGGTCGTTTTATGTGTATGTATTCCCTGACATTATGAACCTGTATACATCGAAGCGATCTCTGCAATATCCGTTTCGGCGGCTTCTTTGCGTGCTTCGAAACCGGCGGTAAATGTCAGATCGCCTTTCATGAGCCGCTGAAGCAACCAGGGCAGCGAGGTTTCGGTGGACGTGTTGCCATGGCTGCCAACGTTATAGATAAACCCGAGATCGGTACCTCGTGTTCCGAATGCAATGGTAAGCATCTCCACACTGTCCCCATCAACAGTCTTCTGATATTTCAAAGTGCGCTCGATGTATTCTTTTTTAACAGTATCGGTAGAAAAATAGCAGAAGACCTGCAGGCATTCCGAAGCGAACTGTTTTTCGCTTTCGCTCAGTACTGCCGGAATTGCAAACGCATTGCCCGTCCAGCTGTTGATAAGCGAATGATAATCATCCTGTTCTTCGTTATATTTCGGTATGGGCAAGATCCCGAAATCATCTTCCATATCCGAAAAGAGATGGATCAGGTGCAGTTCTTCGCTGAAAAACAGACCGCGCCCGTCGTGAAACTGCTTGCCCGTAACTTCATAAACAGGCCGAGACGAGATATTGAAATAGTCGTTCGCGCAACAATACACAGACCTATCGGTGAACAGCTTGTTCATAGCCTCCACCACACCGACGGCTCGTTCGTTATACATAGAAATGACCATTTCGCCGTTCTGGACATCCACTATTTTTTCGCCGCTACCGTAAAACCAGTTCCAACTGTCGCCCTCCTGGCCGAGCCAGCCCATTTTATCGCGATAATCTAGAATGCCGTTGTCGTCAAGATCTTCCGAAACGAGCTTTGCGTACGTGTAAACGGCATCGAAAGTCCACTTTCCGTCACGGACAAGCTTGTAAAGATCAGGTAGATGGTATTGTTCTGCAAGCTTTTTATTATAGAAAACGACTGGCGTGGCGTTAAAGCCGAAAAGGCCGCAGTCTCCCTGTATAAAGAACAGCTTTCCGTAGACTTCCGCATCTTTTATGAACGACTGATCAAACCACGGAGTGCGTGCATCGAACCCTTCTATGGCGTTCAAATCTGCAAAACAACCTTCGGCGGCAAGCGCTCCCATATCAAATATTGACGGTGATACTAAATGTACATTCAGAGTTCCAGAAAGATGGTTCGCGCGTATCTGCCGTACGGCTTCACCGCCGAATCTTTCCGAACGGACGAAATATTCGCGTATAGTTATTCCGAGATAATCTTCGACCAAACGGTTGCGTTCGGCTATCGCCTCATTGACGTTGTCGGTCAAATAATCGTTATAATCGCCGTATAATTCGCTTTCCATAATCTCAGAATCGTAATCGGAGCTGTTCCATGTACTGTATATAATAAACTCTTTACCGCCGTAGTTTTTACTTTCCACGTTTAACGTGATCTCGGCGGACTGTTCTTCCTGCGATACCGGCTCGGCTGATGATTCAGGCAAAGTATCGATGCTTTCTGTGGATGAAGACGTTTCTTCCGTCTTGCCACAGGCAGCAAGCGCAGCAATCAGCAGAAATAAAACGAGTATTGCGGAAATTGCTTTTTTCATTATTCATACCTCCTAGTATATAGTGATGTTGCCGTTTTTCATTTTGAATTCAGTTCCGAAAAGCCGGAATAATACTTTACGTATTCGCGCATGATGCACCTGCCGTAATACTGGCGCTCGTTGTTATACGATGCAAGCGGGAAAGGTGAAAGATAATGCGGGATATCAAAGACAATGATGGTTCCCGAAAGCTTTGCTTCGTATCCGAACGAACGCACGAGCTCGTCATAACGCTTATAGGTATAGGTCTGTTCGAAAACCTCGGCGTCGTGCCAGAACTCGGCTCCCGCAGCACGCACGTTTTTCGCCCATTCTTCGCAGTATTTGCCGAATTCGTCGAACACGTCGTCTTTTACGTAAAGCTCCGCCGTCCTGCCCAGACAATCCTGGGCGGAAACGATATCAACTATCGGCCTTCCGCCTTCGACTTCGGGCTTGATCATTTCGTATATGGCTTTGCCCGCATTGACGTAACCGCCGCTGCGCCATATTGCAGGAGAGATCATTATTTTGGCTTCGGGGTCGAGCTCGCGGATAAGATCTGACTGCGCCTTGTATACCATACGGCCGTATTTGACTCCTTCGGCGTAACACATCCAGTAATCGCACTGTTCGTCGTTCAGGTAATATCCGATTACGGACTTATGATGTCCGTATTTCTCATTAAGATCCCGTATGACTAGTTCGGAATCCTTTATAACTTTGTCTATCGCATCCAGATGTTCTGCAGGTTTAGCAAAGTCCACGCCTATTATTGTGCCTAGAAAAACGTCAAGCCCAAGCTCGTCGGCAGCTTTGAGTATGGATTCCAGCACGTCGGTCGTACCGTATACCTGTTCGTATTTATAGCCGGCATCAACAGTCCTGCCGGAATTGAGGAGCGTCGTTTTAGTTCGGATGTCCGCCGTTTCGGAAAGGATAAGATATTCCATACCCAAATCGCGCATTCCCTTTACGAACAGATACCACGAATAATCGCTGTTCATTTCTGAAACGGTGCTTTCCATACCGGTGAAAATCTGCGCAAAACCGCCGCGTACCACTGGAAGCTGAGGGGCGTCGCCGTATATCTGCACTTCGGTAATCCACGCTTTGCCCGACGTTGTATATTTAACGGTGACGTTTTGGATTTCAGCAGCGTCGAAATAGAAATACGAAGTTTTAATGGAGCCTGCTGAAGCGGTATATTCGAACAGATTACCGGGGACTCTGCCGTCGCATTCTATTTCAAGCGACGCGACGGCGCCTCTGTATGTGACCGATGCGCCGCACACCGAGCGCTTTTTTTCGACTTTATATTCGATGCTGCCTTTTTCGGAAAGCAGATGATAATAATTGTAATACGAGCCGTCGGTGAGCCGGCTTTCTTCTTTTCCGTCAACGTTCAGCGCCTTGTTTTGGGCAATATTGGCATCGGAAGAACGGTTCTTTCTGCAAAGGAATTCGTAATTCACTTTCACTTCGTCCGCGCACCCGTAAACGCATATCTCATCCGTGATCACATTGGTCGTGTAGAAATAAACGCGCAGATAGCGTGCCTTTACCGTATCCGGTCGCGTGACAGAATACAGTTTTGAAGCGCTGCGCGGTATCCCGGAAAAAGTGCGCAGATACGATTGTCCGAGATCGTCCCATTTCTCGTTGTCTTCGGAGTATCTCACACATATCCTTTCAGGATACGATGACGAATACAGGCCGAAAATCACTTCCGAAATATTGCAGACCCTGCCGAGATCCATGTCCAGAATCACGCCTTCTTTGCCGGTGATTTCATCTTTATTGGAGGCGCGTGCCTGCGCCAGCGCTTCTTTGCCGCTGACTGCGTAGGTATCTCCGTCGGTAAGCTTTGTGCCCGATTCATCCGGGTACTGCCTGGAGGCTTTCCAGGTATACGCCGCCCCGCGCGACAAAAGCGTCCTGGCATGTTCGCGTCTGCCGATTATCTTTATCCTGCTGATCTCGATACCGTCGCCGAAAGGTATCATAAACAAAACTGATTTTGCTGAAATCGAAAGCGTACCGCTTTTTTCGAAAGCGCCGGCGTAAAACGTATAATTATATCCGTCTGTCGAATAGAAGATCTCGCATTCTGCGACATTAGAAACCAGCTCGAACGATTCTATATCGCATATAAAACCCAGGTCTACATATATACCCGCCTTGGTGTTGTCGAGCTCGAGCTCGCGCTGTGTGCCCGACCAGTCGCCGGTCTTGAAAGTGGCTTTTCCGGTATCGCTGAGCGACGGGGTGAGGCGGACCACGGTCTCGTTTTCGGGGTCGGTGAGCGCGGTGATATTGTCGTCGCCTTCGATATTGGCGCCGTATTCGTAAAAATACGGGCATCCTTCGGCAAGATTGCCGTAAAACGCCGGATCGGACGTTTCTTCGGATATCTCGCTTTGCGAAAGCTCGACCGATATATCGGCCGAAGATTCATACGGGGGCAGCGGTTGGGCGCAGGAATTCATGACAAGCCCTCCGATCATAATAATCGCCAAAAGCAGAGTAAGACGTTTTTTCATAAGACACGCTCCTTAAAAGAGGATCACGCGGTCATTCCGTCGTGAGCATTTTTATAATGATATCCGATATCTTTTCCATGCGCTCGACCGAGACGAATTCGAACTTGCCGTGGAAGTTTTCGCCGCCGGTGCAGATGTTGGGGCAAAGCAGCCCCATATACGAAAGCCGCGCGCCGTCGGTGCCGCCGCGGATGGGGATGATTACCGGCTCCACGCCGCACGCTTTCATAGCGTTATACGCGCGGTCGACGATATGGGGAGAAGTCTCGACGAGTTCGCGCATATTGTAATAGGTGTCGATAATGGTGCAGGTGATAAGTTCCCTGCCGTATTTTTGGTTTACATAATCCACTATACGCTGCATACGGACTTTCTTTTCTTCGAACTTTGCCCTGTCGTGGTCGCGGATGATGTATTTCATCCGTGCTTCTTCCACGCCGCCGCTCATATTATTGAGATGGAAGAAGCCTTCGTATTTTTCGGTGTGTTCGGGACGTTCCCACGCGGGAACGAGCGTATCGATCTCGCGCGCGACGGTGAGTGCGTTTATCATTTTGTTCTTGGCGCTGCCCGGATGGATGGAAACGCCTTTGATATTGAGCACAGCGGACGCCGCGTTGAAGTTTTCGTATTCTATTTCGCCCAAAGCTCCGCCGTCTACGGTATAGGCGAAATCGGCGCCGAAGGAGGCGACGTCGAACAGGTCGGCGCCGCGTCCGATCTCCTCGTCCGGAGTGAATCCGACCATTATATCGCCGTGCTCGATACCGCTTTCTTTGATGCGGATGACAGCGTCCATTATCTCGGCGACGCCGGCTTTATCGTCGGCGCCGAGCAGCGTGGTGCCGTCGGTGACGACGAGGTGTTCGTTTACATAATTTTTTAAGTTCGGGAAATCCGCGACCGTCATTTTTATGCCCAGCTCTTCGTTGAGCGTGATGTCGCCGCCCTTGTATTCCACGACGCGCGGCTTGATGTTTTCGTCGCTCATATCGGGCGAAGTGTCGACGTGCGCGATGAAGCCGATCTTGGGGAATCTGCGAGTGGAATTTGCGGGCAGTTTTGCGTAAACGTAGCCGCGCCCGTCCGAACGGACTTCCGAAAGTCCGGCTTCTTTAAGCTGTTTTTCGAGCAGTTCGCACATAACGAGCTGTTTGGAAGTGGACGGGGTCGATTTGGAATATTCGTTTGAATTGGTGGAAATGCGGGCGTATTCGACGAATCTGTCGAGGATATTCATATAGATGCACTTTCCTTTCGTTTGTCTGTGCCTCTATTATACAATAAACCGCGCCGCATTGCAAATGTTTTTTGCAATTTTACTTGCATTTTTGCGTTATGTGATTATAATGTAGTTAGTAACAACGGAGGTAAAAGGCTATGATCAAAAAAATCACCGGCACCTGGTTCGAATTCTGGCATCACAACAGACCCGAGGGCAAATACTGGAACCCCATAATCACTTCATTTTCGGAAGAACAGTGGGAGGCGAAGGTCGACGAGATCGCCTCATTGGGAATGAAGTATATAGTCATGCTCACGTCGGCGCAGGTATACAATGACGAAGCGTGGGCGTATTTCAAGACCGATATCTATCCCTTTGCGAACATGGCCGCCAAGGACCCGATGGGCGCCGTGCTCCGCGCCGCCGACCGCAACGGAATAAAGGTGTTTATGTCCTGCGGTTTCTACGGCAACTGGAATCAGACCGAAAACAATATGACTTCCCCCGAGGTGCAGGCCCGCGCGTTCCGCGCCATGGAACAGCTCTACGCGCTGTACGGCAAGCACGAATCGTTCTACGGCTGGTATCTGCCGGACGAGCTGGGTATCTGGCCCTATTACCCCGATTCGTTTATAAAATACGTCAACGACTACACCGCGTTCGGCAAGGGGCTCGACAGCCGCCACAAGGTGCTCATCGCGCCGTACGGCACCAACCACGCCAAGACCGACGATAATTTCGTACGTCAGCTTGAGGCTATGAACTGCGACATCGTCGCGTATCAGGACGAAGTGGGCGTGCGCAAATCCACTCCCGACCAGACCGGTGCGTATTTCGAGGCGCTGCGCAAGGCGCACGACAAAGCCGCGAAGAGCGCGATGTGGGCGGATATGGAAGTGTTCGAGTTCGAAGGCGACGTTTATAAATCGGCGCTCATCCCCGCGAACGTCGAGCGCGTGGAACGCCAGCTGGAAGCGATTTCGGAATACTGCGACGAAGTGCTTTGCTACCAATATATGGGCATGATGAACAAGCCCGGCACCATAGCGTTCTGCGGTCACCCCGGATCCATAGAATACTACCGCGCATACAAAAAAATGATAGATGAAAAGGTGAAATAAAATGCAGGAAACACCTCAAAACGCATCTAACGTACCGCTCCTTGAACGTGTGCGCGCCTATTCGCAGAAAAGCTCCAAGGGGCACAGAAAAATAGCTGAATTCATACTCGACAACTACGTTTCGGCGTCGTATATGACCGCTTCAAAGCTGGCGCAGGAGGTGGGCGTTTCGGAATCCACCGTTGTCCGCTTTGCGATGAATCTGGGCTTTGAAGGATACCCCGAGCTGCAGAGCTCGCTGCGCAGCGTGCTCAAGAACAAGCTGACTTCGCTCGAGCGTATAGAGATCGCCAACGAGCGCATGGGCGGCAACGTGCTTTTCGCCACCCTTTCCGCCGAGATCGACAACCTGCGCACCACTCTCGCCAACACCGACAAGGACAATTTCGATTCCATAGTGAATATGATCCTTTACGCCAAGAACATATACATCGTGGGCAACCGCTCTTCGACTTCGCTCGCGAACTTTATGTATTTCTATATGTCGCTCATCACCGACAAGGCGCGGCTGGTGCAGTCGCAGAGCGGCAGCGATATGTTCGAGCAGCTGTTCCGCATAGGCGAAGGCGACGTGATGATAGGCATAACGTTCCCGCGCTATTCCAAGCGCACGGTCAACGCGATGGCTTTCGCCCGCGACAGCGGCGCGTTCACGGTGGCGATAACCGATTCGCTCGATTCGCCGGTGGCTTCGATAGCCGACAAGGTGCTCTGCGCGCGCAACGAGGTCTCGTCGTTCGTCGATTCGCTGGTGGCGCCGATGGCGCTTATCAACGCGCTGATCTCGGCGCTGTGCCAGGCGAAGAAAAAAGAAGTTATAAAGAATTTTGAAAAGCTGGAAAACATCTGGGATGAATACGGCATCTACGACAACAAGCAGAAATAACAGAATAGTCGTTATAGGCGGCGGTGCGGCAGGAATGCTCGCCGCCGTTTCCGCGCGCGCGGCAGGAGCCGAAGTGACGCTTTTGGAAAAAAATCCTTATCTCGGCAAAAAGCTGAATATCACCGGCAAAGGGCGGTGCAACGTCACAAACAACTGCACCGTGCAGGAGTATTTGGAAAACGTTATTCGAAACCCCAAGTTTTTACTCAAAGCGGCGTACCGTTTCCCTCCCGCGAGCGTTATGGAATTCTTCGAATCCGCAGGCGTTCCGCTTAAGACCGAACGCGGCAGGCGCGTGTTCCCGCAAAGCGACAGAGCGCGCGACGTGACCGACTGCCTTGTTAAAATGCTTTCCGAGCACGGGATCCGCGTGCTGCGCGGCTGCGTTACGGAAATACTCGTAACCGACGGCGAGGTGTGCGGCGTGAAGTATTCTTCGGGCGGAGAGAGACGGCGTTTGGAAGCCGCAAGCGTGATAATCTGCACCGGCGGGATGAGTTACCCCGCAACGGGTTCCGACGGAAGCGGATACGCGCTTGCGCGCAAGTTGGGGCACTCGGTCGTGACGCCGCGGGGTTCGCTGGTGCCGCTCGTGACGAAAGAAAAATGGCCGGGAGAACTCACCGGGCTTTCGCTCAAAAACGTGAACCTTACGCTCAAAAGCGGCGGAAAAACGTTGTTTTCGGAACAGGGCGAGATGCTGTTCACGCATTTCGGCATATCGGGACCTCTTGTGCTTTCGGGTTCGGCGCTGATAGAATCGTTCCCCTGCGAGGCGTTCATAGATATGAAGCCGGCGCTGACCGAAGAAGTGCTCGACGAGCGCATAAGGTCGGATTTTGAAAAGTTCATAAACAGGCATTTCATAAATTCTCTCGAAGAACTTTTGCCAAAGGCGATGATTCCGCACGCCGCGCTTCTTTCGGGGATACCTCCCGAAAAGCCGGTGAATTCGGTGACCCGCGCCGAACGGCGCGCTCTGGCGGCGTTGCTCAAAGCAATACCGCTCACCGTGACGGGGACGCGCCCGGTGGAAGAAGCCATAGTCACCGCGGGCGGCGTGAACGTCAGAGAGATAGACCCTTCCACCATGCAGTCCCGGCTGGTCCGCGGCCTGTATTTCGCAGGAGAGATCATCGACGTCGACTGCCGCACCGGCGGCTACAATCTTCAGACGGCGTTCTGCACGGGACGTCTGGCGGGCGAAAGCGCGGCGGACGACGTAACGAAAAAGTTGTGAATATTTTTTCATTTTCTCTTGCATTTTATAAATATAGGTGATATAATGACTCCTGTAATTTTTAATTATGGGAGTTGATTTTTTAATGGCACTTGAAAACGAATACTTAAAGAAAGTTTACGAGACCGTCTGCAAAAGAGACAGCGGCGAACCCGAATTCCAGCAGGCGGTGCTGGAAGTGCTCGAGTCTTTTCAGCCGGTCGTGGCGGTGCGCCCCGATATCGTCAAAGCGGGCATCATAGAACGTATAGTGGAACCCGAACGCTTTATTCAGTTCCGCGTTTCGTGGGTCGACGATAACGGCGTAGTGCAGGTCAACCGCGGCTACCGCGTGCAGTTCAATTCCGCGATCGGTCCGTACAAAGGCGGTCTGCGTTTCCATCCTTCGGTATGCGCTTCCGTCATAAAATTCCTGGGCTTTGAACAGATATTCAAGAACTCGCTCACCGGCCTGCCCATGGGCGGCGGCAAGGGCGGTTCCGATTTTGACCCCAAAGGCAAATCCGACGGCGAAGTCATGCGCTTCTGCCAGTCCTTTATGACCGAGCTCGCCAAGCATATAGGCGCCGACACCGACGTTCCCGCCGGCGATATAGGCGTGGGCGCGCGTGAGATCGGCTTCCTCTTCGGGCAGTACAAACGTCTGCGCAACGAATTCACCGGCGTGCTCACCGGCAAGGGGCTTTCGTACGGCGGCTCGCTCGTGAGAAAACAGGCGACCGGTTACGGTCTGCTTTATCTGACCGAAGAAATGCTCAAATGCATGAAGAACGATTCCGTCGCCGGCAAGACCGTAGTCGTTTCCGGTTCCGGCAACGTGGCTATCTACGCCTGCGAAAAAGCGCAGTCTCTGGGCGCCAAGGTCGTGGCGATGTCCGATTCCAACGGCTACGTTTACGATCCCGACGGCATCAAGCTCGACGTGATCAAGCAGATCAAGGAAGTCGAACGCGGCAGGATCAAGGAATACGCCGCCAGAGTCAAAGGCGCCGAATATCACGAAGGCTGCCGCGGCATCTGGAGCATCAAATGCGACGTCGCACTTCCCTGCGCCACTCAGAACGAGATCAACGGCGAAGAAGCCGCGATCCTCGTTAAAAACGGCGTTATCGCCGTAGCCGAAGGCGCGAATATGCCTTCCACCCCCGAAGCGATCGAAACGTTCCAGAAGGCCGGCGTGCTGTTCGCTCCCGCAAAAGCGGCCAACGCGGGCGGCGTTGCCACCAGCGGACTTGAAATGTGCCAGAACTCCATGCGCTACAGCTGGACCGCCGAAGAAGTGGACGCCAAGCTCAAGGGGATCATGGAAAACATCTTCCACAACATCTACGACGCCGCCGAAAAGTTCGGCAAATCCGGCAACCTCGTCGCGGGCGCGAATATCGCGGGCTTCCTCAAAGTCGCCGACGCCATGCTCGCTCAGGGCATAGCTTACTGATAAGCGGCTTTTCAAGACAAAAAAACTGCACGGAGACGAAAAGTCTCCGTGCTTTTTGTTATTTGCTCTTTTTTCTTTTGAAAAACAGAGGGATGAGTCCGCAGAAGGAATCGTAACGCGGCTCGGGCTGCATTGCGGCTCCGCGCCGGACGCCGCCGAAGATATCGGCTTCGTGTTCCCACTTGGAGCTGTAATAATCGAACGGCAGCTTATGCAGCCGGGCGAGCAGGTTCGCCGTGAGTGAAGGAAACGCCACGCGGCGCAGATAGCGCCAGAAGCCGAGTATTTCGAGCTGGCGCGTGTGGCCGTATTCGTGTCGGACATTGGTTTCGGTATCGGCCTTTTTGCCGACGAACACGGCGTAGAACGAAAACGCGTTGGCGCCTATGGGCAGCGTGAAAACGCGTTTGCCGTTGTAATAGCGCTTTTGCTTTTTCAATTTATACGTTTAATTTGGCGTCGATGGCTTCGGCGGCCTTTTTGCCGGCGCCCATAGCCAGTATGACCGTCGCCGCGCCGGTGACGGCGTCGCCGCCGGCGTAGACGTTTTCTATGCTGGTGAGCCCGTTTTCATCGGCTACGATACCGCCCCATCTCTGAGTTTCGAGACCGGCGGTGGTGGATTTGATCAGCGGGTTGGGAGTGGTGCCGAGCGCCATTATGACGCAGTCGCATTCGATATCGTGCTCGCTGCCGGCGATTTCGACAGGTCTGCGCCTGCCGGAAGAATCCGGCTCGCCGAGTTCCATATTTATAACCTTTATTCCGCGGACGAAACGCTTTTCGTCGCCGAGTATCTCGACCGGGTTGGTAAGCAGGCGGAAGATGATGCCTTCTTCCTTGGCGTGCTCGACTTCTTCCCTTCTTGCCGGGAGTTCCTCCTCGCCGCGGCGGTAGATTATGTAAACCTGTTCCGCGCCCATGCGCAAAGCGCAGCGCGCCGCGTCCATGGCGACGTTGCCGCCGCCGACGACCGCGACTTTTTGCGGATGCAGCACGGGGGTGGACGAATTCTTATACGCTTTCATAAGGTTGACGCGGGTGAGATACTCGTTCGCCGAATACACGCCGTTCAAGTTTTCGCCGGGGATGCCCATAAATTTGGGAAGTCCCGCGCCGGTGCCGATATAGACGGCTTCGTACCCTTGGGCAAACAGTTCGTCGACCGTGAGCGTTTTGCCGATTATGACGTCGGTCTCGATATCCACGCCCATTTGTTTGAGCGTGTCGATCTCTTTCTGCACTATCGTCTTGGGCAAACGGAATTCGGGTATGCCGTACACCAGCACGCCGCCCGCTACGTGGAGCGCTTCGAACACCGTGACTTCCCATCCCTTTGCGGCGAGGGAGCCCGCGCACGAAAGGCCGGAAGGCCCGGAGCCGATGACCGCCGCTTTGTGCCCGTTTTTGACGGGAGGCGCCGCGGGCGCGGGATCCGAAGCGTTATGGAAATCGGCAGCGAAGCGTTCGAGCCTGCCGATGCCGACGGGCTCGCCGTTTTTGCCGCGCACGCATTTGGATTCGCACTGCGTTTCCTGCGGGCAGACTCTTCCGCAGACCGCGGGGAGCGCGTTGCTTTCTTTTATGACGGCGTAGGCGCCTTCGTAATCGCCGGCGCAGATGTGCTTGATAAAGCCGGGTATGTTGACGTTGACGGGGCAGCCTTCGACGCACGCGGGGACTTTACAGCCGAGGCAGCGTGCCGCTTCGCTTTTTGCGAGCGCTTCGGTATAGCCGAAAGCCACTTCCTTGAAATTCTTTGCCCTTATTTCGGGCTTTTCGGTGGGCATAGGGTATTTGGTCTTTATGAGATCAGCCATTATTCTTCTACCGCCTTTCCGTAAAGATTGCAGTATTCCTCGTGCGCTTTGCGCTCGAACGGTCTGTAGACCGATCCGCGCGCCATGGCTTCGTCGAAATCGACTTCGTGGCCGTCGAAATCAGGGCCGTCGACGCAGGCAAACTTTGTCTTTCCGCCCACGGTGAGGCGGCAGCCGCCGCACATCCCCGTGCCGTCGATCATTATGGGGTTCATTGAAACTATCGTTTTTATTCCGTACTGCTTTGTGAGCAGGCACACGAATTTCATCATAATGAGCGGTCCTATGGCGATGACGCAATCGAACTTTTCGCCCGCTTCTATGAGTTTTTTGAGCGCGTCGGTGACCAGCCCTTTTTCGCCGGCGGTGCCGTCGTCGGACATAAGGACGTAGTTGGAAGAGACGGCGCGGAACTCATCTTCGAGGATGACGAGATCTTTGTTGCGGAAGCCGACGACCGAGGTGACGTCGCAGCCCTGTTCGTGCAGCTTTTTAGCCACCGGGAACGCGATGGCGCAGCCCACGCCGCCGCCTATGACGGCGACCTTTTTATAGCCTTCGGTCTCGGTGGGTCTGCCCAAAGGGCCGGCGAAATCGGCTATATATTCGCCCTGTTTGAGCTTGGCGAGCCGTTCGGTGGTCTCGCCCACTATCTGGAAGATGATGCTCACGGTGCCGTTTTCGCGGTCGTAATCCGCCACGGTGAGCGGGATGCGCTCGCTTTCGGAATCCGGGCGGAGGATGACGAACTGCCCCGGCTGCGCCTTGGCGGCGACCAGCGGAGCCGACACGCGCATAAGCACCACCGTGGGATTGAGGAACTTTTTGAATACGATCTTATTCATAAGCATACTCCGTTAAAGTATTTGCATAATTATAAATGCATTATATCACCGTTTTTGCGTTTTGTAAATAGCGCAAACGTATTTATAGGCAGAATTTTAGCGCAAAACGCCGAGCGTTTTTGTGCAAGTCAGTTATTTTTTCTTGACAAACCGCGTTCTTTGTGCTACAATACACCTCGCACATGAACGCAGGCGTAGTTCAGTGGCAGAACATCAGCTTCCCAAGCTGAATATGCGGGTTCGATTCCCGTCGCCTGCTCCAGAAAAAACCTCGCGATAGCGAGGTTTTTTCAATGATGTTTGCCTTTGCCCCTTACGGGGCAAATGATGTGTGCTCTGCACATGATGTTGCCTTCGGCAATGATGTGTGCCTTCGGCACATGAAGGGGCAAACATCGCATCATTGTGAGCGATAGCGAACAACATCATTTCTGCGCCAGCAGATTCATCATTAGCCGCTACAGCGGTGGCGGGTGCGTTTTGTACCTTTACTTTTTGTAAAAATGCATTATAATATATACGTAAGGCGGCACAAGACGGAAGAAAAGGGGGATGGGCGGCTGTGGAAGTCGGCAAAACGATAACCGAGCTTAGAACTGCGCGCGGGATGTCGCAGCAGGCGCTGGCGGATTCCCTCTTTGTTTCAAGAGAGCTCGTTTCCAAATGGGAAAACGGCACGCGGTGCCCGGATCTTACCACCGTGGAAAAGATCGCCGCGGCGCTGGGCGTTACGGCGGACGACATAGTGGATCCGAACGACCTGGTTTTTAAAGAACTATTTGAATGCGTGCCGGACGGCTTTTCGCTTACCGAAGAGCAGATGACGGCAAAGCTCGACGTTTTCCTGCGCCGCACGGGCGGGCAGAACGCGGGGATATTTTTGAAGCGCTATTATCTGCTGCGGCCCACCGCCGAAATAGCGGCGGAATACAGAAAGAGCGAAAGCCACGTAAGAAGCATACTTTCGAAAACGCGCAAAAAGTTCAAACGCTTTTTAGAGGAGGATAAGACGTGAACGGGATGGACGTATACAATTCCATAACAAGGCTCGACGAAAACCTTGCGGACGGATATCTCAACGGCGGCAAGCGGTCTTTCAGAAAACGCCTTATAGTAAAGATAATCGCAAGCGTGCTGTTCGTAGCTGTGCTGATAACGGTAATAACGGTCATCTACAATAAATACGCTTCGCGGTTCGCTTTATACGCGTACGACGAAAACGGCGAAAGCGTGCGGCTCATTCTGGAAACGACCGTCAACACCGTTCCGGCCGACAGGGACGCGGACGCTTTCGGCGGCAAGCACCCCTGTTTCAGTATCACCGTTTGCCCGGTGAGCGGGAACGGAAAGGAAATGAAGGAAAAATACGACGTCAGTGTGCAGTACAGGAGCCGGGAGGTAAAATCAGGCAGCACGAAAGACAGCAATATTATGATAACCTTTTCCGCCGAACGGAAAACGGGTTACGTGATAACCGGCTGGACGGACGAGATCCCGATGGATATAACGATAGTCATTACGGACAAGGAAACGGGCAAACACGCGGATCATTTTTACCTGAATATCAAGTATTCCGAATCCAAAGGAGCGTACGAGATAAGCGTCAGGCGCCGGAGTTATCTGCGCTGAACGCCATAGATGCAAACAACGGACCGGAAGGTTTTTGCCTTCCGGTCCGCGGTTTTGTATGGGGAAAAGTATCAGTAATTATTTGCCGAGATCTCGAAATAGCTCTGCGGATGGGCGCATACGGGGCAGATTTCGGGGGCTTTGGTGCCGACGACGATATGTCCGCAGTTGCGGCATTCCCACACCTTGACTTCGCTCTTTTCAAATACTTTTGCGGTCTCGACATTCTTGAGCAGGGCGCGGTAACGTTCCTCGTGGCGTTTTTCTATCATCGCCACGCCGCGGAATTTGGCGGCGAGCTCGGGGAAGCCTTCTTTTTCGGCGGTCTTGGCGAATTCTTCGTACATATCGGTCCATTCGAAGTTTTCGCCGTCGGCGGCGGCTTCTAAGTTTTCGGCGGTATTGCCTATGCCTTTGAGTTCCTTGAACCAGAGCTTTGCGTGCTCTTTTTCGTTTTCGGCGGTCTTGAGGAAAAGCTCGGCTATCTGTTCATAGCCTTCCTTTTTTGCGGCGGAAGCGAAATAGGTGTATTTGTTGCGCGCCTGCGATTCGCCCGCGAAAGCGGCGAGCAGGTTCTGTTCGGTCTGAGTGCCGGAATACGGATTCTTTTTCATTTTACGTTTTCTCCTTTGTTTTTATTCTTTAATCCCATTATATACCATATCGGCAAAAAGTCAATGCCGAAAGGAACAAAAGGTGTAAACATTTTGACAAAAAATTTCCCCGCCGGGAGGAAACCTTGCGGCGGGGAGTAACGGAACGGGCAGCGTTTGCGCTTATTTTTTGCCCGGGAATTCGGGGTTATAAGCGTAAAAATTCTTGCTGCTCAGGTTATCGCGTATCACGCGGAGCCCGTCGCCGAAGCGCTGGAAATGCGTCACCTCGCGCTGACGCAGGAAACGTATGGGATCCAGCACGTCGGGATCGTCGGTGAAACGGATGATGTTGTCGTAGGTCGTGCGCGCCTTCTGTTCGGCGGCGAGGTCTTCCATGATATCGGTTATGGCGTCGCCCTTGGACTGGAACGAAGCCGCGGTGAACGGCACTCCCGAAGCCGCCACGGGGTAGATTCCGGTGGTATGGTCCACGAAATAGGCGTCGAATCCCGCTTCCTTTATCTGTTCCGGGGTGAGGTTCCGCGTGAGCTGATAGACTATAGCCGAAACGATCTCCTGGTGCGCGAGTTCCTCGGTGCCGACGTCGGTGAGTATGCCTATAACTTCTTTATAAGGCATTGAATATCTTTGCGAAAGATAGCGCATCGCCGCGCCCGCTTCGCCGTCGGGGCCGCCGTAGGCGGTGATTATGAGTTTGGCGAGCGCGGGATTGGGGTTTTTGATCTTTACCGGGTACTGAAGTTTCTTTTCATATTGCCACATACCGCGTCACCTCCCGTTCTGCCAGGGCCACGGACCGTCGATCCAGGTCCATGAATCCTGTTTTACGCAGTTTGCGGTCACGGGGCCGTACTGCGACGCGTACTGCGCGTGCAGTTCGTTGCGTTCGGCAACGGCGCGTTTGTAAAATTCCATGGCTTTTTTGTTGTTGGGATGTCCGTCGAGATAAAGCACGGTCTCATGTATGACGAAATCCGCGTCCATCAACTTTTTAATCAGAGCTTCTTTTGTCATCGTCTGCATACTGCCGTTCATCTTTCGCCCTCCTGGCCGTAAAACGGCTTGACGAGAGTTTTGAACAGCGAACCGTGAGCGAGCGCTTCGGAATAGTCCGTGTAATACCCCGAAAAAGTCTGGTACGGCACGTACGCCATCGTGAGCACCTGGATCTCTTCGGGCGCTTTTTCGTCTTCCCCGCCGTTTTGCGGCGGAGTCATCATACCGAGCATATCGTCAAAGCCGGCGTTCTTACCGAATATATCCATATAGATAAAACTCCGTATCGTTAATATTTGCAGCGGTATCCCGCTGTTCATATTATATGCCCGGCGAGGCGAAACGTGTCTTATTGCGTCCGGAAAAAGCGCGCTATTTGAAAAACCCGCGCTTTACAAACGCTTCGGATTCGACCGACAGGAACGTATAACCCGTGTCAGTGATCGCCTTTTCGAGCTTTGCGGCGTCCGCCGGTTCCTCGATCAGAAAAGACGCTTCCTTGCGGGTTCGCGACGCCTTGACCTTTTTGGCGTTTGGAAAAACTTTTCGTATGGTGTCGCGGATATGCGATTCGCACATCCCGCACATCATACCTTCTATCTTCACGGTCACTTTATTCATATTGCCTCCTTTGGTTAGCCGTGGCTAACTCACTCCCTTAAAATCAAGGGCTTGCGCCCCTGATTTTGTTTTATTCCGCGTTTTTAAGCGCCTCGACCATATCGATCTTTTTGTTTTTGCGCGCCACCATCCAGCCGACGAGGAGCGAAACGCCGAATGTCAGCAGGATCGAGACCGAATAGGTCAACGGTCCGAGCATCAGTTTCATTTCGTATTCGCCCGCGAGCGCCGTCAGCATCCAATAGAGCGTGCCGAGCCCCGCGGGGAGCCCGAGGATCACGCCGATAACAGTCAGCCAGATATTCTGCGAGATCAGCAACTGGCCTATCTTTTTGCTCCGGAAACCGAGCACCTTGAGCGTGGCAAGCTCGCGTGAGCGTTCGACGTAGCTCATAATCCCGAGGTTGTAAAGCACCACGATCCCGAGGATAACGGCGGCGACGACGAGGATCATCACCATTGAATCCATTATTTTGACAAAGCTCGCAAAGCTGTCCATAAGCTGACGTTTGTCCTGCTTGCCGGAAATAAGCGCCGAAGACGGGATCTCGCTTGAATCTTTGTTCGTATAAACGGCGGAGACGCTGTATTTTATCCCGAGTTCGTCGGCGTATTTATCGGTCATCGTGACGCTTTCCGTCATAATAGACCGGTTGTAGCCGACGACTTTGACGCGATACGTCTCCTCGCCGCCGTAGGGCGAAAACTCGATATATTCGCCGATCTTCGCTCTGTCTGCAAGCCTCAGGCAGAGATACACGCCGTCGTCGCGCAGGTCTATATCTTTGTTATCTTCGTCGATAACGCTGAATCTGCCGTTTTCGTTGTGGACGATATCGAGCGTCGCGGTATATCCGTCGATACTGATGCCGGAATAGCTTTCCCAGTCGCCCTCGAGGTCGGCGATAAGCTGATCGACCTTTTCGCGTTCCGAATTCTCGACGACGTTGACTTTCGTCGCGTAATGAGAAACGCCGTTGTCCAAGAGGTCGAGGAAGCCCGCCATAGTGTCGCGCATCCCGAGTCCCCCGACGAGCAGGATCATACAGCCGACAATGCCGAGGAGCGTCATGGCAAAACGGCTCTTATGGCGCATAAGGTCGCGCAGATTCCATTTCGTCGCAAAGCTCATTTTCCCGAAGAACGGCAGTTTTTCGAGTATGGACTTTTTCATATTCTTAGGCGTATAGGGACGGAGCGCGTCCGCCGCCGTGCCGCGCAGCTGCGCGCGTACCGACAGGAAGCTGATAAGCGCGAGGAGCAGCACCGTTCCCGCTATGACCGGCCAGCAGAACGCGGGCGTCGCCGCAGACCAGTCGGGCATATCAAAGTAGGTGCCCATCATCCCGTTTTCGCTCATCACCGCTTTGCAGACGAAATATCCGAGCACCGCGCCGAGCGCCGAGCCTACGATACCGATGAACAGACCGTAGAACGAATAGTGCAAAAGTATCGTGCGGTTTTTGAAGCCGAGCGCCTTGAGCACGCCGATCTGCGTTTTTTCCTGCGTGGCGATGCGGTGCATCGTCGTCACCATCGTTAGGATCGCGATCGCGAGAAACAGCACCGGCAGAATGGAGCCCATCGCCTTGCCTTCGGTCGCCTCGCCCATCGCTTCTTTATACACGGCGTGGTCGTCCTTTGATACGACCATCAGCGTTTTGCCGAGTTTTTCCTTCACTGCGTCTTCCAGTTCGGATTTTTCAAGATTTGAAAGCAGATTGATCTGGGGGAACGCTTTGTCGGTCGCCTC
>JAEEGI010000739.1_pt1 | contig 89219 bp, 66 predicted proteins | sample 8958751 | NCBI WGS metagenome assembly JAEEGI01 (sample SAMN16246545, study PRJNA631951) | gut metagenome | biome: gut microbiome; feature: rumen; material: KS-attached | host: Bos | place: Iran: Karaj | collected 2018-10 | reverse complement strand
ATATCTTCAACAACATGAAGGACATTGGCGAGGAAGTGGAGTTCAAGGAGAACGGCATTGTACGTAACCGTGCCAAGAAGGTGCTCGACGATGCCACCAAGCTGCTTGAGGCCATGGAGAGCGAAGGCCTGTTCACCGCGCTGGAGAAGGGCATCTTCGCCAATGTGAAGCGTCCCAAGAACGGCGGCAAGGGCCTTGACGGCGTAACACTGAAAGCGGACAACTATTTCAACCCGTTTATTGACCTGATGAAAGGTAAAAAATAATAATTATTGCTTGAATGCTTGAATGTGATAATGCTTGAGTAAAAATACACAAACAATCGGACAATCAAGTAATCAAAAAACTTAAACAATCAAGCAATCAAACAATCAAACAATTTAAAAAAATGAGTGAAGGATTGTATTCAATGGAGGCTAAGGATTACGACAAAACCTTAGACCTTACTAAGATAAAGCCATACGGCGACACCATGAACGACGGCAAGACCCAGCTGAGTTTCACCCTGCCCGTACCCGCAGGCGACGAGGCTATCGAGGCCGCCAAGCAATTGATGAAAAAGATGGGCTTCGAGAACCCGCTGGTTGTCTATAGCAAAGAGCTGACCGAGGGTTTCACGTTCTTTAACTGTTACGGCAGCTGCACCCATACGGTAGATTACTCCACCATCCATGTCCCCAAGGTCGAGTCAACCACCATGGACATGCACGAGTGCGACGAGTATATCCGCGAGCATATCGGCCGCAAGATTGTCATTGTGGGTGCCAGCACCGGCACGGATGCACACACGGTGGGTATCGATGCCATCATGAACATGAAAGGATATGCCGGCCATTACGGTTTGGAGCGCTACGACATGATTGATGCCTATAACCTCGGCAGCCAGGTGCCTAACGAGGAGTTTATCGCCAAGGGCATTGAGCTGCACGCCGACGCCCTTATCGTGTCGCAGACGGTCACCCAGAAGGACATCCACATCAAGAACCTCACCGAGTTGGTGGAGATGCTGGAGGCTGAGGGCTTGCGCGACAAGATTATCCTCATCTGCGGCGGTCCCCGTATCAGCCACGAGTTGGCCAAAGAGTTGGGCTATGATGCCGGTTTCGGCATGAACACATACGCCGACGACGAGGCCTCGTTCATCGCCCAGGAAATGGTGAAGCGCGGAATGAAATAATGAGGATTGCTTGAATGCTTGAATGCTTGATTGTTTGAGTAAGATGAGGACAAAAGGAATTATATACGAAAAGTGCATTGCTTTTTCTCTTAATATCATTGCCATTTGCAATGAGATGAGAGATCAAGGAGAGTATATAATGTCGAAGCAAATACTCAAATCAAGCACTAGCATTGGAGCAAATTATTGTGAAGCTTTGGGGGCAGAGAGCCCACAAGATTTCGTACATAAGGTGGCTATATCTCTGAAAGAAGCCAATGAGACTTATTATTGGTTGGATTTAATATATCAGAGTAATTATTTATCGAAAGAAAAGTTTGAAATGTTGCAAGGACAGGTAGAGGAATTGTATAAAATGATGAATTCTTCTATATTCACTGTTAAGCAAAAGTTGCAGCAAAATACTTAAACAATCAAGCAATCAAACAATTAAACAATATTTATAATATGGAAAAAGAACAAATTAAACCCTTTATCGCCCGTCGTGCCGCCAAGGAGCTGAAAGACGGTGATGTTGTAAACCTCGGTATCGGTCTGCCGACCCTTATTCCTAACTTCCTTCCCGAAGGGGTGCATGTTATTCTCCAGTCAGAGAACGGTATGATTGGTATGGGTCCCACTCCCGAAGAGGGTAAGGAAGACCCCTGGTTGATCAATGCAGGTGGTGGCTATATCACCTATACTGACGAGGCCAGCACTTTCGACAGCGCAACATCCTTCGGTATCATCCGCGGCGGTCACGTCAATGTGTCGGTGCTCGGCGCTATGCAGGTTGACGAGCAGGGCGACTTGGCCAACTGGATGATTCCTGGCAAGAAGACCCCCGGTATGGGCGGTGCCATGGATTTGCTGGTGGGTGCCAAGAAGGTCATCCTGGCTATGGAACACACTGCCAAGGGCAACCCCAAAATCTTGAAGAAATGCACGCTGCCTCTCACCGCTAAGGGACAGGTGAACATGATTATCACCGAGATGGGTGTCATGGAAATCACTCCCAAGGGCATTGTGCTGACCGAAATTAATCCCGAGTTCACCGTCGAGCAGGTGCAGGCTGCCACCGAGGCTACCCTGATTGTATCGCCCGACCTGAAGCCCATGTGTTAATAATCCTCTTTTCGCATAACACAAAACACTATGAAAAAAGCATTTTTGTTGTTGGCTGCTGTGGTCACATTAATGGCAGCCCAGGCACAGGAAAGGCATATCGAGCCTTTCTGGCACGGTTTGTACGGAGTGGCAGGCTACGACTTTTCAACCAACATCAACACGACTGCTTTTTCGGATAAGGCAACCTTCCACAACTTCTATGTTGTGGGAGGTTGGCAGATCCGTAAGGAGTCGGGCATCGGTCTGGGTGTCGAGTTCATGAAAGACCCCACGGGTGCCTTCACCCAGTTGCCTGTATTCTTCGAGGTGCGCAGTCACTATCTCCGCAGCCAGCTGACCCCGTTCACTTCGCTGCGTGTCGGCTATTCCATCCCGTTAGGCTCCTCCAGCGGTGGCGATAACGCCATCAAGATTGCCAAAGGCGGCGTCATGTGGGGTGTGGATGTAGGAGCCCGTTATGCCTTTAACCGCAATGTTTCGGTTAATGTCTTTGTGGGCTACGAGGGCATTCACCTCAACCGTGTGGACCGCTGGGAGAATGGCGAACTGTCCATCGGCCGTCCCCTCCTGCTTCAGAATGTTAGGGCAGGTGTGGGTTTCAACTACTATATCAAACACTAAGACAGAGCGCTTGGCACTATGCCAAGCTATAAGCTATGAAGAGACTTTTTCTGTCCGTAGGTCTGTTGCTGTGCCTTGGTGCTTCCATGGCACAGCAGCCGCAGGGCATGGAGGCCTTGAGGGTGCCTGCGCGTGCCAACATCATCAGCTATGACGACGAAAACGCCATAGAGCATCTTCGATACGACGACTCGCCCTACTACCTCTCAGTCATGGAGGATTGGGATGAGAATGTGAATGTTATCCCCTCCGAATACACTCAGACCTACGAATTCCCCAAGGAGTGGCGCGCCTATCGCATCTTTTTCCGTTTTCAGGCATCGCCGGGCTATGGTTTCTATGTCGATGACAAACTGGTAGGCTTCAGCCGTGATGCGGGTACGGTGACCGAGTTCGATATCACCGACTTGGTGCGTTTCGGCAAAAGCAACCGTCTCACTCTCCGTTTCAGCCTGGAGGAAAGCGAGCCCATTCTTGAGGCAGTTGACTTTGGCTTGACCGGCGACTGTGCTATCTTGCTGAAGCCCTTGCTCAACGTGCAGGACTACACCCTGCTGGCCGATTTCGACGCTGCAAGCTCCACGGGCAGTTATTCTCTCGAAGCAACACTCTACAACCAGCGCCGCAAGGGCAAGGCCTATCTTGAGGTGGAGCTGTGGGACACCAAAGGCAAACAGGTTGACAAACTGGGCAAATGGTGTTTCTTCGACAACCGCACCGAATCCACCCACACCATCTCCTCCTCTTTGCCCGATGTCCTGCCCTGGACAGCCGAGACACCACGCCTTTACACGGCAGTCATCCGCCTTTACGATGAAAAGATGGAACTGCAGGACATCGTCGGCACCCGGTTCGGATTCCGTTCCGTCTCCTATAAAGACGGCCTTACGGTCAATGGCAGGACAATCACCCTCAAAGGCATAACCAACGGTGGCTTCGACCACCCCTTGACGGCCGACCAAGTCAAAGCCCTCCGTGCTGATTTGGTGCAGATGAAGTGTCACAACATCAATGCCATCCGTACGGCAGGGTTCATTCCTGAAGACCCCAAGTTCTACGAATTGTGTGACGAACTCGGTTTCTATGTCATCGTCGATGCCAACATTGTCCCTGGGCAGAATGTGGCTACAGACAACGAGAATGTCGATCTCTTCGTCAACCGTGTGCACAACCTCTATGGGCGGTACAAGAACCATACGTCCATCGTTGCATGGTCGTTGGGCGAAAGCCTCGACAACGGTGTCTGCATGATTGCGGCCTACAAGGCCTTGCGTCAGCTCGACCCCGCACGTCCGGTGCTGTATGCCGCTGCGCAGTATGCCGAGAACACCGACCTCATTGCTCCCGTGCAGTGCAATACTGAGCTCCTGCGCCAGTATCTGGCCAAGGCGCAGTCGCGTCCGCTTGTCATGCTCTCCTGCGGCAATGTCGAGGGCAACACTTTCGGCGGCATGGAGCCATTATGGCAGATGGTGCGAGACCACAACGCCATACAGGGAGGCTTTGTTGACCTAATGTCGTGGTATGCAATCATCGACCGTCCCTACATGGCGGAGCTGAAACACCTCTATCGACCTTTCAACGTGCGCATGACCTCCGTCAGTGCCGACGCTGCCGAGTTCGACATCACCAACCTCTGCGACTGCCGCACCCTGTCCGACTACAAGCTCGACTACGTCATCTGCACAAACCTCAAGCCGAACATCGTCGCCGGTGACATCACCATGTCGCTCAAGCCTGGCGAAACCAAGGACATCAAGCTTAAAATCCCCAAACTCACCCTCTATGCGGGAGAAGAACTCTTTATCCAGTTCACTCTCCGCCAGCGAAACAACACCGTCTCTATCCCCAAGAACACGGTGCTTTACACCGCCCAGTTCCCGTTGCCGTCAGAAAACAATCCTCGGCAGGAGCTGGCACAGACGGGCAGCCAACCCCTCAGCATTGAGAAAGATACATTGCACCAGACAAGGATATACAACAACACCTTCTCTGTGCTGTTCAACGACAGCCTCGGCACTGTCACCTCCCTCATGTTCCGTGACCAACCGATGCTCTCCGGCCCCGTGCAGCTTAACTTTATGCGCTCCCCTTCGCCCAACGACATCCGCGACCCCAACTGCCTCCGTCAATGGCAGCGCATAGGTCTCGACCGTCTTACCTGCGAGGTGCTGGCCACCAACGTGCACAAGATAGACAACTACTCTGTAGGCATCGACGTCCTTATGCGCTACGGAAGTGACAAGGTCGCCGACCTTTTCGATGTGCGGCAGACCTACCTCATCCTTGCTACGGGCGACGTGCTTCTCAGCAACGACATCACCCTCTCCGAACAGGCAAAGAATATCGCCCGCGCAGGCCTCACCATACCCTTCCGTGGACTTGACACTGTGGAGTGGTTCGGCCGCAATATCGAGAGCTATATCGACCGCCATGCCGCAGGGCGCATAGCCCAGCAGTCGCTGCCGACAAGCGAAATGACCTATGTCTATCCCAATAATGAACATATTTACGATGGTGACAAACACCAGCACTCGGGCAACCGCACCGAAGTGCGCTGGCTCGCCCTCCGCAACGGCACCGTGGGTCTCTATGCCGACCTGATAGACACGCTGTGCCAGTTCTCAGTGAACGACAGCATCCTCAACCTCGACTTTGCCCACGCTGGAGTGGGGGGCGCCGATGCCAATATGAACCTCGACGAGTCCATGCTGGTCAAAGACCACCAATACCATTTTGTCATGCACCTGCGGCCTTATGACTGCATGGAGTACAACGCTCAGGATTTCCGCCGTATCATCTATCCCAAGGTGGTGTCTGCCATCATTGAAATGCCTGTCATCGCCAAGAGCCGCGACCGCTTCGACGGCCCTATGCAGATATCCATTAAATGCCCCACACCCAAAGCCGAGATACGCTATACCCTCGACGGCAGTGTGCCGACCGAGAAATCCCAGCTCTACACCAAGCCCTTCACCATCCAGGGCAGCACTGTGGTGCGCGCACGGGCTTTCAAGAAAGGCGAGTCCCCCTCGTTTGTGGCCACACAGCAGTTCACCTTCGATTATATAGTGTCCTGCACCTATGGCCACAAGCCCAACACCCCATACAACAAGAATGCCGCTCGCGCCCTCTTCGATGGCGAGCAGGGCGATGTCAACGACCTCTCCCACGGCTGGCTGGGCTTCTCCGGACATGACGTGGAGGTGACGCTCGAACTTGGCAAGAGCATCCACCTCAGTCAGGTGCAGCTCCGCTTCGCCCATGTGCCCGATGCGTGGGTCTTTGCCCCCGCAAAAGTCGAAGTGTGCGTCTCGGCCGACGGCAAGGAATTCAGCGCCCCCATTGAGGCTGAGATTACCTACAACCCTGCCGAGCAGTCCATGAATGCCACCCAGCTGCAGATGCTCACCGTTCCCGTCAATCGCACCGATGTGCGTTTTGTACGCATAATAGCAACCCCCATCGCCCGCATACCCGCATGGCACCGTGCCAAGGGTCTCAACCCGTGGATTATGATGGACGAGATAAAGATAGAAGAAGAAATAGCCCGATGACCACCCCCTTTGCCTCCCGCACCGAATTGCTCCTCGAGCAGCATGGCGTCGATCGTCTGCGCAATGCGCATGTCCTCGTAGTAGGACTCGGTGGGGTAGGGGGCTATGCCGCCGAGCAGCTTTGCCGAGCGGGGATAGGCCGTCTCACCATCGTGGACGGCGACACCGTGAGCGAGACCAACCTCAACCGTCAGCTCATCGCCCTTCGTTCCACCGTGGGGCAGCCCAAGGCTATGCTTTTCCGCGACCGTTTTCGCGATATCAATCCCGACTGTCAAGTCAACGCTTTGCAGGAGTTCCTGCGCGACGAGCGCACCATCGAGCTGCTCCAGTCCACTCCTTTCGACTGTGTGGTGGACTGCATCGACACCCTCTCGCCCAAGGTCTTCCTGCTCTACCATGCCCACAGCCTCGGCCTGCCCGTGGTCAGCAGCATGGGCAGCGGAGGCAAGCTCGACCCCTCGCAGGTACGTGCCGCCGACATCGCCGACAGCCACACCTGCCGTCTCGCCGCCATGGTGCGCAAAAGGCTCCACCGCATGGGCGTGGACCGTGGCATCCGGGTGGTATTCTCCACTGAGCAGGTGCCGCCGCATGCCATGGTGCAGGACCCTGCCGACAACCACCTCACAACAGTCGGCACCATATCATACATGCCGCCACTTTTCGGTTGCTTTATCGCTGCCGAAGTCATCAAAACAATACTTTACAAACCATGAAAAATAATCGTTCACTCATCCTTGTCGCTTTAGCGCTCCTTGTTTTCTCATCGTGCAAAGTGGAATTCAGCCCCAATGCCCCTTGGCGTGAAGTGCCTGCCGTCTATTGTGTGCTCGACCCGGAAGAGGACACCGTATGGGCCAGGGTGCAGCGTTGCTTTCTCGGCGAGGACAACCTATACAACTATGCCCCCATCGCCGATTCCAACTACTATCGCGAAGGCGAAATCGCCGTACATCTCTTGGCCTGGCGTGGCAAACGGGGAAACAATAACAGCCTGACGGCCACCAATCAGCTTGTCGACCGCTGGGAACTGAGCTATACTGAACGCAGCGGCAAGCCGGAGGGCAGCTTCCCCTCGGGCATGCAGCCCTTGTACTATTGTGTGCCTGGCAACCGCCTGATGAAGGACACAGCCTGCGTTTTCCAGCTCGTTGTGCTGCACGCCGCCACAGGCGACACCCTTGCCACCGCCACCACCACCATGGTGGGGCTCCTCGAAAAGAAAATCTCCGGCCGCGACACCACCGAGGAGGTACTTCTGTTGCCCAACCATGTCAAGGGGCATGAGTTCGGCTTTATCATTGGCTGCCGGGGCGAAATACAATGGAACACCCTGCCCCGGGGCCGAAAGTATCAGCCCATAGTCACCTTCTACTATAAAAAGAATGGCGACACCCTCAGCATCGACATACCCGGTGTAGTCCTCCCCAACGAATACAACTACAACCGTCTTTCCTCCAAGGGGCTGACACAGAACCGCTTTTTGTCTCACATCAAACAGGCATTGACCGGCAATACCGACTCGCTGTTCAATGTCAACAACGTCGACATCACCATTGCCGTCTGCAACGAAGACCTCAATGCCTATATCAACTCGCGCGACAACACCTACTCCAGTGGTGGACAGGAATATCGTGCCTACTCCAACGTCGAGGGGGGTGTGGGAGTCTTCGGCGCCCGCCGTGCCCATATCCGTGTCAATGTCCCCTGCGACTCCACCGGCAAGGAAGGCTATATTCCCGACCAACTGCGCAAACTCGGTGTAGGTTTCTACGGCCAATTCCAACCGTAACGCCAATCCTTATTCGTTCCATCACCCCTCTATTTCCCCTCCTTTTCCCTTCAAAAAGTGGAAAACGATCGAATAACGAAGGGAAACAAATCGAAGAAGGAACGACGCTACAGCGGCCCAACAACAATAGATGTTAGTAATTCATACTCAGTTGTAAATGCTATTTGGGGAAAGAGATAGTAACTAAATAATCTATATCGAAATACGTACTATGAGTTATGATATTTTTCTAAGTTATCGGCGTAAGAATGCAGATGGTCACTCTAATGTGGGGACTGTCCGCACGTTTATGTATGTGTTTGATAAACATCAGTATGATGTGTTTTTTGATTTCAATGATTGTACTGATGAATACTTTTCCGATAGCATCTTGCCTGCAATTCGTACATGCCGTCATTTTGTCCTCGTATTGACACGGGGCTGCTTTGAACGTTGCAAGGACGAGGGCGACTGGTTGCGAAGGGAGATAGAGGAAGCTATTAAGTTTAACAGGAAGATAATCCCTATCACACCTGATGGCGAGGTCGATGTGTGGCCTAATGATTTGCCTAAGACAATTAATGCTTTGGTTGGGTTGCAGATTACAACCATACATACTGATGCCATATTCGAAGCGAATATGGAACAGCTTATCAGGAACCGGTTGAGCCAGCCTCAAAAGCATAAGACCGACGGGATGGACAACTATCCGAAATTGAAGGTGACGAGTAATCTTGATTGTGTTCTGTATGTTGACAATGAAGATTATGAATGGGCCACAATTCTGGCAAACCAGTTAGAAAAGGTTCCACTCAAGGCTGGGGAGTATATACTGCGGTTTGAGAGTGTGGAGAATAAGCAGGATTTTGTGGAGGACGAGGCCTTTAGTATGCCCGACAAAGACAAGCTGTATAAGGTAGATTTGTTAACCCTGAAGCTTGAAAGGGAAAAGAAAGAAGAGCAAGAGCGTTTGGAGCGTGAACGTTTAGAACGAGAGAGAAGGGAGAAAGAGTTGCAAGAACGTTTGGAACGAGAACGTAGGGAACGGGAAAGAAAGGAGAAAGAGGAGCAAGAGCGTGTGGAGCGTGTGGAGCGTGAACGAAAGGAGAAAGAACGTTTGGAGCGTGAACGAAAGGAGAAAGAGCGTTTGGAACGTGAGCGTATGGAACGGGAAAGAAGGGAAAAAGAAGAGCAAGAGCGATTAGAGCGTGAGCGTATGGTACGAGAAAGAAAAGAGAAAGAGGAACGGGAAAGAAGGGAGAAAGAAGAGCAAGAGCGATTGGAGCGTGAGCGTAAGGAACGAGATAGAAGGGAGAAAGAAGAGCAAGAGCGTTTGGAACGAGAACGTATGGAACGGGAAGAAAGAGGGAAGTTCGAAGTGGAAGGAGTGAAGTTTAAGATGGTGTGGGTGGAGGGTGGCACGTTTATGATGGGGGGCAAGCTGGCAGATGATGCGTGGTTTGATGAGATGTGGTTTGGGTTGAAACCTGTGGTGCGTGAGGTGAAGTTAGACGATTATTATATCGGCGAGACGGTTGTGACGCAGAAATTGTGGGAAGCCGTGATGCGCAAAAATCCATCCAAATTCAAAGGCGACAGCAGCCTGCCAGTGGAGAATGTTTCGTGGAAAGATGCACAGAAGTTTATCGGTAAGCTGAACCTCAAGACAGGCATGCATTTCAGACTGCCGACAGAGGCGGAGTGGGAGTATGCGGCGCGTGGGGGCAAGAATAGCAAAGGATACAAGTATAGTGGAAGCAATAGTATAGACGAGGTAGCGTGGTATGATGGAAACAGCGGAGCCAGGACACACCCCGTAAAAGAAAAGAAGGCAAATGAACTTGGCTTGTACGATATGAGCGGCAATGTGGGGGAATGGTGCAACGATTGGTATGGTTTCTATAGTAGTACACAACGAGACAACCCGGTCGGGCCATCTTCTGGCACGAACCGCGTGAGGCGGGGTGGCGATTGGAGAAGCACTGAAATGAACTATGTTACGCATCGCGACCAAGCCACTCCGTCGTACCGCGACAAAGGCACCGGTTTTCGTATTGTTTTGGCCGAATAGTTTATGTTCGCCAAAAAAGTAAAATGTAAGCTAAAAGCGGAGCGGCCCGGTGGAGTGGAGTAGCGGGCGGAGGGACGGATCTCGCGACGCAACGGAACGGAAGCCCACCGCAGTGAGAAGATGAAATGGAGAGGGTTGAGGTAATTATTGCAAAATAGAGGAACGTTGGAGAATAATGGGACAGGAGGGTGAAGATGTGTTTGTATCTTTGCAATCGGAAAGAGATTGGGAGGGTGGATTAGATTGGTTGAGTAATAGTTTGTTAAACCAAAAAATATTATTGCTATGGAAAAAGGAAAGTCTATTGAATGGATTAAAGAAGAAGATTTTAAGATTGAGAAGCCCAGTGTTTGCGGCTATAACTGGGCTATTGGCATTGCTATATTTCTGTTTATAGCTGCTTGTTTTTTCTGCTTTTGGGCATGCTATGATAGTGATTTTGAGTGGAAAAGTATTGTTTTTACGTCGGTAGTAATTGTTGTACTGGCGGTTTTGGTATTCTATTTGGTTAGGATGTTGTTTACTGCCCGAAAGGAGAGCCTGGCCTTGTATCGTGAGATAGAGAAGAAACGGATGGATGTTTACGGGAAGGTGATGGATGCCTGGCTGCAAGGTGAACAGAAGATGATTAAGGATGCATATGATCCATCTGTACAAGCTCAAAAGGAGAAGACTGAAGCCAATCGAAAGGAGAAATAATAGTTATACAGGACTATGGGAAAGTATTGGAAACGTATTCTGCTGCGGTTTGACCGGTCGTTCAGTACTAACCGGGTATGGAAACCTTTGCTGTGGGTTGTGGGGTTTTGTTTGGTGTGGACTTTGTTGCTGTGGATTGTATGGTTGGTTATGAAGCCGTGTGTTACGGGCTGTAGTAGTGGCGGGGGAGACTTGACCTATGTAATTCAGCTGATGTCTGGGTCAACCAATTACCCGTTGAAGGATTCGGGAATGCCATATTGGTACCAGTTGTTGATTGCTTTTGTGGGGACGATGTTCTTTACGGCATTTTTGATTTCCACATTAAGCAATATCTTGACGAACCGGGCGGCGAGCCACAGGAAGGGCTTTCTGCGCTACTGGTTTTCCGGCCATGTGTTGATACTGGGCGGCAGCAAGGTGGCGGTGGGGATATTGAGGTCTATCGCCGCTGATGCGCAGCTGCGGAAGAAGGAGGTGGTGATTTTGACTAACCAGGATGCCGAGGAGCTGTGGGCGCATATCAAGCCACTGCTGACAAAGAAGGAGCAAAAGGTGAAGCTGACGATATACCACGGCGAGCGGAATATGGACAAAGAGCTTCTGAACAGCCAGGTGGATCGGGCTTCGGTGATTTACATTATCGGCGAGGACAAGGAGAGGGAGCACGACTCCATCAATGTGGACTGTTGGAAGCGGGTGAGGAAGCACAGAAAGTGCGCACCGGCTATGGCGCAGTGCTATCTGCTGCTGGAGCGGAATGCCTCGACGTATGTGTTCAATGCCCTGCCCAGGGAGGACACGAAGACATTAGAGACAACGATTGTGAACCGGCTGGACTCGGTGGCGCAGCAGGTGCTGATAGGTGATGACAAGAGGCCGGAGGTCTATACAATTGACAGGGGAAGGGTTGTTGAGAGAAGTGAGATGTATGTGCATCTGGTTGTTGCGGGGATGACGCAGATGGGATATGCCATGGCGACCACGGCGGCGCATTTGTGCCACTATCCTAATTTTGATGAGAAAACAGGTAAATGCAGGACCAAGATTACGTTTATCGACCCCAATGCCGAGGAGGAGATGAAGATGTTCAAGGGGCGGTATCCGGGGTTGTTTGAGTTGTCGCATAGTTGGTTTATTGGTAATCAGAGTGATTTGAGTAATCGGAATAATCAGAGTAATCCGAATGGCGAGTTTGGGGATTTCTTGGATGTTGAGTGGGAGTTTGTCAAGGGGTCTGTGGTGGATGACTGGGTCAGGAAGATGCTGTTGGAATGGAAAGACGATAAGGAGCAGATTCTGACATTGGCTTTCTGCGGCGAGGATGCGGAGAGGAATATGGCACAGGCTTTGTATCTGCCCCAAGCGTTCTTCCGTCATGTAGTTGACAGTCGTCAGCTGACAGACAGAGACCCGTTGATATGGGTGTACCAACCGGAGAACAGCGCCTTGGTGGATACGGCTCATGAGCAGGTGGGACGTTATATGAATCTGTTGCCATTTGGAACGATGGCAGGCAGTTTTGACAGCCGGATGGGCAAGCGGTTGGCAGCGGCCAAGAGGATTAATTACCTGTATCAAAAGCAAAATGCAGAAGAAGTATATGGCACGATGGAAGGGCAGGAGGAGTTGGACAGGCTGTGGCGCGAACTGTCGTATGCAGAGAAGATGTCGAACATCTATGCCGCAAACTCGATTTATGGAAAGTATCGCAGCATGGGAATCAGGGAGGGCGAATCAGTGCCGGATGCCGCTGTTGACATATTGGCGCGGATGGAGCATGCCCGCTGGAATATGGAGAAGCTGTTGGTAGGGTTCAGCGCATTGCCGAAGGAAAAACGTGATGAACTAAATACTAAGCTGGATAATAAAGACCCCAATGTTGAGAGTGAGAATAAGAGATTGAAAAAGGAGAATTTCAAGCACAAGGACATTGCCCCGTATGATGAACTGCGGGAGGAATCGAAAGAGTATGACAAAGCCATTGTGCGGAATCTGGCAGATGTGATTAAGGATTTATAAACGGATATTGGCTATGATGAATAAGACTTATACACCCACCCCGGCAGATACGAGCAATGTGCAGTTGTCGGAAGAATTGATGCAGTTGACGGAAGAGATGGCACGGAATGTGCATGACGTTTGGGCTGCGGGACGCATTGCCGAGGGCTGGTCGTGGGGACCGGAACGGAATGATGCCAGGAAAGAGAATCCCTGTCTGGTACCCTATGAGAAGTTGCCGGACAGTGAGAGGGAATATGACAGGAACACAGCGATAGAGACGCTGAAGCTGATACTGTCGTTGGGGTACAAGATAGAGAGGATTGCTTGAAAAATTGAAAGTTGAAAGTTGAGAGTTGAGAGTTATCCGGGTGCGGCAGCAACTTTCAATTTTTAATTCACAAACAATCAAGCATTCGTGCAATAAGTTTGATAGTTTGATTGTTTGAGTTTGTTGACCGCGCCAGCCACTCAGGAATTAACACAATCAAGCATTCAAGCAATAAGTTTGATAGTTGAGAGTTTAGAGTTGAGAGTCTCAAATTCGAAATTCGAAATTCAAAATTCAAAATTTATTTCAGGCTCCCTTTTGTTCATTTCAACCTCCATTTTGGGCGGTTGGGACAGCTATCCCCGTCCCACTCTTGATAATGTATGTACTTTTGCATCATCAAAAAAAGTACAACATGATACGCAAAACATTGACATTATTAATCTTGTGTTTTATTCCTATGCTTCTCCCGGCACAGCAATGCGTCACGCTGTCAGCGTGTCGCCAACGTGCCCTCGAGGCCAATAAAGGACTGAAACGTGCCGAAACCAAACGTGCCGAAACCGCGGCGCTGGAGAAAGTGGCGCTTTGGCAAATGCTCCCCAAAGTGAGTGCCAACGGTACATATTCCTGGATGCAGAAAGAGGTCAACCTACTCAGCAAAGAGCAGCGTGACGAAATCAACTCTATGGGAACCAATGTCCAAAGCAATATCAACCAAGCCATCACCGACGAACTTACCAACCTCGGTTTGAACAGCGATGTGGTGGGCCCTGCCGTCGACAACATCCTGCACAACACCCGTATCGAGAATGCGCTGAATAATGCCGGACAACGAATCACCGATGCACTTGAACTCAACACCCACACTGTAGCTCTCGGGACGGTCACCGTCACCCAGCCCCTCTTTATGGGTGGCAAACTGCTGGCCCTTTATCGCACTGCAAGGTTGACCAACAGCCTTTCGGGCGTTGCATACGACCAGCAGCGCGAGGCAACCCTTGTCGCAGTCGACGAAGCCTATTGGCAGGTGGTTTCGGTTCAGCATAAAAAAGAGGTGGCAGAGAAATATGCCGCCCTCCTGCAGACGCTTTACAACAACGTTGACGAGATGGTCAAGGCCGATGTCGCCACACAGGGTGACCTTACCCGTGTCCGTGTGAAACTCAACGAGGCTCAGATGAATCTCACCAAAGCCACCAACGGCCTGCTCCTTGCAAAAATGTTGCTTGCCCAACGCTGTGGCATGCCCCTCGACACCGTCTTCACCGTAGCCGACGAGGGCCTCTCCTCCTTTGCCGAAGGGTCGTCTGTCCCCGAGAGCATCAACCTGGACAACATCTACAGCCGCCGCAGCGAGATGAAAATGCTTCACATAAGCGACAGCATCGCGCAACAGGGTGTCCGGATCGCCCGCTCCACGTTGATGCCCAATATCGGATTGACTGCTGGCTATCTCTTCTCCAACCCCAACATCTTCGACGGTTTCAAGAACGAATTCAACGGCTCCTTCATGGCTGGCGTGGCGGTCAACATCCCCATAGCCCATCCAGGCAGTTTCTATGCGCTCAAGGCCGCCAAGGCCAAACGCCGCGAAGTGGCATACCAGATTGAAGAAGCTCAGGATTTGATAGAACTGCAGGTAAACAAACTCAGCTACGAATTGACTTTGGCCTACAAGAAACTGACTCAAGCTCAAAGCAACCTCGACAGTGCCGAGGAGAACCTTAAACTTGCCAACGAGAGTTTTCAGGCCGGGGTGTGCAGCAGTAGCGACCTTATGGCCGCCCAAACGGCTTGGCTGTCCGCTCAAAGCGAGGTCGTCGACGCTCAAATCGAGATAGCCATGAGCCGTGTCTATCTTCGTCAAGCCATGGGAATTAACCAATAACAAATCAATACTCTATATGAAAGAAACAAACAAATCCCTTCTCTCCGGCCTCGCCGTCATCATCGGGCTGGTAGTAATTGTATCACTGGCTGGATTGGTAGCCATCCATCCACAGAAAGAAATGCTCATGGGCGAAGTCGATGCTTCCGAATACCGTGTCAGCAACAAGGTCCCCGGCCGTATTGACCAAATCTATGTCCAAGAGGGCGACATGGTGAAAGCCGGCGACACCCTCGCCCACATCAACAGCCCCCAAATCGATGCCAAGATGATGCAGGCCACAGCAGTCCGCAGTGCTGCATCTGCACAAAGTCAGAAAGCCCAGCACGGCGCCCGCGAACAGCAAATCCAGATGGCCTACCAAGTGTGGCAGAAAGCCAAGGCTGCCGTCGACGTCTACGGCAAATCCTACGACAGGGTGAAAGGCCTTTATGAAAAAGGTGTCGTCTCCGCCCAGAAATTCGACGAGGTCGACGCCAAATACAAAGTGGCACAAGCCGACTGCGCCGCCGCCGAGCAGCAGTATCTCATGGCCAAGGAAGGCGCTCAGCGCGAGGACATCGATGCCGCCGCCGCGCTAGTCAATCAGGCAGGCGGTGCCGTGGCAGAGGTTCAGAGCTACAAGAACGACAGCTACCTCATCGCCCCGTGCGATGGCGAAGTTGTCGAGGTCTATGCCAAGATGGGCGACCTCATCGGCACCGGCTCCCCGGTGGTCTCCATCCTCGATATGAGCGATACGTGGATGACATTCGCCGTGCGCGAAGACCTACTTAAGGACATCCACAGCGGCGCCACCATCGAAGTGAACATCCCCGCTCTCGGCGAGCAGACCTACACTTGCAATGTCCGCAAGGTCCAGGCGATGGCAAGCTACGCCACGTGGCGCGCCACCAAGACCAATGGTCAATACGATGTCAAGAGTTTCGATGTCAAAGCCGTCCCCCAAGAAAAAATCGACGGCCTCCGTCCCGGCATGACGGCCATCATCAGCGACACCAAGCATTAATACTTGTCTTTCAACACCCTTGGCACCATGCAGAACAAAGCAAATAACCCTACATTAAGAGTGATGCACCGCGAACTGCGCCGCATCCAGCTCAACCCCCGCTACCTCATCATCCTCACCCTCGGTATCGTCTTTTCCTTCATCTTTTTCGCCACTATGATGCAGGAAGGGCTGCCTCAACGGATGCCTATAGGTGTGGTGGATATGGACCACAGCTACCTCTCGCGCCGTCTCTGCCACGAACTCAATGCCACCCAGGGTGTTCATGTCGAAGCCGTCTACGACAACCATGCCGAGGCTCGAAAGGCCATGCAGCGAGGTGAGATTTTCGCCTTCTACGAAATCCCTCCCGACACGTACAACGAGCTTCTCCAGTTCCACGCGCCGCATTTCGGTCTCTACTCCAACAACGCCTACCTCCTTGCAGGAACGCTCAGCTACAAGCAACTGGCCACTATGGGCATGCTGGCTTCCGGCGCTGTCCAGCGTGAGATTCTCCGCAAAAAGGGCTATGATGAGGAGCAGATCATGGGACTCATTATGCCTGTCGAACTCGACACCCATCCCATCGGCAACCCCTGGACCAACTACCGCATCTATCTCATGTCCACACTCATTCCAGCCATCATTGCCTTTATCTCTCAACTCCATACCGTCTATCTCATCGGCCGCGAACGGCAGGAACGGACGTTGCGCAACTGGATGAGAAAAAGCGGCAACAATACCGTCAAAGCTCTCTTCGGCAAACTCTTCCCCTATACGGTCCACTACTCCTTCCTCGTGCTTCTGGCCAACCTCGTCATGTTCGGCTTCATGCACTTCCCCATGAACGGGAACTGGCTCCTCATGGTCCTCGTCAGCCTCCTGCTTATCCCTGCCGCCCAATGTGCTGGAGTGCTTATCTCCGGATGCATCCCCGACCCGCCACTAGCCATGGGCATCTGTGCCGTCTATGCGGCTCTCAGCTTCTCCCTCAGCGGTTTTTCCTTCCCTGTCGAGGCCATGCCCCACTTCTTCGATAGTCTCAGTTGGCTCTATCCCATCCGTCACTATTATCTTGCCTACCGCGACATCGCCATCTTCGGCAACGGTCTCGACCAATGCTGGTCGTCCATTGTCAGCCTGCTCCTGTTCGGACTCGTTTTCCTTATCGGTGCCAAGATGATGGATCTCAACCTCAATAAAAAACAACTGTCATGAATACCCCCGACCTTTCCGGCAACCGGCATCCGCTTCAGCCGTCTCTCGACCGCAAAAAACTCAGTGTCAAAACTGCGCTGCTCGACATCTGGCAAGTGTTCAGTGCCGAGGTGCGGCGCATCTTCTCCGACCCCATGGTCATGCTGGTCTTCTTCATAGCCACCCTGCTCTATCCGCTCATCTTCTGCTCGGTATATTACAAGGAAACCGTCATCAACCTCCCCGTGGCTGTTGTCGACGACTCCGACTGCGAGGAGAGCCACCGTTTCATCCACAAGCTCGAATCCACTCCCGAAATCGAAGTGGCTTACCATTGTTGCAACCTGGCCGAAGCCAGGCATCTGATGAACAACCACAGCATCCATGCCATCTTCTACTTCCCGCACGACTATGGCACCCGTCTGGCGTCGCTGCGCACCGCCCGCGTTGCTGTCATGTGCGACATGAGCTCGTTCCTCTACTACAAAAACGCCCTCCTCGGAGGCAACAACGTCCTCATCGACGAGATGCACACCATCGAGCTGCAACGCTACGCCCTTACAGGCATTACTGGTCAGCAGGCCTCCGACCTTGTGCAGCCCGTTGCCTACGACGACGTCAAGCTCTACAACCCCGCAGGCGGCTTCTCCAGTTTCTTCCTTCCCGCGCTGCTCATGCTCATCGTCCACCAAACCCTCTTCATCGGCATCCTTATCCTGTGCGGCGATGCCAACGAGAACCACCGCGCCCTGCGTCTCATCCCGCCCCGTCTCCGCAACCACAGCATCCACCGTGTCACCATTGGCCGCACCCTATGCTTTGTCCTCCTCTACATCCCCATTACACTTGTCGACCTTTGGCTTATTCCTCACTGGTTCAACATGCCGCAACTCGGCGCCCTGCGCCACATATTGGTCTTCCTCTTGCCCTTCATCCTCTCCGTCACTCTCTTCGGCATGAGTTTCGGCAACCTATTCGTCCGCCAGAAAATGTCAGGCGTCCTCTGCTGCGTCTTCTTCAGTGTCATCCTCTTCTTCCTCTCCGGCATGGTGTGGCCGCAGTCCAACATGCCTCGGTTCTGGTATCTCTTCAGTCACATCTTCCCCTCCACACCCGGCATCCAAGGCTTTGTGCGCCTCAGCACCATGGGCGCCACCCTTGCCGAGGTGCGTCACGAATACTTGACGCTTTGGGTTCAGGTGCTCGTCTACTTCTGCACCGCCTGTGCCTCCCTCCGTTTTATAAAAAAATACCGGAAGCCGTGATTATGTAAAAATAAACTCGTATCTTTGCAGCTCGAAAAGCACACCCTTCATCCTTGCCCGCCGCATCATGAAACACCACGCCAACATAAAGCCCCGCCCGCTCAGGGAGTGGATTACCACCATCCACTCCATCCAACTCTACCGCACCACCCGCGCCCTGTGGATTGCCCTCGCCTCCGCCCTCATCCTCACCGTTGTGATGGTCCTCGGAGCCTTCTCGCCGACCACTCATACTCTCGAACCTACCTTCCACATTCCCTTCATCCTTCTCGCCAACATCTTGCTGTTCATCCCCCTCTACCTCTTCAATTTCTGGCTGATCCGTTGCGGACTCAAATCCTCTGCCCTCATGGCCTCCTGTCTCGCCGGTTCGCTTGCCATCGCTGCCCTCTTCACCCTCCTCTCGTTCCACACCGAAACAGCCATCTATGGTGCCGGCAACACCTCCAACACCTTTGCCATCACCCTCATCGCTAACAGTGCTTCTGCGCTCATCTCCTCGCTTGTCTCCCTCCTCCTCAACAACGTCACCCGCCGTCAGCAGCTTGTCCTCGAAAACGAGCAGCTCCAGTCCGAGAACATTCTCACCCGCTACCAGACCCTCCAGCAGCAAATCAGTCCCCACTTCCTCTTCAACTCCCTCAACACCCTCGACGGTCTTATCGGCACCGACGACGGCAACGCCCACAACTACCTCCAGCAGCTTGCCGCCACTTTCCGCTATTCCATGCAGGACACCAAGGAGGTTACCCTTGAGCAGGAGCTTGCCTTCACCCACTCCTACATCTACATGATGCAGATTCGCCACGGCAGCAACCTTCATATCGACGAGAACATCTCGCCCCAATACCTCTCCCTCCACATGCCTCCCATCAGTCTCCAGCTCCTTGTCGAGAACGCTATCAAACACAATGTCATCTCCCAGCGCCATCCCCTCACCGTCACCATCCTCACTGTCGCTCCCACGCCCCAGTCGCCGCATCCTCTCCTGCGCGTGTCCAACCCCCTCCAGCCTAAAACCGACAGCGAGTCGGGCAACACCGTCGGCCTCGGCAATCTCTCCCTCCGCTACGACCTTCTTTACCATACCCCCATCGCCATCACTCAAACCGACACCCATTTCATCGTCGACATCCCCTTAATCTGACCCCGCCATGAAAAACATCCTCATTATCGAAGACGAGATTGTGGCCGCGCAGCACCTCCAGCGCACGCTCGCCCAGCTGTCGCCCCGATTCAACGTCCTCGCCGTCATACAGAGCATTGAGGAGAGCGTCGAATACTTCAAGCAATTCGACACCCCTTCTGCAGCCCCTTATCCCGACCTCTGCTTTATGGACATCCACCTTGCCGACGGCCTCGCCTTCCACATCTTCGACCAAGTGGACATCACCTGTCCCATCATCTTCACCACCGCCTACGACCAATACGCCCTCCAGGCCTTCAAGGTCAACAGCATCGACTATCTTCTCAAACCCATCGGACAGGACGACCTGCGTCGCGCCCTCGACAAACTCGAAAGCCTTACTGCACCACCGCCGCCGGTTCCCGTTGCGGCACTCACCTCCTCGCTCAAGCACTACCGTTCGCACTTCCTTATCCCCCTCCTCGACAAACTCGTCCCCGTCGAGATAAGCCAGATCGCCTGTCTCTATATCGAGGACAAACTCACCCGAGTCCTCCTGTTGGGCGGACAGCAGCACACCATCGACAAACCCCTCGACCTCATCATGGAGCAGCTCGACCCCGCCCTCTTCTTCCGTGCCAACCGCCAGTATATCGTTGCCCACCGCGCCATCAAAGAGATTTCCGTCTGGCCCATCGGCAAACTTGCGCTGACCCTCGCTGTCCCCACCCCCGACCGCATTATCATAAGCAAAGCCCGCGTCCCCGAATTCAAAACCTGGTACACCCAATAATCCTCCCTCACCCACAAGGGACCCCCCAGCCCCCACACTCATCAATCCCTCCAAGAAGTCCAAATCAGTCAACAGGGAGCTAAAAGTGCTGTAGGAAATAAGCAAATCAGTCGTTGTTTCATCGTTTTATGATTTACTTATCCCTTACTTACATTTTGGCTATTATTATTATCCCAAATCGGTCATTGGGTTGTACCTACTCGAAATCACCCATTTGTCAACTTGGTATGCTATTAACCGAAAGTTCCTCGGGACAATGCCTTATGATTGCCAACCAATCACTCCATACCTTATTATGCATTTAGAAAATAATTAATATAATTGCAACAAATCTCTAATATTTAACAAGATAGGATGAATGAGAGGGTGCGGCAGGACCAGGCGTTTTCGCTTTTCTAATGACCGATTTGGTATAATCTATATCAGACTTCCATGAATTCAGCATTTGTATCTAGGCATTGCAAGATTAGTTCTCTGCAAATATAATCGGTTATCAATCGTTTTTTTTATGAGTTGATAGTTGATAATTGAAAAAATAAATGTATATTTGCAAAATAGTATTAATTAGATAATAATCTTGTATTGCTTTGATAATATATTGAGAATGAGGTTGCTATTCTTTTCGTTTTTCCTAGGATGTAGTAATAGGAAGTTACGTGAAGTATCTCTTATTCATTATTTGTATTTGATAACCTCTGACATGGTAAGCAAGATAGTCTTAGTTGTGCTATTTCCCTTGGATGAAAGGGTTCATATTTAACTAATCAATACAATTAACATTACTATTATGTTCAATAACAGATTATGTAAGATAACATTATTTTTTATAGCAATATGGGTCACAAAAGTTTCGTGTGCCCAAGGAGTTGCGCCCAATAAACAGGATGGATGTCTTTCGATGAAAACACTTGAATCGTTGGTGCACGTGCCTGCAGAGAATGCATGGTACGAGTTTTTGTCCGACGAGGGGTATAGCAGCTATGTCAAAGACACAATTATCACGGATACAGTTGATTTCTTCCCGTTAAGATACAGGCGGACAGATTATTTCTTTGACGGAAACATAGGCGACACAGGCATTGCCATGGTTACAGTGATGCAATCGTTGGATGGATTGAGCAATGTGGTATCTCTGTATAGGAATATGGAAGGAAAATGTAATGTGACGGACGATTTGAAACACAATGGGACACGCAAACCTCAGCCATCAAAGGTTAAATCTTGGGTCTACATTGTATCGTCATTTCATGGCGAGGGAATTAAGACTTATGAATTTACAGTCTCGATGGATAACAAAGGATTGTGGGTAATTTGTAAACTTGAGGGAGAAATAGAAGAGTATGTTCGTTCAAAAACTGAGGAAGCTATGGCGTTTGTGAATGATGGGTTGGCAAAAGCTCGCAATTTGTCGGAAAGGAAGAGTTATACCGAGGCGTTAAAAGTGTTGGATTCTCTGAAAGGGTATTATCCTCCTATGGATGATACATTGGTTTTTTGGACAAATTTTGTTGAACAGCAGCGCAATGCAGATTACCGTATCCGGCTTGAAAAGACTTTAGATGATAAGAAATGGGCTGATGCATGGGAGATATGCAATACTCTATTGACGTTGGACTCTGATACTGTTGGAGTGGTATATATACGTAATTTGTTGCGTGATTGGTTGAACCAAAAGGTATTTCCGTTCAAGTCACAGTCCCCTGAGGAATATTACTATGTGCGAAAACAGTTACAGGATGTCGTGAATCAGGAGATACGGAGGAATTTCGGCAGAAACGTGCAAAAAATGGAGTTGGATTTCCATATTCAAACAGATTCTGTCAATAAATCTGTCGGTGTGATAAATCTAGTCTCATCTTCTGACAAAAAACAGAAATTAGAAGCACGTAGAAATGAATTACGTGCTGCTGTGGATACGATTGCCAAATCGATAAATCCAGTCAGCGAACACAAAATAAACATTCGTACAGAAGATAACATAAAGGCAGATGTGACATGGTCTTACACTACTCAGGTGGTAAATAAGAAAGATGTTCGGGATAGCATTCTAGCTTCTATTATTGATACCATTGAGAGGGAATATATGTATATTGACAAACAGTCGAAAACGGAGCTGGTAGAACCAGACGGGTCGTTGAAATATGTTAGGATACCTAAACTCCCCACAAAAAGGGTGTACACTTTTGGTTGGATTAATAAAGAACTGAGCAGACAAGATTCGGTTATTAAGTATAACGACATTATGCTAGTGGATTTTGAAACTTCATTGGGTGCATCGTGGATGCCTTCGTTGTTCATTCCTGGTCTTGGAACATATAACCAGAATGCTAGGAGTAATGTGATTTCAAGGGCTTTCCCGTTCTTCTTGTTTGCTGGGGTCTCAGTATTCGGATTTTTGTGGGAGAAGGACATTGACCATCCTCGGTATGAGATTAACGATGACATGAATATGAATCCATTATATATTAAAAATATAGGCTATTTCCTTGGTTATGGAGGTTTGGGAATAGCAGCAACTATTTATCTCAATGATTTGGTGGAAGGAATTAGTAACAGCGTGAAAAATATAGAGCGTTCAAAAAAAATAAGGGAGAGACTTGCCAAGCAAGGTCCGATTGCTATTGAGTTGCAGGATGTGATTATCCGTTAAAGTTATTATAGGATTTGACGTAGTATAAAAACATTATGGAAGAGAAATACGATATTTTTCTTAGTTACAGGAGGAATGATAAAGATGGACATTCCAATGTCGATACAGCACGTGCTATATGCTATGAGTTTAGGGCACATGGATATAAGGTCTTTTTTGATTTCGAGAAGTGTACTGACGGCTATTTCTCAACAAGAATTCTTCCGGCAATCAGGACGTGCAAGTTCTTTGTGTTAGTTCTGACAAAAGATGCTTTATCGCGGTGTGTGAATGAGAAGGATTGGGTGCGAAGAGAAATAGAAGAGGCTATCAGTTATGAGAGGAAGATAATCCCGGTCTCCCCTGATGGGGAATTTCCAGGATGGCCTTCGGATTTGCCAAAGTCTTTGACTCCATTGATGGCCAATGAAGGAGGTCTGCAGGTATCAACTATTCATAGGGATGCTTCTTTTAAATCAGATATCAAGTTATTGATTGATCAAAGGATGGGAGGGAGTAGTAGAACCGTTGGAATAAAGAAATACTCTGTAGGTATAAGCAGCGTTTTGATTATTGCTGCTCTTATAACTTTCTTTGTAATGAATGGGAAAAACAAAGCTTCGGAGGAAGGAGTGTTAGATTCTGTTGTAATAGATAGTACTGTGGTTGAATCGTCTCAAACAGGAGATTTTGGAATTGATTCTAAAATACCTGAGAAGGAAGAAAAACAAATCAGTAGTGTGCAGTTGAACAAAAAAAAGGATGCAGAGAAGAAGAAAGTGACAGTTTCAGAGAAAGAGAGTGATACCAAGAAGAGTAGTAGTGCAGAAGAACTAGCAGAAGAACTAGCAACTACAAATACCTCTTATGATAGTAATGTAAAAGTCAAGGAGGAGAACATTGTGGATAAAGAAGCGAAGACACCTCCCTCACCAAAGCCTATTACTAGTAACAGCGATTATAAAAAGGCTCGTGATCTCTTTAATAGTGGAAATTACAAACAGGCACTGAAATTGTTCGAATCCATCAAAGGTAGTGGAGTTTCAGAACCCAATTTAGATTGGTATATTGAAGCCTGTAAAAAGAAAATATAGCATCAGATATTGGATGGATATTTGTGCTTAGGAAATATGGTGAATGAAAAGATGACAAAGATCAAAAGTGAAAGGATGGAGGGGGATAGTTTTGGTGTCAAGACTGTTTAGTCAGGATTATTAATATAACGTGTTGATATGAAGAAGTACTGGAAACGTTTGTTGCTTCGGTTTGACCGGTCGTTTAGTACTAACCGGGCATGGAAGCAGTTATTTTGGGTTGTGGGTTTTTGTGTAATGTGGACATTGTTGTTGTGGGTGGTTTGGTTAATAATGAAGCCGTGTATTTCGCGCGATACTAATATTGGGGAGGACTTAAGCCATGTTATCCGTTTGATGTTTGGGTCAAGCAATTACCCATTGATGGAATCTGGAATGCCGCATTGGTATCAACTTTTAATAGCTATTGTGGGGACGATGTTCTTCACGGCTTTCTTGATTTCCACGTTCAGCAATGTCTTGACAAACAGGGCAGCGAGCCACAGGAAGGGCTTTCTGCGCTATTGGTTTTCCGACCATGTGCTGATTTTGGGTGGCAGCAAGGTGGCAGTGGGGATATTGAAGTCTATCGCCGTCGATGAGCAACTGCGGAAAAAGGAGGTGGTGATATTGTCGAATAAGGATGCCGAGGAGTTGTGGGCGCATATTATGCCGCTGCTGACAGATGAGGAGCAGAAGGTGAATTTGACTATTTACCACGGCGAGCGGAATATGAAAGAGGAGCTCAAGAAGAGTCAGGTGGAGTTGGCGTCGGTGATATATATTATCGGTGAGGATGATGAGAAGGAGCACGACTCCATCAACGTGGACAGCTGGAAGTTGGTGAGAACATTGCGGAATGAGGAATCGAAGGTGATCGCACAGTGCTATATGCTGTTGGAAAGAAATGCGTCGACATATGTGTTCAACGCTTTGCCCAGAGAGGATACGAAGACAATGGAAACGACGATTGTGAACAGGTTGGAGTCTGTGGCACAGCAGGTGTTGATTGGCGACGATGTGAGAGGGGATGCGTATACGCTTGACAGGGGAAAGATTGTTGTGGGGAGTGATAAGTATGTGCATCTGGTGGTTGTTGGGATGACTCAGATGGGCTATGCAATGGCAACTACTGCGGCACACCTGTGCCATTACCCCAACTTTGACGCGAATCATAGAACCAAGATTACCTTTATTGACCCTAATGCCGAGGAAGAGATGAAGATGTTCAAGGGACGGTATCCTGGGTTGTTTGAGTTGTCACACAGTTGTTATCGTGAGAATGAAGTGAAGAAAGAGGAGAAAGACCCTCTGCCGAAATATGGAGACTTCTTGGATGTGGAGTGGGAGTTTGTCAAAGGGTCGGTGGTGGATGACTGGGTGCGTAAATTGTTAATGTTTTGGAGTGAGGATGAACACCAGATATTGACATTGGCTTTTTGTGGGGAGAAGGCGGAGCGGAATATGGCAGAGGCCTTGTATCTGCCAAGTGGTTTCTTCCGCCATGTGGATGAGTTGCATCCGTTGACAGAGAAAGACCCTTTGATATGGGTGTACCAGCCGGAGAATAGTGCGCTGGTGGATACAGCCCATGAGGTGAGCAGGTATAAGAACCTGTTGCCGTTTGGGACTATGACGGGCAGTTTTGACAGCCAGATGGGAAAACGGCTGGCTGCAGCCAAGCGTATCAATTACCTCTATCAGTTGGAGAATGAAAAGAAAGTATTCGATACGATGGCGGAACAGGAGGTATTGGATAAGATGTGGCTGGTGTTGTCGTATGCAGAGAAAATGTCGAACATCTATGCCGCAAACTCGATTTATTGCAAGTTCCGCAGCATGGGAATAAAGAAAGGAGAATCCGTACCAGAAGCCTCTGTTGAAAGACTGGCGCAGATAGAACATGCCCGATGGAATATAGAAAAACTGCTGGTTGGATTCAGTGCGATGCCTATTAATGAACGAGGAAGGATAAATGATGGTTTGAACAGAACAGACGCGAAAATAATGAAAGAGAATGATGAATTGAAAAAGCACATGTTTGAGCATAAGGACATTACGCCCTTTGATGATTTACCTAAAGAATCCAAGGGATTTGATAAGGCCATTGTGCGTAATCTGGCAGCTGTAATTGATAAATAGTAAGGACTATGAAAAACAAGACATACACACCTGCACCGGCGGACACCAGCAGTGTGGTACTGTCGGATGAGTTGATGCAGTTGACGGAAGAGATGGCCCGGAATGTGCATGATGTGTGGGCTGTGGGACGTATTGCCGAGGGCTGGACGTGGGGACCCGAGCGTAATGACGCTAAGAAAGAGAATCCCTGTCTGGTACCGTACGAGAAGTTGCCGGAAGGGGAGAAGGCTTATGACAGAAACACAGCGATAGAGACGCTGAAGTTGATTCTGTCGTTAGGGTACAGGATTGAGAAGGATTAAAGCTGATAGAAGGCTGCTTGCCTTCTATACCTCTATTAGATTTCGGCGCCGAACTGCATGAGGTAGGCTTTGATGAAGTTGTCGATTTTGCCGTCCATCACGCCGGAGACGTCGCCGGTCTGGTAGTTGGTGCGGTGGTCTTTAACGCGGCGGTCGTCCATGACGTAGCTGCGTATCTGCGAACCCCATTCGATTTTCTTTTGGCTGGCCTTGATTTTGGCCTGCTCTTCCATTCGGTGGCGCAGCTCGCGCTCGTAGAGCTGTGAGCGCAGCAGGCGCATGGCGTTTTCTTTGTTTTTGGGCTGGTCGCGCGTCTCGGTGTTCTCGATGAGGATTTCTTCTTCGGCTCCGGTGTAGGGGTCTTTGTATTGGTAACGCAGACGGACGCCGCTCTCGACTTTGTTGACGTTCTGCCCGCCGGCGCCGCCACTGCGGAAGGTGTCCCAGCTGAGACGCGACATGTCGACGACCACCTCGATGGTGTCGTCAACAAGGGGTGTGACGCTGACGGAGGCAAAGGAGGTCATGCGTTTGCCCTGTGCGTTGAAGGGGCTGACGCGCACGAGGCGGTGGACGCCGGTCTCGCTCTTGAGGTAGCCGAAGGCGTAGTCGCCTTCAATCTGGAGCGTGACGCTCTTGATGCCGGCACCTTCGCCGTCGAGAATATTGGAGACGGCCACCTTGTAGCCGTGGGTTTCGGCATAGCGCATGTACATGCGCATGAGCATCTCGGCCCAGTCTTGTGCCTCGACACCACCGGCTCCGGCATTGATGGAGAGGACGGCATCGAAGTGGTCGCTCTCGCCTTGGAGCATGTTCTTGAGCTCGAGGGATTCGACGAGGGGCTGGGTGACGGCTATCTGGTCAAGGACTTCCTGCTCGGTGGCGTCGCCGCTGTCGAAGAATTCTCCCATGACAGTGAGGTCGCCGCAGCTGCTCTCTACCTCGCGGTAGGCGGTGAGCCATGCTTTCTTGGACTGGATGGCTTTCATGATGCGCTGGGCCTGCTTTGGGTCATCCCAGAAGTCGGGGGCTTCAGTCTGTTTCTCCTCTTCTGCCACTTGGGCTGCGAGGGTGTCGATATTGAGGTAGCGACGCAGGGCTTCGGTACGTGCTTGGAGGTCTTTGATGGTTTCGGCGGTGGTCATTTGAATGTGTTAATGTGTTAATGTGTTAATGTGTTAGTCTTTGTTAATGTGTGAATCATTTGACTAACGAATTAACACATTAACGAATTTACGAGTTCAGAACATGGGGTAGATTTCGGGGCAGCCGGGGGTGAAGTAGGCCGCAACGAAGGCAACGAGTATGAGCAGGAGTTTCGGCAGGGTGAAGTGGTTGTGGTCGTGGTCGAAGAGGATGTTGACGGAGACATGGAGTAGTATGCCGACGACGACACCCATGATGAGGCTCTGAAGCGTTTCGTCGGGTGGCAGCAGGAAGAGATTGCAGAGCGAGCCGAGGGGGGTCATGACAGCGAAGAGGGTCAGGAGCAAGAATGAGCGCCAGAAGCCGTAGCGGTTGCTGATGAAAAGACTGACCAGAACGAGGGCGATGGGTATGTTATGGAGCACGATGCCGTAAAGAAGGCCTTGGTGGATGTCGCCGTCGGTGTCGACAAGGGGCATACCCTCGAGGAAGGCATGGATGCAGAGACCGATGAGCAGCCCGGTGACGGGATGCACTGCCCCGGTGTGGCAATGGCCGGGGTGGGGTAGGTGGGCGTGGTGATGCTCATGGGCTTCGGCCTCCTCTTCGCAGCAGGGGCAATGGTTGTGTCCGTGCTCCACACCGCGGGTGACTTGCTCAAGGAGCAGCTGGATGAGGAAACCCACCATGACCGAGGCGGCAATTTTGAAGTGGATGCCGGGGGTGACGAAACGGTAGGGGTCGTCGCCGAGGAAGATGTGCGGCACAAGGTTGATGAAACAAGATGCAAACAGGAATGCACCACCGAAGACGGTGACGGCGGTGGTGAATCGTGCTCCGACATGTTTACCGCCGGGGACTAGAGCCACCCAGCCGATGATGCCGACGACGATGAGGATGTAGGCTAATATAATTGTTGTTGACATATGCACACAAAAAAAGGGTAAGCTGTTTATATCGCACCGCTACAACCAAACACCCTTGCTGTATTCCTACCCTGGGGGATTCAATGGGAGCTGGTCGTATAAGACTTACCCATTTGCAAAAGTACTACTTTTTTTTGGATTATCAAGTTTTTGTTTGATTTTTTTGTTTTTTTCTTTTGGCATAGCCAAGAGGGGATTAATGAATGTTCCTGTTGTTAAGTGCTTTGTGGAACTTCTGGGCGTTGGAGGAATGTTCGGTGGAGGTAGCCGCAAAATTGTGCCTTCCGCTGAAATCTTCCTTTGCACAGAAGAAAAGATAGTCGGTTTTTTTGTTTTTGAGCACGGCGTCGATGGAGGCAGTGGAGGGGATGCAGATGGGTCCCGGGGGGAGGCCCGGATAGCGGTAGGTGTTGTAGGGACTGTCGTATTGGAGCATGTTGCCGCGGATGCGACGGATGGAGAAGTCGCCGATGGCATATTTGACGGTGGGGTCGGCCTGAAGGGGCATGCCGATGCGGTAGCGGTTGAGGTAGACGGAGGCAATGTCGGCTTTCTCGTCGTCGGCGTTGGTCTCCTCTTCAACAATGGAGGCGATGGTGAGCACCTGCTGGCGGGTGAGTCCGAGGGCTTCGAGCTGGAGCTTGCGTTTCGCCCAGAAATAGTCCGACTCGCGTTTCATACGGTCGAGCAGGGCAGTGGGAGTGGTGGTCCAGTAAAGCTCGTAGGTGTTCTGCAGGAAGAGGCCGATGATGGTCAAGGGTGTTTCGCCATAACGGGCACATGTCTCGTCGGACTGCATGAGGCTCAGCAGGCTGTCGGGCTGCAGGGTGAGCCTTGTGCCGAGGTACTGGCACAGGTGCTGCACGGTGCGGTGTTTGTTGATGGTGACGCGGACGGGGTCCTGGTTGCCTGAGTAGATTTTTTGTATCACGCGGATGATGTGGGTGTGGGGAGTGAGTAGGTAGCTGCCTGGTCTGATGTGGTTTTGCAGCCCCCTGAAGCGTGCAATGGCATGGAATGCCGGATGGCTAGGGATGCATCCGTGGCTGTCGAGCGAATCGACGAGGGCTTGGTAGTCGGTGCCTTCGGGGATGTTGATGCGCACAGGCTCTTTGATGGGGAGTGTCTGCTCGCGTACGATGAACAATCCTCCGCCTACGAGGAGCAGAATGGCGGCGACGATGATGATAGGGAGAAGATGCTTTTTCTTCATGATTATTCAAGGATTAGTTGGTATCGGTGTGTATCGATGAATCGGTCGGAACGGATGACCCAGTCGCGCAGGGTGGCGCAATGGACATAGCCGGCCTTCTGGAAAATATGGATGCTGGGGGCGTTGGTGGCAGCTATGTCGGCATAGATTTGGTGCAGCGAGGTGTTCTGCCTGCAGAAGGTGGTGAGTGCTTGTATCATGGCGGAGCCGTGGCCCTGGTGCCGGTATTCGTTCGAGACGACGATGCCCACCGCGGCACGGCGGTTGACGGGGTCGTAGTTGTACAGTTCGACACATCCTACGGGGCGGTCGTCGCAGTCGAAGGCATAGAGTGTGAGTTTTCCGGACGAAAGGGAGTCTCCATGTTGTGCTTTTAGTGTCATAGGCTGTGTGTAGTGATGTGGGGTTAGCTTATCTTGCCCCACTGGTTGCTTGAGGGTTTGTTTTGAAGATACTGCCGTAGTGGTTTGTTTTCGGGGAGGAGGAGGTCGGGGTCGTTCTCCAGGATGGTGCGCACCTCGTCGCGGGTGGCACGCACAAGGGGCTCGTCGTCGACGATGTCGGCCACTTTCAGGTCGAGCATGCCGCTCTGCTGCAGTCCCTGCAGGTCTCCGGGTCCGCGGAGGCGCAGGTCGGCCTCGGCAATGGCAAACCCGTCGGTGGTGCTGCACATGGTCTGGATGCGTTGCTGGCTGGTGCGGCTCAGTTCTTCCTTGGTCATCAGGATGCAGTAGGACTGGCTGCCTCCACGGCCCACGCGACCGCGTAGCTGGTGCAGCTGGCTCAGGCCGAAGCGTTCGGCGTTCTCGATAACCATGACGGTGGCATTGGGGACGTCGACACCCACTTCTATCACCGTTGTCGACACCATGATGTTGGTCTCACCCCGTTTAAAACGGTCCATCTCGTAGGCTTTGGCTTCGGCCGGCATCTGCCCGTGTACGATGCTGAGCTGGTATTGCGGCTGGGGGAAGCTGCGGGAGATGCTTTCGTATCCGTCCATGATGTCTTTCAGGTCGAGTTTCTCGCTCTCGTTGATAAGGGGGTAGACTACGTACACCTGCCGTCCTTGGGCAATCTGCTGTCGCATGAAGGCGAACAGCTTTAGCCGCTGGGCATCGGTGCCGTGGGTGGTGATGACGGGGTGGCGACCCGGGGGCAGCTCGTCGATGACGGAGCAGTCAAGGTCGGCATAAAGGGTCATGGCCAGGGTGCGCGGTATCGGGGTAGCCGTCATTACCAGGACATGTGGCGGTATGTTGCTTTTGCCCCACAGTTTTGCCCGTTGCTCAACGCCAAAACGGTGCTGCTCGTCGATGACCACATATCCCAACTGGGCGAACTGGACATCGTCCTCGAGCAATGCGTGGGTGCCAATCAGTATGTCCACCTCGCCATTGGCCAGGCGTTGCTTTATGGCGTTCTTCTGGCTGTGCTTCAGTGCGCCCACAAGCAGCTCGACTTTGATGTCGAGACCGGCGAGCATCTTGGTGAAGCTGGCATAGTGCTGCGAGGCCAGAATCTCGGTGGGTGCCATCAGGCAGGTCTGGCAACCGTTGTCGAGGGCGATGAGCATGGTGAGCAGTGCCACCAGTGTTTTGCCGCTGCCCACGTCGCCTTGCAGCAGGCGGTTCATCTGGCGGCCGCTGCGCATGTCGGTGCGTATCTCCTTCACCACGCGTTTCTGTGCTCCGGTGAGGGTGAAGGTGAGGTTGTTGTTGTAAAAGTCGTTGAAATGGTCTCCCACAATGCTGAACACCCGTCCTACCGAGTGGTTTCGGCGGCTGATACGGCTCGACTGGAAGTCGAGCTGGTGGAGGAAAAGCTCTTCGAATTTCTCACGGAACATGGCCTGCTGCCAGGTCTGCATGGTGTCGGGGTAGTGCATCGCCTTCAAGGCCGAAAGACGGTCCATGAGGCGGTATTTTTCAATCACCGAAGCCGGGAGGGTCTCCGGCAGGTAGGAGGGGAGCTGCTGTATCAAGGTGTCCGTCAACCGTGCAATGCCGCGCGACGAGAATCCTTTGGCTTTCGCTTTCTCGGTGGTGCTGTAAATCGGCAGGAAAGGGTGCCGCGGTTGGTTCCCCTCGGGGATAGAGGGTTCAATGTCGGGATGGGCTATCTGCCATGTGCTCCCGAACAGGGTAGGTTTCCCCATCACGTTGTATAGCACGTTGCTCCTTACGCTCTCCCTGATCCATTTGATACCCTGGAACCATACCAAGGCCATCGAGCCTGTGCCGTCGCTGAAAGTGGCCTCCAGGCGGGTGGAGCGGCCGGAAGTGACGGTGTGCAAATCGTGTATATGCCCCTTGAACACCAGATAGGGCTCTTCGGGATTGAAGTGATTGAGGGTGCTGATGTGTGAACGGTCCACCATCCGGAAAGGGAAATACATCAAAAGGTCGCCATAGGTGTGTATGTCCAGCTCTTTGGCGAGCACCTCGGCCCGTTGGGGTCCGACTCCTTTGAGGTATATTATCTCTTTGTCGATAGCGTCAGGTGGTTTGTTGGTGTGCCATTTGTTCTCTTATCAGTGTGCTGCTGATGTCGCGGTGGGCGTCGTCGGCCATCAGGAGTATCGTTTCGATGTCGGGGTTGAGTGTCTTGTTCACCGCTGCAATGGTCTGCTCGTACTCCAAGTCTTTGGCGTTGCGTATGCCCCGGAGGATAAACCGTGCCTCAACCCGTCTACACAGGTCCACGGTCATATCGTTGTAGCTGACCGTGGTCACCCGCTCTTCGTCGGCGAACAGTGTGCGGATTTTCTCCATGCGTTCCTCGGTGGTGAACATGTATTGCTTGTCGGTGTTCACCCCCACGGCGATGACGATGCGGTCGAAGAGCGCGAGTGCCCGGCGCACGATGGCTTCGTGGCCAGCGGTAAAGGGGTCGAACGACCCCGGGAAAACGGCAATTCGCGGTGTCATGTCTCCTCCTATTGTCTTGTTTTCTTCCTGTCTCGGTTGAGCTTGTTTTGTGAGGGCCTGTCTTCGTAGCCGAACTGCCAGATAACACGTAACGTCAGCGACGAGTTGTAGCAGTTGTTGCTCCACACGTTCTCTTCCATCCAGAAGTGCCAGTTCTTCTTGACCGGTATCAGCGAGTACTGGTAGCGAAGGCTCAGTTGCAGCCCTTTCCACAGGTCTACACGGGCTTCGAGGGCGGCAGCGATGTCGTTCTTCAGGAATTTCATATCGGTGGTGTCGGGATAGAAGAAGGTGGGGCGGTACTTGATGGTGCCGTTGGGCTGCGACACCAAACGGCTGTATACCAATCCGGCTCCCAGCCGCAGGCCTCCGAACGGGTCGTGGAAAAACATTGTCACAGGAATGTCCACATAGTGCAGGTTCATGCTGATGTTGTAGTAGCTGTCGGCGCTCATGCGGTTGTTGTAGATACCGCGGCAGGTGTAGTCGGTTTCGATACTCATGCCCCAGCGGTCCTTCTCGTCAAAGCCTATCCATGCGCCCACGCCGCCGTGCAGTCCCCAGTGGTTGAAGCCTTTCAATTCGTCGCCCTCCACCTGCGAGGCCGCAGTACCGGCAAGAACAAACGCGTTGATGCTTTGGGCTTTCAGCGGAACCATCATGGCCAATAGTATCGCAAGCACAATTCCTTGTTTAGTCATTGTCATAGATTGCGTAGGTTTTTTATCAAAATCTGTAAGTCGGTTGTCAGTTTGTAGTTGCGCAGATAGCGCAGATGCAGTCGTTCCTTCAAAGCAGGGCTAATGGACTTTGCACGTCGGGGCAGTCCGTCTTCGGGACCGAAAACACCCTCACGGGTTGCACCTCCGTCGGTACCCACCCATGTCTTTTTCCCAATGAGTACCTGCCAGCAGTGGGGCAGATACTGTCCCCTTGGCCTTTGTAGCCAGACCAGCACAGGCCACAGCACTATCAATATAAGTGCCGTCGCCATATCCAGCAGCCGCTTGTTTCTGCGGTTGAGCGGTGTGGCCAGGGTGCGCAGCTCCTCGGCATACAAATCTTCGGCGCTGTTGATGCTGTCGCTGCCGATAATGAAGTCGCTGTCGGTGGGCACTATCTTGAAATCAATCTGGGTGTGTCGTCCTGGCAGCTTAACGGGTTTGGATATCAAATCAATAATCTCGCTTATCGACAGGTCCTTGCTGCAGAAGACCACCTCGTCGGCCTTGTAGTAGTTGGCGGTTTCGTACAGCTTGCGGCAGTCAAGCCCCGTGTGGGACAGGGATACCGTGCGAGCGTTGCCCAGACTCTCGTACAACTGGCGTACCCGCTCGCTCTCCTCCTTGCCGCCGACAATGATGCAGTTGCGCTGTCTCATGCTGCGGAGGTCGAACCCTTTCACACGGAACAGGCTCAGCAGGCAGCGGATGCCTACCGACGACAACAAGGTCCAGGCGCACCCCATCAGCAGCAATGCCCGCGAATAACGTCTGCTCTCGTCCTGCAGCGAATAGAATATGAGTAGCAGCAGGCACCCCACAGCCATTCCTTTCACCATGCGCCACAGCCTCACAGGCCGCTCGTATCCGCCATACAGCCAGCTTCCCAGCATCAGGATGAGAATATAGCAGGGAATGATGACCCAGGTATATTCGGGGGGATAATAATCGACATTGGCCGCCCAGTAGGTCGACCACAGGTATTTGATGCCTGTAAATCCGGCGAAGGCCACTGCAAAATCGGCTACAGGCAGTGCTATCGACTGCAGCACCCGGCGGCTCCATGCCATGATGGCACGCAGCCAGATGGCTATCCGCAGCAGCAGGTTGAACAGCCGGGCGTTCCGTCCCGAATAGTAGTGCTGCACAAAAATCGACATGGCATTGTAGAACGTATACACGTAGTTCATGCTGCTGTGCTTTGTGCTTTCGCCCTTATAGTGGATGATGCGTGCCGAGGGGAGATAGTAATTCTCATATCCCGCCAGCTTGATGCGCCACGAGAAGTCGATGTCCTCGCCGTACATGAAGTATGCCTCGTCGAGCAGTCCCACCTTCGCCATTGCCTCGCGGCTGATCATCAAGAAAGCGCCGGGCAATATGTCGATGGGGTTTGTCTCGTCGTCGTCCAGATGCCCCATATAGTAGGCGGCAAAACGGCGCGTGTGGGGGAACAGCCTTGTCAACCCGCTCATCTTGTAGAACGACGCCGCCGGAGTAGGGAATCCCCGCTTGCTCTCCTTCAGGTATTTCCCCTCTCCGTTGAACATCTTCACAGTCAGTCCTCCGCAATCCTTGTGCGAACGGAAAAACTCAACACATCGGGTCAGCGTGTCGCGTTCAACGATGGTGTCGGGATTCAGCAGCAGCGCCCAGTCGCCTGTGCAAAGGCGCAGCGCCTGGTTGTTGGCTGCGGCAAAGCCCTTGTTGTCAGTGTTGGCAATCAGTTGCACTTGGCTGTAGCGTTCGCGTACCAGCTCAGCCGACCCGTCCACCGAGGCATTGTCCACTACCCACACCTCCAGTTCCAGCCGGCTGCCGTCGCTAAGAGCCGTGTCGGAGTGGAAGACCGAATCCAGACACTGGTCAAGGAAATACTTGACGTTGTAACTGACTATGACAATGCTCAGTCTCACGCTTTCTTCTTTTTACGCGCGGGGGTCTTTTCCGTTTCTGCCTCCAAGATGATTTCCTTTGCCTCCTCAATGGTAATGTCCAGCGGATCAAGATCCTTGGGCAAGCGGTAGTTCTTGTTGCGGTAAGAGAGGTATGGACCGTAGCGGCCGATATTGGCAAAGACATCGTAGCCGTCGTGTAATCCTATCTGTCGGGGGAACATGGCGTGCAACTTGGCTTTTGCCTTTTCCGCCTCCCGCTTGTTCTTGATAATCTCTATGCAGCGGTCCAAATTGATCTCGTACGGGTCGTCGCTTTTCGACAGCGAGTAGAAGAGATTTTTGTGCCGCACATAGGGACCAAACTTGCCTATGCTCACAATGACATCCTCGTTCTCGAAACTGCCCACGTTGCGCGGCAGCTGGAACAGGGCAAGTGCCTCCTCCAATGTGATGGATTCGATGCTCTGCCCCTTCTTCATGCTGGCAAACTTGGGTTTCTCCTCGCTCGAGGTGTCGCCCAGCTGCACCAGGGTGCCGTAGCGGCCTATCTTGGCATAAACATTCTTGCCGGTGGCGGGATCGACGCCTACCAGACGCTCGCCGCTGGTGCGGTGGCTGTTTTGCTGTGTCTGCTTGATGTTTTTATGGAACGGCACATAGAACTTGTCTATCACCTTGCGCCACTCCTTTTTGCCGTCGGCAATCTCGTCGAAGTCGCGCTCGACAGTGGCCGTGAAGTTGTAGTCTATGATGTTGGCAAAATGCTCCATCAGGAACTTGTTCACCACGCTTCCGATGTCGGTGGGGAACAGCTTGCCTTTCTCCGAGCCCACTTTCTCGATACGCTGTTCGGTGTTCAGCTTGCCGTCTTTCAAGGTCATGACGGTGCTTTCCACCTCATGCGGTTCGCGATCCTCTTTTATTACGTACTCGCGCTTGAGGATGGTGCTGATGGTGGGGGCGTAGGTCGAGGGACGGCCGATGCCCAGGTCTTCCAGTTTCTTGACCAGGCTGGCCTCGGTATAGCGCGGGGGATGCTGGGTGTGGTGTTCGGCTGCCTGTGCCTCCACAAGGCTCAACGCCATACCCTCTTCCATCTTGGGCAGGGTGTGGGAGCCGGTGTTCTCGTCGGCCTCTTCGTCGTCGGTGGATTCCATATACACCTTCAAGAAGCCGTCGAAGCGCACTTGCTCGCCTTGGCACACAAACTTGTCGTCACGCACGCCCTTGTCGTCGGACATGCTGATGTCCACCACCGTCTTCTCGATTTCGGCGTCGGCCATCTGCGATGCGATTGTCCGTTTCCATATCAGCTCATACAGCCGGCGCTGCGGTGTGTCGGCGGTGATGACGTGTTTGCACATGTCGGTGGGGCGGATAGCCTCGTGAGCCTCCTGCGCTCCTTTGGTCTTGGTCTGGTAGCGGCGGGTCTTCACGTATTTGTCGCCATACATGTAGCTGATTTCATCTTTGGTCATGCCCAGTGCCAGGTCGCTCAGGTTCACGCTGTCGGTACGCATGTAGGTGATGAATCCGTTCTCGTACAGCTGTTGCGCTATCTGCATGGTGCGTGCCACACTGAAGCCCAGCTTGCGGCTGGCCTCCTGTTGCAGTGTCGAGGTGGTGAAGGGAGGTGCAGGGGAACGCTTTGCTGGTTTCGTCTCAATACGTTCCACCTTGAATGCGCACCCCGTCATGCTGTTCAGGAAAGCGGCGGCCTCGTCCTGCTTGTCGAATCGGCGGCCCAGTTCCGCCAGCACCTGGGTGTTCCCGTTGGTGGACAGGAACTGCGCTGTGACGCGGAAGAAGCTCTGGCTGACAAAGTTCTTGATTTCCTCTTCGCGCTCCACAATCAGGCGGACGGCCACGCTCTGCACACGTCCCGCACTCAGTGCAGGCTTGATTTTCGACCACAGGATGGGGCTAATCTCATAACCCACAATGCGGTCGAGCACGCGACGGGCCTGTTGTGCATCCACCAGATTCATGTCGATGGCACGCGGATGCTGGATGGCGTTGAGTATGGCGTTTTTGGTTATCTCGTTAAAGACAATGCGCTTGGTTTTGGCAGGGTCCAGCTTCAGGGTCTCCTGAAGATGCCATGCTATAGCCTCTCCCTCGCGGTCCTCATCGGATGCCAGCCACACGGTCTCGGCCTCTTTCACTGCCCGCTTCAAGTCCGCCACCAGTTTGTGTTTCTCTTCGGTAATCATGTACCGGGGTTCGTACTGGTTGTCGATATCGATGCTCATCTCTTTCTTCGAGAGGTCGCGGATATGTCCGCCGCTCGACAGTACGATATAGTCCGCGCCGAGAAACTCCTCAATCTTCTTCGATTTGGTTGGTGACTCTACAATTACTAAATTCTTCATGTATAATGTTTCTTTGTTTTTTTCTTTCAATAGCCTAACAGAACGCAAATTCCATTATTATATATTATATATTGTCTCGTCTGAACAATTTTGCAAAGTAACGCTTTTTTTTTCATATAGACAATTTTTTTTATTTTCCGCATCCGGGGTGGGCGCCGTCGCGCTGCCTGTTGTGGTGGGCTCGCGAGGCACTTACTCCCTTCAATCCAGTATCCCTATTGCGACATTGTAGTATCGTTATTTTATATACAATCGAGAAACGAGCCTGTAACGATGCAGTAACGATGCTTGATTGAAGGGACTTACTGCGTGCAGGATTCTGGTGGAGGATGCCGAGGTACCCTCGCCTTTGTGGGACAGGGAGTGCGGGACGGCTACCACGATATGCCCTGTTTCACTAGCCACGACTGTGCCTCTTTGTTGCCGAGGCGTGCGGCCTTCTTGTATGCCGACTGCTGTTTGCGTTCGCCTTTCTTCTGTTTGCCGTACAGCTCGGCCAGATACATGTAGGTCTCGGGGTCGGTGGTGCTGATGTTGGTGGAGCGGATAAAGCTCTGGATGGCTTTGTCGTATTTGCCCCAGTCGATATAGGCTTTGCCGATGTATTTGTAGGCGGTGGCGTCGTTGGGACGTATGTTCAGTGCCCGCTTGTGGAAGGCGATGGCTTGGTCGTAGTGGCCTTGCTCGCAGTATAGGGTGCCGATGCGGTTGATGGTGGGGGTGTGGAGGCTGTCGTACTCCAGTATCTGGTTGTAGCACTCCAAGGCTTTGGGGGCGTCGCCGCGCATGCGGTAGGCGTAGGCCAGAGCGGTGTAGAGCCTGATGTTGCGCGGATTGCGCCGCAGTCCCTGTTTGAGCAGTTTGATGGCCATCTCCTGGCTGTTGCGCATGCAGTAGAGGGTGCCGAGATTGTAGTAGGCATTGGCCAATGTGCTGTCCAGCTGGATGGCTTTCTTGAAATGGCGCATGGCTTCGGCATGGTTGCCTTTGCGGTATTGTATGTAGCCCATCACGTTTTCGCCTTGTGCGAACTTGGGGTCGGCTTTGAGTGCGCGGTTGGCCCAGGCGATGGCGTTGATATGGTGGTCGCGCTCGGTTTCGACGTAGGCCATCATGGTCATGGCCAGTGCCGAGGAGGTGTCGGCCTCGATGGCATGTGCGGCGCAGTGGGAGGCACTGTCGATCATGTGCATTTGTATCAGGCAGTAGGATTGGTGGGCCAGGGCATCGGAGGTGTTGCTCTGCTGCAGCAGGGCCACGGCTTCGGGGTAGTATTCTTTCTGCTCGAGCAGTATGCCCAGCCATTGCTGGGTCATGCCGCTGGCATCCCCTTCGGGGGTCTGCAGCACGCGGCGGTAGTATTGCTCGGCAAGTTCGGTCAGGCCCAGCCGTTCGGCGTTTCTCCCTTTCTCTTTGAGGCTGGCGGCACTGAGGCTGTCGCTCTCCACCTGCGCTGTCGCCGGGGCGATGGCCATCAGCATGGTCAAGATAAAGATTGCTGTCTTGTTGTGCATATTGTTGTTTTGTGAGACTTATCGTTGATATAACGCCGAGGCGGGGATATTATTGTTTGCGGCATTCCATTTCTTGTCATGTCGCCGGCAGTGCAGCGGCTTGACTGTGGGTGAGAACCGCGTTCTCCGGCATGGCATCGATGAAAATAGCCGCCCATAAGGAGGGGCGGCTATACAGTTATTAATCCTAAAAACCAAAGAGATGGCGATATGACAAAAGATTTTTTTCATCTCTGATTTCCGATTGCAAAAATACTGCCTTTTCGTAAGGTGGTAAGTAGTCAATGCGAGTGATTTTTGTTTGGGGTGATAGCTATTTGTAGTGAAAAAGCCTCTTTCCATCGGGCTGTGGAAAGAGGCTTTAGTGGTTGATGCACAATGGTTTATTATACCATTTGCTCGATATTCCAGACGAAGGCGCGGATACCTACCTCTTCGTTACGTTTGTCCAGTTTGCGGACGGCGAGGAGGAGGTCATCCACCTTGCTGTCGTCGACAACGGTGAGGATGGCGTTGTTCATCTCGGGCCAGGTGTGGGTGCCGCGATGGGGGTCGCCGTTAACGTTGCCGCGTCCCTGAACATTCTCCCAGAAGGTGAATCCACGGATGGAGAGCACGTCGAGCATGTATTCTACGCGCTCGTTGTTGGCTTGATTGTATACGATGAGTATGCTTTTCATTATGTGAGGTTTTTGTGGGTTGGAGGTTTCTTGGTGTTGAAGGTGGGAGAGTGAGCCTCCCTGTCAGCAGCACCAAGAACCCCGGGTAACCTAATTATTCATCTAAGTTAATGTTCATGAATACGAATTTCTTGCGTATCTTTTCCTGTCGCTCGTGGTCGCCGCGGCGGTTGATGACGCCGTAGAGCACGGGCACGACAAGCAGGGTGACGAAGGTAGAGACCGTCAGACCGCCGATGACGACGAGACCCATGGTGGTCCACATCTCGGAGCCCTCGCTGGTGGAGACGGCCATGGGTATCATGCCGAGGATGGTGGTGAAGGCGGTCATGAGGACGGGACGCAGACGGCTCTGTCCGCTCAGTGCGATGGCCTCGTAGAGGGGGATGTCGCGTTCGCGGAGCAGGTTGATGTAGTCGACCAGCACGATACCGTTCTTGACCACGATGCCGATGAGCAGCACCAGGCCGAGCATACCAATCATGTCGAGGTTCTGCCCTGTGAGGAGGAGTATGAAGACGACACCTGTGAGGGCAAAGGGGATGGAGGAGATGATGATGGCAGGCTTGCCGAAGCTCTCGAACTGCGACGCCATGACGATGTAGACAAGCATGAGGATGAGGGCTGCGAGGAGTCCCATGTCGCGCGAGGAGTCTTGCTGGTCCTTGTAGTTACCGGCCAGTGCCACATGGATGTCGGCAGGTACGCCCATCTGGTCAATCTCTTTCTGCACGTTCAGGGCCAGTTGCCGCAGCGAGGTCTTGTAGGGCATGACGGTGAGGGTGAGGTAACGCTGGCGGTTTTTGCGCTCGATGGTGGGCGGACACCAGTATTCCTCGATTTTGGCCAGCTCTTCGAGTTTGATGATTTTGCCCGTGGGGGTGGGGATGGAGAGCTGCTCGATGTCGGTGATGGAGGAGCGGTATTTCTCCTGCAGGCGCACAACGATGTTGTATTCCTCGCCGTCCTCCTTGAGGAATCCGGCAGCCATGCCGTTGACACGGTTGCGGACATACATGGCCACGGTGGAGCCGTTGAGGCCGTGGAGGGCGAGTTTCTCCTTGTCGAAGGTGATTTTGAGCTCGGCACGGTCTTCGTCGCGGCTGACCTTGGTGTCGCGGGCACCGGGCACATTGTCCATCACACGTTGGCGCAACTCGGTGGTGAAGGCGGTGGTTTGGTCGAAGTCGTAGCCGTAGATTTCGACACTGAGTGAGTTGTTGCTGCCGCCACCCATGCCGCCGCCTTGGTTGACCTGATAGGTGACCAGCTCGGGATATTCGGCGAAGCATTTGCGAAGCTCTTCCTGCATCTCGAAGATGGTCTTCTTGCGCTCGAATTTCTTTGTGCAGCGGATGGTCATGCTGATTTTGTTGTTGGTGGTGCTGTTGAAGAGGGCGGACATGCCGGCGTCGTCGTTGGAACCGGCCGAGGTGGAGACAACAATGACGTCGTCGCCAAGGATGCGGTAGATGTCGTCCTCCATGTGGCGGGCGGTCTTGAGGGTCTCTTCGATGCGGGTGCCGCGCTGCAGGTCGGCGGTAACGCTGATGCGGCCGTTGTCCTGCTCTTTCATGAAGTCCATGCCTATGGTGCCTGTGGCGATGGGGATGATGGAGACGATGAAGATGGCGGCAAAGAAGAGGAGGGTGGCCAGTTTGTGCTTCAAACACCAGCGGAGGAGATTGGCGTAGGCCGCCTCGATGGCATTGAAGGCCTTGCCGATAGTGTTCTCGTAAGTGAAGCGCTTGCTGGCTTTTTTGACTTCGGCTTCCTCGCGTGCTTCCTTTGTGAGGAAGAAGGGCTTCTCCTTGAGCATTTTGGAGGAGAGCATGGGGATAAGGGTGATGGCTGCCGTGGTGGAGACGCACACGACGATGGTAACAATCCAGCCGAGTTCTTTCATGAAGATACCCATCATGCCAGGCAGCATGGTGAGGGGCACGAACACGGCCACAAGCACCAGCGTGGTGGCGATAACGGAGGTCCACACCTCGTTGGTGGCACAGATGGCAGCCTCGCGTGGCGATTCACCGCGTTCGATGTGCTTGGTGATGTTCTCCAACACCACAATGGCGTCGTCCACCACCATACCGATGGCCACGGTGAGCGAGGCCAGCGAGATGATGTTCAGCGAGCTGTCGGCTAGGAGCAGGTAGATGAACGAGGTGACCAGTGAGATGGGGATGGTGAGGGCGATGATAATGGTGCTGCGCCAGTTGCCAAGGAAGACAAGCACGACGAGTACCACGAAGAGGAGGGCGTAGAAGATGCTCTCGGTAAGGCCGTTGATGGCGTTGACAATCTCTTCGGAGGCATCGCGGATAAGGGTGGTTTGAATGTCGGGAGGCAGGGTTTTCTGGATTTCCTGCATCTGGGCTTTCACAGCACGGGCGATGGCCACTGTGTTTGCACCAGTTTGTTTGGTGATGATGAGTCGCGCACCGTCCTGACGGTTGATTTTCTCGTCGAGGGAAAGGTCTTTGATGGTGTCGCGCACAGTGGCCAGGTCTCGCACAAACACCTGTTTGCCTGTGGGGGTGAGTGCTACGGCGATGTCGGCGATTTCAGAGCTCTCGACATATTCACCCTTTACACGCATCTGGTACTGCTCCTTGCCCATCTTGACGGTGCCGGAGGCAAGGTCGAGGTTGTTGGAGCTGATGGCAGTGCCCACCTGTTCGAGGCTGAGGCCGTAGGCATCGAGCTGCTTGGGGTCGAGGTCGATGTAGACGTAGCGCTCGGGGGCACCGCTGACGGTGATGTTGCCGATGCCGTCGACTCGGTTGAGCTCGTTGACCACGTTGTCCTCCAAGATGCGGTCGAGTCCGGAGTAGCTCTCCTTGGCAGTGAAACCGTAAACCATGATGGGCATGGCACTGGAGTTGAGCTTCAGAATCATGGGACGGGAGACACCGTCGGGGAGGTTGTCGTAAAGCAGGTCGACAAAGGAGCGGATGTCGTTGAGTGCCTCGTCGATGTCGGAACCCCATTCAAACTCCAGGCTTACCACGGAGATGTTGTCCTTTGAGGTGGAGGTGATGTTTTTGAGGCCGTCGACGGAGTTGAGCGAGTTCTCCACCAGTTTGGTGATGTTGGTCTCAATCTCGCTGGCGTTGGCACCGGCGTAGGTGGTCATCACGGTGACGTAGGGAGGGTCCATCTCGGGCATCTGGTCGATGGGCAGACGCGAGAGGGAGAAAAGTCCCAGCACGATGACGGCTACGAATATCAGCCCTGTGGTAATGGGCTTGCTGATAGCTGTTTTGTAAATTGCCATTTTATATAATTGAAAATTGAAAATTGAAAATTGAAATGGCGGAGTTCAACTTTCGCAGTTCAGGTTAATTGTTTACTTTTTTTTATCTTGGTGATAATTGTAGTGAGAAGTGCGATGATTTCTTTGACATCATTATTCGTCGAATCGAATTCGCTGTTCGTGATAATGTTAGACAGTGATAGAACTTCAAGCCAGTATTGTGTTTCGTCGGCTTCTTTCAGTGCGATTGACAGTTTGTGAACGTAGTCGGAGTCGCTTTCGGCGTTTTTGCTTTCACGGATGTTCGCGCCTATACTGGTCCCGCTCCGCAGAATTTGCTTACTTAACACAAATTCGCTTTTGTTGTTGGAAAGATGTTTATAGAAGTTGACTATACGTACTGCAAAAAGTAGGCTTTTGTCATGAAGCACATTCCCTGTCATCATGTCTGATAATTTCACTTTTCACTTTTCAATTTTCACCTTTCACAATTTCCAGTTTGGCGCCGTCTACCAGGCGGGCTTGGCCGGTGGTGACGAGTTGGTCGCCTTCCTTCAGGTCGCCGGGAATGACGGGAATGATTTCAATACGGTCGTCGAAACGCTGGCCAAGGGTGACGGCTACGCGGTGGGCGGTGCCGTTCTGGTTGGTGAAGACGTAACGGTCGTTGCTGCCCGACAGTTTCAGCACGCTCTGGTAGGGTACCACGATGGCGTCGATTTGGCCCAAGGGAAGGGTGGTGCGGACAAACATGCCGGGACGTATCTTCTCACCACCATTGGGGATGTTGAGCTTGGCCTGGAAGGTGTGGCTGGTGGGGTCGACGGTGGGATAGACAATCTCGATGGTGGCAGGGAAGGACTTGTCGGGATAGATGTCGCTGTGGACGTCCACTTTCATGCCCTGCTTGACGAGGGGATAGTAGGTCTCGGGGATGTTGATGATGGCTTTGAGTCGGCCGATTTGGGTGAGGGTGAGTATGGGAGCACCGGTGTACATCTCGCCGTCCTCGTAGTTCTTGGCACTGATGACACCGCTGAACTGCGCACGGACAAAGGTGTTCTCATTCTGGAATCGCTCGGTCTCCACCAGCTGGTCGTAGCCGGCTTTTGTCTGGTCGTATACCTGCTCGCTGATGCTGCCGGAGGCCTTGAGGGCGGACACGCGGTCAAGCTCGGTCTTGGTGCTGGCAAGGTTGATACGGGTGGTGTTGAGCTGGGTCTGGTCCATACGGACAAGCATGGCGCCTTTCTGCACACGGCTGCCGACCTCGACATAGATGTGTTCGATGTGGCCGGTGATGCTGGGTGAGATGTTCATGGTTTCGTAACCCTCGAGGGTGGAGGAGAGCTCCAGCTGTTTGGCGATGCGCTCGCTTTGCAGCGTGAGCACCTTTACTTTTTCTGCTTCCTTCTTGGTGGTGGTGGCTTGGCGGTTCTCGCCTTTGCCTCCGCATGCTGAAATCAGGGCAATGGCCATCAGCAGTGTGGTGTTTCTGACAATTCTGTTCATGTATGTTGTTGTTTTTTATTCGTGGTTATTCGTTGTATTGTGACGGTTATCTCTGTTCGGACGAGGGACCCAGAAGGTTCTCAAGGGCTACTTGGGCCTGCACAATGCTCAGCACGGCCTGGATATAGTTGCTCTGGGCGGAGATGATGTCGGTGCTGGCGTTGGTCACCTCGAGGTTGCTGGCATGACCGTAGGTGTATTTCTCGCTCACGTTGCGGAACACCCGCTGGGTGACGTCAAGGTTGTTGCGCTGTATGGTGTAATTCTCAATGGCCGACACCAGGTCGTGGCACAGCTGGTTGTATTGTACCTTCAGACCGTCTTCGGCCTGATGCTTGCTGTTGAGGTTTTCCATCAAGCCGATTTTGGCATTCTTGATTTTGGCCACGCGGGTGCCGCTCTGGAAGATGGGTATGCTCACGCTGGCACCTATCATGTTGGGAGGGGTCATGTTGAAGCCTGCATCTTTGCCGAAATAGGTCTTGTCGCTGTACTGGTAGTAAGCGGACAGGGTGGGCGTGAAGTCCATCCACGCCAGGGTGACTTGTCTACGCGCGAGTTTCTCCGATTGCTGCAGCAGCTGGTAATCGTAGTTGTCTTCAATTTTGAAGCCGCCAAGGGTGAGTTGGGCTGCGTGGTTGATGTCGAGTACCTCCTCGAGGGGGGTGGAGAGTTCAATCTTGGCGTCGACGTCGGCACCCAACATCAACAGCATGGAGTTGTAGAGCACGTTCAGTGTGCGCTCGTTGGCACGGATGCTGTTGCGCATGGAGGCAACCTGTACATTGATTTTGTCGGCATTGACCTGCTCCGATGCACCGGCTTTGACGCTGGCCTCGGTGGCGGCGAGCAGTTGCAGCATGTTCTGCAGGCTCGAGTCGAGCAGTTGCAGGGTTTGCTCCATAATGAGGATGGAGGTGTAGGTGGTCTTTACGTTGGTGCGGGTGGTGTATTCTGTCTTTTGATTGGTGATGTTGGCCATGTCGATGGCGATGCCGTTCACGATGGTTCCCAAAATCTGGGCACCTGTAAGCGCTATCGAAGCGGTGATGCTGAAGGTACCGCTGGGGTTCATTGGGATGCCGCCGGTGGTGGTACCGCTGGAGGACCCGCTGCTGGGGAACGAGATGGGGAGCGTGGTGCCGCCGATGGTGATGGAGTCGGGCAGCATCGAGGACATCGAGTTGCGGCCGCCGATGTTCATCTCATAACCGCACATGTTCTGATAGTCGAAGCCCGCCTTGACCTGGGGCAGCATGGTTGAGAGCGTCTGCCAACGGGTGGCCTCGGCTTTCTTCACGTCGAGGGCAGCGTTCTGCAGGGCGTAATTGTGCGCCACGGCATAGTCTTGTGCCTCTTTCAACGAAAGCCTGAGTATGTTGCCGTTGCCCGAAGGCTGCTGGGCAGAGGCTGCTGCCGCGGCTAACATAAGCACCAATGATAGAGTCAGTCTTTTAAAAGTCGTCATTGTTGTATCTGTTTTGTTTATTCTAAATTCATTATCTTTTTGAAGTCTCCTTCTTTCTTCTCGTAGCGGATGATGGTGTCGGTGGACATCAGCCCCCGCAGGAAGGTAAAGCTTATCTCGCTCATCTTCTCGGCATACTCTCCGCTGTCGGCTGTCTCCGAGATGCGGTGCGCCTGCACAAAGCGGCAAATGAAGTCGACCGTGGTCTCTATGTCCACATTGGGACGCAGATAGTTGTTGTCCTTGGCGTAGTTCATTGCTTTCATCAGCATGTCGCGAAAGGCACAGGTGTAATTGTTGAAAAAATGGTCGTGGATTTCGGGATAATATCGTTTCGACTCTTCTATCAGATGGTGGTAGCTGTGGTTGGACATGGCGTTGATTCTCACCATGTAAAGCGCTACCAGAAGAGGCTCTTCCACTTTCATGTAGACCTCTTTGTGCCGGCCCTCAATCTCGTCGTGAACCATCTGCAGGCATTCGGCCAGCAGTTCCTCTTTATTGGCGAAAGTCTCGTACAGCGTGCGTTTCGATATGCGCAGCGAGGCGGCGATGTCGTCCATCGTCACCCCGCGGATACCGCGGCTGTTGAACAACTGCGCAGCAGTTTCCACTATTCTCTTTCTGCTCTCGTCTGTCGCCATATTGTTGATACTCTTATAAATAGTTGATAAATTAAATATGCATCCTGCTTTTTTGCAGGTTGCAAAGATACACAGAAAACTTGGAAAACTAAAATAGTTTTCCAAGTTTTATCATTTATTAACTATCGTTATTTGCGCTTACGTTCGGGGATGGGTTTGATGTTGGTTTTTGCCACCTTGATGTTGGTGCCGTTGGCTATCTCCAGCACGGCATGCGTGGCATCGGTGCTGACGATGGTGGCATGGATGCCCCCTGCGGTCATGATGCGGTCGCCTGCTTTCAGGCTGTCGCGGTATTCCTCCTCCTTTTTAGCCTCCTGGCTTTGGGGACGAATCATAAAGAAATAGAACACAATCACCAAGGCCACAATCATGATGGCCGTCTTCCAACCGTTGGAAATGTCAAGTAGTATCATTTTTTATATGTCTTTGTTTGTTTTCGGGGTCGGTGAAGGACCCTATTGTTGATTACCGTACAATTTTTTTCTTCCGATGCCGTTATAGCATTGAGAGATGAAACCTTTTAAACTTGTCATTAACGCAGGCAATGGTAAAATATTGTGAGCTTTTTTATTCTTTTTTCAAGATAGGCACTTTCACCATAGGGGGAGGCTATGCCATGATACCCCTCATGGAGCAGGAGATAGTCGACCGTCGCGGGTGGCTCAGCCGTGAGGAGTTCCTCAACCAGCTGGCTCTCTCGCAATCCATGCCGGGCGTGCTGGCCGTCAATATGGCCACGGGGCTTGGCTACCGTTTGAGGGGGCTGCGTGGGGCTTTTTCGGCCATTGCGGGCAACATTGTCATGCCGGTGTTGTTCATTATCACCCTCGCCATGCTCTTCCGCCATTTCCGCGACAACCCCTTTGTCGAGCGTTTCTTCATGGGTGTGCGTCCTGCCGTGGTGGCGTTGATTGCCGCTCCCGTGTTCCGGCTGGCGCAGTCGGCAAAAGTGACGTGGGCCACCTGCTGGATACCCATCCTTGCGGCTTTGCTCATCTGGCTGTTCGATGTCAGCCCTATCCTCGTCATCCTTGCCGCCGTCGTTCTGGGTTTTGTGTATGGTAGAATGAAAAAACAGTAGCTATGGTCTTCCTTCAACTCTTTTGGACATTCCTCAAAATCGGACTCTTCACCTTTGGTGGAGGGTATGCCATGATAGCCCTTATCCAGAGCGAGGTGACCGTAACCCACCATTGGCTCACTCCGCAGGAGTTTACCGACATCCTCGCCGTCAGCCAGATGACTCCGGGACCTGTGGGCATCAACACCGCTACCTATACCGGCTACACTGCCGTCCTCAATGCCGGTTACGAACCCTGGCAGGCCGTTCTGGGTGCCCTGCTGGCGTCCGGTGCCGTCATCCTACTGCCTGTGGCGCTCATGCTTGTCGCTGTGGCATTCCTTCAGCGTAACAAGGGAAACAAGGACATCGACAACATCTTTAGCCTGCTCCGCAAAGTGGTTGTAGGACTTATTGCCGCCGCCGCGCTCCAGTTGCTTACCGTCGACAGCTTCGGCATGCCCTCGCTCTCGCTTCAGTTCATCCTCAGCATTGCCGTCTTCCTCGCGGTGTTCTTCCTCGCCCTCCGCCGCACAAGCCCCATCCTGCTCATCCTCGCCTCGGGGGTGGTCGGCATTATCGTGTATTCATTATTCCCACTCTAGTATAGGGATTCCCTTTTTGACCTATATTGCATAAGTGAGATGTACCACTGTGCCGTTTTTCACCCACCAAAAGAAACTGCGATGGGTTCAATCAATAGCTTGATGTTGGGCGGAGGCTTTGCGGATGGTGTCGAGTTGCTGCCAGAAATCGGGGAAGGATTTCGTCACCTGTTCGGGGTCTTGGACTACGAGGTCGGGGAATAGCAGTGTCAGGATGCCGAAAGCCATGGCTATGCGGTGGTCGGAATGGGAGCAGACCGTCGTGGCACCATGCAGGCGCGATGAGGGCAGGCGTAGTTCGGTGGCGGTAAGTGTGACGTCGGCGCCGAATGCTTTCAGCTCTTTTTGCAGGGCATCGATGCGGTCGGACTCTTTCAGTCGGAGGTTCTTGATGCCGCGCATCCGGGCGCGGATGCCCAGGGCGGCACAGGTGACGAGCACGGGTGGCAGCAGGTCGGGGCAGTCGGTGAAGTTGTATTCCAGCAGGTTCTCGTGTTGGCCGGTGCCCTCCACTGTGACCGAGCGTACGTTGGAGCGGTATGGGGAGCGGACCTCGCGGGTGTTGACCCCGAGCCGTTCGAAAATCTGTGCCACCACTTTGTCGCCTTGGCACGAGTTGGTGAGGGACAGTCCGGGCATGCGCAGGCGGATGCCCGGGACAAGGGCGGCGGCGGCATAGATGAATGCAGCCGACGACCAGTCGCGCTCAATACTCACCGCAAGATTCTTTTTCAATCCGCCAGATGGCAGCGGCGCTACCCGGTATACCCGGCGGTTGGCGCTGACGGAGGTTTCTATGCCAGCTTGATTCAGTACCGCCAGGGTCATGTCGATATAGGGGCGCGAGGCGGCACGGTCGGTGAGGGTGAGAGTGAGCCCTTGGGGCAGCAGGGGGCCGACAAGGAGCATGGCAGAGACGAACTGGCTGCTGGCCGAGGGGTCGATGTCCACCATTTTGCGTTGAGGAAGATACCCTTCGATACTCACGGGGAGGCATCCTTCCTGTTCGGTGCAGCGGATATTGCAGCCCATGCTGCGCAATGAGTTGATGAGGGGACCGAAAGGGCGTTGTTTCAGCCGCTCGTCGCCGCTCAGACTCCATTGGCCCGGGGTGACGGCCAGCAGGGCAAGGAGAAACCGCGCCACGGTACCGGCATTATGGCAGTGGAAATGCGTGGTGGTGCCACGGCGCAACTGCCCTAGAAGAGTCTGCAGCAGCTGGGTGTCGTCGGCGTTGGACAGGTTGCGCAAAACGAATGGGTAGCCGGCAATATGGTTCAACACCAGCCATCGGTTGCTGATGCTTTTGGAAGAAGGTAGTTTGATATGGATATCATTCGTCTTCACGGTATATCACAAATGAGCAAACATGTCAAGTCGTGAATGAGGGAATCGGGGTTGACAGATTGCCTCATTCACTAATCAACACATTCATAAGTCGGTGAGGCCGTATTCCTTTATCTTGCGGTAGAGTGTGCGCTCGGATATATGGAGGTCTTTGGCGGCGAGTGTGCGTTTGCCGCCATGGCGCTCGAGGGCCAGACGGATGGCACGCTTTTCGCGTTCGTCGAGTGCCAGAGGTTCGTCCTCCACCATCTCCGACTCTTGGAATTCTTCCTCGTGTTGGTCGATGGTTTGGTGTGGCGGGATGACGTGGAGCGTGTTGTCGACGGGTTGGTCTGTCTTCCGTCCGGGCATCATAGAGGGTTCGATGATGGGATAGGCCGAAGGCTGTCCGGCTGTCCGTGCGGGCACAACGGAGGTGCCAGAGAGGGGCAGCCCTTGGGCCAGTTGTGTGACGGCTTGGCGCAGATCGTTGATTTCATTGCGCATCTCGCTGATCATCTGCCCCATGGAGAGGGCTTTCAGTAGCAGTTCGCGGTCGCTGATGGGGGCGTTGCCGCCGGCTGCAGCGGGGGAGAAGAGGGCGGGCATCTTCTCTTCCGGCACATAGTTGAGGTAGTTCTGTAGTATGTCGCGGTTGATGGTGCGGGCGGTCTCCACCACCGAGATCTGCTCGGTGACGTTCTTCAGTTCGCGGACGTTCCCGTACCAGGGGTAGTTCATGAGATACTGGCGGCCGTCTTCGGTCAAAGTGATGGGGGGCATGTGGTATTTCTCGGCCACGTCCGAGCTGAACTTGCGGAACAGCAGCGGAATGTCGTCTTTGCGTTCGCGCAGGGGCGGGATATAGATGGAAATCTGCTGCAGGCGGTAGTAGAGGTCTTCGCGGAAACGGCCTCCCCTCACAGCTGCCACCAGGTCGACATTGGTGGCGGCCACGATGCGGACGTTTATCTTCAGTGCAGTGGAGGAACCCACGGGGATAATCTCGCCGTTCTCGAGCACACGCAACAGCTTCACCTGCATCGACAGGGGCAGCTCTCCAATCTCGTCGAGGAAAATGGTGCCGCCGTCGGCCTCCTCGAAATAGCCTTTGCGGTTCTTCTCGGCACCGGTGAAAGCCCCTTTCACGTGGCCGAACAGCTCGCTCTCGATGGTGCCTTCGGGTATGGCGCCGCAGTTCACGGAAATCAGTCCGCGCCCCTGTTTGGCATGTTTGCGCAGGCTGTTCTCGTGGATGATGCGCGAGAAGATGTCTTTGCCCACGCCGCTCTCGCCGGTGATGAGGATACTGAGGTCGGTTGGGGCCACCTGGATGGCCTTGTTGATGGCAAGGAGCAGTTTGGGGTCGTTGCCGATAATGCCGTAGCGTAGTTTTATTGTCTGGATGTCCACTTTCTATTAACTGTTATTATTCTTTGCCCGTCGGGCGGGCTTTGTTCGGTTCGTAATCATACAACAACGCGGCCAAGTTTCTGGCAGACAGCTTGCCACGTCTGGATGAGCTGTTTGCGTTGTGCCATTAGGATGACAGTGTCGTCGGGGTCGGTGCACGAGCGTATCTGGAAAGCGTTCTGCTCCAGCTCGTGCTCAACCTTTTTCTGTTTGAAGGTGAGGATGGTCTCTTCCAAGTCGCGGCGCAGGTGGGTCTCCGGACTGGGGACGAGTATGTGCTTTTTGTCGCGCCACTGGTCGCTGATTTGGTATTGGGTAAGCATCAGCGTGAGGGCGGTGTTGCGGAGGATGCTGTCCGGGTGCTGCGCAAAGAGGTTGGCGTCGGGCAACGGCTGGCCAGATTCCACAGCATCGCGGTAGAGGGTGTATATCTGTTGGTAGACGGGGTTGGAGAACGACAGGTCGTTGGTAGAGAGTTCGTCGACCACCACTTCGGCAAGGGGCAGCTCGATGGGGCAGGGATTTCCCTCGTCGTCAATGCCTTCCTGCAGTATCATCTTGTTGCCCGACGTGATGAGCAGACGGACAAGGTGGCGCTCCTGCGCTTCGGCTCCTGAGCCTCCTCGGCTGGCAGTAGGGTCGTTCAATATGGCATCGTTTGCCGTTCGTTCTTGGCTCGTTATCTGCAATGAGGTAGGAGAACTATCCTCATTCAATCCTGTAACGATGCTGTATTGATCGGCCGAAGGGGGTGTCGGCGTGGCGTCTGCGTTGCCTGGCGATGGCTGCCCGGGGGCGGGAGGCTGGGGCTGGCCGGCAGGGGGTGTCGGCTGCTGCTCGTTGCGTTGCTGCTCTTTCCATGCCTTCTGGGCGTTGGCGGCCATGGTTTTGGCAAGCTCCTGGGTGAGAATGGTCTCGGAGGTCCTCAGCCGGGCGGCGGTCTGCTTGACGTATTCCTGCCGTTCTAGCATGTCGGGAACAAGTGCGATGGTGCGTACCATCTCTTTCAGCACTTCGGCTTTGCGGATGGGGTCGCTCTCCACGTCTTCGAGCAGGACGCGGGTTTTGAACTGCACGAAGTTCTCCTCGTGGTCGCGCAGATAGTTCTGCAGTTGGGTCGAGCCGTATTTCTGGGCGTAGCTGTCGGGGTCTTCGCCGTCGGGGAAGAGCACCACGCGCACGTGCATGCCTTCCTCGAACAGGAGGTTCACCGCCCGCAGTGCAGCTTTGATGCCTGCCGAGTCGCCGTCGTAGAGTACCGTCACGTTGGGCGTGTAGCGCTTGATGAGGCGGATTTGCTCGATGGTGAGGGATGTGCCGCACGACGCAACCGTGTTGCACACGCCTGACTGGTGCATCGACACCACGTCCACGTTGCCTTCCACCAGATAGCATTTCTCGGCTTTGCCGATGGCGTTGCGCGCTTGATAGAGGCCGTAGAGGATATGGCTCTTGTTGTAAATGTCGGAGTCGGGCGAGTTGACATACTTTGCGGCTTGTTTCTCCTTGGAGAGAATGCGGCCGCTGAAACCCAGCACACGGCCCGAGATGCTGAAGATGGGGAACATGACGCGGCCACGGAAGCGGTCGTAGCATTTGCCGTCCTCCTTGAAGATGGTGAGGCCGGTCTTTTCCAGCACGGTGTCGGAGTAGCCGTTGCGGCGGGCATGGGTGGTGAAGTTGTCCCACTCGTCGAGGCAGTACCCCAATCCGAAAGTCTTGATGATTTCGTCGCTGAGGCCGCGTTGGTGGAAGTAGGATAGGCCTATGTTTCGCCCCAGCTCGTTGTTGTAGAGCAGGTCGGCGAAGTATTTCTGGGCGAATTCGCTTACGTGGAACAGTCCGTCGCGCTCGGTTTGACGTTCTTTCTGCTCCTCGGTCAGCTGTTCTTCCTCAATCTGGATGTGATATTTATCGGCCAGCCAGCGCAGGGCTTCGGGGTAGGTGTAGTGCTCGTGGTCCATGAGGAACCCCACGGCGTTGCCCGATTTGCCGCAGCCGAAACATTTGAAGATGCCTTTGGACGGCGAAACATAGAACGAAGGGGTCTTCTCGTTGTGGAACGGGCAGCAGCCAATGTGGTTGGCACCCCGTTTTTTCAGCGACACAAATTCCCCTATCACCTCCTCTATCCGGGTGGCATCCATGATGCGGTCTATGGTATCTTTGCTTATCATTCGGGATGCAAAGATACGAAAAAAAATCCGTTCACTCGACAATAAACTTTCGCGTGGCCGAAAAAGTTGTTGTGGAGATGGTGGCGAAATAGATGCCCGGAGGGGTGGAGAGGGCGTCGGAGTTGATGGTAATTGTCTTGCTGCGGGTGCCTGGGGCGAGGGTGGATTGATGCACGGTGCGGCCTTGCGCGTCGCGGAGGGTCAGCCTTACGGGGCCTTCGATGGCTTCGCCAAGTGCGATGGTGAGCCGCTCTCTGGCAGGATTGGGCCTGACGGTGAACCCATGGGCGGAAGGACGGTCGTCGATGCCCGCAGGGGCGGTGGTGAAGATGATGTGGTTGGACCAGTGTTCGCTGGGGAAGCCGGAACCGCATATTGAACGGAGAATCAACTCGTATTCAGTTTCGCTTTCGAGACCTGTGAGGGTGAAGGGGTGATGGTCGGCTAACACATTTGTGCCTTGATTGTTTTGGAATCCCGGAGCGCCATAGGATATTTCCCAGAGGCTGATGGTGTCCTCCGAATGCCAGTCGAGGTCGACGCTGTTGCTCCTTAGGTTGGTATAGGTGAGGTTTGTGGCATCGGGGCAGGTGGGGGTGGTGAAACTGATGGTATCGCTCCATGCCCCGGGAGGCATCGAGGGGTAGCATTGGGCCTGTACGGCGGCTTTGTAGGTGAATCCGTAGTAGAGGTACTGGACGGTGAATTGGGTGTCGGGTGTGGTGATGAGGGTGTCGAATACACTGTTGAAGACATGCAGGTAGTATACCAGGAAGTCGTCGTCGTGGTTCCAGCTCAGGGTGGCACCTTCGGGGGTGAGGTCGGCAAGAATCAGATGCTGGGGGCTGGGGCACTGGGTAGAGGAGGTGTGGAAGAGGCCGTAGGACCAGTTGTGGAGGCTGGAGTCGGCACATAACTGGCGCAGGCGGTAGACATAATCGCGTTCGGGTTCGATGTCGAAGACGTGGAAGGAGGTGTCGGTGGTGATGAAGGAGGTGTCCCATTGAGGGGCGTCGATGGCGCGGTAGCTGAGTTGATAGGCATCGGCATGGAGGTCGCGCCAGCGCAGGATGCAGTGCCGCATGTAAAGGATGGGGGTCAGGAGTTCGGGGCTTGCACACGTGCAGGCGGGGCAGTAGTCGAATATGGCTTGGCAGTGGAGGGAATGCTGGCTTCGGATGCCGGCAGACTGTTGCAGCGATAGATGAGAAGTGGTGTTGAACGGGGAGTCGCTCCGCAGCAGGATGCTGGAGGGATAGGATGTTGAGACCACATTGAATGCTGTGGCTTTGGCGGTGCTGCCGTTGTTGGTGATGGCCAGCACCAGGTTGCTGCTGCCGTTGTATACGAAAGGTGCCTGCAGCACTATCTTTGCCCAGCCTCCTGATTTGGGCAGGGGACCGGCATAGACAAGGCTCAGCCGCGAGGGGTCGAGAAAGGTGTTGTTGGTAAACGACAGGCTGTCGGTGTGGCCGAGGTAGAGTGAGTAATTGTTCACGTCATCGTCGTTTTCGGTGAGAATATACGACAGGTTGACGGCATTTATCACCCCGGCGCCGTTCAGCCATGTGGCGGGGATTATCTGCTGGGAGTATGAGTAGCGGTTGGCAAAGGCCACGGGCATCAGGCTTGAGCGGCTGCTGGTAATGGGGCCGACGGCTACCGAGTCGCTGCGGATGTCGTTGCACAGCAGGGTGGTGAACTGGAGGGAATCGGAGAGGCCTGAGAGTCCGCCGCTGTCGCAAATTAGCTGCACATAAACAGTATAGATGGTGAACGAGGAGAGCCCGGAGAGGGTGATGTGGTTAGTCTCGGCGGTGTCGGTGAGAAGCTGGTCGGGAAGCTCGGAGCAGTGGTAAGTGACCAGATAACGGGCGCTGGGCAAGCCTGACCATGAGAGGTTTGCACTGTCGATGGCGATGTCGGAGACGCGCAGGTTGTCCGGGACGGGGCATGGGGTTGGGAAAATATTGATGTCATCGACGGAGAGACGCAGAAGCGTATCAGAATAATTTAGTTTTGTGGAGAGGTAGAATGCCAGACGATGGATACCATAGAGGCTGGGCAGGTCAATAGTGTCGGTTTCCCAGTTGCCGTATTGTGCATGGTTCACCCATGCGATGCGTGATATTGTATAAAAAGTGTCGGCAATGAAGAATGTGTCGATTTGGACGGTATCGAAACTCCAATCATCGTATATGATGCTGTCCGACAGATTTTGCAGCGAGTCGATAGGCCCCCAGGGAGACATTAAGAAGGTGTTTGAAACGGAGAGGGGGTGTTGGGGGTCGGTAAGACAGAGCACTGCCCGACTATCGGAGTGGAAATATTCATGAAAGACCGATTGGTCTACTTTGTATTTATAGGTGAGGGTGTAGCGTTGGGAAGCATCGGGGGATAATGTGTCGAGAGTTCCGAAATCGAAGTCGCGGTACAGGATGCTATTGGCTGTTATCTGAGTATTGATTGTGTCGCCACTTATTGCAAAATTGTAGCCCAGTGAATTGTCCGCCGAATCGACAATGCCCCACCGCCAAGCGAAATTGCCATTGCTGAAGCTAGTCCATAGGTTCGATTCGGTCGAGTCCTCGAAGTTGCAGTAGTATGGCAGTTGAGCAGGATTCGGGATAGTGGAGAATGCAAATCGTTGGTACGACCATTCCGAGGTGTCGCCCCATCCGGTGGAACTGCTTCCGTTGCAAAAACTACGCACGCGGAATTCATAACGAGTATTGGGAGACAAACCTGTAAGGGTAAGGAAGTTGCTGTCCGTCACGATGCTTGTGCCAGAGCCGGGAAGGAAACCTTGCGTTCCATACTCAATCTGCCAATCGGAGGCACTGCCCTGTTCGCGCCATCGGAGGGTTGCCTGCGTTGCAGTGACAGAGTCAACACACAGGTGGGTGGGTCGGATACAATCAGGCGGCATGTCGAGAATGACATCATCCAGCAACACGGTCTGGTGCCCGTTGCCAATAAGTAGGATGGTGATGTAATGGCCGGTATCGGAATAGCTGTTGAATACTACATCGTAGGTGGCGGGTACCGGGGTGACGGTCAGTGTGTCGACAGGGACGAAAGTGGTGGTGTTGCTGATGTCTTTGCTTACCCCCACTACCACCTGCGGCGGGTTGCCTCCATCCATCCAGGAATACATATTATCATTTTTATACCAAACGGTCATTGAAGCCATAAGACTTTGTATGCGGATATGGCGGCTGACCCGTGGCAAGTAAGTACGAGACGGAAACTCTACATTGCCTAGCGATAGAACCTTAGTGGTATCGCCCGATGGCAATATAGTATAAGTGATTCCGTAATTTGAAATATAAGTTGAGTAGCTATTCCAACAAGCCGGTCGGGATGGGGTATAGCCGTAACTTATTTCCCACATGCTGAAATCCTCGGTCCATGGCAGTTCGTAGATGTCGCTGCAGAGGGTGGTGAAGTTGATGGGGGACGACCATTCCGACGAGTCGCCATTTAGGCAGTGTGAACGGATATAGACATCGTAGTTGGTGCCTGACCTCAGGCCTGCGAGAGTGACACTGGCGGCTGTTACAAGTAGCGTTGAGCCTGTGCCGTGTTCAAAACCGTGGGGGCCATATTCCACCTCGTAGTTCCAAACATTCCTATTGGCTCTCCAACGTATGTAGGCAGAACTGGCAGTGATGGCAGAATCGTGTATGTGGCAAGGCTGCGGGCAGCCGGGATTGATGTCCACCGTCAGGTTGTCGAGATAGATTGACTGTGTTGCACTACCGTACAGGCTTGTGAGTATCACCTGTCCAGAAGAATAGGGTGAATTGGAAAAGTCGACATAAAACGACTCCCAACAAGTATCAAAGTCGTTGACCACAGTGTCTATCGGATAGAAATCGTTAGGCAGAGTACCCCAGTCTGGCAGTACACCAACCACCAGATTGGAGCGATACAGAAAGCCTGAGATATAAAGGTTGTTGAGGGGTTCTCTGAATAAGGGAAGTCCGGTGTACCATGAATATTGTAACAGCATTGATGACTGTTGGATTTGGAGATTCCTCCAACAATTAGGTATGGAGTTGAAATCCTCGAATAAAGGCACATTCCTCGCTCTGCATTCGGTGGTCACGGTGACGGTGTTTAAATCGATGCTCTGGCCGAGGTTGCACAAAGAGTTTACTCTTAGTTTGTAGGTAGTGCCAGGCTGAAGGTTGCGCAAGGTATAGGTCTGTTGGCGGTAGTCTTGCTCCAATGTGTCCCATCGAGTGGCGTTTTGTAAATAGATATACCAAGCGGTATCGCCTAAAGGCGGAACCCATGCGATGGTGATGGAGTCTCCGCCCCATTCCTTGGCCACAACCAAGGGTTGAATGCAGCTGGAAAAGGACAATGTCTGAAACCCCACCAGTGATTCCAGTGTGTCTGCAACACCGCCACACAAAGCGGAGATGTGAGCAATATATATAGTGTTTGGCTCCAGGCTGTCGATCAGAATTTGTAGTTGTGTTGTGGTGTCGACATTGACAAGTGCCGAGTCGCTGCTGCGATACACTCTCACGGTGAAGAGAGTGCTGTCCCTTTCGATGGCAGATAGATAATCCCACCCGATGTGTGCTCCATAAGCCCCTTTTTTCAAGACAGTGGGATTGTGTATTAAACCGCACTCAGGCATACGGCCGATTTCGATGCGGTTTACTCGCAGGTAATCATTGCTGGATTCGGACCTTATGTTGGTTTTCAATGCTAAGTGGTCATTTGCTCCCAAGGTGTTCAGCAGTATGGCAAACTCCCCATTGTAGCCAGTATAGGCGCGGGGAAGTGTGCAGATGCGGGTGAAAGTGTTGGGATCGTTTGGGTCGCTCATGGTTCCCAGTTCATGAGCGTTATTATAATAAGAAATATAAGAGTTGAACCGGATGAGCAGGTACAATGGATTATCGGCAAGCAAGGCACTGTCGATAGTGGGAAGGGCTACGTATTGAGACGATGAGGAGTAGCTGCCTTGCATTATCAGTTCTGAATAATAGTAATTGTGGGTGATATAAATGTTGGAGTAGGAGTATGAAGAATCGTTGTTCATCCTGTACCAACATGGTAGAAAGTTGCTCACGTCATTGTTGAACATCTCCACATAGGGCAGCTGGGTTATCACGCAGCTGTCGGGGCTGTCGGGGCAGAGCGTAAGAGCCCTGCTGTGCATTGCACTGAATATCAGGCAGAGTAGTAATATGCAATAAGATAACCTGTTTAGTCTAGAGTTTGAGGTCTTTTTCATTGGTGGTGGTTTTTAGTTGGTTGTATATAATGGAGTTATTGTATTAGCGTGGGAGGTAGGGTAGAGGAGGTTGTGGGGGAGGATTAGTCGCAGAGGACGTAGATGTCGTTGCGGGGATTGATGAAGAGTACGGGGAGCTGATGGGGGTTGCGGATGGTGCGGTGTTCCTGCACACCGGCGAACCACTCAATGACATCGAGGTTGCGAGTGTCGGTGGTGACGGAGATGAGGAGGCCGCATCCTGCCTGGGCCGCTGAGCGGCAGACGATAGTTTCGGGGAATAGTGCGCGTCCCTGGATGGGGAGGCTGGAGTAGGTGACGTTGAGGCCGGAGAAGAATTTGTCCATGAAGAGGACGTTGTTGTGCCACTTGGTGTGGAGTCCGCTGTCGCTGTATTTGAAATGGAGCATGAGCAGCTTGCTGTGGTTGAAGCGTGCAAAGTAGGAAGCCCAGATGAGCTTCTCTTTGCTCTCCTTGTTGAAGTCGATGCTGTAGGCAACGGTGTTGTAGGACGAAGGGTCGGTGAGAGGCTGCTGGACGGTGAGGTAGGCGATCTTGCATTGCGAGAAGTGGTGGAGCACGCGGCGCGGATGTGTGGGGTTGCCGAAGGAGGCTTTGGGATTGACTCCAGCCACTGCCACCACGCCGTTGAGGAGGGTGGGCAACGCGTTGATGACCTCGGCGGTGGAGCCTTTTAGGGCCACGTGGGCCGGATGGACATCGGGGATGTCGGCTTCGAGCTTGAGGAGCTGCTGCTCGGCATCGTTGACGGAGGGCAGTTTGAGGCGGGGGTCTTCGATATAGAGGAGGATGAGCCCTTTGTTGAGCATGCGTGCCAGATGGCAGGCGTGGGAGACCACGGTCTGGTTCATGCTGAGGTCGGCAAGGTAGGCTATGACAAACTGGTCTTTCATCGGATGATGGTTATGTCGCCTTTGAGTAGGTTGTGCATGCCTGCTTCGCATTGTATGCTGCAGGTGTAGGTGTAGACGCCGGGCATGCACCAGTTGTCGTGGTACCGGCCATCCCAGCAGTCGTTGATGCTGTGGGTTTCGTATACTTTCTCGCCCCAGCGGGTGTAGATTGCTATATAGAAATCGGTGATATAGTCGCCTCGGAAACAGAGGCGGTCGTTGATGCCGTCGCCATTGGGCGAGAAGGCGTTGGGGATAAACACATTGGGCCGTCCACAGGTGATGCTGATGCAGCGGATGGGCAGCTCGCCATACCAGGTGCATCCCAGGCTGTCGGTGACGGTGACGCCGTAGACGGTGAGGGTGTCGGTGGGTGTGGCCAAGGGGTCGGGCGAGGTGGGACGGTCGAGGGTGTTGGGATGGTTCCAGCTGTAGCGGGCTCCATCGATATGGGTGGCATGCAGGTGCGTGCTCTCGGTGAGGAATATGAGTGTTTCGTCGGCCCAGAGGTTGACATGTATCAGGTCGGTGTCGCGGACGATGACGGTGGTGTCGAAGTAGGGACAGCCGGCGGTGTCGCGCAGCAGGGTGATATAGGTGCCGTCGCATAGACTGTCGATGAGGGTGTCGCCGATGTGATGGCCGGGAATGGAGTAGCTGAGACGGATGGTGGCATCGCATTGTGTGCCGCAGATGAGGTTATCGGCCTGCTTTTCGATGGTCATGACGGGAGGATCTTCGACGGTGAAGGTGCGTTGCACACGGCAGCCATGGCTCTCCACAATGAGTGTGTGTACGCGCCCGTCGGCACTGAGCCCTGTCAGCACAGAGTCGCCCTCCACGCCATCCCAGTAGTAGCGGGCAGAGTCGGTCATCTCGTGTTGGAGCCGGGCTATAACGTACCCGTTGTTGCCGCCGGGACAGCTAGGCGTATGGGTGAGGAGGGTGTCAAGGAGTGTGTAGAAGTTGACGTAGAAGGTGTCGAGCTCGGCACAGCCGTTGAGGGAGGTGATGAGCAGGACATAGGTGCCGCTGGTGGTGACGTAGGGGTTGGCGATGGTGCGGTCGGACACGTCGCCTTCAAGCCATTCGTAGGTGCAGCCGAGCATGGGCGTGAATCCTATCTGCATCGTGGTGTTTTCGCACGATGATTGGTAGAAGTGGTTGCCGGCCTCGTTGAGGACACGGATGATATGCTCGGTGGTGTCGGACATGGTGCACCCATCTTCAAGGGTGGCGACAAGACGCACACGGTAGGTGCCGGGTTCGGTGAATGTGTGCTGGGGGTTGCGCTGGGTGGAGGTGCCGCCGTCGCCGAAGTCCCAGTGGAAAGAGGAACCGCGGCCGGTATTGGTGAAACGGACAGTATATGGAGCGCAGCCGACCGGGGGATTGAGGAAGTCGGCTACCGGAAAGTCGTTGTGGATGTTGATGCGGAAGAGAGCATTGTTGCAGTTGGAGCTGTTGTTGTGCTCAGACCATGCTCCGGGAGTGGTGGGGAATTCGTCGTTGCCGTAGCAGCTGGCGCAGACGCTCTGGTAGAGGGTGGCCATCTTGTCGAAGCGGCTGGTGCCTCCGTCGACATGGTCGTAGCCTCCGCTGGAGTTGCTGCCGTGCAACTCGCCAAAGAATGTGGCATAGTCGAGCTGCGAGGCATCGGCGGTGATGCTCATAATGTAGAAGTCTTGCCCGTCGGTGGTGGACTGGATGGCATCGGCTGTGGTCTCCATGCCGGTGGTGCCGTACTGGTTCCAATTGTATCCTGAGCCCACAAAGTCACGCCCCCATCCAGCGGCATATACTCGGTTGCAGATGTCGGCGGCAAAGGCTGTGGGGGAGAGATTGGGACGGCCGATAGGTGTGCCGAAGACTGTGGACCATTCGCGCCCGTCGAGATTGGGATAGATACGGGCCAGAAGCATCCCGCTGCCGGGAACGCTGTAGGAGGCGTTGTATATCATGGTGGTGCCGGAAGCCTTGGTTTGGCCGAAGACAAACACCTCGTTGTGCTTGCCTGTACGGACAAAATATAGTTGGTCGTAGGCATCGGAGCCGTAGTAGGTGCTGGACATGAGCCGGTCGCCGTTGTAGGAGAGTTTGGCAACAAAGCCGTCGGCCGAGCCGCCCCCATAGAGGGGTTGCAGCACGCCCTCGGTGGTGGGGAAGTCAAGCGAGTTGGTGCCGCCGCATACAAGCAGGTTGTAGTTGCTGTCGACATCGATGGAGTAGACGGCATCGTCGTCACTGCCGCCAAGGTAGGTGCTCCATATCATGTTGCGGAGGTTGTAGTCTATCTTAAATACGATGCCGTTTTGTCTTGAGGAGGAGTAGGGGCTGTAGCTGTCGGGTGTGGTGGGAAAGTCGTGGGAGAAGGTGGTGGAACCGACATAGATGTTGTTGAGGTCGTCGGTGATGAGTTCTCCGCGTGCACCGTCGCCGTAGTTGAAGTAGAGTGAGTCGTTGCCCCGCATGATGATATTGTTTCTGTTGTAGCCGGGGCGGTAGTTGAGGCCGTCGTTGCCCGAGCCACCTACAAACGTGGAGGCTTGGAGCTGGGTGCCGTCGCTGCTGAAGCGGCTGATGAAAATGTCGCTGCCGTGGGGGAAATGGATTGTACTTGTGTTCTCGAAGGCGAGACTGTCGCCCCCGTTGAATGAGACGTCATAGGCACCGGGTGTAACGGGAAAATTGCTGGAGCCGGTGGTGCCAAAAATGACCAGTTCGTCGAAGGTGTTGACGTACATGCTGTGTGGCATGTCGGCCAATGAGCCGCCCAGATAGGTGGCAAAGAGGCATTGGGTGCCAGAGGTGTCGAACTTGAAGATGCCAATGTCGGCGTTGCTGTTGTAGCTCCCATCGTAAGCCCCTACGGAAACAGGGTATCCGATGCCGAAAACCAAACCGGAGGTGTAGGTGTTCTTATGGGCGTCGTAGGTGGCAGTGGTACCCCAGTTGTCGGAGGTGGAACCGGTGTAGGTTGAGAAGATGAGAACGGGGTCGATGACTAGGGGCAGGGTGGTGTCGTAGCTGCCAAGGTCGAAACTCACCCGTTCGCCTCTGAGTTTGTAGCGTGCGGGTATTTCGCAACGTCCGGTATCGGTGGTTTGGTAGGCATAGGGTTCCATCTCCACAATCTCGCCCACGGTGGTGCGGATGATGAGGTTGCCGTTGCTTAGGTACAGCTTTTCGGCTCCCTCGTAGTGCAGGACGATGTCGGAGACTTTCGCGCCGGGAGACAGGTAGAAGTTGGTTTTCAAGGCGTGTTGTGCCACTTGGATGTCCATATCGATGCCCGGATAGAGCCCGCTGTAAAAGATGGTGCTGTAGTGGTCGAGATGTGCGACCCACCGCTCGGGATTGTTCCCAAGGTAATAGTTGTCGTAGCCCCTATTGGGGTCGATGTCCTGTCCCATCACAGCAGGGTTCTCGTTGCAGCCGATGAAGTTCACCCGATAGGCGTGCATCTGCTGGCTCATGGCATGATGGAACGGCTCGGTCTCGTTATGCGGGGGGTGGGGATTGCGGAGTGCGATAGTGAGCCTGTCGCTTTCGACGAAGAGGGCGGCGTTGTGCATCTGCGCTTGGAAGAGAGACGGATTGCTCCATTGGCCTTGGTTGGCCACAAAGTATGTCGGGTGGCCTGTACCCAGTGTGTCGCGTTGTCGGGCGTATAGGGGGGTGTTGAAGAGTTGTAGGATGAATAGAAGCACTAAAAGGGTGCCTTGTAGGGCACCCTTATTGCAATGATATGCATTAATGCTATTTAATGACTTCGACGACACCGTTATGCTCTATATTGCCTTTGTATCCTTTGCCGCTGAAACGGTAGAAGTAGGTACCAGCAGGGACATTGTGACGGGACGGATCCCAGAATTGGTCTCTACTGCTGATGTTGGTAGCGTGGAAGACCCTAGAGCCCCATTTGTCGTAGATGTCAAGTGTGTTGATAGGATAGGCTAATCCTTCGACAAGATTCTCGATGATAAAGATGTCGTTGATGCCATCGCCGTTGGGAGTGACTACCGAGGGGAATCTCAGCATATCGTTGATGATGATGATATTGTTCTCAACGGTGTCGATGCACTGGATCAGTCGACCGCTGGGTCCTCTGTTATCGGAACGGGCGATGAGACGGATGGCATAGCTGCCTGCCAAGTCTTGGCCTTCGCTGGCTGTCCATTCGAAGGTGGGACTGGTCTCTGTGAGGGTATGGAATGAGTACGGTCTGTCTTTGTCGTACTGGATTTCCCAGAAATAGGTGTTATTGCCGTCGTCGGGGGTGGTGGTGTTCTTCAGATTGATGGTGGGATGCTCGGTGTTGACATAGACAGGATCCCATGTGAAGGAGGCTTGCGGGCTGGGGTGTACGGTGATAAGGTCGAGGAAGATGAGGGAGTCTTTGCAGCCTTTGTCGCTTTCGACATAGTATTTGAGGTCGTAGGTACCTGCCTTGTAGGAGTGGCTGGGGTCGCGGAGTGTGGAGTAGGAGCCGTCGCCGAATACCCAGCGGTATTTATCGCCGTAGGTTGTCGTGTTGTCGATGTTGATGGTGAAGGGTTCGCAGCCCTCAAGAGGATAGATACCGGGGTCGAAACTGGGAACTGGTTGCGGGTTGACATGCACCACGATGGTGTCACGCGCCGGGCAAGATGTTCCTTTGTCGGTGTTGATGGCCTGTACTACATAAGTTGTCGTCTTGTATACACCCTTGAGCGTTTCGATGACGCCAGCAGTGTCGCCTGTGGGCTCCCATTGGAAAGTGGAGATACCAGATTGTGAGTGTTTGTCGCGTGCATCAAGCGGTATGGTGTTCACACCGCAGAGGATTGTGTCGTTGCCAAGGTGGGGTGTAGGCGTGTATACTGTTGAGATATGGGTGACAGTGTCCCAACGGCAGCCGAATTCGTCGTAGATGTGCAGGTTGATGGTGAAGTCACCGCTGGTATCGGGAGACTTGATGTAGGCAGTGGAGGCATTGCCAATCTTCTTGTTGATTTGCAGACCACGGTAGAGACCGTCGCGGAAATCGGTGTCATAGTTGGTGTCGGGGTGCCATACCACGGAGTCGATGCCCACTTGATAGTGGCAGCCGCCGCCGGCGCTCACGCCGCAGATGTCCATACCCCAACTGAACACCCAGCCATTGTCAATTGCCCAATAGTCACAGAGTTTAATCTTCCATGTACCGTCAAGGGGGCAGCCGATGAGCTCATGGAAGTCGCTGGCGGGTACGAAGTAGTTCAACTGGTTGATGTAGTCGCTCGAGTCTTTGGTGGTGACAGTCACAGGGCCAGCATGTTGTCCGGCTTTGCAGTATCCTGGGGGAATAGCAGGCTGATTGTACGTGTATGAAACAACATGGGTTGAGGAAGCGATACCGCAGCCTTGGGGGATGGGAGAAATGTCGGCGGGTGAACCGTTCACGAGTGTGTAGCTCTCATTGCGGGAGAAGCAGTAGTTGAAGCCTTTGCCGTAGGGGTTGTCAGCCGAGTCGCAGTTGTCGCCGCCACAGCCAGGAGCGCCAGCCATGTGGTCTGCGGGATCGTCGCCGCCGATTTGATAAGGTACACCGGTGTATCTACCGCCGCCGCCATCAGTTCCATCAGGAATGGGGAATGAAGGCTTCTCTTTGTATTTTAAGACAGCCTTACCGGGTCCTGTGGGGTCGAGTTCGTCGTATATGGGGCAGATGATGCTCAACTCGTAGTCACCCATGAAAGAGTGCTCATATCTCACGCAGATAGAACAGACGTCGGCTGCAGAGGTCACTTTTTTCGAACCGAATTCGTTGAAGGTGACAGGTGCATCATAGCATGGTTTACTACACCGCGGTCCGTCGGGGATAAAGGTTCTGACTTGGTTAACTTTACTCTTTCTCGTTATCTGTTCAATCTTTTTCAGGGTCAAGGTTCCATTGTCGCCGTCGTAACCCACGCTCACTGACAGCGAGTCGGCTGAGCATACAGGCGTTAAATCATAGATTGTCTTGATTGGGTTCTGTGCTATACGCACTTGAATCTTTGGTAAGTTGTTGGATTTACATCCATTCTCATCTTCAATGACTAGGGTGACATCATAGCAGTCCACTTGCCTGTACCCGTTGAAGAATGGCGCCGTCGCCCCTCGTTCGTTTAGTGTGTCGATGGTGAAATTCCAGTTGAATATCGACGAGGTGTCGTGCGGAGTGTACCAGCCGGTGTTGTTGGTATAGGTGCCGTGGCCATGGAAGATAATGCCCTGTCCTTGGCAGATGAGGGCACCCTCAACCCATGATACTGTATCCACACTTATAACGCTGTCGGTATTGAAGATGGAGTCGCGCGGTATGGTGTGGAACGTGATATGGTTGGTGTCGTCCCATACCGTGTCATACACAGTCACAGTGTCTTTCACAAAAAGAGTGTCGAATTGGTCTGGAACCTGTTTCGTCTTCAACGAGGATATGACGTTGCCACGCATGTCTGTCCTCTCGAACTGGTTTTCGATGTATGCTACCACTTTCTCGCACGCTCGCTGGCATTGGAACACCAAGTGGAATCCCTTGGCACTATTGGTCGTGTCGATTGTCGAACGGAACCGGATAGTGAGCATTTTATCGGTGTTGGTGGAGGAAATAGAGTAAGCCGAGTTGGTGTTACTTGCATAGCAATTGTTGAGTTTCGTCAGCAAAGGAGAGTTGACAGAGGCGCCATCGTATATGTACAGGGTATCGTGGCAGAGAATGTCATATTCCTTGATAACAACCGTCAAGTGATTCAATGAATCTAAACTTTCACAGTCTCCAGTGACGTGAATAATATAGTCATGGCCTCCATTATAGTTACCGGGATTGCCGCCGTTAGCAGGACCTCCGTCGTCATATAGGTATGTGGACTGAGGACTTACGCCGTCAATGGTGTCGCCATTGGTTGACGCATCCAGATTGACAGGTGTCACACCTTCCTGTGCATAAAGGTTGACGCATCCTGCAAGGCAAATGAGTGCTATTATTAATATAATCCGTTTCATGATTGTATGATTTTATATGTTGTAAATATCGTTCGGTATGATCAGGTGTTATTGGTCATAGCGTTCGGGATGGTCGGTGCGGTCGTACATTTCAATCATCGACCGTACTGCCAAGTATTTGTAATTGTTGTTGTCGTTCAGACGGAAGTAGACCGTGCGCTTGTCGTTCTTCTGCTGAAAATCGAGGAAGTTATAGGCGTAGTAACTCATCTCCTCAAGATTGACTTTGAAATTGGCGTCAAGATGCCTTCTTGCTATCAGGTCGGTCACCTCACTGATGTCATACACAGGAGCTCCCTCGGGAATTTTGTCGCACATATAGAAGGCTGTCCGGGCAAACTGGCATCTCCAATCCGCTTTCCCCTCGGGGTATTCGTTGGGGTCGATGTTGTTCAACATGTAGAATGGACGCAGGATGTCTTCACAGCTCTGGGCCTGGATTGTGGAACTCCAGCCAATAAACATTGTGCAAGTGACTGCCAATAAAACGATTTTCTTCATGACTGTATCTTTTAATTTATTACTATATTTTGTTCGAAAGTCTTCCCTTGTTGTGTGTCGTGAAGAAACTTTCTTACTATATAGAGTCGTTGGGTCCATTTTGGATACCCCCCTACACCTAATTTTTAACTATATTTAAGATTATTTTTGAATTTTTTTGACCAAAGCCATCAAAAATCCCAGTACAAGGAAGCCGCCGGGGGCAAGGATGAAGAGCAGCATGCCGTCGTTTCCACCGATGATGCTCTGTCCGAAAACGGCTCCGGCACCGAGCAATTCGCGCACCAGGCCCACCAAGGTCAGTGCCCAGGTGAAACCGAGACCCATGAACAGGCCGTCGAGCAGCGAATGCCACACATTGTTCTTCGAAGCAAAGGCTTCGGCACGTCCCAGCACGATGCAGTTCACCACAATCAGGGGGATGAACAGACCAAGTGTCTCGTAGAGGTCGGGCAGGTAGGCCTGCATCACCAGTTGCACGATGGTGACAAAGGTGGCTATCACCACGATGAACGCCGGGATACGGACCTTGTCGGGAATCAACGATTTGAGCAACGAGATGACGATGTTCGACATCGTCAGCACAAATGCTGTGGCCAGACCCATGCACATGCCGTTGACGGCTGACGTGGTGGTGGCCAGTGTGGGGCACATGCCCAGAACCAGCACCCATGTAGGGTTCTCTTTGATTAGTCCGTTTTTAATAATGTCGGTAGCTTTCATTATTGGTTCCCTCCTTTCTGGAATGTGTTATATGCATTGTTAATCAGTTCGCAGAATGCGCGTGAAGTGATGGTCGACCCGCTGATGGCATCCACCTCGCCGCCGTCCTTTTTCACTTTCAGGCCCGTGGAGGGGTTCTTCCCTATCACGTCGCCTTTGTTGCCTTTCTGGAACCACTCGCCTGCTTTTGCGCCGAGTCCGGGGGTCTCGGCGGTTTGCAGAATCTGGTAGCCCGAGATGTTGCCTTCGGCGTCGAAGCCCACCATGGCCTCGAGATGTCCGCCAAAGCCTTTTTCGGTGCTGGCCTCAATGGCCATGCCCACAAGCTGGCCATCGGCGCTGTAGGCCTTTGTGCAGGCGGCGCCGTCCACGGTGGCCTCTTCCAGGCGGTCGAATGCCGGCAGCACGGCCTTGATGGCCGATTCCTTCTTGGCCTTCTGGGCCTGGGCAATGGGTTCTGCTGTCACATAGCTTACAAATGCCAGTGCAGCGGCTGCCACCACGGCGATGATGGTCAGCGACAGCAGCATATTGATGAGTGTTGATTGTGCTTTCTTTGCCATAATAGTTCAATAGTTTAAGCGTTGATACGATAATGTTAGCAAGCAAAACGTGTGGGTTTGCACCAGCGGTTGATAAGCGGTGTGACCGAGTTCATCAGCAGGATGGCGAAACTGACACCCTCGGGGTAGGCACCCCAGTTACGGATGATGATGGTGAGCAGGCCGCAGCCCACACCAAACACCAGCTGGCCGCTCTTGGCCATGGGCGAGGTCACCATGTCGGTAGCCATGAAGCAGGCGCCGAGCATGATACCGCCGGTGAGAATGGTCGTCAACGGGTCGACAAACTGGGTCGGGTCGGCAAGCCACAGGATGCCGCTGAAGATAAAGGCAGTGCCGATAAAGGCTACCGGGATATGCCAGCTGATGACTTTGCGGCACAGCAGGTAGATGGCGCCGATGAGGATGGCTATGGCGCTAACCTCGCCCAGCGAGCCGCCCATGTGGCCGAGGAAGATGTCGCACAGCGACGGCATGTCGGGGGCTGAAAGCACCTCGCTGAGGCTCTGCCCGTTTTTCACGCCCTCCTTAATCAGGCCGAGGGGAGTGGCTCCGCTGACGGTGTCGAGGCTCATGGGGAACCATTTGCCCACCGTGGGCCACGTGGTCATCTGTACCGGGAAGGAGATGAGCATAAACACTCGTCCCACCAGGGCGGGGTTGAAGGGGTTCTTTCCCAACCCGCCGAAAGTCATCTTGCCCACGCCGATAGCCACCAGGGCACCGATGGCAACCATCCATATCATCTCGGCTGTGGCAGGCACGTTGAAGGCCAGCAGCAGACCCGTCACGATGGCCGAGCCGTCGCACACCGTTGATGGCACTTTCATGATGAATTTCTCAATCAGCCATTGGAACAGGCAGCAGCAGGCCACCGACACAATGCTGATGAGCAAGGCGTTCAGGCCGAAGTACGCAATGCCGGTGAGCAGCATGGGCACCAAGGCCAGATTGACGCGCCACATGATTTTCTTGGTCGATTCGTCGCTGTGGACGTGCGGTGAACCGGATATCTTCAATAGATTCATATCGTAATAATATATTATAGTTCCTTTAAATATTAGATAGTCTTGTTATTTTTTTGCAGCCATCATGGCGCGTACCTTGTTCTTGCCGAGCCTTATCTCGTCGGTAAGGGGTTTGTTGGCGGGACAGCTGAAGAAGCAGCATCCGCATTCGATGCAGTCCAGGATGTTGTGCGCCTGGGCCTCCTCGATGCGGTTGTTCTTGACCAGTGCCGAGAACAGGTAAGGCTCCAGCCCCATGGGGCAGGCGTTGATGCACTTGCCGCAGCGTATGCAGTTGGTCTCGGGACGGCGGCGCGACTCCTCCTCGTCCATCACCAGCACGCTGCTTGCGCCCTTGGTGGTCGGGGCGTCGAGGTTGCTGACGGCCTTGCCCATCATGGTGCCGCCGCTGATCACCTTGCCCGTGGTCTCGGGCAGGCTGCCGAGGGCGTGCTTGATGATGTCGTTGTAGGTGATGCCTATGCGGCACTGGTAGTTGTGCTGGCTGGGCAGCTTCTTGCCCGTCACGGTGAGGATGTTCTCGATAAGGGGCTTGTTCTTCTGGATGGCCTCATACACGGCGAAAGTGGTGCCGATGTTGCTCACCACGCAACCCACGTCGATGGGCAGCTTGCCGCTGGGCACCTTGCGCCCGGTGATGGCGTTGATGAGTTGCTTTTCGGCTCCCTGCGGGTATTTCACTATCAGCGGCTCGACGATGATGCCTTCGAACTTCTTGGCGGCCTCGGTCATCACGCGGATGGGCTCGGGCTTGTTGCTCTCGATGCCGATATAGGCATTGGGCACGCCCAGCGCCTTGCGCAGCAGGCTCACACCGATGCATATCTCCTCGGGGTGCTCCATCATCACGCGGTGGTCGGAGGTGAGGTATGGCTCGCACTCGGCGGCGTTGATGATCAGATATTCGGCCTTCTTGCCTTCGGGCACACTGTATTTAATGTGTGCGGGGAATGTGGCGCCGCCCAGACCCACGATGCCCATCTCTTTCAGTTTGGCAACAATCTCCTTGGGCTCGAGGGTGCATTCGCGTTTGATGTCGGGTGTGCGGTCGATGGTCTCCATCCATTCGTCCCCTTCCACATCGATGTAGATGGCGGTCTTGGGCAGTCCGACCATGTCCTTGCACACGTCGATTTTGTTCACCGTCCCGCTCACGGGCGAGTGGATGTTGGCGCACATGAAGGCCTGCGCTTCGGCAATCAGTTGTCCCACCTTCACCTTGTCGCCTTTGGCCACGATGGGTGTGGCAGGGGCGCCGAGGTGCTGGTTCATTAACACGGCCACCTGTTTGGGCAGGGGCATCTGCTCAATGACGGCGTTGGTGGATATCTTGTTTTCTTCCGGGTGGACACCACCCATTTTGAATGTCTTCATCTTTTCGGATTCTTTTGTTGTGTTGTTCCAGATGTTCGGTTAGTGTGTTACACGGCGGGTGCGGCGGCCGGCGTGGGTGTTGCCGTCGGGGCGGGGGCAGGGGCCGTGGCATTCTCGGCCGGTGTCTCCTTCTTCGGGGGCAGCGGCGGGAAGTTGACGGCATGGATGGCTCCCGTGGGGCATTCGGCCACACACTTGCGGCACAGGCGGCACAGGTTAAAGTCGATATATGCCAGATTGTTCTCTACCTTGATGGCTCCGAAGGGGCAGGTCTTCTCGCATTTGCCGCAGCCTATGCAGGCGGCCGAGCACGACTTGCGGGCGGCGGCGCCCTTCTCCTTGTTGCGGCAGGCGACATACACGCGGCGGTTTTTCACGCCTTTCTTGCGCAGTTCGATGATGCCGCGCGGACAGGCCTTGACGCAGGCCCCGCAGGCTGTGCACTTCTCTTCGTCCACCACGGGCAGCCCCGTCTCGGGGTCGATGCTCAGGGCTCCGAACTGGCATGCATTGGCGCAGTTGCCAAGGCCCAGGCACCCGAACACGCATCCGCTCTCGCCGGCATACACGCTGTTGGCGAAGGCGCAGTCCTTCAGACCGTCGTAATTGTTCTTGGCCACGGCGTTGGCACAGCTGCCGTTGCAGCGCACCACTGCCACCATGGGGTCGGACACCTCGGGGGTGCAACCCAGCAGGGCGGCCACCTTCTTGGCCACCTCCTCGCCTCCGGCGGGGCATTTCAGCCCATCCATGTTGCCTTGCTTCACGAAGGCTTCGGCCATGGCGCGGCAGCCTGCTTTTCCGCATCCTCCGCAGTTGGCTCCGGGCAGCACCTCGGCCACCTCGTCAATCAGCGGATCTTCTAAAACTTTGAACTTTTGGGCGACAAAATACAGCACTATGGCAAAGATGACACCTATCGCGCCAAGCACAAGCACTGCAGTCAAAATCATGTTAGTCATTGTTTTATTAGTGTTTTGTTAGTTTTCGGATTATATAACATTTAAAATGCAAATTTACGTTTTTTTTTCAGATTGGCAAGCTTTATTTATATTTTTTTATAAAAAAGATTTCAACCGTTCCGCTGCAGGTGGTTGATACCCACTTGCCGCGGGGTGCGAAAAGGCACTCGGGTGCGAGCCCGTCTGCCACCCGGCAGGTGGCAGGATAAACGCCGCCGAGGCAGTCGTTGTGTCTCGTCAAAACGCTGGCTGTCAGTTTGTCGACGGCGTTTTTGACTGGCCGAGCACAGTTTCTCCGCAGGGAGCGGGGCCGTTCAATGCAGCATCGTTGTAGGTCCGTTCTCGGGTCGTTATCCGTCGTATTGTCGGAAAACGATGCTGTAACGATGCAGCAACGATGCCGGATTGAACGAACTTGCTGCAGGGCGGGCGGCATCGGAGGGCGGCAGGCCGCGCTTTGGGGTGTTCGCGGGGTGTGCTTTCGGGTGCGGGGAAGGCGGGATTGCCACTTGCCAACTTGTCCAAATAGGGTTTTCCGATGGTGAGGTGTGGCACGCCGGACGCGGTTTTCGAAAGGAGAAGGGTGTATTCGTGCGTATGCGTCAATGTGTTGTATATTAGTGTTTTGCGTTATGGTGAACGGTTTTAATTGCGTTTTTGTGGAGAAAAAAATTTGTGGAATGAAAAAAAATGTGTAATTTTGTGGCTGGAAAATAATGCAATAAAAATACTATTTGTTATGAGTAAAGTACTTGTTGGATTCGATTTCTCTACCGGTTCGGCCAATGCAGTCGATGTGGCCATTGATATTGCCAACCGTTTTCAGCAGGATTTGCGCTTGGTGTATGTGAAGGAGAAGAACCAGGATGAAGCCCCGATACGTTCCGAGATTGAACGCCGCAATGCCGGAGTGGCTCATCTGCTCAAAGGCATCAAGATGGAATATGTCATTCGCGAGGGCAAGGTGTCGCGCGAGTTGTGCGCCCAGGCCAAGGAGGATGATGCATTCTTGATTGTGGTGGGCACGCACGGCATGTCGGGTTTCGAAAAGAACTGGATCGGTCGTAATACCTACCGCACCATTGCCGAGTCGCCCTATCCGGTGCTGACGATGCGTGAGGATTTCAATTTCCGCAAATCGCTGGAGCGTATTGTGGTGCCTATCGACAGCTCGTCCGACACAAGGCAGAAGGTGCCTGCTGCGGCCAATTTTGCCAAGGCTTTCGGCGCCGAACTGCATATCCTGGGCCTCTACACGTCCGACAACAAGACCATCAAGGGCATTGTGGACAGCTATGTAAACCAGGTGGACAACTATTTGACCAAGGCCAATGTGAAGCATGTGTGCAATTTTGTCAATGTTCCGAAGAATTTGACTATCACCACCTTGGAGTATGCCGATCAGGTGGATGCCGACATGATTGTCATCATGACTGAGCAGGAGACATCGCTGGCCAGTTTCCTGCTGGGCAACTATGCGCAGCAGATGCTCACCATGTCCACCCGCCCGGTGCTCTCCATACGCCCCGAGGAGGTGAACTCGTTCGCCAAGTAGCGGCGCTCGAGGTGCCTGCCCGGGCCTTGTCCGCCCAGGGCTGAGTAGTACTATAAAACGACAAGAGATGAAAAGAATCCTTTTGCTGGCTACGATGGCAGCTTTGTTCTGCAGTGCGGCGTGGGCGCAAACCTACCGTCCCTACGGTAGCAACCGCAGCAGGGGTCATGTCGAGATAAAGGGCGACGTGGCCGTCGCGCAGTTGGTGCAGAAGCATATCGAGCTCAACGAGCGTGTTCGTACCATCCCCGGCTACCGTATCCAGGTGGCTTCGCTTTCCGGCACGGCCTCCAAGAACAGGGCTTTCGAGATGAAAGACCGCATTCGCGAGTTGTATCCCGGGGTGGAGGCCTATGTGGTCTTCGACGAGCCTAATTTCAAAGTGAAAGTGGGTGATTTCCGAACCCGGCTCGACGCCTATGTATTTCTGCTGCGGATTCGGAACGACTTCCCCGGCACGATTATCCGCGATAATATCTACCCCACGCAAATCGACTGGGATGAGATGATTCCCGAATCGGAAGACGATATTTGACATTCCTCTTGCGGCGGGCAGTGCTTGCCCGCCGTTTTTTTGTTGCTCAGGTTGGGTTGAATCGTGGTGTGCGCTTTCAGGGTTTTGTGGAGCTCTGGAAATGGGTAGGTGTTCACTATTGTTGCTGCTCTGTGCAGGGTTCTTTTCATAAAAAATGTTAAATATTCGGTTGGGGGGGGTATCCAAAACGGGGGTAAAGACTCTATATATAGAGAGCACTATGCAAAAAACAAGATTTATTAACGACTAAAACAGTATTGTCATGAAAAAAGTATTCTTTCTTTATTGTAGCATTACTTTCAGTGGCGTCGGTTTCGGGCCAGAGCACAGTGTGGGAGATGCCCACGGTTCCGAGCGACACCTCCATTGTGCGCCACTGGCGGAACGGAGAGTACATTGTCTATACCCGCCGGGCGGGGTTGCCGGGTGAGGTGATGTACCACAACAGCATTACCGGCAACGTAAGGAAGGCCGACCTGCCCTCGGGAGCGGTTATAAACGATTTCCGCATATTCAACGACACGGTCTTTGCAGGAGGCTCGCTGCAGCTGGGCGGTCATAATGTCGGGCTGCTGGCCTGTTTTGCCATCAACGACCTGCTGACGGGCAGCTGCACGTTCCATGGGACATCTTTAAATTATTCAAATATGTTGAATGATGAGTGTAGCAATCCGGATAACTATGACTGGATTACCGGTATAAGGCGGTTGGATGTGTTCAGCTTCAGGGGCTGGCCGGTAGTGGCATTCATCTCGGACAACGTCATCCTGACAGAACCAAGTAACTATTCCGGCATCCAGTACCGCCGCATAGGCTGCGGGGATGCGCTGTTCCAAAACTCGAACTGGTTTATCAATCCGTATCATTACAACAAGGACGGGCAGGACAAGTACACGGACATTGCCGTGATGGACAACTACGTGGCGGTGGTGTCGCACGACACGGTGTACGACCTTGCCGGTTTCGAGCTGTATAGCAAGGGGGTGCCTTTTGCCTCTCACCCCATCCCCGTGGGGAGCGGCACGACGGTGTACAGCTTCACCGACCACGAGGTGGAAGGGCGTGTGATGGCCACGGCGCTGGAGGGAGACCTCTTGGCGGTGGCCTACCACTACAAGGATCCATCGGGAGCCAGCGGTCTGTCGTTGAAATGGATATCGGTGAGCGCGGGCGTGCCGACGATACAATACAGCATAGACATACCCCTGCCTGCAGTGGGCGGACGTGAGATGCGCGATGTGCGCTACAGTCGTCAAAGCAACAGCCTGTGGGTGTTGGCCGACGAGGCAGAGCAGACCACAGGGCTGTGGGGGAGCTACATACACCGGGTGGACATGGGGAATGTGTACGCCGGGATGTACGAGGAACGATACTATCCGGGCTACAAGCTGTATTCGCTCGACGGATATGATGGTGGAGGCCACATTGTCGGCGGAATGATGAACGGACACCTGACGGTATGTGGCGAGAAGATGCTCCCCATCCCGATACATTGCTACACGCAGCAGACAGTGAAAGGCGACAGGACGGCTCCAACCATGTCGGTGGTCGGGCATCACCACTGCATGACAGGACCAGGCTGGATTAATGGGTCGATGGTTGTTCCGGTTGTAGATATACCTGTAGACTTAATATGTGAAAATTAATAATAAGGCTCTGGTTAGGTGTTGGACTGTTTTTTCTATGAACCCCCTTCTATCCAGCATCCCGAAATGAAGAAGTGCCAGTGGCACACCGATAGCGTCGGCAGAGAAGGAAACGACAATGAGAAAGGTCGGCAAAAAACAGTCATACTTGTACTGGAGCAAATATAAACGGTTGTCAATAAACATGTATAACATTCAAAAATAACAGATATGAAAAAAGTTGTGTTTATATTGATGGTTGTGCTGGGATGGGGGATGGCCGCCCAGGCACCCAGGTATGTCAGGATCGACACGGTGTACAAGCCCTATTTCCAGTTCGACTACAGGACGTGGTTGGACACGGACAACACTCACCCATTGCTCTCTGATGGTTGTCATATATCTTACCCTAATCGATTTTCTATAGATACTCTTTTTATTAGAGTAGATCAGGCCCTCTTCAATGGAGATGCACTCCAATACAACTATGTAGAACAACCCACCGATGTGTATGGACTGTCCCTATATTTTCCCAATCGTAGTAATGATACCTTCACTCCATTCCCTCCTACAGTGCAAGAATACCTGTATTTGTATGAGGCGGAGCCTGATACATGCCGGTTGATGGCACAGGTGCCTTTGGACTATGGCGTTCCTGTATGCGGGAGGGATACATTCGGAAATTGGTGTTGCCGTCATTCTAGCGTAGATAATCCTTGTCCTTGTGGTGAGCCAGTGCTAAATATTATTAATCATAGATTTGACCGAAGGGATTATTATTTCGACAAGCCCATCCGTGTGCAGGACTCGTTTTACGTTGGATTCTCATCGAATTCTGGCAAGGAATTGTTTATCGTATTGGAAGATACTATACTTCCTGATTGGCCTACAACCTATGGTGTACTATCTACATCAGGTCTTAGTATACCTCATAATGGTTATATTTACCCCGACTCATCCTGCTGGATAAGGAATCCGATGAGGCTGCACTGGGAACCGAATTCCTCTTATCTTAACGATTACTTAAATGGTACATTGCTCTATAACCTTCGACCCAATGAATGGACGTACCAGACGGTGCCGGAGTTCTTTCTCGTGCTGCCGATATTCAAGGTATACGACACGATATGGACGGTGGACACGCCAGCCTGCACGCCGGTGTGGGATTTCAGAATCATGAGCCGGTACGACAACACGGTGCGGCTGCGGTGGTCGCACGACGGGACGCACAACGAGTGGCAGCTGTCGTACGGGCCGCAGGGGATCCGGCCAGAGGACGGCACGATGGTGACCTGCCACACGAACACGTGGAGCTACGACGACACGGTGGGTGAGCTGATGGTGGCGTATGTGCGGACGGTGTGCCGCGAGCTGGACACGGTGCGCTACAGCGAGTGGAGCGAGGGGGTGGAGTGGCTGGTGCTGCAAGGAGTCGACCAGCCGGAGGTCGGCCAGCCGGAAGTGGTGCTGCGGCCCAACCCGGCAAAGGAGCGCGTGGAGGTTGTATCGCCAGCCGAGGTGAAGAGGATAGAGGTGTACGATGCCGGCGGGGTGAAGTGGCGCGAGCTGCCCAAAGGCACGTCGGGATTCGCGGTGGACGAGTGGCCGAAGGGGACGTACATGGTGGTGGTGCACACGTCGGCCGGCACCGTCACCAAGCGCCTGGTAGTGGAATAGAAAGCCAACTCTGATAATGACAAAGGTCTTGATGGCATCATCAAGACCTTTATGTTTTGTAGCGGGAATCAGACTTGAACTGATGACCTCCGGGTTATGAATCCAGCGCTCTAACCAGCTGAGCTATCCCGCCAACTTTTTCCTTCAAAGCGGTTGCAAAAGTACTAACTTTTTGCGACATGGCAAAATTTTTTTGAAAACTTTTTTCGTACATACTATAAATGAATTTTTTACGTTAACGGAAACAACGAACAATTTACTGCAAATGGCTACAGAAGACAAGAAGTTATACAGCAATTTCGATTACGAAACGGCACTGAATGTGCAGAAAGGTGTGGAACAACCTGAACAAGTGAGCAATAGCTATATCGAGCGAGTGAGGTCGCTGCGGCGAGCCGAGCCCACGGTAGAGGAATTGGTGGGCGGGATACTGCGAGGCGACCGAACGATGCTGAGCCGAGCCATCACCCTGGTGGAAAGTTCGCTCCATGCCCACCAGCAGAAGGCCCAGCAGGTGATAGAACGCTGCCTGCCCTATTCGGGCAAGTCGGTGCGTCTGGGCATCACGGGTGTGCCGGGCGCAGGCAAGAGCACCATCATAGAGGCTTTGGGCAAGTATCTCACCGCGCACAAGCACAAGGTGGCGGTGCTGGCCATCGACCCCAGCAGCGAACGCAGCAAGGGCAGCATCCTGGGCGACAAGACCCGCATGGAGGAGCTCTCGGTCGACCCCAATGCGTTTATCCGGCCTTCCCCCTCGGCAGGGTCGCTGGGAGGCGTGGCACGCAAGACCCGCGAGATAATCGTGCTGTGCGAGGCCGCAGGGTTTGATGTGGTGATAGTGGAAACCGTGGGCGTGGGGCAGTCGGAGGTGGCGGCACACTCGATGGTCGACTTCTTCCTGCTCCTACAGCTGGCCAACACCGGCGACGAGCTGCAAGGTATCAAGCGCGGCATCATGGAGATGGCGGATATGATTGCCATCAACAAGTGCGACATCGACCCAATGAAGGCCGAACTGGCGGCCACTCAGTTCCGCAACGCCCTGCACCTCTTCCCCATGCCCGATTCGCAGTGGATGGTGAAGGTGATGCTTTGCTCGGCCTATACCCACCAGGGTGTGCAGGAGCTGTGGAACAATGTGATGGAGTATGTCACTTTTACCAAGTCGAACGGCTATTTCTATCACAAGCGTCAACAGCAGAACCTGCGTATCCTTAACGAGACCATCGAGAATGGCTTGCGCGACCGTTTCTACAACGCCCCCGGCATGGAGGAGCGCATCGCCCAGGTGAGCAAGGATATTCTGGAGAACAAGATAAGCGCCTACGCTGCCGCCGACATGCTTCTCGACAGCAACCAATAGCATGATATACCTGCATATCCCTTTCTGCCACCGCAAGTGTACCTATTGCGCCTTCTATTCGGTGGTCACGGCCGGCGACAGGCAGGCTTATGTCGACGCCCTCTGCAAGGAACTAGCTATGCGCCGGCACGAGGCAGGCCACCCCGTCAGCACGGTTTACTTTGGCGGAGGTACGCCCTCGGTTCTTTCCGTCGGCCAGCTGGGGCAGATTGTGGATGCCCTGGCGGCACATTACGACATCGGGGCAGTGGAGGAAGTCACCCTTGAGGCCAATCCCGAAGACCTGACCCCTGAATATCTTCACGCCCTCGCGGCATTGGGCTTTTTCAACCGCATCAGCATCGGTGTGCAGTCGTTCAGCGACAGCGATTTGAAGCTGCTCAACCGGCGGCACAGTGCCCTCCAGGCTGTGGAGGCGGTGCATAACGCTTTCGACGCAGGCTTCAACAACATCAGCATCGATTTGATATACGGCTTGCCTCATAGCGACACGGAACAATGGCGCGAGAACTTGCGGCAGGTGGAGCAATTGCCCGTCAGCCACCTCTCGGCGTACGCCCTGACCATCGAGCCGGGGACGATACTTGCAAAGCAGGTGGAGAGTGGCCGCATTGTAACCGTCGGCGAGGAGGAGGTGTTGCGCCAGTATGGGGCGTTGTGCATGTGGGCAGGAGAGCACGGATTTGAGCAGTATGAGATATCGAATTTCTGCCATCCTGGTTGCAAGGCGCGACATAACAGCCGCTATTGGGACCGGACACCCTATCTCGGCGTGGGTGCCGCCGCCCACTCGTTCGACGGGGAATACCGCCGGTGGAATGTGGCTGATGTGAAGCAGTATGTGGATAGTGTCGCGGCAGGACATATCGCCCACGAAGAAGAGCAGCTGGGGTTGAAAGATGCCCACAACGAATATCTAATGACCGCTCTGCGGACGGTGGAAGGCATAGCAAAAGACAAGGTGATGCAGCCGTTTGCCGCACGGTTGGCAAAAGAGGTGCAGAAGTTTGTGGACGCTGGGTGGGTGGAGGAGACCCCCACGCACTACCGACCCACGGCCGAAGGCTTGCTGCATGCCGACGGCATGGCGGCAGAACTGTTTATTGATTGAGGTAGGAGAGGCCGGCTATGTCGCCTCCGCAGTTGTCGTGGCGTGCTCCCGTGACGCTGCCGAGGCAGTTGTTCTGCTTCTGCAGGCGCAGATAGCCCAGCAGGGCGAAGATGATGGCTTCCTTGTAGTCGATGATGTCGTCGGCGGGTACGGTGATCCTGCATCCCGGTATCATGGCTTGCAGACGTGCCAAGAGGAATTTGTTTTTGGCTCCGCCGCCAGTGACGAGCATGGTACTGATACTATGGCCTTTGATGGCCCATGTGATTTGCTCGGCGATATGTTCGACGGTGGTGCGGAGCAATGTCCGTGAATCGTATGTGCCAGAGGAGAATAGCGGCAGGAAGTTGGCTACAAACCACTCCTTGCCCAGCGATTTGGGCATGGGACGGCGGTAATAATCGAGGGCATTCATCTTGGCCAGCAGTGCTTTGTCCACCGTGCCGCTGCGTGCCAGCTGTCCGTTTTTGTCGAAGGCCAGGCCTTCCATCCGCGACAGGTGGTTGAGCGCCATGTTGCAGGGGCAGACATCGAAGGCCACCCTGCTGCCCGAAGGCTCTTCGTATGAGATGTTGGAAAATCCCCCCAGGTTCAGGCAGGCATCGTACTGGCCGAAAAGCAGCCTGTCGCCGATGGGCACAAGGGGAGCCCCCTGACCACCCATGGCCACGTCGAGATTGCGGAAGTTGAACACCACGGGCAGCCCGGTCTCGGCGGCAATGGCGTCGCCGTCGCCTATCTGGGTGGTCAGCATCAGCTGCGGCTGGTGGAAGATGGTGTGTCCATGCGAGGCTACGGCGTCGCACGGGCCGGGGTGCTCCTGACGGAAACGGTTGACCATCTGCCCCAGATAGTGTCCCAGCTTTACATTCATCAGGGCGTACTCGTAGGCAGTGGCATGCTCGAGGGTGGAGAGCACGCGTATCCAGTCTTTGCTGTAGGCATACGTCTCGGCGGCAAGGAGACGGAAGCGGCGGTCGTCAATCTCGCAGTAGGCAACATCCAATCCGTCGAGGGAGGTGCCGGACATCAATCCTATTATTCTCATGGCGTGTGTTTTGTTTGTGTATTCAGGGCTTCGGGGTTTCTATTGGTTTTCGGCTTTGGGCGGAAGGGCGGCAAGGGCTGCTTTCAGGTCGACGACAAAGTCTTGGTTGAAGAGCTCGATGCCGGGCTTGAACAGGTGGTTGCTGTTGCAGAAGTGTACGGTGTCCACCAGCGGCAGCAGCTTGTAGCGGTAAGGTCCCAGGGCTTTCATCTTGTTCTCGAACCACTCGTGGTTTTTGAATGCCGAGCGCAGCTGGTAGGCGTCCTGCACCTCCACCAGCATGTAGGGGATGTCGTGCTCCTTCAGCAGGTTGAGGCATTGTTTCAGCGCCTCCATCTGTTCGGGACGGATGAAGAGGTTGTGGCGCGAATAGCGTTTGCGTTCAAACTCTTTGGTGTTGATTTCCACATACCCGCCGGGGATGTATTCGGCATCGTCCATCGTGGGCTCCTCGTGGAAACGCTCCAGCCGGTGACATATCTTCTGGTTGTAGAGGCTGTAGAGCCAAGTGTTTATCACCTTCATGTTGCCGGTGTGCCAGGCCATCTTGGTGGCCTCGCAGGTCATGGGTGTGTTCATGAGCAGGTCCACGGCGCTCTCGATGCCGTCGTTCTTCATGATGTCGGGGTGGACTTCGAAGACCACAAAGCGGGGGTTGATGCTGTCGAGATAGGCCTTCAGCAGCACGTAGGTCTGCACGGGTGTCTGGTTGGAGGAACCCAGGTTGAAGCAGCTGATGCCGTGCGAGCGGTAGAAACGGGTGTCGAAAGTGCGGTAGCAGTGCGACGAGCCGAGGAAGAGGACATCGACATTGCGGTAGTTGTGGATGTCTTTGATGCGGGAGTTGAGGAAACCGCGGTTGGCCATCTCAGTGCGGGCGGTGCGTACCCAACCCAAGTCGCCCAGCAGGCACAGCAGCACAGGGTAGGCCACCAAAGCTACCAGGGCGAAGAGTATCGTGTGTTTCAGCAGTCGTTTCATCTCAGAATTGGAAATAGATAAAAGGCATCTCGTTAGTGACCATGTAGGCGCCAATCATGAACAGCAAGGCGACGTAGCCCGCCCAGCGGAGGGCGCGGCAGTGCGGCTGGCGTTGGAACTCGTGATCGCAGTCGCGGTTCAGCCATTCCACCACCGTCATGACGACTACCGCCGCCAGCACCACCCAGGCATCCATGTTGGAGGTGAGGGTGGGGGAGCCGTCGAAGAGTGTCGAGAACATGTGGACGTGGTACTGCCAGGCCTCGGCAATGCTGTCGGCGCGGAACAGTATCCATCCCATCACCGCAAGGAAGAAGGTGAGGAGCATCTGTCCCAGCTCGCGCAGGGAAGGCAGGGCACGCCCTTCGGCCACCACGTTGCGGTATTTGCGGTTCTTGCCCAACAGGATAAGGGGCAGGAAGAGCAGGGCGTGGTAGGCACCCCAAGCCACAAAGGTCCAGTTGGCCCCATGCCACAGGCCACTCACCAGGAAGATGACAAGGGTGTTGAGCAGCACGCGTCCTTTCGGCACACGGCTGCCACCCATGGGGATGTAGATATAGTCGCGGAACCAGGTGGTGAGCGAGATGTGCCAGCGGCGCCAGAACTCGGCAATGTCGCGGCTGAAATAGGGCACGTTGAAGTTGCGGCGCAGCCGGATGCCGAATAGCTTGGCGCAGCCGATGGCTATGTCGCTGTAGCCGGAGAAGTCGCCGTAAATCTGGATGGTGAAGAGCACGGCGGCAAGCAGCAGCGACGAGCCGTTGAACCAGTCGGGATGGTCGAAGATGTTGTCAACATAGATGGCGCAGCTGTCTGCCACAACCATCTTCTTGAAGAATCCCCACAGCATCTGGCGGAGGCCGTCGACAGCGGTGCGGTAGTCAAAGCGGCGTGCCTGCTCAAACTGGGGCAGCAGACTGGTGGCACGCTCGATGGGACCTGCCACCAACTGGGGGAAGAAGCTCACGTAGGCAAAGAAAGCCACCACGTCGCGGGTGGGTTTGATGGTCCCACGGTACACGTCGATGCTGTAGCTCAAAGCCTGGAAGGTGTAGAACGAGATGCCCACGGGCAGCACCAGGTGCAGCAGCAGCCGGTCGGCATTACCGCCCAGGAACGCATCGGCAAACGACTGCGCAAAGAAGTCGTAGTACTTGAACAACCCCAGGATAAGCAGGTTCACCACAATGTTGGCCCAAAGGTAGAACTTAGGCGAAGGCCGTTTGCCGTCACCTTTCTGCCGGGTGTTGGCGATGGCTATGCCGGAGGCGAAACTGCACAGCGTAGTGAATGCGATAAGCAACAGGAAACGCCAGTCCCACCAGCCGTAGAAGAGGTACGACGCCGCCACCACAAAAGCGTTTTGCCACTGCAACCGCTTGTGCAAAAGCCAATAGATACAAAACACTATCGGCAGGAATACCAGGAATTCTATCGAGTTAAACAGCATAAAACAGTTTGCAAAAGTACGAAAAAAAACTGGAATCGCACCGTTTTGTCATGTAAATCTCAGGGCAGGCGCTTTCGGTCGTCCCTAACCGGTGGCTCGGATTGTACAAAGTCGAGATACAACTCCGTCGTCGCTGGAGTTAGGGTGGAGATACGGTGGAGATAGGGTGGGAGTGTCTTTACTGAATTATGGTTGCTTTTCCCTGATGCTGTTGATGCTGAAAGAACCGCTGTTTGCTGGACGGGCATTGACAATATGATTACATCAAGAATTGTTGATGTGTGGTGTGCATACTGCAGGCATTCGTTACTGCGGCATTGATTGTATTGCCATTAGAGAGGCTGTGAATCATGAGAATGGCGTTATCTGATTTTTTCTTTTTGCCGTTTGAAAAAAAAATGCTATCTTTGCAAATCGAATTTGGTGTGTTCTCACGCCGCTATGTGTGTTAAAATAAGTAAAATCAACATAGTATTATGAAGAAGATTATCAACACCCCCAAGGCCCCGGCAGCTATCGGGCCTTACAGCCAGGCCGTGCTGGCTGGCAACACCCTTTACATTTCGGGACAAATCCCCATCAATCCCGCCACCAAGGAGGTCCCCGAAGGCATTACCGCCCAGACCGAGCAGGTGATGCAGAACATCAAGGCTATCCTCGACGAGGCCGGTTTCACATTCCAGGATGTGGTGAAATCCACCTGCCTGCTGGCCGACATGGAGTATTTCAAACCCATGAACGAGGTCTACGCCAAGTACTACAGCACCGATTGCCCCGCCCGTGCCGCCTTCGCCGTGAAAGGCCTGCCCATGGGTGTGCTGGTGGAAATTGAGACGATTGCAGTAAAATAAAAGTCATAAACGTCTGGATATTCGGACGAGTAGGACTATTCAGACATAAAACCCTTAAAGAATGGATTTTAGTTTCACAAAACAAGAACAGCTCTTCCTGCAGATGATTCGCGAGTTTGCAGAGAAAGAGGTGAAGCCGTTGGCCGCAGAGGTTGACGAAGAGGAACGTTTCCCCATGGAGACGGTCGAAAAGATGGCCAAGATTGGTTTGATGGGTATTCCTATCCCCACGCAATACGGCGGTGCCGGCGGCACCAATATCATGTACGGCATGGCCGTTGAGGAGCTCTCGCGCGTGTGTGCCACCACGGGTGTCATCCTGTCCGCTCACACCAGCCTTTGCTGCGCCCCCATCCTGGAGGCCGGCACCGAGGAGCAGAAGATGAAGTACCTGCCCAAACTGGCCAGCGGCGAATGGATTGGCGCTTTCGGCCTCACCGAGCCCAATGCCGGTACCGACGCAGCGGGTCAGCAGACTACCGCCGTGCTTGAAGGCGACGAGTGGGTGCTCAACGGCAGCAAGATTTTCATCACCAACGGCAGTTATGCCAACGTGTTCATCATCATCGCCATGACCGACAAGAGCCTCGGCACCAAGGGCATCAGCGCCTTTATCGTCGAGAAGACCGACCCCGGTTTCAGCATCGGCAAGAAGGAGAAGAAGATGGGTATCCGCGGCAGCGCCACCACCGAGCTTATTTTCGAGGAGTGCCGCATCCCGAAGGACCGCCAGCTGGGTCAGCTGGGCAAAGGCTTCGGCCTTGCCATGAAGACCCTCGACGGTGGCCGTATCGGCATCGCCTGTCAGGCTCTCGGCATTGCCCAGGGCGCTATGGACGAGACCGTCCGCTACACCAAGGAGCGCAAACAGTTCGGCCGCAGCATCAGCCAGTTCCAGAACACCCAGTTCCAGATGGCCGACCTCGAGACCAAGGTGCAGGCTGCCCGTCTGCTCTGCCGCTCGGCCCACTACAAGAAGGACAACGGCCTGCCTTATTCCGCCGATGCCGCTATGGCCAAGCTCTTCGCTGCCGAGACGGCTATGGAGGTGACCACCAAGGCTGTCCAGTTCCACGGCGGCTACGGCTACACCCGCGAGTATCCCGTTGAGCGCATGATGCGCGATGCCAAGATCACCGAAATCTATGAGGGCACCAGCGAGGTCCAGCGCATGGTTATTGCCGGTAAATTGTTTAAATAATAATCAGAATACTTTGAAAGAATGAATATAGTAGTTTGCATAAAACAAGTGCCGGACACTACCGAGGTGAAAATCAACCCCCAAACCGGCACGCTCATCCGCGAAGGCGTTCCCAGCATCATGAACCCCGACGACAAGGGTGGTTTGGAGTTCGCCCTTCAGCTGAAAGATAAATACGGTGCACACGTCACGGTCATCACCATGGGTCTTCCCCAGGCCGAGGCCATCCTGCGCGAAGCCCTTGCCATGGGCGTAGACAGAGCCATCCTGCTCACCGACCGCAAGCTTGGCGGTGCCGATACCCTGGCCACCTCCAGCGCTATTGCCGGTGCCCTGCGCACAATGGATTACGACCTGATTATCACCGGCCGCCAGGCCATCGACGGCGACACCGCCCAGGTGGGACCCCAGATTGCCGAGCATCTCGACCTTCCGCAAGTCTCCTACATGGAGGACCTCCAGTATGACGAGGCCACCAAGACCTTCACCATCCGCAAGCAGATGGAGGACGGCTACCAGATTCTCCAGATGCAGGCCCCCTGTGTGGTCACCGCTCTGGCCAGCGCCGTGCAGCCCCGCTACATGACTGTCAGCGGCATCGTCACCGCCTTCGACAAGGAGGTCGAGGTATGGGGCGCCGACCGCATCAATGTCCCCGAGGACCGTATCGGCAAAGCCGGCTCTCCCACGTCGGTATTCAAATCGTTCCCCAAGCAGCTGAAACCTGCCGGCCAAACCTTCGAGGTCTCCCCCGAAGAGGCTGTGGAACTCATCATCAATAAACTTAAAGAAAAACATATTATCTAATAGCCATGAATTTACAAGATTATAAAGACGTATACGTATTTGCCGAACAGCGTGACGGCGTCATCCAGAATGTAGCTCTTGAGCTGTTAGGTAAAGCCCGCGAGCTGGCTGATGCCAACAACGAGAAGGTTGTTGCCATCCTGTTGGGCAAGGACATCAAGGGCAAGGCTCAGGACCTCATCGCTGCTGGTGCCGACAAGGTGCTGGTTGTCGACCACGACCTGCTGGCCACCTATCTCACCGAGCCTTACACCCAGGCCATCACCCAGATTATCAAGGAACAGAAACCGAGCATCCTGCTTATCGGTGCCACCACCATCGGCCGTGACCTCGGTCCCCGTGTCTCCGCCCGTAACGTGACCGGCCTCACCGCCGACGCCACCAAGCTGGAGATCAGCGACGACGAAGCCCACGAGTTCCGCATGACCCGTCCGGCCTTCGGCGGCAACCTGATGGCTACCATCCTCTGCAAACAGCACCGTCCGCAGATGTCCACCGTCCGTCCCGGTGTGATGCAGAAAATGCCCGCCGACCCCAGCCGCAAAGGCGAGGTGGTGGACTATCCCGTCCAGTTCGACGAGAAGAAAATCAGCCGCGTGAAGATTGTCAAGACCGTCAAGGAAGAGAAGGTCATCACCGACATCAGCCAGGCAAAAGTGCTTGTCAGCGGTGGTCGCGGTGTGGGCACCAAGGATGGTTTCTCCAAACTTGAGGCCTTGGCCAAAGAGCTGAAGGGCGAAGTGTCCAGCAGCCGTGCAATGGTCGACGCTGGCGTCATGGAGCAGAGCCGCCAGGTGGGACAAACCGGTAAGACCGTGCGCCCCAACCTCTATCTTGCCTGCGGCATCAGCGGTGCCATCCAGCACCTCGCCGGCATGGAGGAGAGCGAACTGATCATCGCCATCAACAAAGACAAGTTTGCACCCATCTTCAGTGTTGCAGACCTCGGCATTGTGGGCGACCTCCACAAGATTGTCCCCATGCTCACCGAGCGCCTCAAATCGATGCAGAAGTAACATCACTTCATAAACAATCAGAGACATCCTATTCCCAGGGATGTCTCTTTTTTAATTATACTATTTAGCATTATGCTAAATAGTATAATTGTTATATATTGATAATTAATAATATATTGAGGTGTGTAGGAATTGTTTTTGTTTAATTGAAAAAAAATAGGTATCTTTGCAAAACAAATTCAAAAAGGTATGAATCCATTTAGTTACGGTACCATAGTTCGTGGAGACTCATTTTTCGACAGAAGGGAAGAGACGAAACTGCTCATCGATACTCTCTCTGGCGGTAACAACGTTGTATTGTTTGCACCGCGTCGTTATGGGAAGACATCTCTTGTCTTTCGAGTAATGGAGCATTTAGAGGAACAGGGAATTCCCTGTCTATACATTGATTTGATGTCAGCTTTCTCTCTTGAGCGTTTTGCAGAGTTGATTGTTGAGGCAGCAAGGAAAAAACAGAGCAAGCTTGAGGTTTTTGCTCAAGAGTTGTCTGGCTGGGTAAAGAAAATACGCCCAACCATAGAATTTGGCCTTGATGGGTCACCAAAGTTTTCCATTGATTTTTCCGAGCAGCACATTTCGCACTCCACACTTACCCAGGTTTTCGATATTCCACAACAGCTCGTCAAGCAGTATGGACAAGTGGTTGTAGTATTTGACGAGTTTCAAGAAATATCAAGATTCAGCAATGATGGGGTAGAGGCTTTGTTGCGTTCCGTCATACAGCAGCAACAAGGGGTCAGTTACCTCTTTCTCGGCAGCAAGACACACATGATGTCGCAAATGTTTGAGAATAAGAAACGTCCTTTTTTCAATTCGGGAATTCATGTGCAGATTGGGGCGTTGCCGGAAAATGAAACCATTGAGTTTCTGCAGAAGCAATTTGCTACAAATAACATCAATATTGGAGATGATGAAGCAAGGTATTTAATACAATGTGCAGCAAACATACCTTATTATATCCAGCTTTTGGCCTCCTTTATTTGGCAACGCAAGGTGATTAATGGTGGTGATATTGCTGTTAGCGACATCAACGATAGCGTACAGGATATCATAGCCTTAAAAGGTGATTTCTATCACGAGCAGTTTAATCGGTATTCGATAGGACAAAAACAGCTATTACGTGCATTGTCTCGCGACGGGAGTCATATCTTCTCTGTTGATTACATCCGCAGGTACAAACTAAATTCATCTTCCACCGTTCAAAAAAACATCAAAATCTTATTAGAGGATGGACTAGCAGACAAAACAGGTGATACTTATTTCATAAGCGACCCGTTTTTCCGCATATTTTTGCAGGGGATATGAAAAAAAACAAATGTATGTACCGCGTTGTGGTACACCAATAGATGTATCTTTGCATTTTGAAAATAACAGTATAAATCCATCCTATGGGAGAAGAAAGGTTGATTATATCTCATGTAAGAGAGTCTGACAAGGAAATACAGACTAATGATGAACACCAGCAAGGAGTCGCGAAAATGGCAGAATCCTTTGCTGCGGAGTTTGGCATGGGAGATTTTGGAAAGGTGATGGGGCTCTTGCATGACAAAGGAAAAGAACAATCAGAATGGCAAAAATACATCCAAGGGGTAACTGGATATAAACCTGAATATGCCTATGTGAAGAAAGGCCCACACCATGCTTATGTCGGAGCTGTTATAGCCAAGAAATTATATCCCAGTATCTACCCATTAATAGCACAACCCATTGCGGGACACCATCGTGGATTATATGATTATAGTGACTACGAGGAAGAGATAAAACGTTTGATACCCAATGATGTAACTATTGGCGACAAAATCCAATGTAGCTCAATGAAACTGCCAATGACCGAGTTGGGGAAAGAGGATTTGCATCATTTGATAAGGATGCTATTCTCCTGCCTTGTTGACGCAGATAGTTTAGATACAGAGCAATTTTTGAATCCGGATCAGTCAAAACTAAGAGGATGCTGCACCTCAATGCAAGAACTTTTAAAGATGATGGAAAGTCATTTGCAAACTTTGAGGATGACGGCACTCAACACTGAAGTCAACCAAATACGCAACTATGTGCAAGATCAGTGCATAAAAGAAAGTCAAGGAGGAAGGGGTTTCTACAGCCTT
>JAEEGI010000737.1_pt1 | contig 89363 bp, 86 predicted proteins | sample 8958751 | NCBI WGS metagenome assembly JAEEGI01 (sample SAMN16246545, study PRJNA631951) | gut metagenome | biome: gut microbiome; feature: rumen; material: KS-attached | host: Bos | place: Iran: Karaj | collected 2018-10 | reverse complement strand
AGGACCAATCAGTGATGGCTAATTCCTAGAAGAAAAAAAGGAAAATTCAGACTACCTCATGCGCCTGAGGCACGGCTGCGGCGTCTACGCCTACACCAAGGAAGTCTTCGGCGACGATCATGCCTTCCTCTGCGCCTGGTTTCTTTACATCTCCCATATCTCCATCGTCTTCCTCAACACCACGGCTCTCTTCGTGGTGGCCAGGCTGCTCATGGGCAACGCACAGCTCTCCACGCCAAGCTACGTGCTGGCCGGCAGGGACGGCATGCCTCGGAAAAGGCGGCAGAGGCAGTCCTGCGCTGTTTTCGGACATGCTGAGCATCCCCCGCACGCCGGCAGGCGCCACTCTGCCTTCGGCAACATGTTTACTAAAAAGCACATGCATCCGCGCATCAATCGTGCTTTTTGGGCACCCCCCGGGGGGGGCTTGGCCTTGGCCAGGATCCCGACACCGTCTCAAGGGACCCCGATCAAGCCACTACCTCGTCACCTCCTCACAGAGCCCACAGGCCCCGCGTTGCAATTGAACCGGGACCCGGAGCTGCCATCTGGACATGGGTTCTTCAAAGCGATGGACTGGGGTATCTTGGTCTTATCATAAATTTTGTTCTTCCTGCCGGCATGGAAATTTTTACTCTTTAGTTTCAAAAATGGTATCCGGCGTATGTGGCAAGTGACAAGAGCAGGAGGCGTCGTCCCCAATGAGCCTGCCGCGACTCTTTCCCCGTATTTCCGCTTCGCTGAAGGACGTCATCAATTCTTCATCTCAGACATCTGCCCTCCCCAAGCCGCACTGCCTCCAGAACTCCGGCGCCCAGCTCCGGCTAGATAACGGCCCCCTTTTGGGCTAAGACCTTGCGGAAAGGCTACCCGCACACCTTTGCCCGCACCGCATCAAGAAAGCGCCCCATGAAAAAACTCGCATCACTTGTCCTAGTCCTGGCGCTGGCAACGCCCTTGGCCGCGCCTCATCCCGCCGAGGCCGCGCTGGACGCGGCCAAGTACATGGATGCCGTCGCAAAGGGCGACGACGAAGTCCTGCAGGACATCTTCGCCGGACCGGACCGCGAGCAGGCCATAGCCTACCACGACAGCGAGGGGCGCTCGCCCCTCGACCACGCCTTTCTGCACGCAACGCCCCTCCAAGCCTACGATGCCGTACTCCTCCTGATCCGCACTGGCATGGAGCCGGGCGCAGGCAAGAGAAGCCCAGGCCTTGCCCTGATAGAGCAGCTTGCCTGTGACGAGCTGCCCCAACGCATCGACCCGGCCGCCCTCAACGAGACGCTGCCCAGCGGTCTGCCCCCCTTCCACTGGGCCTGCGCCCTCGCCGTTCCACAGACCCTCAAGCGGCTCATCGATGCCGGAGCAGACCTTTCCGAGGCTGGCGCCGGCGGCAGGGGGCCTGCCGACAATGCGCTCATCATGGCGGCCGCCCGCACCCGATACGCCGAAGTCGTCGACCTGCTGCTGAAGAAGGGGCTGGACCCGGAGTCGACCTCCGCCAGCGGCATGGGCGCCCCTGCCGTCGCCTGCCTTTTCAACGAACTCCCCGACGCGGCCCTTGCCCTGATCCAGACCGGGGCCAACGTCAAGCGGGAGGACGCCGTCTCCGGCACGCCCTTCCAGTACGCGGCCGGACACGCCTACGCCCTACCTCTGCTCAAGCAGCTTGCGTCCCGTGGCGCCGATGTTTTTGCCAGCGACGACGCAGGCTTCACGGCGCCGCATGAGGCGGCCAGAAGCAATCCCAGCCCCGAGGTTATCAAGATGCTGATTGACAGGGGCGGGGACCTCAAGCAGAGGGACGGGAACGGCAGGACTGCTTTCGAAGGGCTCCCCGCCGAGCGGAAGGCCTGGCTCAAGGATGCCGGGCTTGGCAGGTATCTGCGCTAAGATGCCGGATCGCCGGCACGGGAACGCCAAGGTCCGACCGTCTTTGCCATACCTTGACATCCAATGCGCCGCGCCGAATAGTGGCGCTGTTCACACGAGCGCCCCCTGCGACGCAGCGCGCTGGACGCAGGGGAGCGGCAACGCTGGAAGCCGGAGCCTTGATACGATGAAACTGACCACCTTCGCCCTCTGCGCGACAGGCCTCTTCTGCCTCATGGCGCTCCCCCTGTCCCCCTGCGCCCGTCCCCTGCCAGCCGCAGCCAGCCCAGACGGCATTCCCGAGCCCGAGGAACTGGCGGGTGGCGGATTCTCGGACTGGACCAGCAGAAACGCGCCGAAGAAGATCGCCTCCCGGGATTTGATCCGCTTCGGCTGCGAGTTCAACGCCATGCCGTCGCCGTCCGTGCCCTGCCGGGGCGGAAGCGTCCGCATCCCCGTGCGCTGCGACGAGCCCGCCGGCCACTACAGCCTCGAGCTGGAAAAAACCGCCCAGGGCGCCCGCTTCCGCATTTCCTGCACCGACTGGCGGAGCGGCAGGGAGACGCACCGTGCGCAAGGCAGCGTGCCGGCATCCGCCCTGGCCGACCTCCAGAGCATTCTGGAAAAGCACGACACCGCCAGCCTCAACGGCTACTACAAGCGCAACACGGCCCTGGGCGAGGGCTTCCGCCTTGAGGTCCGCTACGCCTCAGGCGAGTCCATCGCCGCCGGCGCCGAAGGCGGCGCCTCCGTCATGCCGGCCAAGGGGCTTCCGCTGGAAGCGTTCCGCAGGTTCTTTCTGGGGCTTGCGGCCAAGGCCGGCAAGCCGCTCTACGAAGAAAAGCCCCTGCAGGGCGGCATCAAGTTCCTGCAGTACGAATTCCTGCTGGCTGACAAGCCACCCTGTCCCGCCTTCTCGACGCTGCCTGCCGGCATGATCCGGCTCTCCCTTTCCCGTATGGACAAGACCAGGGCCAAGGCCTACGCTGCCTGGAGCGATCCCTCCGAGTGCGGGAAGCGCAACGCCCTCGTCTGGCAGACCATCTTCGAGGCCAAGGTGCCGGCCATCTGGCTGGACCGCCTGCAGGCCTACTTCGACAAGCGCCAGCTTGCCCGCCTCAACGGCTACAGGCGCTACGACGGCATGGGCGTTCCCGGCATGCACTTCGATCCCACCCTCCAGGCAGCCGTGCGCATAGTCGGCGACTGGGCCAACGGCGGAAGCTACGAAGTGCTGGCCTACGGCAGGGAGGCTAACCTCCCGGCCCGGGACTATCTGGACGACAGCTGGATGCCCGCCTTCTTTGCCCAGCTGGCCAAGGAAAACGGCCTTCCCCTCACGCTCAGGCCACAAAACTAAGGAGTGAGCACCATGACGCTTCGCCATTTCTGCACCCTTCTCGCCGCGGCCGGCCTTGCCTGCCTCGTTGAGGCCGCGCCTGCCCTGGCAGGATCCGGCTCGTCCTTTGCCCAGGCCTCCAGCCGGGGCTCCATCGTTGCCAGCAAAAGCTGCACCGACAGGCTCGGCAGCGGCGAAGTCGTGCTCGTCGAGGAGCGCGAGCGCTCCCACAGCTGCGGCGGCGACACATGCCGCGACAAGTACATCCATGCCTACCGCTTCGCCGACGACGAGCAGGTCTGGCAGATCAACGACCTCGTCGAGGACTGCCCCCTCGACCTCGAGATCGAGTTCCTCCCCGGGGCCCTGCGCATCACGGACCTTGACGGCGACGGCCTCAACGAAATCTGGGTGGTCTACCGCCTGGGCTGCCGCGGCGACGTCAGCCCCCTCGGCATGAAGATCATCATGTACGAGGGACGCAAGAAGTACGCCATGCGTGGCAACCAGCGCATCTACGTGGACGGCGGCTACGATGGCGGCGACTACAAGATGGACGCGGCCTTCAAGGAAGGGCCGGCCAGCTTCCGCAGGTACGGCAAGAACCTGTGGATGGACTTCGTCAAGGGCGACTAACCCCTTCCTGACCGCCGCTCTTCTGAACAGAAGACCATCAAGGCCATGTTTTTCTAAGTTTTTCTCGAACTATTTGCCTCGAGTGGCACTTAGCCACTCCCAGCACATGTTTGACGTCAACGATGGAAGCAGTGCCGGAAACGATTTGCCCCGAATCATTATACACGAGTTTGCGAAAACGAATGAATGGCATTCTCGACATCCCCTGCAAGCGGTGCAACGCTGCATATGACACTAGGCACAGGAGGAGCGGAAAACAAGCAAGAGAAAATCTCAATTTTTTCAAGAGGGTCCAGAAAACGGCATCTATAGTGCCTCTTTTCCCCACGTCTTAGGATCAAGGAGTCAGCCCCGTGACGCTCCACAGCCTCTTCGCCCTGCTCGAGGCAGCCACCCTCGCCTGCCTCATCCAGGGCGCCCCCGCCCTTGCCGGCCCCGCCTCGTCCTTCACCCAGGCCACCAGCCGGGGCACCGTCGTCGCCCGCAAAAGCTGCACAGACAGGCTCGGCAACGGCGAAGTCGTGCTCGTCGAGGAACGCGAGCGCGAACATGCCTGCGGCGGCAGCGAACCATGCCACGACAAGTACATCCACGCCTACCGCTTCGCCAACGGCAAGCAAATCTGGCAAATCAACGATCTCGTCGAAGAGTGCGACTACTCCCTCGTGCTCGATTTCATCGCCCAGGCCCTGCACATCACGGATCTTGACGGCAACGGCCTCAACGAGATCTGGGTGGTCTACAAGATAGACTGCATCAACGACATCGGCCCCCAGGGCATGAAGCTCATTATGTACGAAGGGCGCAAGAAGCACGCCATACGCGGCGATGATGGCGACGGCCGCTCTGGCGGCGCGTTCAATATGGATACGGCCTTCAGGGAAGGGCCGGAAAGCTTCCGCAGGTATGCCAGAACCCTGTGGATGGAGTGCGCCAAGAGAAACTAGGCATCCTGCCAGTGCCTGGGCTACAAGGCGCCCCGAGGAGGCAATGCATGCACGACGTCCCTGGGCGCCTGCGGCTGCTCGCGCCGATTCTTCTCCTGCTCTGCATCGTGCTCGCCCCCGCAGGCGCAGGCGCGACCGGCTGGGACAAAGCCGACGAAGAGCGCATCCTTGACTATGCCGTGAGCGCGGCCATCGGCGAAGACGCCGTCATGACGGTCACGGAGCGCATCACTGTCCTAATCGCCAACTACCGCATCAGGCACGGCATCTTCCGCCTCTTCCCCGTGCGCATCCAGAAGGGCGGGGAGCTGCGACACTACACCTTCGACGTTGTCTCCGCCACCCTCGACGGCAAGCCCGTGCCCGTCCACGTGCGCGAGCAGCTCCACACCAAGGCCGCCGCCCTCGGCTCCGGGAAACGCTTCGCCCCGGCCGGAAGGCACACCTACGAAATCGTCTGGAAAAGCACGGGCCACGTGTTCTTCCTGCCTGAGCGCGACGAAATCTACTACAACGTTACGGGCAACTTCTGGGAATTTCCCATCGACCATGTCTCCTTCACCCTCGCCCTGCCCAAGGGCGGCCGGGTGCAGGCGGTCAAGGCTTACACTGGCAAGCTCGGCGATGCTGGCGCTGACTGGCGAAAGCTCGGCGATGCTGGCGTCGAGACCACGCGCGCCCTCGCCAAGGGCGAAGGCCTGACCGTGGCCATGGCCTGGCCCAAGGGCGTTGTCGCGGATCCCGGCCTCGACTGGCGCAACTGGGCAGGCACCCACCGCGCCTGCGTGCTCCTCGGCCTGCCCGTCCTCAACCTGCTGGTCCTGCTCATCTTCCGCCTTGCCTGCGGTTTCCGCCTCCTGCCTCCCGTCGTTCCGCTCTTCTCGGCCCAGGAGGGCATGACGCCGGGCGCAGCCGCCAGCCTCTGGCGCCGGCGCTATCCCGCCCTGCTCCTGCAGGCGGACGTGCTCTGGGCAGCCGTCAACGGCTACCTGCACATGGATCTGCGCGACAGGCGCACCATTGTCCTGACCCGCACCGATCCCTCCCGGAAATGGCGCAGCCGTCCCCTGCCGAACTGGGCGGCCCAGCGCCTCGAGGCGATAACGAACCTGATCTTCAACGGCGCACCCCAGGCCGTCGTCGACATGCGCCAGGAGCTCCGCAGCGAAACGAGCGTGCTGACCAAGGCCTTCCTCTCGCTGACGAAGACCTACCAGAAGAAGTTTCAGAGATTCTGGACCGAGCACAGCTGGCCCGCCTGGACGGCAGCCGGCCTCTTCCTCGTCGCCTACTACCTCGGCGCCACGTCCTGTGCCATGCCCTTCGTGGACGCCGTGGAAATACAGTCGCCCGGCGGCACCATCCTGCTCATGGCAGGCTTCGCCAGCCTCATCGTCATCTTTGCCTTCTGCACGAGGAACATGCTGCTCGAGGGCGAAACGCTCCGGGCCTGCATCCCGGGCGTCCTCTGCCTGGCCTCGGCCGTCAGCTTCGCCGTCTGGATAGCCCAGCTCGACTGGCTGCTCATGCTCTCCATTGCCCTTGCCTGCGCCTTCCTCTTGTTCGCCTTCTCCGGCAGGGCGAAGGTCGCCCGCCTAACGCCCAAGGGCGTGCAGGCCTACGTCCGCCTCAAGGGGCTGCGACGCTACATCGCCTACGCGGAAAAGGACCGCCTGGCCGCCATCAACGCGCCCGAGGACAGCATCGAAAAGTACGAGGAGATCCTGCCCTACGCCGTGGCCCTCGACTGCGCCGACGCCTGGCAGAAGCGCTTTGCGCCCCTGCTCGACTACCTCAACTACACGCCCGACTGGATGCTGGCCGAGGCAGAAGAGGCCATGCCGCCAAGCTGGCGCCCCTATAGTGCCATCCATGTCCTTGGCCCCGCCTCGGAGCTTGGCACGGCCCTGACCTTGAGCGCGGCGGCCTATGCCCGGGCCATGCACTCGCCAAGCGGCTTCTTCAGCAGCGGCTCCTCCAAGGGCTCTTCCGGCGGAAGCTCATCCGGCTTCTCCGGCGGATCGTCCGGCGGCGGTTCCGGTGGCGGGGGTGGCGGAGGCTGGTAGCCACAGGCCCCGCATGGCGCCTGCCTGCGCCTTGACGGCGGCACGGCCCCGCGTATAGTTCCGCGCATGGCAGCACGATTCCAGGCCGCAACGGCCTTCTTCCAGATCTACGCCCAGCTCGACCGGCCGCTGAAGCGGCGCTTCTGGCGCGTCCTGCTCCTGTCCGGCTCGGTCAGCCTGCTGGAGCTCGTGATCACGGCATCCCTCTCCCTGCTCGGCATCGCTCTTGCGGCGCCCGAGTCCCTGCAGCAGATGGAAGGCATCCAGTGGCTGGTCAGGACCTTCCCGGCCCTCGGCCCCGTGGCGGCCGACCAGAAGACGCTCCTTGTGTGGCTTTTGGCAGGCCTGTGCGGCGCCCTGGCCTTCAAGTCGCTCTCGCTGGCCTTCCTGACCTGGCGCTCGGCCGACTTCGCCCAGGCCGTCGGCGTCTTTTTCAGCACGCGATTCTTCTCGCTCCTCCTGCACGCCCCCTACCTCTGGCACGTGAGGCAGGATCTAGCCATGCTCCAGACCAGGCTCACCTGGGCGAGGTTCAGCGCCGACTTCCTGCTGGCCGCCCTCGAGTCCATCAGCCAGCTGCTCGTCGCCCTGGTGCTCGTGGCCGTGGTCTCCTTCGTCACTCCTTGGGCAGCGCTCTTCGTCTGCCTCGTTACGGGCTTGAGCGCGACCTGGACCTTCTCCGTGGCACGGCGCCGGGTCCACCAGCTCAACTGCATCTCCATGGACGAAGAGGGCGCAGCCAACCGCATCGCCTACCCCTCGCTGGCCGGCATACGCGAAATCAAGATCTACGCCCAGGAGAAGACCTTCCAGCGCCTCTTCTACCGCCACAGGCGCAAGTTCTCCGACGCCCAGACCCTCCTTCCCGTCATCTATCCGGCGCCGAGCTGGTTCCTCGACTTCACCGGCATGGTCATGCTGCTGGCCGCGCTGCTCGTGCTCGGACGGCAGGGTCTTTCCATAGGCGAACTCACGGGCCAGCTCGCCCTGCTGGCGGCCGTCACCTGGCGACTGCTCCCCACAGTCAACAAGCTCGTCTCCTGCCTGCTGCAGACCCACCAGCACATGGTCTACACCCAGGACGCAGTGCTCTTCATTGCGGCCCTCGAAAAGGAGCGCGAGCAGTCAGGCCTCCCGGCAGCCGACATGGAGCGCCCCTGCCTTCCCTGCCCCATCGGCGAGAGCCTGGAGCTCAAAGACGTCTGCTTCCGCTACCCGGAAACGCCGGAATCCAAGCCCGACGCCCTCCACGATCTCAACATCCGCATCCGGCGCGGCGCCATGGTTGGCATCATCGGCTCCTCCGGCGCCGGCAAGAGCACGGTGGTCGGCCTGCTCACGGGCCTGCTCGCCCCGACGGCGGGCAAGCTCATGGTGGATGGCCAGGAGCTTGACGAAGCCCACCGCATAGGCTGGCTCCGTTCCCTCGGCTACGTGCCGCAGGCCCCCTTCCTGCTCAACGCCACCATTGCCGAGAACATCGCCTTCTCCCAGTGGGGCGAGCCTGTCGACCGCGCGCGCGTGGACAAGTGCTGCCGAATGGCTGCCATGGACTTCGTGGCCGACCTGCCGGAGGGGCTGGACACGGTCATCGGCGAGCGCGGCGTGCGCCTCTCCGGCGGCCAGGTGCAACGCGTCGCCATCGCCCGCGCCCTCTACGAGAATCCCCAGCTCATCCTCTTCGACGAGGCCACGAGCGCCCTCGACGGCGCCTCGGAGCAGGCCATACAGCACACCATCGAAAGCCTGGGCAGCCAGGCGACGCTGGTCATCGTGGCCCACAGGCTGACCACGGTGAAAAACTGCGACGACCTCTACTGGCTCGGGCAGGGCACCGTGCTCATGCACGGCAAGCCGGACGAGGTGCTGCCCGCCTACGAAGCGTACCTGGAGGAGCGCGCGGCGGCCATGGAGCAAAGCGACAAAAGCTAGCGCCTTCCGCCACCCAAGGAGCCCACCATGCAACGGTTTTTCTGCCTCTTCGCAGCGCTTGCGCTTGCGCTCGCACTCTCCTGCCAGGCCATGGCGGCCGTGCAGACTTTCCATTCCCAGATCAAGGACTTCACCGTCGACGTCCCCGAAGGCTGGCAGGCCAAGGCCATTCCCGACGGCTGCCAGATAGGCAGCGCAGACGGGAGAAACGGCATGTCCATCCAGATCGTCCCCGCCGACGGCAGAGCCCCCAAGGACGTGGCCATGGCTGCCGCCAAGGCGGCCAATGCCGTGGTCAAGGAGGAGGAGGTCGACGGCGAAAGCGCCACGCTCGCGTGCGAACTCAACGGCAGCCCCCTTCTGATCTGCGTCGTGAACATGGAAGGCTGCCTCTTCTCCGTCGTCATGGCGGGCGAGGACGAGAAGACCATGGAGAAGATCTTCGACTCGCTGGAAGCGGTGGATGACGGCGAAGGCGGCCAGAAGGCCGGCGGCTCCCCGTTCGATGTGGCCATTGGCCATGTCGCCGGCGACCAGGACAAGGCCGTAGCCGGAAACGTGCAGGAATTCGGCGTCCCTGGACACCGCTTCACCGTGGCCGTCCCCGAAGGCTGGCAGGTCAAGACCGACAAGAACACGGTCTTTTTCCATAATCCCCAAGGGGCGCTCCGCTTCTTTGCCACAAGCGACGAGAATCCCGGCATGTCCGCCGGCGACATGGCCGAAGGCCTTGCCAAGAGCGCAGACATCTCCGGCACCTCAACCGTCGAGAAGTCCTCCTCCCGCGCCCGCGTCAGAGGGCGCCACAAGGACGGCATGGACGCCTCGATACTCGTGCTGCTTGATGGGAAGCATGTCCTTATCGTCACGATCGTCGAGCCTGAGGACGAAGGCACGAAGGCGGCCGTTGCCTCTCTCGCCTTCGTCAAGTAGCGGACTTGACGAAGGGCAACGCAGCCATGGACTGACGCGCACGGGCTCAGGAGCTGCACCGGTGGGGCCGGCATCCCTCTTCGCCCGCCGAATCCCTTTCCCAGGAGGAAATCGCCTGCCTTGCGGGACAGGCCCTCCCCATCCGGAGCCGCAGGAAGCCAGGCACCATCTTCAGCGCGGCAAGCATTGCAGAGACGCTGGCAGGATGCGTCGAGCGGAACCAAAAAGACCTGCTAAGCGCCGAACTCGTTGAGCGCGCCTTCGAAAAGCTCGAGATTCTGGTCGAGGGCTACAAACTCGCCATCGAAAACGCCGGAACGCTGGACGCAAACAGGGAGTGGCCAGCTAGCTGGACGCCACCCCTCGACGCATGCTGGGAGCGGACCTTGCTTCAGGAAGGCGTCATGGACATAGGTGAAAACGGCGCGAGCGCCCGGCGGATATTGCCTTTGCAAGGCTGATGCGCAAGCTCGGCATCGAGGAGGCGATGCAGGTTTTCGAACGCCTGGCGAATCTGGTCGTCGAGGGCCTGCCGCGCGAACTCGGCCTCGAGGGCCCGCTGAAGTCCCTCACGGATCTGAAGCGTCGCTTCGGCATAGCCTGAACGCATAGGGCCCGCCAGCTTCGCAGCGAAGCCGGCGGGCCTTCCCCATGGAGGAACGCGTCAAGGAGACGACGCGCTTGCCTTCGGATCTGACGGGCTAGAACTGGTAGGTGAAGATCAGCTGGGCCTTCCAGATGTCCTTCTTCTCGTAGCTGCCCCAGTTGTTGTAGGAGCGCTTCCAGGTGTCGTCGTCCATGAAGTTGCAGACATAGCCCAGTTCAAAGTTGATGTTGAAATTCTCGTACATCTTGTAGACGTTGACGAGGTTGAACTCCAGCAGACCGTCGTTGGTGGTCATGTACGGGCCTTCGAAGAGGTTGGCCGTGGAGGCCCAGGCATGGGCGGAGTCCATGTACTTGACCATGGAGGGCGAATTGGTGCCGCCCCACCAGGCAACGCGGAAGGTGGTGGAGAGGTTCTCGACAAAGCTCATGTCGCGCAGCTGGAAGCCTATGCCCCAAGTGCCGGCAAGGGAGTCGTTGTTGTCGAGGTAGTCGGCCGCCGGTCCCCAGGCCAGGTTGCCGTCGCCCATCATGGACGTCGTGAAGACGTAGGGACACACGGAGGGCATGCGCTCGGAGCCGTTCTTGGGGTTGCCGTCGTCGCCGGAGCCGTACCAGGCGAAGATGCCGGGCACGCCCCAGTCGAGCTTGTACTCGACAAGGGCCTTGGCGAGCCAGCCCTGGCGCTTGGAGCTTCCCTTCACCGTGTCGGCGGGGTTGTTCCGCTTTGCGACCCAGAAGCCGCCCAGCGACTGGACATAGCCGTAGTTGACGTCAAACTCGATGTTCCAGGGATCGAAGGTCTTCACCTTGACCGGCAGGCCGGCCCAGAACATGTTGGCATAGGTTCTGGACGTGTGCCCATAGTTGTTGCGCGCCGGCAGCACGTTGAGTCCGCCTCCGTTGCCCAGGGTGTTGAGGAAGGGCGTCATGGTGACGGCAGGCGCGCCGTCCACGAAGTTCGTGGTGCGGTAGTCGTTCCAGTTGACGGTATTCCTTCCCATGATGCCGTACATGACCCAGGGCGTGACGGACACGTCGCTGAAGTTCATGGGCAGCATCAGGGCGAAGAGGTCCATGTTGTCGAGGTAGTTCGCGCCGTCGCGACCATTGGCCTCGGCGTTGTTGACAGGATCGTAGTTGTCGTTGAAGGGGCGGAACCACAGCGCGGTGAGGCCGACATTCTCGTTGAAGTCGATGTGCGTGTTCACGGCCGCCGCGCGCAGATCGAAGACCGCGGAGCCGCCAGCAGCGTAGGGCAGGGCGAAGTTCTGTATGCCCATGCGGGTTTTGACGGTGGTGTCCGGAATGGCCCAGTCGATGTAGGCCTGGCGCACCTTGACCATCTTGCCGTCGGCGCCGAGGGCGCCTCCCTGGCCCGCATTGCCCCACTGCTGGGGGCCGATGTGGAACATCAGGGAGCCGGAGAGGCTTTCGCTGGCCACGGCGTCCATCTGGATGAGGACGCGCTGGCGGGCCGCGAACTTGTCGGCGCTGCTGTACTTGTGGGAGCCTTGGGCATCGCGGGTGCGCTTGATGAACTTGGTGTCGGCAACGCCGAAGCCCATGTTCCACTGGCCTTTGATGTTGAAGTCAATGGCAGATGCGGCTGTCGCCGTGGCCGTCACGGCCGCCACGGCCGCAATAAAGGAGGGGATCCATTTCATGGTGCTTTCCCTGTGGGTATAAAATTGAGGGGATGCCGGAGCCGGCTCAGCGGCTCCGGGACGCTTGGACAGTCTTGGAGAACTCCGGGGGACTAGTTCCTGCGTTCGGCAATGAACTCCGCGAAGTGCTCGGGCGGGGTCTGGCCTTCGATGGCCTCGTCGGGCCTGAGCTCGCAGCAGTACTTGAGCGCGAAGCCGCCTTCCTCGTTAAGAATGCGGAACCAGCAGGCGGTGACGAAGAGCACGGGGAAGATCATGAGGGCGCCGGAGAAGTTGCCGAACATCTTGGCCACGCCGAGGCCGCCCATGCAGAGCAGGGCCAGGGCGAGCAGGCAGAGCACGACGGCCCAGAAGGTCCTGTGCCACTTGTCGGGCTCGGCGCCGGGAGCGAGGCGACGGGTCAGGGTGCTGGCGCAGACATAGGAGCCGGCGTTGACCGTGGTAGCAAGGAAGATGGTGGAGAGCAGGGCGTAGGCAATGAGCACGACGTCCTTGAGGGGCAGGGTCTCGAGCACGGCGATCATGGCCGCAGCACCGCCCTGGGCCTTGAGAATGCTCACCACGTCAAGCATGCCGCTCCTCTGCACGTAGAGGGAGTAGGAGCCGAAGACGCCGTGGATGAGGCAGGCGCCGGCAACGGTGCTCAGCGTGCCCCAGACGATGATCTCGCGCACCGTGCGGCCGCGGGAGATGCGGGCGATGAACAGGCCCATGAAGGGGCCGAAGCCGGCCCAGAAGAGCGCGTAGAAGATGGTCCAGTCCTGCGGGAAGCCGCCGTTGACCCAGGGGTCGGTCCACAGGGTCATGCTCGGGTAGTAGCCGATCCAGCGGCCGAAGGCGTTGGTGAAGATGTTGACGAGCTTCACGGTCGGTCCGCAGATGAAGCAGTAGACCACGAGCACCAGCGCCAGGAAGATGTTGAAGTTGCTGAGCCACTTGATGCCGCGGTCGAGGCCCTTGTAGACCGTGAAGGCCGCGATGGCGCCGCTGAAGAAGAGGACGTAGAGCTGGGTCGTGAGCTCGGCGCTGATGCCGAACACGCTCTTCAGGGCGAAGGCCACCGTGGGCAGGGAGATGCACATGGTGACGGCCGTGCAGAACATGAGGCCCAGGATGAAGAAGACGTCCAGGCACTTGCCGAAGAGGCCGTTGGCGTGGCGCTCGCCCACGATGGGAGTGCAGGCGGTGCTGATGCGCAGGAAGGGCGCCTTGCGGATGTAGAGCAGGTAGGCGATGGGCAGGGCGGTGATGAGGTAGGTGCACCAGGCGTTGGGACCCCAGTGCATAAGCAGGTAGGCCAGAGCCCAGTCGTAGGCCGCCACGCTCATGGGCTCGGCGTAGCGGGGAGGCGTCATGATGTCGAAGAGAGGCTCGGTGATGGCCCAGAACATGATGGCGCCGCCGACGGCGGAGCAGAAGATCATGGCCGACCAGCTGATGATGCTGAACTCGGGCTTCTCGTCCTTCCGGCCGAACTTGATGCTTCCCCAGCGGCTGAAGGCGAAGTAGCCGCACATGAGGACGAGGATGAAGGTAATCCAGAGGTAGAGCGTGCCGAGGTTGGCGGCAAAGGGCTTGTAGAGGGAGGCGAAGAAGGCTTCCGTCGCTTTGGGGGCCACGACGGAGGGGACGATGATGCAGAAAAGGACAATGAGCGTCGGGATCAGGATCTTCCACTCCGGGCGCAGGTCGTTCTCCTGCTCCAGAGCGGGGTGCTGTGCGTTTTCAGCGGACATGGCAATTCCCACCTTTCTGAAGAATGTAAGAGCCGGCGCTTTCGCCTTGCAGTATTTGTACCAAAAGTCACACAAAGCGCAGGATGCGCATTTGCGCCCTTCTGGCGCGGCCGCAGGCCTCCGCATGCGACAAATATGTCGCTCTTTGCGACAAAAAAAGCACCCTCGCATTCTTTGCGTCATTTCAACGGCTTTGCCGGGCCTCCCCCCTGCCGCGACAAAAACGTCGCCTTCCTGCACCAGCGCAGTCCTGCCACCATGTGAAAAATGGCACCTGGACTGCGCGACGGCCTTGCCCTGCGGGCAGCCCCGGGGGTTGAGGCGACGTTGGCATGGTTCTTGAAATGACTCAGGCAACGCCTAACCACGCCACTACGGCAAAGGAGAACATCAATGGCACCTTCTGCAAAGCGCGCAGCGCTCATCGGCTTCGACTGTCTCATTCCCAAACGCCTCCAGCGCCTCCTCAAGGAAGGCGGCCTTGACAACTTCCGCCGCTTCATCAAGGAAGGCAGCTACATGACTGAAGGCTTCAACCTGCCTACCGTCACGCCGCCCTCCTGGGCCACCATCTGCACCGGCGCCTACCCCCGCACCCACGGCGTCGAGGACTACTACTACTATCACGACGGCAAGCCCCTCGACCACAAGTACACCACCCAGGCCTTCGGCTCCGACATCCTCACCGCCGAGACCATCTGGGACGCCTGGGACAAGGCCGGCAAGAAGAGCATCGTGGTGAACTACCCCATGTCCTGGCCCTCCCACATGAAGAACGGCGTGGTGGTCATGGGCTGCGGCCTCTCCCCGTCCGAAACCCGCTGGCCCCTCTACGGCAACGAGCACAAGGAGCATCTGGCCTCCGAGAGCGTCATCTCCACCGAACTCTACCCCTTCGGCGCCAGAGGCAAATTCGACGACGCCGAGGGCTGGAAGAACCTGCCCGAGGACATGGACGAACCCCTCGAAATGAACATCGTCATGGACTTCCATGAAGGCTTCGAGGAAATCGAGCCCCAGAACTGGCACATCCTGTGCTGGCAGAGCGGCGATGAAGGCTACGACCGCATCACCATGGCGCCTGAAAAGGACTTCAGCAAAGCCTTCTTCACCATCGGCCTGAAGCAGTGGAGCGACCCGGTCGAGCACGAGTTCAAGATGGCCGACGGCCGCATGGAGAAGGGCGTGTTCCGCTGCAAGCTCATGGCCCTCTCCGACGACGCCGAGGAATTCCGCCTCTACGTCTCCGGCATTGCCGGCAGGACCGGCTTCACCGCCCCTGCCTCCGCCGAGAAGGACATCGACTTCTCCGGCCAGATCACGGCCAACGACATCGGCTTCGTGTCCCACATGCTGGGCATCATCGACAACGACACCATCTTCGAGCTGGCCGAGTTCCACGCCGAATGGCTGTGGAACACCACCAAGTGCCTCATCGAAGCCAATCCCGACTGGAACCTGTTCTACATGCACTCGCATCCCATCGACTGGTTCTACCACGGCTTCCTGGCTCAGCTCGACAGCGAGGACGAGGCGGTCCGCAAGGAAGCCGAGCGCGTCGAGCGCCGCATCTACGAGAGCGAAGACCGCCTGCTCGGCAGGCTCATGGACCTCTTCGGCGAAGAGACCGAAATATGCGTCTGCTCTGACCACGGCGCCACGCCCCTCGGCCCCATCTTCAACCCGGCCCACGCCCTCTCACTGGCCGGCCTGTGCTCCTACGAGCTCAAGCCTGCCACCGGCAACTTCTGGGAAGTCTACGAGGAGACCGAAGGCCTCAACTACATCCTCGACTCCAGCAAGTCCCAGGCCGTGCCCCAGCGCTACATGTTCGTGTACGTGAACCTCAAGGACAAGTACCCGGGCGGCATCGTCGACCCGGCCGACTACGAAAAGGTCCGCACCAAGATCATCGACGCCCTGCTCGACTACCGCCATCCCGACACCGGCGAGCGCCCGGTGCTGGTGGCCGTTCGCAAGGAAGACGCCCACGTCTTTGGCATGGGCGGCGCCCAGGCCGGCGACGTCGTGTACGCCCTCAGGCCCGAATACATGGCCGAGCACGGCTACGGCTTCCCCACCGGCGAGTCCGGACGCGACTGCACGCTGCTGAACCTGCTCATGTTCCGCGGCCCCAACGTCAAGAAGGGCTACGTCTACGATCGCCCGCGCTGGCTGGCCGACATCGTGCCCACCCTCTGCTACCTCACCGGCAACCCCGTGCCCGCCGACACGGAAGGCGCCCCCATCTACCAGATCATGGAAGATCCCAATCTGGTGAAGTAGTCCCCAGCCCATCCCAACGACCATTCAGGCGGCGGCGCTCCCGGGAGCCCGGGAGCGCCGCCTGCGAGGAGCATACCCCCATGTCCGAGAAAAAAGCCATTTTCCTTGACGCCCCCGCCATGAGCCTTGCCGGCGCGGGCGACGCCCTTGCCAAGTTCACCAAAAAAGCCGCCGTGCTCGTCAACGCCGACGCCGCTGGCCTTGCCGCCAAGTGCGAAGCCCTGGGCGGCGTGAAGTGCCAGGCCGCCGAGCTCGCCACAGCCCTCGAGAAGAACGACTTCTGCCTCGTTGAAGGCGGAGAGGAAGCCCTCGCCCAGGTGCTGGAAGCCGCCAACCGCCGCACGCTGGTGGTCGCGGCCTGCGCCGAAGGCGTCGCCTTCTACGGCATGGCCGTGAACGGCAAGGCCGGCAAGGTGGAGCGCAAGGTCGATGCCGACGACGTCGCCCTCACCATCGCCACCATCGCCAACCTGCCCATCTCCGCCGACTGCACCGCCGGCATCATCTACCAGGTGCTGAAGGATCCCAACCTGAAGCTCACCGAAATCACCAAGCTGGAAGAGGCCCTTGCCCGCATGGAGCAGGTGATGGCCCGCAACAGCCGCGAGCCCTGGGAAAAGCACGACTGCGCCTAGCCCGCATTTCCCATCGTTCAGGGCAGGGAGCCTCCAGGCGCAGCGCCCGGGCTTCCTGCCCTGTCCTGCTTGCAGGCCCGGCACGCATGCGCCCAGTCCCGCCGCGCCCAGGCTGGAGGAACCCATCGCTCTTTCCTCTGCAAGCCTGCGCGGGTACAAGGAGGACAGGCATGCGCCCCGCCGGCCACGCTTCCGGACATCCGGGAGTCCCTGCATCCGCATCGCACAGCCCTCCGCTTCCAGGCGACCGCCAGAGGAGTTGCGACCATGCACAACGAAGCTGACAACGAACGCGTCCAGGCCAGAATCGAGAAGCTCGTCAACCGGCTCCCGTGCATGGTTTACCGCTGCCGCGTCGGCGAGGACTACAGCATGACGCTGGAGTACGTCAGCGCGGGAAGCGAAGCGCTGCTCGGCATCCCTGCGCCCCTCATGGTGGAGAAGAAGTGGAACACCATCGAGCGGATGACGCTGCCTGCCGACATCAAGAAGATGCGGGCCCTGTGCCAGGAAGCCATCGAGGAGCGCAGGCCCTACCAGATGGTCTACCGCGTCGAGCTGCCCGACGGCTCCCTCAAGTGGATCTGGGACCAGGGCGAGCCCATCTACGGCCCCAACGGCGCCATCCTCTACCTCGAGGGCATGCTGACGGACGTCAGCGGCCAGAAGTTCCTCGAGCTGGCCCTGCAGGACGAAAACCGGCAGCTCAAGATGAGCATGGAGCACATCGACCGCCTCGGCCCCCTCGTTGGCAAAAGCGAGGCCATGCACAAGGTCTACAGCCTCATCCTCAGGGCAGCCGAAACCGATGCAAACGTCATCATCTACGGCGAGACGGGCTGCGGCAAGGATCTGGTCTCGCGCGCCATCCACAACTACAGCGGCCGCAAGGGCGCCTTCGTACCGGTCAACTGCGGCGCCATCCCCGAAAACCTGCTGGAAAGCGAATTCTTCGGCTACGCCAAGGGTGCCTTCACGGGCGCCTCGGGCAACAAAACGGGCTTCGTCGGCGCGGCCGACAACGGCACCCTCTTCCTCGACGAAATAGGGGAACTCCCCCTCCACCTGCAGGTCAAGTTCCTGCGCGTGCTCGAGACCAAGAGCTACACGCCCCTCGGCACGAACACCCCCAAGGAGTCCTCCTTCCGCCTCATTGCGGCCACCAACCGCGATCTCAACGCCCAGGTCAAGGACAAGACCATGCGCGCCGACTTCTACTACCGCATCAACGTCCTTGCCATCACCCTGCCGCCCCTGCGCGACCGCAAGGAGGACATTCCCCTGCTCATCCGCGCCTGGCAGGAGCACACCTCCATCGACATCAAGCTCCCCCACGACGTGAGGCTCGCCATGATGCACTACGACTGGCCGGGCAACGTCCGCGAGCTCCACAACTTTCTTGACCGCTACGCCACCTTCGGCCAACCTGCCGCAGACTTTCTCAAGGACAAGGAAAGCGTCCTCCCGCCCCTGGAGGGCGTTGCCACCCTCGCCGAGGCCGTTGGCCTCGTGGAGCGCAAGATGATCCTGCAGGCTCTGGAGAAGAGCCGCTGGCACCGGGGCAAGGCGGCCCAGGCCCTCGGCCTCAACCTGCGCACCCTGCAGCGCAAGATGAAGAGCCTCGGCATACGCGCCGGCGACGAGGACCAGGACGGGGAGTAGCTTCCTGTCCCTCAGCCGGCCGCGACGTTTTTGTCGCCCCCCCAAGCTTCCCGCCCCTGATCGGAGGAGCCGCCCCAGTCGCTGGCCAGTGCCTGGAGCGGCGTCAGGGGGTCAGCAAAGCCCCGGACCTGCGGTCCGGGGCTTTCGCTTTGCCTTGCAGGAAGCCAGCTTCGGCCATCCGGCACAGGCACGTCTGCTCCGCGTGGCCAGGCCTTCGGCACGACGCGACCTTGCGACCTGACCCTGGAGCAGCGTGGCGCCCTGCCCCGACACATCTGTCGCAGCCCGCGACATCTTTGTCGCTTGCAGTCCCCTTTTCCCCGGCCTGGCAGGCACGCCGCCCCCCGCAGCCACCCGCGCTGGGCGAAAACAGGGCCTGCGGCCCCCATCCTGCAGGACATCCGCACCCTTGGCGGCAAATGGCACGCATTATGCTTGAGCAAGGGCAGGAGCACCCACATTTCACAGCAAGGAGATGCGCTATGTCCCACGAACTGTCTGTTTCCCTCGAACGCAAAGGCCCCGTCATCGACCTCGACATGGAGAGCACGGCCCTTGGCACCGTGCACGTCGACAACAACGCCCTGCCTGAAGACGAGCGCGCCGGGTCCGCCAAGAAGCTGCTGGCAGCCTCCGTCCTCTACTGCTACACGGCGGCGCTGGACAAGGCCCTCGACGTGCGCGGGGTCAAGTACGAAAAGATCTCCGCCAAGGCCACGGTGAACGCCGGCACCGACGACAAGGGCCGCGGCCGCATCCTCGGCATCGTCCTCGACGTCACCGTGCACGCCGATGAAGAGTACGAGGATCTCTTCGACCGCGTCGCCAAGGTCATGCGCAAGGGCTGCCTCATCTCCGCCTCCCTGGAGCCCGCCTTCCCCGTCACCTACAACCTCGAGCTCGAGTGCCCGGACGACTAGGGGGATCGCCATGAAGCTGACCGTCATCGGAGGCGGCCCCGGCGGCTACACCGCCGCGTTCGAGGCCGCGGAAAAAGGCTGCGACGTCACGCTCGTCGAGCGCCAGGATCTGGGCGGCACCTGCCTCAACCGGGGCTGCATTCCGACCAAGACCCTGCGCGCCAGCGCGGACGCCCTCTCCCTCGCCAAGCGCCTTGCCGAATACGGCATCAAGGGCCAGGGCGCCGAAGTGGACATGGCTGCCGTGCACGCCCGCAAGGAAAGCGTGGCTGCCGTGCTCAGGGGCGGACTCGCCAAGACCTGCCAGGCGCTCAAGATCGACGTGCTTTGCGGCACGGCCGAGGTGAAGAGCGCGAAGGAAGTCCTCGTGCGCGCCAACGACGGCGCACAGACCGTGGTCGAAGGGGATGCCGTGATCATCGCCACCGGCTCCCGCGTCCTCGAGATTCCGGGGCTCGGCATCGACCACAAGCACGTGCTCTCCAGCGACGACGCCCTGGAGCTCACGGCCCTGCCCAAGCGCCTCTGCATCGTAGGCGGCGGCGTCATCGGCTGCGAGATGGCCTGCATCTTCCGCGCCTTCGGCAGCGAGGTGACCGTCGTCGAAGGCCAGGACCGCCTGCTCCCCATGCCCAGCGTGGACAAGGACGTTTCCGCCCTCCTCGCCCGCGAGATGCGCCGGCAGAAAATCAAGTTCATGACTGGCAAGACCCTGAAGAACATCCGCGTCGTGGACGGCCTCGTCCGCGCCGAGGCTGGCCCCTCGCCCTTTGCCGGCGAAGGCGCCCCAGCCACGGAAACGCCCGTCGAGGCGGACCTTGTCTTTGTCACCATTGGGCGCTGCCCCAATACCGAAGGCCTCGGCCTGGAGGCCGCGGGCATCGCTACCGACGCCCGCGGCTGGATCGAGGTCGACGACAAGCTGCAGACCTCCGTCGCCGGCGTCTATGCCGTCGGCGACGTCCTCGGGCCCAAGCACGTCATGCTCGCCCACGTGGCCGAGCACGAAGCGCTCTGCGCCGTCAGGAACATCCTCGGCTCCCCCTGCGCCATGGACTACAGCGTCATTCCCTCGGCCATCTTCACCTCGCCCGAGATCGGCGAAGTCGGCATGAGCGAGGACCAGGCGAAGCAGGCCGGCTTCGACGTTGCCGTCGGATCCCTGCAGATGCGCGTCCTCGGCAAGGCCCAGGCCATGGGCGAGCTTCCCGGCTTCTTCAAGGTCGTCTGCGACAAGGCCACGGGCAGGCTGCTCGGCCTGCACGCTGCCGGCGCCCACGCCTCGGACCTCGTTGCCGAAGGCGCGCTCGCCCTGGCCAAGGGCGCCACCGTCAAGGAACTCGCCGCCGTCATCCACGCCCACCCCACCCTCGCCGAAGGCGTCTGGGAGGCAGCCCGCCTCGCCGAAAGCGCCATGGCCAGGCAGTAGCCCCCTCAGGAGGTACGACATGAAATCTGTGAACGAACTCAACCTGCCCCAGGACCGCAAATACACCGCCGAGCACGTCTGGTTCAAAATGGAAGGCGATCTGGCCGTCTGCGGCATCACCGACTTCGCCCAGGATCAGCTTGGCGAAGTTGCCTTCGTGGATGTCTCCGCCCAGGGCGAGCACGTGGAAGCCGGCAAGGAATTCGGCTCCGTCGAGTCCGTCAAGTCCGTCAACGGCCTCTTCATGCCCGTCTCCGGCGAGATCGTCGAGGCCAACGCGGCTCTCGAGGACGATCCGGCCCTGGTCAACGCCTCCTGCTACGGCACTGGCTGGATCATCAAGATCAAGCCGGACGCCGGTGCCTCCGAGGCGCTGCTCCTCGACGCCGACGCCTACAAGGCAGGCCTGAACTAGCCCGGCCAGCCTGGTGCAAGGAGAAGACCATGGCACAGACCACCCCCGAAGCCACCACCACAGCCCGCGAAACGCAGATTCCCGACGGGCCGACGCAGCGCCACGTGCTCCTGAAAAGGAACTACCTGCGCCAGGTGCCGACCATCACCATCCACCGCGCGCGCATCATCACCGAGATGGACAGGGCCAATCCCGGCCTGCCCCGCATCGAGCTACGCGCCAAGGCCTTCAGGCGCTGCTGCGAGACGGCGCCCCTGGTCATCCAGGACCACGAGCTCATCGTCGGCGCTCCCAACGGCGCCCCCCGGGCTGGCGCCTTCTCGCCGGACATCTCCTGGCGCTGGCTCAGAGACGAGCTCGACACCATCGCCGACCGCCCCCAGGATCCCTTCTTCATCTCGGAAGAGGACAAGCAGATCCTGAAGGACGAAATCTTTCCCTACTGGACCGGCAAGTCCGTAGACGAGCACTGCGAGGCCCAGTACCGCGAAGCCGGCGTGTGGACCCTCTCCGGCGAGTCCTTTGTCTCCGACTGCTCCTACCACGCCCTCAACGGCGGCGGCGACTCCAATCCGGGATACGACGTCATCCTGATGAAAAAGGGCATGCTGGACATCCAGAACGAGGCCAAGGCCCATCTGGCCGAGCTCGACTACGCCAATCCCGAGGATCTGGACAAGATCTACTTCTACAAGTCCGTCGTCGACACCACCGAAGGCGTCATGATCTACGCCAGACGCATGTCCGAGCGCGCCAGGGAGCTGGCCGGCAGGGAGCAGGATCCCGTGCGCCGCGCCGAGCTCGAGCGTATCGCCGATGTCAATGCCAGAGTCCCCGCCCATGCGCCCCAGACCTTCTGGGAGGCCATCCAGGCCGTGTGGACCATCGAGTCCCTGCTCGTCGTGGAGGAGAACCAGACCGGCATGTCCATTGGCCGCGTGGACCAGTACATGTACCCCTTCTACAAGGCGGACATCGAGTCCGGGCGCCTCACGCCCTACGAGGCCTTCGATCTGGCCGGCTGCATGCTCATCAAGATGAGCGAGATGATGTGGATCACCTCCGAAGGCAGCTCCAAGTTCTTCGCCGGCTACCAGCCCTTCGTCAACATGTGCGTGGGCGGCCTCACCCGCGAGGGCCGCGATGCCACCAACGACCTCACCTACCTGCTCATGGACGCCGTGCGCCACGTGAAGATCTACCAGCCCTCCCTGGCCACGCGCGTGCACAACAAGACGCCGCAGAAGTACATGGAGAAGATCGTGGACGTGGTCCGCGCCGGCATGGGCTTTCCGGCCGTGCACTTCGACGACTGCCACATCAAGATGATGCTCGCCAAGGGCGTCAGCCTCGAGGACGCCAGGGACTACTGCCTCATGGGCTGCGTGGAGCCCCAGAAGGCCGGCCGCCTCTACCAGTGGACCTCCACGGCCTACACCCAGTGGCCCATCTGCATCGAGCTTGTGCTCAACAGGGGCGTTCCGCTGTGGTTCGGCAAGCCCGTATGTCCCGACATGGGCCCGCTCGAAAGCTTCGACACCTTCGAGAAGTTCGACAGCGCCGTCAAGGAAGTGCTTAAGTACATCACCCGCCTCACCGGCACCGCCACGGTCATCTCCCAGCGCGTGCACCGGGAGCTCGCCCCCAAGCCCCTCATGTCCCTCATGTACGAGGGCTGCATGGAGCACGGCAGGGACGTGTCCTCAGGCGGCGCCATGTACAACTTCGGCCCCGGCGTGGTCTGGAGCGGCCTTGCCACCTACGCCGACTCCATGGCGGCCATCAAAAAGCTCGTCTACGACGAGGGCAAGTACAGCCTTGCCGAGCTCAACGAGGCGCTCAAGGCCGACTTCCAGGGCTTCGAGTCCGTTCTCAGAGACTGCCTCGAGGCGCCCAAGTACGGCAACGACGACCCCTACGCCGACGACATTGCGGCCGACATCATCGAGTTCACGGAGACCGAGCACCGCAAGATCCGCACGCTCTACTCCACCTTGAGCCACGGCACGCTCTCCATCTCCAACAACACGCCCTTCGGCATGCTCACCGGCGCCTCAGCCAACGGCCGCCGGGCCTGGACGCCCCTTTCCGACGGCATCAGCCCCACCCAGGGCGCCGACAAGAAGGGCCCCACCGCCATCATCAAGAGCGTCTCGCGCCTTGCCTGCGACAACATGAACATCGGCATGGTGCACAACTTCAAGCTCATGGCGGGCCTGCTGGAAACGCCCGAGGGCAAGAACGGCCTCATCGCCCTGCTGAGGGCGGCCAGCATCTTCGGCAACGGCGAGATGCAGTTCAACTACCTGGACAACAAGACCCTCGTCGATGCCCAGGAAAAGCCCAAGGAGCACCGCGATCTGGTGGTGCGCGTTGCCGGCTACTCCGCCTTCTTCGTGGAGCTCTGCCAGGACGTGCAGAACGAGATCATCAGCCGCACGATGCTGACCAGGTTCTAAGACACTCTCTCCGGCGGGCTTTCCGCCGCCCCCTCCTCGCAGCGGAAAGCCCGCCTTCTTTGCGCCCTCCGGCGCACGGAGCACCCCATGCACTCGCCCAGCACGGCCAAGATATTCAACGTCCAGAAGTACAGCATCTATGACGGCCCCGGCATCCGGACCATCGTCTTCTTCTCCGGCTGCCCCTTGAGCTGCCTGTGGTGCTCCAATCCCGAAGGCCAGCGCCTTGAGCCTGCCGTCAGGCTCTTCCAGAACCTCTGCGTCAAGTGCGGCGCCTGCGTGCCGGCCTGTCCCGAAGGGCTCCACACCATCGCCGGCGAGCCACCCCTCCACACGGTCAGGGGCGCTGGCTGCACCGGCTGCGGTGCCTGCGTCCAGGCCTGCCCCGAGAAGGCGCTTGCCATCAGCGGCGAGGATCGCTCCATTGACAGCCTGATCGAAGAGGTGCTCGAGGACAGGGTTTTCTACGAGACCTCAGGCGGGGGCGTGACAGCCTCCGGCGGCGAGCCGCTGGTGCAGTGGCAGGCCGTCAGGGAGCTCTTTGCCCGCTGCCTGGCCTGCGGCGTCCCCACGGCCATGGAGACCACGGGTTTTGCCGAGCCCGCCGTCGTCGCCGAGCTGGCAAAGGTCACGAACCTCTTCCTCTACGACCTCAAGGACATGGATCCCGCCCGACACAAGGCCGTCACGGGCGTGGACAACGTCCGCATCCTCGAAAACCTCGCCTGGCTCCTCGACAAGGGCCATGAGGTGCTCGTGCGCATGCCCCTGGTCCACGGCTGCAACACCCAGGACGGCGAGACCGAAGCCCGCATCGCCTTCCTCTCCCGCTGGAAGGACGCCCCCAACTTCAAGGGCGTGGACCTGCTCCCCTACCACAAGCTGGGCGTTCAGAAGTACGAGCAGCTGGGCCTGGCCTACCAGCTCGACGCCTCGGCCTCGGTGGACGAAGCCTATCTAGCCAGGACTAGGGACGCCTACGAGGCTGCCGGCATCGAGGCGAACATCATCAGGCACTAGGGCATGTCCTCCAAAGAACGCTCCCCGCTTGCCCCCTGGCTCTACCTCTTTACCGGCATCTTCTGCGAAATCGCCGGCACCACCGGCATGCGCGCCCTGCTCTACGCTTCGCCGGAACTGAGCCAGGCCTCGGCCACGGCCGGCATCGTCGTCTCCTATTTCCTCGTCTCCCGCGCCGTCGAGCACATCCCCATGGGCCTCGCCTACGCCATCTGGTCCGGCGTCGGCACGGCAGGCGTCTGCCTCTTAAGCTTCCTCCTCTTCCAGGAAGCCATGCCCCTGGTCAAGGTTGCCGGCATCGCCTTCGTCATCGCCGGCATGCTCGCCATCAACCTCGACAAGCCAAAGGACAGGGAATGACCATGCCGGAACTCCTCGTTTCACGCGAGCTCGCCTGGGCCCTTGTCTGGCTTGCCGGCGCCGTGGCCACGGACATGGTGGCCATCCCCGCCCTCGTCATGTCCCACGGCTTCAGGCGCCTTGCCTGGGCAGCCCTCTCCATTGCCGCCATCTTCGCCTCCTTCTTCTGCATGCGCCGCGTGGTCACCGTCATCCCCCTCGGCGTTGCCTACGCTCTGTGGTGCGTGTTCGGCATCTACGGCACGCTCGCCATAGGCCGCCTCTGCTTCCGTCAGAAGCTCTCCAGACAGAAGACCTTCGGCGTTGTCCTGCTCTCCGTGGGCGTCGTCCTCATGTCCCTAGCGTAGCGGACAGGCCTTGCGCCCCCAGTTGACGCAGGCTTCCCGCCTGCTACCATGGCGCCGGCGGAAGAACCGCGCGGCATGGGGCCGGCGGGTCCTTCTGCCTGAATCCTCTTTGCCAAGGAGCGTGCTATGAAGCAACTTGCCTCCCTGCTTGCGCTGGCCTGCGTCCTTGCCTTCAGCTGCCAGACCGCACAGGCCATGGACAGGAAGACGGGACAGGCCATACTCGAAAAGGCGCTGACCATCCACGCCGTCACCGAAGGCGACAAATCCCGCCTGACGGACGCCTTTCTAGAGGAGAACTTCCGCTACCTCGCCTGCAACCTCTGCGAGGGCGAGTTCGACGAAAAGGCCGGATCCACCCGCTTCAGCGCGACCGAGGTGCAGGGCACCATCGTCGACCTCTTCGGCCGGCCCGCGGCCGTGCCCCGCTACGCCAAGGCCAAGGGCAAGCACCTCTACATCGACAACTGCGGCGATGCCGGCGAGCATCCCGACGTCATCAAGTTCGTCAAGGCCGAGGACAAGGACGGCCGCACCGTCGTCGTCGGCGACATGTTCACGAGCTACGGGGAGAACCCCCGCAAGAAGGACGGCACGCTCCGTGTGACCGTCCGGCCCGAGAAGAGCTCTCCCTTCGGCTACGTCCTCGAGGGCATTGCCGACTAGCGGCGCTTCGGAATTTTCGCCGCGCCAAAACCGCGGAAACGTCAAGGCGGAGCCTCCCACCGGAAGCTCCGCCGTTCTGCTTTCTCTCTGCCTGGCTGGCCTAGTCGGGCGAGCCGGATTCGTATGCCTTTCCTTCCTTGTAGGCCTTCCTGCGGTCGACGACCTCGGCGCAGGCGGTGAACATGACGTCGGAGCTGGAGTTGATGGCCGTCTCCACGGAGTCCTGGACCACGCCGATGACAAAGCCGACGGCCACGGCCTGCATGGCGATGTCGTTGACGATGCCGAAGAGCGAGCAGGCCATGGGAATGAGGAGCAGGGAGCCTCCGGCAACGCCGGAAGCGCCGCAGGCGCCAAGCGTGGAAAGGAAGCTCAAGATCACGGTCGTGACGGGGCTGAGCTGCACGCCAAGGGTATGGGCGACGGCGAGGGTCATGACCGTGATGGTCACGGCGGCGCCGCCCATGTTGATGGTGGCGCCGAGGGGGATGGAGACGGAATAGAAGGCCTTGTTGAGGCCGAGCCTTTCGCACAGGGCCATGTTGACGGGAATGTTGGCAGCGGAGCTTCTGGTGAAGAAGGCCGTGATGCCACTGCCGCGCAGGCACTGGAAGACCAGCGGATAGGGGTTGCTGCGCAGGAAGAAGGCCAGCATCAGCGGATAGACGATGAGCACGACGGTCAGCATGGCGCCGACCAGCAGGAGCAGGAGCTTGCCGTAGTCGATGAAGACGGCAAGGCCGTTCTCGGCAACGACGGAGAACATCAGGCCGAAGATGCCGAAGGGGGCGAGCTGGATGACGAAGCGCACGGCGTCGGACACCATGTCGGCAAGGTCGCGCATGAATTCAAGTGTGCCGGGCTTGGCGAACTTCTTCAGGCACACGCCGAAGACAATGGCCCAGAAGAGGATGCCGACGTAGTTGGCGTTGGCGATGGCGTGGATGGGGTTGTCCACCATGTTCTTGCCGAGGGTGGTCAGAATTTCGCCAAGGCCGCCGGGGGGCGTGTTGGTGGCGCCGGCCAGGTCGAGCTTGATGGTGACGGGGAAGAGGAAGCTGCCGGCAACGGCCGTGCAGGCCGCGAAGAAGGTGCCCACGATGTAGAGGGCAGTGACGGTCTTGAACTTGGAGCCAAGGCCCTGCCTGGCGTTGGCGAGGGCGTTGAGGACGAGGACGAAAACCAGCACGGGGGCCACGGCCTTCAGGGCGCCGACGAAGAGCGTGCCCAGGATGGCGATGCCACTGCAGCCCGGCGCCGCCAGGGCGATGGCCGCGCCCAGGCACAGGCCGATGAAGATGCGCAGGATCAGGCTGACGTCCAAATACCATTTGACGATGCTGTTCATTGTTTCCCCCCGGGAGCCGGTTTTCCGTTCAGGCCGCCGGCATGCGACGACGTGCTTGAGGCGCATTCACCCCGGACGCAGAGCCTTTCGGCGCACCTCCATGCGCTCCGGGCATGCCCGCAGAACCGGTCCCGCATGCCCGCCTCGGCCCCTGGAGGCCTGACAGTGCATCCGGAGATGTCCGGTTTGCCAGCATGGATAGAAAGTTGTAGCGGTTTAGCCCTCTCACGACAAGCCGAAATGGCTTGGGCGCGCCTTGCGCGCCAAAGGCTACATGGCCCGCATGCGCCAGGCGCGCGGCCGTACAGGGCAGAGGAGAGCCGCGCCGGAGCGCCTTGCGGCAACCACGCGAAAATTCCCTGAACGCCTTGCACAGAGCCGTCCAGAAAGACGTTAGCCTTGGGGAATCTGTAGGCGGCAGGCCCCTGTGCGGACAGGCCGGCAACCGCAGCGAAAAAGCGACAGCCCGGCATACGGGCACCGCACACGGCTCTTGCCGCAAGCCGTACCTCTTCGGCCTCGGCGACGTTCTGCAGGACGCCTACAGGCGTTTCGCCGGGGACATGAAGCCAGCCCGCACACATTCCTTTTCGAGCAACGTCTTGAGCGCATCGCAGGGCCAACGTGCGCTCAGCATTCAACAAGATTCAAGCCAGACGGCTCCTGGCCTCTATCCTTCTCCGCGCATTTTCGTAAACTTCCTCGTCCTCGCGCATGCCGATGACAACGACAAGCATACTCGTCTCCGTCCGGACAAGTCTGTAGACGATACGGATTCCTTCCTTGCGAAGCTTGATTTTCAGATAGCCGGTTAGAGTTGCGCCGCGCTGGTGGCCAAGAGGCTTCCCATAGCCCCCTTCTTCCTGAGGCAAGGGATTTTCTTTAACTTTCTTGATGGCTTTACTGACGGCAAGGCGTTGGCTTGGAGAAAAAGACCGATAGTCCCTTTCTGCTTCTGGAAGATATTGGACAACCCAACTAGTCAAAATCTACCTCACCAACACTATCCAGATCTTCCTTTGAGATACCAAGACGTCTATCCATTTCTTCCTCAGAAACTAGCGTGGACGGATCATAATGCGCCATCCGCTCTACAGCCATGGTGAGCAACAGATAATCATTCAATGCATCCATGACTTCAACATATTCAGCAGGGGGCATTAATACGACCTCAGCCACATTATTTTTCATGACGACCTTTGGTCCATTAGATTTAACATCGGAAAATATTTGCCCTGCAAGACCACGATTAAATTGAGAGATTGGAACAGTCTTCTCTATTGCACTAACAACGGAAGCCATTTCTTCTCCTCCTTTTGGTCTTGTCCTGCCACAGGCTGATTCTTATGTCAATAAATTTGTCGATAAATTTGCCAACTTCGACTCCGAGCCACAATGCCTCCGAAACTGGACAGGCGGGGGAGCTCAAGCGCCCCGCCCCCATGACACGCTTCCTTTCCCTCCCCACTCTCAGCCACGACGGCGGGAGCAGACCAGTGGCGAAAGCGCGCCTGAAAGTTTGGAAGCCGCTCCCCCCAAACAATCCCCAGATAGCCTTGCGCAGAGCCGTTCAGAGGGTTGTTGCGCGTGTAAAAACATGTAGGCAGCACCCCCCGGGTGCCGGCAGGCTGGCAGACGCCGACAGAAGCGAAACGGCCCGGAGAATTTTGAACCGGTTCCTCCAACAACTCCCCGGATCTCCGTGCACAGAGCCGTTCACAAGGGCGTTGGTTTCTCAAACAGCTGTTGTCAAAAAGCCCCGAATGCAGACAGGACGTCCAACCGTTCTTGCCGTGCCCTCAGCACTCCCCTATGCTGAACGAAAGCCTAGGGAGGAGAGCCATGTTCACAGGCAAGGTAGCCGTCGTCACCGGCGCGGCACGAGGCATAGGCAGGGCCATTGCGGAGCTTTTTCGCAGGCACGGAGCACAGGTGTGCATTCTGGACAGGGAGCCAAACCCCTGCTTCACCGGCGACTGCGCCGACAGGGAGACGCTCGAGCGCTTTGCCGGCAAGGTCGTTGCCGAGCACGGCAAGGTCGACTTTCTCGTGAACAACGCCAAGCCCCTCATGCAGGGCATAAGAACGTGTTCCTGGGACGACTTCCTCTACGCCTTCAAGGTCGGCGCGGCCGCACCCTTCTGGCTGGCCAAGCTCTTCGAGCCCCACTTTGCCCCGGGGGCTTCCATCGTCAACATCTCCTCGTCCCGCGACCGCATGAGCCAGCCCCAGACCGAGAGCTACACGGCAGCCAAGGGCGCCCTGTCCGCACTGACCCACGCCCTTGCCGCAAGCCTTGCGGGAAGGGTGCGCGTGAACGCCATCTCGCCCGGCTGGATAGACACGGAAGGCATCGTCTATTCGGGACCTGACGCGGAGCAGCACCCCGCAGGCCGGGTCGGCACGCCGCAGGACATTGCCGAGATGGTCATGTTCCTCTGCTCAGACAAGGCAGGCTTCATCACGGGCCAGAACTTCTGCATCGACGGCGGGATGACAAAGCTCATGGTCTACCACGGCGACTGCGGCTGGACGCTCCAGCCAAAGGGATAGCCTGCTTTCCGCCAAGCCTGCGGAGGCATCAGCGCCCGAGCCGGCGACGGAGGTAGAACCAGCCCGCAAGCCCGATCAGGACAAGTGGCAGAAGCCTGCCGAGCATCCGAAGCAGCAGCAGGACCGCAAGGGCGCCGATGCCGACCTTCAGCCACAGGGGAACGGCCGACCAGTTGATGCTGACAGACATGAGATCCTCCTTGCCGTGCACTGCTACCTTCCCCGCACCGCTTCGCGCTCCGATGCCGGCAGGCGCTTGTCGATGAAGTCCATAAGCCTGTCCCTGCCCTCGCGGTAGCCCTGGGGGAACTTGGCGTAGCCGCTGGCGCTGATGCTCCTGCCGCCGGCGAACTCGACGCTCAGCGAGAAGCCGGGCCCGTCCAGCACGCCGCGCGCATGGCCCTTGAAGCCGTCCCAGGAGGCAAGGCCGCGGAGAATGCCGGCAAGTTCCTGCTCCTCGGCGGGGCTCAAGGCGACATCGCCGTCTGGGGCGCCGCCCCAGACGCGCATGAGGTGCGCCCGCGCGCCCCCGGCGTCGAGGCGCCGGTAGAACTCGTAGTGCGGCGCCATCCGCATGTCGCTTTCGCCGAAGCGGAAGCGCTTGATCCCGCCGGCCGGGACTGCGCCGGCCTCGTGCCAGCGTCGGGCCAGCGGCTCGAGCCTGGCGCGCAGGTCGCGGCAGAACTCGGCAAAGCCCTTGGGCAAGAAGCCCTGCTCGGCATGCACAAGCAGAGGCTGCCGGCTGCTGTATTCCGCCTCGAAGTAGACCGGCATCTTGCCGTTCTCGTACTTCCCGTAGCCGAAGCCATGCCAGGCCTCAGCTCCGTACTTGTCAAGCAGTGCGCGCACATCCCGCAACAGACCCGGCTCCACGTAGAACTCCGCACTGGGCTGGCCCTTGACGCTGACGAAGACTTGTTCGCGGCCGTCGTCGACGCGCACGGACAGGTAGTCGCCCGAGGGCCTGTCGCTGAACGACAGCTTCTGCAGCGTCTTCGGCAAAGAGGCGTGCAGCTCCGGCAGCTTCTTCTTGAGATAGTCGCACAGCCTCTGCTCCGCCTCGAGGCGGGGCGTCTCTCTGCCCTTGTCTGCGCCGTAGACCTTGGAGGAGCAGATCACGCTCCACTCGCACTGGTCCTTGAGGCGCCGGCCCTTGTCTTCGCCGCCGGTCGAGCCCGGCCAGGAGGCCGCGTTCATGGAGCGCAGAAGCGCGAGGATCTCGGCGCGGGTCTTGCCGTCCACGGGACCGGTGAACACCAGCGGGGGCATGCCGCCGTACAGGCTGACGTTCAGTTTGGCGCTGGTCAGCTCGAGGTGGATGCTCCGCGCGACCAGGGGCGTCAGCTTCTCGCCCCACTCGGAATGGTAGGCGGCGTACCTGATGCCGTCGCCGCCCTCCTGGCCTGCGACGGCGTCGCAGCAGAACATGAGGGGCAGAACGGCTGCCATGAAGAGACAGGAGCGCAGCATGGAAGACCTCCTTGGTCGTGCGGTATGGCAAGGCGCGCGCAAACCAGCGCCGGACTCCGCTACTATCCGCATTTGACGGGACAATGGCAACAGCCCACATTCCGCCTGCTGGCCCACGACCTGCCGGGACGTCTCGGAGGCCTGCGGCGCCGCACGCAGAAAGGCCTTGCAAAAACAAGGCTGTACCGTAGAACGGAAGGCATGGCGCCCGCAGACTCCTGCGTCGAGGCGCCTTGGCAAGGAGGCCTCCATGAACAGTCGCATCTACTTCTACGGCGATTCCAACGTCTGGGGCTACATGCCTGAAGGCGGGCGCATCAAGGCGCAGGACCGCTTCCCCTTTCAGGCGGGCCTCATGCTGCCCGGCTGCGAGATCGTGGAATGCGGCCTCAACGGGCGCTGCACTGCCTACAGCCACGAGGTCTTCTCTCCTGAGCTGCTGGGAGGCGCGACCTTCAAGGCAGAGTTCGCCAAGGCCCTTCCCGTGGATGCCCTCGTCATCATGCTCGGCACCAACGACGTGATGGATCCGCTCAACTTCACGGCCAGAAAGATAGCCGGCAACCTGCAGCGCATGATCCGCGAGGCCCGCGAAGCGGCAGGTCCCGATCTCGCCGTGCTCCTCGTCTGCCCCCCGCCCCTGCCTACCCGCGGGGTCTGGGAGCTCGTCGGCATGTACGGCTGCGAGAAGGACCTGCTCGAGCAGGATCTGTCGCCGGCGCTGGCCAAGGCCGCGGCCGAAGAGGGGGCGCACTTCCTCGATGCCAAGGCCAGCGTGCCCGAGTTCGACGCCGAAGACGGCTTCCACCTGAGCGTCGACTCGCACAGGAGCCTCGGCCGGGCCTGCGGCGAGGTCCTCAGGCACATGCTGCTCGGCTAGCGACGCTGTCCGCTATCGAAATCTTCTCCCTCCGCCAACAGTCCGATCCCCAGGAGGAGGAACCGGCACTCTGACCTTCTCCGAATGCACGGGTGCGGCGACAGCGCCGGGGACATCTGCCGTTCCGTCAGCAGGGAGAAGTCCGCCACCTTCCGCAGGGAGGGCAGCGCCATCGGCAACTACTTCAACCGGAAGGAGGGCTTTACGGAGCCGTGGGAGCAGAGCCCCTGGGGCATCACCGTCAAGGAAAGCTCCTCGATCAGCATGCCGTTCACGCTGGAGGACACGACATACCTGATCTACCACCATGAGGAGGCGGCGGGAGACGCAATCTCCCCCCTTCATTCTCGAAAGATAGACGGCCCCTGCCCCGCCCTGCCAGCACGCCCGCCGAGGCCTGCGCGGGCATCGGCAAATGCAGGTTCATGACCTTCAACTCATGACCTTCAACTAAGGATGGCGGCGTCAAAGGTAGGCATTTCGACAGGAAGCTGTCGGTCATCTGGGAAATTGACAGCACCGTCTGCGTCACCGAAGAGCACGGCCTCGGTTCCGAATGGCACTTCAAGGACGGCAGGCAGCTGGTGTACGGAACCAGCGACGGCAACGAAGTACATGTCTTCGTGCTCGCAACGCAGCCGGCCTCCGTACGCAAGGTTCCCCGACTCACGGAAGGCGGGGCAGATCGCTCTACATGCACGGCAATAACGACCTGCCAGAAGGCTCACGCTACCGGTTTCCCGTGCTCCCGTAGCCGCCGGCGCCGCGCTCCGAGGCGGGCAGCTCGTCGACGAGGGCGAACTCGGCATGGCTGACGGGCGCGACGACGCCCTGGGCGATGCGCTCGCCCTGCTCCACGTAGTAGGGCTCGCTTCCCAGGTTGCGCACGATGATGCCGACTTCTCCGCGGTAGCCGGCATCAATGGTGCCTGGCGCGTTGGCAACAATGAGCGGTGTCTTCAGGGCCGCGCCGGAGCGCATGCGCACCTGCATCTCGAAGCCCTCGGGAATGGCGAAGGCCAGCCCCGTCGGCACGATGGCGGCCTGCCCTGCCGGGATCTCCACGCGACGCAGGGCGTGCAGGTCGAAGCCGGCATCGCCGGGCTTCTTGTATTCAGGGACAACGGCATCGGGATCGAGCTTCTTGATCTGGACGGGGATGGCGTTGGCTGGCGACATGGGCGACTCCTCCCTCTGACTGCTGAACGCGGGAATGCAGCTGGCTACTGCTCGAGGGGCTGGGGCTTGTGGACGGGAGGCGTCTGCATCCACTCGGCCCAGCAGGCGAGCAGCGAGCGCAGGGCATTGCCCCTGTGGCTTCTGGCGTTCTTCTCCTCGACGCTCAGCTGGGCGTTGGAGACGCCGAGGGTGATGTCGCAGAAGACGGGATCGTAGCCAAAGCCGTTGTCGCCGATGGGCTCGTTGAGGATGCGCCCTTCCCACGTCCCCTGCACGACAAGCGTGTCCTCGGGCTCGTAGTAGCCGGGCTTCACGGCAGCCATGCAGCAGACGAAGCGGGCGTGGCGCTGGGCGTAGGGAACGTTCTCAAGTTCCTTCAGCAGCTTCCTGCAGTTGCGCTGGTCCCTGGTCTCGCCGGGCAGGCTCTCCCAGTCGTCGGCATAGCGGGAGGAGTAGATGCCGGGCCTACTGCCAAGGGCGTTCACCTCGAGGCCGGAGTCGTCGGCGATGGCAACGAGGCCGAGGCGGTCGGCCACGGTGGCCGCCTTGATAAGCGCGTTTTCGGCGAAGGTCTGGCCGTACTCCTCTATCTCCCCGATTTCAGGGAACTGGTCCAGGCCCACCACTTCGATGCCGTGCACGGCGAGTTCCTGCGCCAGTTCGCGTATCTTGCCCTTGTTGGTCGTGGCGAGCACGACCTTCTGCTTTGCCTGCGCCATGACGGCCTCCTTCAAGTTCGCGCCCGGGCCCCGACGGGGAGAGCGCCGTGGATTGCCGCCGGCCCGCCTTCCGCGGAAAGCCTAGCCGGCGGCGTCCTGTGTCGCACCGCAAGGGCGCCCCTGTCAAATGCCGCCGATCCTCTGCTCCAAGGCCTGCTCCATCTCTTCCCGCACGGCAGACACAAGGGCTCGGCGAAGGCCTCCGGCACGACGAAATAGCCCTCCCCTAGGCCAAGGCACCGAGCCTGGCCGCATGCGTCTTTCGCCAGAGAGCTCATGACCGCGACAACCCGCCTCCTGCGGCTGATGAACATGTCCTCGCCTGCCTGCGCCCGGCTGACGAGCTCCTCCAGGCGCTTCTTGGCCTGAGACAGCGTGACGACTGCCTTTTCCATTGCTATTCCTCCTTGCGCGGCGACCTGCCTGCGTGACGCCCCGTCTGGTCCGCTCCGCGCCCTTGTGCGTCAATGCCCTGCCTCCCAGTGCCCCCTGCGGCCGCGCCCTTCCGCTTTGCCGGCTTCGGTGCTAGAAGATTTGCCCGCAGGCACCGTTTCCGCATTGCGGCAGGCGCCGCGCCATCTCCCCGTTTTCAATCGAAAAAATCATGGAGGAGGGCCTTCGGGCTTCCCTGGATCGCGTTCCGGGAGGCTGGCCCGCACGCATATGCAGGACATCCTTTCTTTCTTCGACGCGGCCGCTCTGGACCGCAGGCTGGTCATGCCGTACGTCATCGCCGAAGCCGGCGTCAACCACGAGGGCAGCATGGAGCTCGCCAAGCGCCTTGTCCGCGAGGCCGCGGAAGGCGGCGCCGATGCCATCAAATTCCAGTCCTACAAGGCAGGCACGCTCGCGTCCAAGGACTCCCCCGCCTACTGGGACACCACCAAGGAACCCACCAAGAGCCAGTACGAGCTCTTCAAGAAGCACGACTCCTTCTGGAAGAAGGAGTTCGAAGAGCTGAAGCGCTGCTGCGACGACGAGGGCATCGCATTCATGTCCACGCCCTTCGACGTGGAAAGCGCCCGCTTCCTCGATCCCCTGATGGACGTCTTCAAGATCTCCTCCTCCGACATCACCAACAAGCCCTTCATCGAGTTCCTCTGCGGCTTCGGCAAGCCCATCATCCTCTCCACCGGCGCATCCTCCCTGCACGAGGTAGCCGAGGCCGTGGAATGGATCGAAGCCAAGGGAAACCCGCTCTCGCTCCTGCACTGCGTCCTCAACTACCCCACCATGGACGAGAACGCAGGCCTCGGCATGATTCCGGCCCTGAAGCGCCACTATCCCGACCTGACAGTCGGCTACTCGGACCACACCCTGCCGGACGACATGCACGTGCTCACCTACGCCACCCTGCTGGGCGCCAAGATACTCGAGAAGCACTTCACCTTCGACAAGACGCTGCCCGGCAACGACCACTACCACGCCATGGACAAGGACGACCTGGCCTTCTTCAGGAAGAAGATGGAGGCCGTCATCGCCTCGGTGGGCGAATTCGCCGTCCGCTCCTATCCCTCGGAGGAGCCTGCGCGACGCAACGCCCGCCGCTCGCTGGTGGCCGCCCGGGACATCAAGGCTGGCGCACAGATCACGAAGGACGACCTCACCTGGAAGCGCCCGGCCCACGGCATCTCGCCCCGCTGCTACGACGAGGTGCTCGCCATGCGCGCCCGCAGGGACATTCCCGAGGACACGGTGCTCACCTGGGCCGACCTCGCCTAGCGCTTCCGCGCAGGACGCGGATCCAGATTTCCGGAGGCTGGACGGAACGCCGTCCAGCCTTTGCCATTCCAACCCAAGGAGGCTTTCATGTCCGAAACGCCCTCCCGCACGCTTTCTCTTGTCCTCGGCCCCATGCCCCTGCATGCCAGGCCGGACGCCGTCCTTGCGGCCGGCCCCTGGTGCTTTGCCGGACTTGAGGACTTCTTCCCCCGCTGGGAGGAAGAATTCACCTTCGCTCCGGACATCCTATCCGACAGGGCCGAAGAGGACCAGTGCATACGCGAGGCCGAAGCCCTGGCCGCGGACGCCGTCCCCGGCCTCGCCCAGCGCCTGGCGCCTGGTACGACGCTTCCCCCGGCCTACTGGGAGACGCTGCTTGCGCCCCACGCGATTACGGTCGCCAAGCTCCTCGTCCAGCACTGGCACCTTGCCAGGGCCATGGTCCGGGACTGGGCAGGCCTGCCCCTGCAGGTGGAGCTGCTCCCCGAGGACTGCTCCTTCCGCTTCGGCGACGACGCCGACGTGGTGCTCCACGGCGCTCTCAACCCCAAGGCCAGCCACTGGGTGCTCTCGCTTCTGCTGCGCCCCATGCTGCCCCAGGCCTGGACGGCTGTGGAAGGAGCCAAGGTCGAGGAGGTCTGGCAGACGACGAAGCCGGCAGGTCTCAAGGCCCGGCTCAGGGGCTTCCTGCGCTCCCGCATGCTGGCCCTGCCCTTCCCGGTCATGAAGGGCATGACGGCACGGCAGGCGCTCGCCTTTTCCTCAGCCCTCAGGCACCCCTCCCGCACGGAAGACAGAAGCCGCTCCCTTGCCGGCTGCTTCTCGAGCCTAGCCCAGGGCATCAAGCTTGACATCCCCAAGGCTGCGCTTGCCGTCTTCGAGGCCTTCCTGCCGGCGTCCATCCGCGGCCTGAGCCACCCTAAGGCCCTCTCCCCCATGGCCAGGCCCCGAGTCAGGGCAGCCAGCATCCTCCTCTACGAGGACGCCCGCTACCGCCAGGATCTGGCGCGCTGGCGCGGGCGGGGAGGACGCCTGCTCTGCGTCCAGCACGGCGGCAACTACGGCCAGATGCGGCGCATCTGCGCCATGGAGATGGTGGAATACAGCCAGCACGCCTTCGCCACCTGGGGCTGGACGGCCTACGACGGCGCCCTCGGCGCGGCTTCCGGCACGGGGAACTTCCTCCCCCTGCCCCACCCCCAGCTCGCCAGACAGAAGGACAGCTGGCGCAGGGCCAGCGACGAGATGATCTTCGTCGGCACGGAGATGCCGACGGTTGCCTACCAGCTGGACTCCCACCCGACGCCTGCCCAGTTCATCCAGTACCGCGAGGACAAGCAGTGGTTTCTGGAGGCGCTGGGGCCGGAGGTCCGCAAGCAGACCCTCTACCGACCCTACTTCAAGGTGCCGGGCACCCTCGAGGACGCGGAGTGGATCATCCCCCGATTCCCTCAGGTGCGCCTGTGCCAGGGCCCGCTGGGACCGCAGATTCTCGGCTGCCGGCTCCTCTGCCTCGACCACCACGGCACGACCCTCCTCGAGGCCATGGCTGCCGGCATCCCCACCCTCTGCTACTGGAATCCTGCCTTCTGGCCCGTCACTCCGGACTTTGACGAGCTGCTTAGCGACATGGCGACCTTGGGCATGTGGCACGCCTCTGCCGAACTCTGCGCCGAAAAGGTGCGCGAAGTCTGGGACAATCCGGCGGCCTGGTGGCATTCGGAAGCCGTGCAGGCGGTCCGCAGGCGCTTCCTTGCGCGCTTTGCCAACCTTCCCGAGGGGCCAGGCGAAGACAAGGCCTGGCTGGACTGCCTCCGCAGCCTCTAGCCAGCGCCTTGAAATACGGTTAGAAGGCTTTGCACGCGCACGCTCTTTCCGCGCGGGCGAAGCCGAGGATAAAAACATGTCTCTGAAAAGCCTTCTCCATCCCGTTTCCCTTGCGGCCGCGCTGGCGCTGGCCGCCTCCCTTGCTCCCCTGAACGCCGTCGCGGATAATCCCGCGCCGTCGCAGGTCCAGCTGCCCAACGATCCATCCGTCCCGGCAGGCCCTGCCGCGCAGGCGCCGGAAGCGCCCAAGCCCGCGCCCGCCCCTGAACCCGCACCTTCCGAAGCGGAAATGCTCAAGAAGGCCCAGGCCGCCCTCGACGCCCGCAACTACACCAAGGCCGTCGAGCTGCTGACGCCGCTGGCCGCAAAGAAGAACGCCGAAGCCTGCTACGTGCTCGGCTCCCTCACGGCTGCCGGCCAAGGCACCACCCAGAGCCGCTCCCGTGCTGCCAAGCTCTTCCAGACGGCCGCCGAGCAGGGCGATCCGCGCGGCCAGAACGAGTACGGCCAGGCCCTTGCCATGGGGCAGGGCGTGCGCCGCAACTTCATGCTGGCAGGCCAGTGGTTTGCCAAGGCTGCCGAGCAGGGCCTCGCCACGGCCCAGTACAACCTCGCCTACCTCTATGCCAGCGGCAGAGGCGTGACGAAGAGCGAAGACAAGGCCATCGACTGGTTCACCCGCGCGGCCAACCAGGGCCTCGCCTCGGCCCAGTACTCCCTCGGCTGGATCTACATGAACACCAAGAGCGGCAACCAGGACGACACCAAGGCAGTGCACTGGCTGGAGAAGGCCGCCGAGCAGGACCACGTCAAGGCCCAGAACAACCTCGGCTTCATGTACGCCGAAGGCCGAGGCTACGCTCTCGACTACGGCAAGGCCATGCAATGGTACCAGAAGGCCGCCGACCAGGGCTATCCCGAGGCCCAGTACAATCTCGGCTTCATGTACGAGCAGGGCAAGGGCTGCGAAAAGAGCTACGAGAAGGCCGTCGAGTGGTACCGCAAGGCGGCAGACCAGAACGAGGCCTCCGCGCAGTACAGCCTCGGCCTCATGTACGAGCAGGGCACGGGCGTTCCGCGCAACCTGACTGAAGCCGTGCGCTGGTACGAGCTGGCGGCCGCCAACGGCGATCCCGATGCCAGGCAGGCCGTGCGCCAGCTCAGCCGCAAGGCGCCCGCTCCGGCAGGAGCATCGCAGGCCAAGCCCCGCCGCCAGGGCAAGGCGCAAGCCCCCCAGGCCGCTGCGCAGGCCAGGTCTCAGGCCAAGCCCCAGCAGGCCAGGTCTCAGGCCAAGCCTCAGCAGGCCAAGCCCCAGGCTAAGCCCCAGCAGGCCAAGCCCCAGCAGGCCAAGCCCCAGCAGAAGGGACAAAAGAACTAGCCCCTTTCGCCCTGCGGTGTCCGTCGGCACCTGCCAGACGGACGGCCGTCTGCTCCTTCGGCGACCTGCTGCGCGTTCCGGGCACCAGGCAGAGCCTTAGCCAGGCCCGCGCCGCAGGGGCCGACGTCCGGATGGTCTACTCGCCACTCGACTGCCTCAGGCTGGCGGCCCAGGAGCTGGCAAAGGAGTTCGTCTTCCTTTCCGTTGGCCTCGAGACCACGGTGCCTTCGGAGTGCCAGGCCCTGAAAGCGCCGTCCGCCAATGGAAAGCTCAGCGACGCCACGAACAGGAGCCTTCACGTCGCACCACGTTGTCCTTGCGGTCGGAAGCGACTCGAGCAGCTCCTCCAGTTCCAGGCTCGGCGCCACGAAGCCGGCCTCCGAGGCACCCGGATGGGCTGTGCGAGGAATGCGTCCAGCGCCTTCTCGTAGCGGGGGCCACAGGTGACGCGCTGGGGCTCGCGCATGAGCGTCTCGACGCTGAAGGCAAGACCTGAGACAGGCAGGCCCAGCGCCATGCCTGGGACAAGCAGGCTGCGCACCGCGCCGAACGACGGCACGAAGAAGTCGAACGCCTCCTTCGAGCCGGGAAGCGCGGCAGAAATGCATCCGCACACGCCGTCGTCCGCGCTGAAGGCCGCGCGCAGCTCAAGGACGCTGGGCTGTCCCTGCAGCACAGGAAAAAAGGTCACGGCCTCGAAGCGGCCGTCTTTGTCTTCGGTGCAGGCAATGCGCACGGTGCAGGCTTCATCCAGCGCATAGTCCAGATACGCCGCAGGCGTCCATGCCAGCAGCCGGGAAGCGAACCGCCGTCACGGCATCCGCCATGAAGCGACCAAGCCTGTCGCAGATGTCCGGCACCAGAACGCCCCACTGCCTGTCAAAGCGGAAGAAGGGCCGGCCCGAGAAGCTTGGCCAGTCGCCGAGCACCTGGCCTGCCATCCAGGCATATTTGTAGGAAACGCCTTCCTCGCAGCCATCTTCGGCATTCTTTTCGATGGCGCCACCTGCCATGCCAGGCGATCCCTGCGCAGGATCGGCGCCGACCAGATACGGTCCGGCTCAGGCATCAGCCCCCTGTGCCAGTCCTCCCAGATGCCCGTCCAGCTTACGCCGATGTCGTCGCTGAAGTCCTGCTCGATCACAATCCTGCAGAGCATGCCGATGCCGTCCGTCTCCGCAAAAAGCAGCGAATGCATCTCATTGTCGGGCGTCAGGAACGCAAGACACTTCTCGCCGTCGACATGATGCGTCTCAATATCCTCTTCGAGAAATCTCAGCACGCCGCAGGCGACCGCGAGAAGCTCAAGTCCCGCCTCTCGCAGCGAATTCTCAACGTCGTCGAGAGCATGGGCAACGGCATCGCGCCCCTTGGCGCTGATGCCCGTCTGGGAATAGAGGCGACAGTCCTCGGAAAGCACCGCCATGAACGGTCGTTGCGCCTCTGGCAGATGCAGTCGCCAAGCAGACGGAGATCGTGGACCATAATCGTAGTCGCCAAAGGCAACATCCGCCACGAGCCAGCCCTCGGCCTTGACGCAGCAGCCCGGCCTGACAAGGGAGCGCTGGCGCTCCGAGAGCCCGTCTGCCGCACGCACAAGTTCGAGAGAGCCATACGGCGTCTTCACCCAGACGCGGAGCATTTCCTTGGCAGAGCAGAACGGAACGTCAAGGACCTCTTCGAAAAAGCCCTCTTCGATCTCGGCTGCGAACGAAACCAGTCCCCCGCCTGCATCGCTGAACGCCCCAGCCATGCCCCTGCCGGGGACGGATGACGGAGAGCGCGCGCCAGCGTCCGCTTCGCCGGCGGGCCCCTCGTAGAAAAGCATGGATCTGGGAACGCAGGTCGCACTCAACGCGACGTCGTCGCCCGGGGCGAGGCTCGGCAACACATCGCCGCCATACAGAAAGACGGGAACGGACAGGTTCCTCTCTGCCGGCATCGGCGTCTCCCTGCTCAGCTGAAACTGGATACGCGCGCAGACGGCGCAGGGGCCGTCGTCGAGATCCTCCAGCAGCGAGTCGACGATGCCGAAGTGGGAGGTGCCGTATTCGAAGCAGAAGCCCACATCGGCACGCATCCAGGGACGCCTGGCAACCCTGAAGCTGTCAGGACTCGGACGCCCTTTGCGCAGGCCGGTTCCCCTGTCCTTCTCCCGCAGGGGAAAGCTGACGGCAAAGAGCTGGCCGTAGTACGAGAGCCACTCGTCGAGGCAATATCCTCTGCTGACCCCGCCCTTCGCTCTGGTGCGCTCTTCCAGCTCCCTTCGTCGAGGCGGATGCCGAGCGCCGCAAGATACGCTTCCATGCGTCCTTCCTCCGTCAGCGGAACATGAAGTAGACCGCCCCCAGCAGGCAGAGGCCGGCCCAGAGGAAGTCGAGCTTCACGGGCATGCCCATGTAGAAGACGGAGAAGGGAATGAAGACGCCAAGGCTCACGACTTCCTGGATGATCTTCAGCTGCGGCAGGGTGAAGACGCCGTAGCCGAGGCGGTTGGCCGGCACCTGGATGAGGTACTCGCACAGGGCAATGCCCCAGCTGGCGAGCGCGGCCACCACCCAAGGGGCGCTCGCCATGTTCTTCAGGTGGGCGTACCAGGCAAAGGTCATGAAGACGTTGGAGCAGACGAGCATGAAGACGAAGATGCTCCCCTGCAGGACAGGCGTCATGGGAAAGGGCATGGCTTTTCTCCTATTTGGCTGCCAGGGCCGCGCGCACGAGGGCGTAGGCCCCTTCCTCGGGCATTTCCTGGCCGGTCCAGAGCGCAAAGGCGGCCCTAGCCTGCTCGACGAACATGGCAACGCCGCTCTGGGTCTCCCAGCCTGCGGCCGCGGCATCGGCAAGGAACCTCGTGCACTCCGGTGTGTACACGATGTCGTAGGCAAGCCCCCGGCCCTTGAAGAAGGAGGGCGGCACGGGCGACTCCGCCTCGCGGGCGCCCTTCATGCCGAGACTTGTGGCGTTGACGGCAAGGTCGCAGGCAAAGCCTTCGCGATCCTCCCAGGGGAGAGCCTCGCAGCCGAGCTCTGCGGCCAGTTCCTTCGCCTTGGCAAAGGTGCGGTTGGCAAGCGCAACGCGGGGAACGCCCAGTTCCTGCAGGGCAACCACGGCAGCCCTGGACGCACCGCCGGCACCGAGCACAATGGCGCTGGCAAAGCGCCGGCCCTGCAGAGGAGCCATGAAGCCTGTCACGTCGGTGTTCTCGCCAAGGAGCCGGCCGTCCCGCCAGTAGAGGGTGTTGACGGCGCCGATGCGGCGGGCGATGGCGCTTGCGCCGTCCACCTGGCGCAGAGCCTCGACCTTGAAGGGAATGGTGACGTTGGCGCCGGCAATGGGCAGGGCCCGCATGGCCGTGAAGAAGTCCGCAACCTTTTCCGGATCCTGGGGGAAGGCCATATAGACGCCGGGGTGCCCCGTCTCGCCGAAGGCCCAGTTGTGCAGGGCCGGGCTCAGGCTGTGTCCCAGCGGATGTCCGATGATGGCGTAAAGCTTTTCCGCAGGCATGGTCGACCTCGCTTGAAAATGGCTGTCCAGCCCAAGCTGGGCCTGAACGAGGACGAAGCAAAGCACCGTTGGGCGCAAAGTGCAAGCCAAAGAACGCCGGGACACCTTCAAGCAGTACTTGAAGTCACCTCCTGCCCGGCGCTTTGGAGTCTTGCCAGCAAGGCCTCACCTGCTGCGGACAAGGTCCCAGACCAGGCCCAGGCAAGGTGCAGACCGGGCAGGCCAGGATCAGAACAGGCGCCCGGCCTTGCGCCGCAGGCACGCTTGACTTATATCCGTTTTTCTTTATATATTGATATTAGGATATCAATATTTATTGATTAATGTAAAATTTCAGTAGCTTGCTTCTCCCCTTCTCCCCAATGCGACAGCGCCTAGCGCTAAGGCTGCATCCATGCCACCCAGTCTCTCCCCCTGAGCAGTCCAGCCCTTTCTGCTGGACTGCGGGGACGGCGTCCCCCGCTTCCCGCCCTTGCCGACCCCTGTTTTTCCTCCTATAAAACCTGCTTCTCGCCAAGGAGCTCTTCGTTTCATGCCTCAGCAACCCTCTGCCGATCTCCAGTTCCAAGCCGTTGAAGGCACGGGCGCCAACTTCCGCCTGGGCTTCTTCCGCGGCCTGCCCATCGCGCTCGGCTACGCGCCCGTGGCCTTCGCCTTCGGCGTGCTGTGCGTCCAGAACCACATTCCGCCGGCGCTCGCCATCGCCATGTCCGTCTTCATGCTGGCTGGTTCCGGCCAGTTTATCACCCTGTCCATGTGGTGCTCCGGCGCAGGCATTCTCTCCACCACGGTGGCTGTGTTCGTCACCAACCTGCGCTACATCCTCATGGCCGTGGCGCTCTTCCCCTACGTCGGAAAGCTGAAGGGCTTCAGCCGGCTGCTCTACGGCTGGCAGATCACGGACGAGCTCTTCGCGCTCCACGTCACGGCCTTCCAGAAGGGCTGGCCCCTCAACAAGACGGCTGTCTTCACGGCGACCTGCTCTGCCCACATCGGCTGGGTTGGCGGAACCATTGCCGGCGTCTTCTGCGGCGGCCTCGTCACGGACGTGAAGCCCCTCGGCCTCGACTATGCCCTGGCAGCCATGTTCCTCGCCTTGCTCGTGCCCCAGTGCACGGACAGGCTCCATGTGCTGGCGGCCGTCATGGGCGCCTTCTTCTCGGTGGCCCTCAAGTCTGCGGGCCTCGGCCAGTGGAACGTGGTGCTCGCCACCATTCTCTCGGCCACCCTCGCCACCGTCATCTACCGGCGCGGAAAGAATCGCAACGGCGGAAGGCCCGGCGACAGGGACGAAGCGCAGCATGGCGACAGGGGAGACGCGGCCGTTTCCGGCGCCGAATCCGCCACCGGCTCCAGGGAGGTGCAGTCATGACCGCCTTTCTCGTACAGCACGGCCCCCTCGTCGCCTGCCTCGTAGCCTGCACGGTCTGCACCGTGGGCCCACGCCTTCTGCCCCTCTACGCCATGCGCAAGAACCTGCCGGACTGGCTGAAGGACTGGCTTGAGTTCGTGCCTGCGGCCGTCATGGCGGCCCTCGTCATTCCGGACGTCTTCTTCTACGAGGGGGCCTTCAACCCCAATCCCCTGGACAACCTCTTCCTGCTGGCCGCCATCCTCGCCATCGGCGTGAGCGCGCTGACCCGAAACTTCTTCGCCACCATCGTCTTTGCCATGGCCTTCGTGGCAGGCGTGCGCTGGCTTGGCTGGATGGCGTAGGCATGGCACGCCAGGGAGAAGGCCACGCAAGGCCCAGAGAAAGCGCATCCCTGCTCCTGCGGCTCCTTGACCCCGCTTCGGCGGGCCTGCTGCACGCCCTGCTGGAAAGCCACGGGCACCTCTGCCTCTTCACGGTGCTCGATGCCCGCAAGGGGCTGCTGCGCCTGCGCTACTCGAAGGACCAGGAAGCGGAGGTGCGCCACGTCCTTGCGCTCTGCGCGCTGGACGTGCCGCTCCTGATCCGCCCCTGGCCCTTTGAAAACTGAAAAATCCTGTCCGCCCCCGCCAGCCTAGCGACGAGCCTGGGCGTAGGGAATGCGCTCCACGAGCTTGCGCCGGGGCGTGGCCTCGATGTGGTAGTAATGGTCCTGCGGCACGAACATGTAGGGAATGTCCTCGGTGCGCTGGCGCAGGAACATGGAGAGCAGGATGCGGTTGATGGCCTGGTGGCCCACGATGACCGTGGAGGCGCCGCCGGAGAGGAAGAGCGCCCTGCGCAGGCCACGCTGCACGCGCTGCAGCAGCATGGCGTAGCTCTCGCCGCCGGGATAGCAGTAGTTGAACTTGTCGGCGTTCCTGCCACGGGTCACCTCGGGCATCTTTTCGCGCACCTCGACGTAGCGCATGCCCTCGCAGAGGCCGGCGTTGATCTCGTCGAACTCGGGAATGGCCATGACCTGGGTCAGGGGCCGGCTCTTGATCAGATAGGAGGCAGTCTCGTGGGAGCGTCGCCGGGTGGAGGTGAATATCCAGTCCACCACCTTGCCCTCCATGTGCCTGGCCAAGGCCTCCGCCTGGGAGCGCCCCTTGGCCGAGAGCAAAGGATCGCCACCGATGCGACCCTCCACGTTGAAGTCGGTCTGGCCATGACGGATGAGGTAGAGGTTCTTGACCCAGGAGTTGGCCAGAAGCTCGCGGATGGCGGGATAGAACTGGGAGCCCTCCAGAGGGCTTTCGTTCATGATGCGGTTGGCCATGGAGTCCACCTGCATCCAGTACTTCTCCTCGCCCACGTGGGTGTAGATGGACTCGTAGTACTTGATGCGGGCTTTGAAGCTCGTGACCGCGTCGTCCACGGCATAGGTGGCGTACTCGGGCAGGTTGGCCTTGCGGCGTATGCAGGCCTCCCGCAGCACGGGGTCCTCGTTGAGGCACTCCACGAAGAGCACGGGGTAGTCGGTCAGCGTGTCCTCGATGAGCTTGCGGCGCTGCCGGCTGGCATTGGTGGCATCGAGCACGGCCACCTGGCCGACGTTCTCGAGCCAGCGCCTGGCCTCCTCCATGTTCCTGAGGGCAATCTGCTCGCGCAGATCTCTGCCGTCCTCGTTCTCAGGCGCATAGAACTCGGGGCTGGTGGAGTCAGGGCCGGCAATACGCCTGCGCATTTCGCCATTGTTGAAGATGGCGGTCCGGATGCCCTCGCCGGTGAGGTCGTCGCGTATACGCCTAGCCAGCGTGGACTTGCCGCTGGCAGGAAGGCCCACCATGGCCACGTAGAGTTTCTGCATCGATCGCTCCTTGAGGAATCCGCAAGATCGCAAAGGCGCCCCGAAGGGCGCCTTGGAAACCGCTCCTGAAGCTACTTGACCGTGAGCTTGAGGAAGCTCTTCTTGCCGAACTTGATGACGTACTTGCCGGGCTTGAGGGGCGTCTTGTCGTCCGTGCAACGCTCGCCGTCGATGTAGAAGCCTCCCTCAGCTATCTTGCGACGCGCCTCGCTGCGGCTCTTGGCCAGCTTGAAATTGGCCAGGATGACGGCAGGCAGGCTCTCGTCTCCGCTTTGGCACTCGCCCTCAGGGCAGTCGTCGGGGACGCCCCCGCCGGCGAAGACGGCGTTGAAGCCAATGCGGGCCTCAAGGCCTGCCTTGGCGCCATGGTAGCGGGCCACGAGTTCTTCGGCGAGGTCTTCCTTGGCGGTCTTGGGATGGACGGAGCCGTTCTCGACGCCGGCCTTGACGGCCGCAATCTCCTCCAGGGACTTGGAGGACAGGAATTCGTAGTAGATCCACATCAGTTCGTCGGACACGCTCATGAGCTTGCCGAACATGGCGGAGGGCTCTTCGTCGATGCCGACGTAGTTGCCGAGGGACTTGCTCATCTTCTTGACGCCGTCGAGGCCCACGAGCAGGGGCAGCGTCAGGATGCACTGTGGCTCCATGCCGTAGTGGCTCTGCAGGTTGCGTCCGACGAGCAGGTTGAACTTCTGGTCCGTGCCGCCCATCTCGATGTCCGCCTTGAGGTGGACGGAGTCGTAGCCCTGGCAGAGGGGGTAGAGGAATTCGTGGACGGCGATGGGCTGGTTGGCGTTGAAGCGCTTGGAGAAGTCGTCACGCTCCAGGATGCGGGCCACGGTGTAGCTGGAGGCCAGACGGATGAAATCGGCGGCGCCCATCTTGCCGAGCCAGCGGGAGTTGAACTCGACGATGGTCTTTTCAGGGTCGAGAATTTTGAAGAGCTGACGCTTGTAGGTCTCGGCGTTGGCGTTGACCTGCTCCTCGGTGAGCGGAGGGCGGGTCGCGGAACGGCCCGAGGGATCGCCGATGCGACCGGTGAAGTCCCCGATCAGGAAGACGATGGTGTGGCCGAGATCCTGGAAGTGGCGCATCTTCTGCATGACCACGGTATGGCCGAGGTGCAGGTCGGGAGCCGTCGGGTCGAAGCCGACCTTGACGCGCAGGGGCGTTCCCCTGGAAAGCTTCTTGCGCAGTTCGTCTTCATCGATGATTTCGGCCGCCCCCCTTTTGATGAGGGCCATCTGCTTGTCTACGTCTAGCATCGCTGTCTCCCCAATCTCCTAAAAGAATTTTGATGTGGAAGGAAGTTTATATCTGCGGGCCGCAAGCCCTGTCAAACAAAAGCCAAAGGCGCCGTCCCGGGATGGGGCGACGCCTTCGGCTTTCGGGGTGCCGCTCCGGGAACCGCTCCCGGAACGGCAGACTGTTACGCTTTCCTCAACAGTCAAGAGGAGCTCGGGAAAACTAGCTTTCCGCCTTGGCCTTGGACTTGGTCATGGCGAGGCCCAGGCCTTCGAAGAGCTCGAAGATGCTGAAGCCGTACCACAGCGTGTAGAGGATGTAGAAGATGAGCATGGCAGCAAGCAGGACGATGTGGTCCTTCACCTTGACGGGCTCGACGCTGTAGTAGTTGTTGCCGGGTTCGACGGCGCGGCGCAGGACCTGGTCAACGGCCTTGGCTTCGCCCACCAGGCTCTGCTTCTGCAGGGCCTTGATGGAGGGAGACAGGGCGTACCACACGGCGCGGGCGGCCTTAAGCGCCACGGCTTCCTGAACCAGAACGTCCTTGTGGGCAGGGTCGAACTTGGAAGCGTCGACCTTGGCCAGCTCGGTTTCCATGCCGAGCAGGGACACGACGGACTTGGCATCGTTCTGGTAGAGCTTCTCGCTCATGTCGGTGGCGAGACCGAGGATGGCGCCGAGGTCGCCGGAGAAGGCGAAGCGGCCGTTGTCATTCTTGGCCTCAAGGCCGGCCTTCTTGAAGACGGCGATGGCGGTGTCCATCAGCTCGGCCTTCTTGAAGGGGATGCTCACGGAGACGTTCTTGCCCTTCATGGTGTCGGACACCTGGCGACACTGGGGGATGAAGTTGGAGGAGCCCTTGGAAAGCTCGTTGAAGACGTTGTCGGCGTACTGCAGGCCAGTGAGATGGTTGCCGCGTTCGTCGCGCATGATGGGGAAGAGAAGCGCGCAGAACAGGATGCCGAAGGTAATCAGCATCAGCAAGCCTTTGACAAAGTGTTTCTTATCGCGAACTAGCATCTTATGCCTCCCCTCTGAGCTTGCCGATGTTCATGACGAACTTGCTGAAGACCCAGAATCCGAAGAAGGCCACGACCGCCCAGAAGACGACGTTGCCGACTTTTTCGATGATGTTGACGAGCGCCGGGGACCAGTCGAGCACTTCCATTTCAGTGAGCTTCTTGGGAAGCACGGAGGCGCGGTTGATGAAGCCGGCGATGATGGACATGGCGTAGAAGCCGCGGATGTGGACGCCCTTGACGACCTTGGTGGTCAGCGCGCCGACCTGGATGCCGAGCAGGGAGCCGAGGAGCATGCCGATGGCGAGGGTGTAGAACACGTAGCCGTAGATGGCGTACTGGCCGACGGCCGCGAAGCCGGCGGTGAAGATGATCTGCAGGATGTCGGTGCCGACGGTGGTCATGGAGGACACGCCGAAGACGTACACGAACATGGGGAAGGTGACGAAACCGCCGCCGACGCCCATGATGGCGGCGAGCATGCCGACGAAGACGCCACCACAGGCCACGATCCAGCCGGAGAGGCGGCGGCCGCCGGGAACGAGGTCCTCGTCGAAGGTGATCATCGGCGGGATGTTGAGGTTCTGGAGCTTGAGGGAGAGATTGGTCATGCCGGCGTTGGCGGCCGCCTCTTTGGCGGACTGGACTTTCTGGCCGCGGGTGGCCTTCAGGAAGTCAAAGAGGGCGTAGAAGCCGAGGAAGCCGAGCAGGAAGGCGTAGATGGTGCTGATGAAGATGTCGGAGACCAGGGGGCTGTAGTCGTACAGGCCCTTGTTGATGAAGCCGCCGATGAAGGTGCCGGCAATGGAACCGATGAGGAAGGCCAGAGCGAGCTTCACGGACACGTTGCCGAGCTTCTTGTGGATCGTGGTGCCCATGATGGCCTTGGCGAAGATATGGAACAGGTCCGTGCCGACGGCCAGGATGCCTTTGACGCCGGCGGCCATGAGGGCGGGCGTGATGATGAAGCCGCCGCCCGCGCCGATGCAGCCGGTGATGAGGCCGGCGGCCAGGCCGACGGCGATGGATGCCAGGAAGATCGTGGTGGTGTAGAACGCCGGCGAATACGCGGCCTTGCCACCGAGCATTTCGTGGGCGTCGTAGGCTTCGGCGCAGCACACTACGAGGATCGGCACTGCCAGAGCCAAGAGGAAGAGCAGCTTTTTGCGGTTTTTCAGAATGGACGTGGAGACCTCAAGGTCCCATTGGGCGTACGCCCGGGCGCTTGAGATCAGCATCTGGTACATGGTTTTCCCGAAACTCATCTTACCCCCTCCTTAGTGAGGTTGTTAAAGGGTTGTTCGTCTTCTTCAGCAAACTCCATGCCAAAACAGTCAGCTTGACACCATTCAGGCATTTTTTCTCACAACAGCTTGGAATTAATTACGATTTTTATTCAAAGAAAAAAGTGGCCAGCGGATATCCCTTGGAAGGCTCCGCCGGCCACAGTCGGTTTTTCTGACAAGGTGTCAGCTTTCTTTACAGATGCAAGGCTCTGCGCAACTCCTATGCCTTGTCGAGGCCTTCGCTCCTGCCGAAGATGACGAGCTCCATCCAGTCGAGGGCGAAGTCGAGGCAGGCCTCGTCCTGCTCCATGACGGCCTGCCTGCGCTCCTCGCTGATATCGACCCGGGAGAAGATCTTCATGCGGACAACGAGTTCGCGGAACTTGTCCAGCTGGTAGCAGCAGAGCATGCACATGTTGGAGAGTTTCTGGTCCAGGGGGCGTCCCGAGGCGGCCACCATGGCGGAGAGGCGCATGTAGCGGTCGTTGGCCTGGTTGTAGGGCAGGACGCCCTCGTGCTCGAACCACTCCTGCGCGGTCCAGTCGCGCGCGCCCTTGGCGCTGAAGCCCTGGCAGTGGGCCTCCTGGACGAGGTAGTGCCGCTCGGCAACGCCGTTAGGCGAGGGACTGGTTCCGCGGCCGAGGGGATAGCAGCGGCAGGCGCCGGGGCGGTCGTCGTAGATCTCGCAGCCTGCCGGCGTGGCAAAGGGACAGGTTTCGTCCAGGTCGGGGCGCATCTTGAGCATGGCGATGGGCAGCCCGGAATCGGGGAAGGACTTGAGCTTGGCCATCTGGTTGAGGAACTGGTCGCTCGGCATGCCAAGGCGCCTGCGCATGCGCAGCACGTCGTAGGGCGTCAGAGGAAGGGTCAGCTGGCGACAGCAGCGGTTGAAGCAGGCTGCGTCCGGCGTGCACTCGAAACAGAAGGTCTGCCCCTCCTCCAGCACGGGCAGGGAGTCCACGTAGTCCTGGGCGCGCTGGGCGTCCATCAGCTCCTGGTCTTTATCTTCGGACATGGTTGCAATCCTCGCTGAATGCGAAAAGCCCCCGGACAGGGGTGCCGTCCGGGGGACAGGAAAAAGGGGGCAAGGCCGCTAGATGACTTTGTTGAGGGAGTATTCGATGATGCCCTCGGCGCCGACTTCCTTGAGGCGCGGGATGAGGTCGCGCACGACCTTGGTGGCGACGACGGTCTCCACGGAGAACCACTTGGCATCCTGCAGCGGGGACACGGTCGGCGAATTCAGGGAGGGGAGCATCGCCATGATCTCGGCGAGCTTGGCGGCCGGAGCATTCATCTTGAGGGCAACGAGGCTCTGAGCGCGCAGAGCGCCCTCAAGGAGCATCTGGAGCTGCTGGAGCTTCTTGCGCTTGAAGGGGTCTTCCCAGGCTGCCTTGTTGCAGACGAGCACGGGGTTGGAGAGCATGACTTCGTCGATGATGCGCAGGCCGTTGGCGCGGATGGTGGTGCCGGTTTCGGTGACCTCGACGATGCCGTCGGCAAGACCCTCGACGACCTTGGCCTCGGTGGCGCCCCAAGAGTAGAAGACGCTCACGTCGACGCCCCTCTCGCTGAAATAGCGCTTGGTGAGGTGCTGCACCTCGGAAGCGATGCGCTTGCCGGCCAGATCCTCGGGCTTGTAGTAGGGCGAGTCGCCGGCAACGCAGAGCACCCACTTGGAGGGGCGCAGGGAGGTCTTGGCGTAGACGAGGTCGCAGATCTGGACAAGCTTGTCCTCAAGGTCCATCTCGCGCATCCAGTCCTTGGCGGAGATGCCGGCGTCGATGACGCCCTCGGCCACGAGGCCGCCGATCTCCTGCACGCGGGTCAGGGAGAGGTCGAGCTCGGGATCGTTGACATCGGGGAAGTAGTTGCGGGCGTGCTTGCTGATCTTCCAGCCGGCGCGGGCGAAGAGGGCGTCGGTAGCCTCTTCGAGCGAGCCCTTGGGCACGCCGAATTTCAGAACCTGTTTCTCAGACATGTATGGCTCCTGTACCTTAATTATTGCTGTTTGCCGTAGACCTTTTCAGGGTCGAAGACCTGCGGGGAGCACACGCTTTCCTCCTGGCCGTCCCATTTCAGGAAGAAACAGGAGCGCCTGCCGGTGTGGCAGGCCGCGCCACCGAGCTGGGTGACTTCCAGCAGGATGGTGTCCTTGTCGCAGTCGAGGCGGATGGAGTGGACCTTCTGCACGTTGCCGCTGCTTTCCCCCTTATGCCACAGCTTCTTGCGACTCCGGCTCCAGTAGTGGGCTTCGCCGGTTTCCAGCGTCTTGTCCCAAGCCTCCTGATTCATGTAGGCGAGCATGAGCACTTCGCCGTCTTCCTTGTCCTGCGCTATGGCCGGTATCAGGCCCTTGCTGAAGTCAGGGGTAAAGGCACTGCTGGGCTGCATCGCGGTCCTCCTCGAAAAGTAGATAGGGAAAGGTAAAGCCCAAGAACCCTAAACGCTATCCCGTCAATCCGCAAGGACAATTCCATCGCGCCAGAACGGGCGCTGTCGCCAAGTGAGGAGAGCCCGGCTGGGGATGGACGCGCGCGGCCACGCATCCGGCGGAAACAGGACTGTTTTAGTCCTCCTTATTTTTAGCGAATTTCCTCTTTCTGGGGCCATCCGCGTTGATTCGGGGAGATTTTTACTGTACAAAAAAAGTATGGCTTTTACAGGCCATTATTACTGTCATTTTTACATCCACACCGCTTGCCCCTTTGGGCGAAGCCAAGCAAGGAGTTCGCCATGTCACCCGGATCGAACGAAGTGAAACACATGGAAAGCGCCGGAAGTCAGTCAATGATGACCGATTTCGCCAGCGCCATGGCTTCCAGCGAAACCAACGCAGCCGACTACTGGCTCGACCTCAGGAAGCTGGACATCGACTCCCGCGAAAGGCTCTACGCCGCGGCCGCGGAAATTGTGGATTGCCTTCACGAGCCCTGCAAGTGCGCAGCCTTCATGCATTTTGCCGCCCAGATGTTCAACGCAGGCGGCAAAGCCTAGCAAAGCCTTGCTTCCTCCACTTTGCCCAGGACCTCCCATGCGGTCTTGGGCATTTCGCGGCATGCCGCCGGCTTCGCGCCGGGGATCCAGGCGCAGGCGCACTGGAGCACCCCCGGCGGACGTCAAGGCACCCCGACACCCCGCCGCAACGGTTCCGTTGAGCTCTCCCGGAACTGCAAGCCAAGGGTACGCCTTGCGTAGCCATTCGCCGGAACAGACTTTCCTCCGTGTCCTGATTCTGGCTCCGGCGCGGAGCCGGACGGCAGCACCCCGCCACCACACACAGCACGCATTGCAGCGTCAGACCACAGGTTCTCTATGAAAACAGCATCGATCAAGCGCATCGCCTTCAGTCTCGCAGTCCTTGCGGGCATCCTCTTTCTGGGCCAGCAGGCTCAGGCCGACGGCGACGCCCCCTTCATCAAGATTGCCAAGACAGGCATCTCCGCAGAGAAAATGCCGGCAGTCGTCCTTTCCCACGAGGCCCACATCAAGCATGCGGACGACGACTGCTCCGTCTGCCACACCGAGGCCGAGGACAAGTACCTCAATATCGACACCCTCGCGCCTGCAAAGCGCCAGGGCGCCGTCCACGCAGCCTGCGCCAGCTGCCACATCCAGAAGGGCAAGGGGCCGCTTCTCGCCCAGTGCTCCTCCTGTCACAGCCAGCAGCGCCTCGCCAACCTCGACAGCAAAAAGAAATAGCGCAAGGACACACCCATGTCTTCTCTACAGCAAGCCATAAGCTTCCTCTCCGGGACGGGAATGCTGATCGCTCTCGCCGTCTTCGTCCTCGGGTGCCTCTTCCACGTCATCAGATACATCGGCGGTCTCGATGCCAAGAAGGACCGCGTGGCCTACGGCTACCATGCCGACAGGTCCGTGCCCGGCATCTTCGCTTCGATATTTAAGTGGCTCCTGCCCTGCGCGACCGCAGGCTGGCGCAGCGCCCCCCTGACCACATTCATCTTCTTCTGCATGCATGCCGGCTGCGTGCTCGTGCCGCTCTTCGTGGCTGGCCACGTTGTCCTGCTGAAGTCGGCGCTCGGCATTGAAGCCGGTCTGCCCATGCTGCCTCTGGCCGTTGCCGACGTTCTGGCCGCCGTCACCATCGCCGGCGTCCTCATCTGCGCCGTCCGACGCCTCGTGAGCCCCTTCCAGAAGGCGCTCACCAGCGGCGCCGACTGGCTCATCCTGTTCCTGACTGGCGCCCCGTTCGTCTCCGGCTTCCTCGTCAGGGTCTGCTGCCCCGATAGCGCCGAGCTCATGCTGGTCCACTTGGTCTGCGGCAACCTCTTCCTGCTGCTCGCCCCGTTCACCAAGCTCTCCCACATCGTCCTCTTCTTCATGTCGAGGGCACAGCTGGGCATGGAGTATGCCATCAAGCGCGGCGGCCAGACCCGCGGCGGCGTCTTCGACTGGTAACAGCTTTCAGAGACTCAAAAAGGGAACCCCACCATGGAAGGAAATCTTTGCAACAGCAGGCCCATCGACACCGAAGAGCGCCTCAAGGAGCTCATGGCCGACAAGGGCGGCGCCGAATACTACAAGCAGATGGAGTCGCTTGACGTCGATCCCGCAAAGGTGATGGACATCATCAACAGCTCCATGACCTCCAAGATTAAAACCTGGCTCAACAACTGCGCCCACTGCGGCATGTGCGCCAGAGCCTGCCATTTCTGGCTCACCAGCGACAAGGATGCGACCCAGATCCCGTCCTACAAGATCCAGTCCACGCTGGGCGAAATCATCCGCAGGAAGGGCCACGTCGATGCCAAGTTCATGATGGACGCCATGGACACGGCCTGGGGCAAGTGCACCTGCTGCAACCGCTGCGGCGTCTACTGCCCGCTTGGCATCGACACAGGCGTCATGATGAGCTTCTTCAGGGGCGTGCTCTTCAAGCTCGGCTTCATCCCGTGGGAAATGAAGATCGGCTCCGGCATGCACCGCGTCTACCACGCGCAGATGGACGTCACCGAAGAGGACTTCGTGGACACCTGCGACTGGATGGCAGAGGAAAGCGCCGAGGAGTGGCCCGGCCTGACCATCCCCGTGGACAAGGAGAATGCCGACATCATGTACATTCTCAATGCCCGCGAGGTGAAGCACTACCCCAACGACATTGCCGAAACAGCCATCCTCTTCCACATTGCCGGCGAAAACTGGACCGTCCCCAGCTCCGGCTGGGAGAACACTTCCCTGACCATGTTCGCAGGCGACTGGGAAGGCTGCAAGATGAACACGCAGCGCATCTACGATGCCATCAAGCGCCTGAATCCCAAGTCGGTCGTGGGAACGGAATGCGGCCACGCCCACAGAGCGACCGTCGTGGAAGGCCCCTACTGGTGTGGTCAGGAGTCCGGCGATCCGCCGGTGCCCTTCTACCACTACGTGGAATGGGTTGCCCACGCACTGCGCGAAGGCAAGCTCAAGATTGATCCGGCCAAGAAGCTCAAAGGCCCCGTCACCCTGCAGGACTCGTGCAACTATGTCAGAAACCACGGCCTCGGCAAGTACACCCGCGAGATCATGTCCTATATCTGCGAGGACTTCCGCGACATGACGCCGAGCGGAGACCACAATTTCTGCTGCGGCGGCGGTGGCGGCCTCAACGGCATCGGCCGCTACCGCCAGTGGCGCAACGTAAGCCTCAAGAACAAGCTGGACCAGATACAGAACACGGGCGCCGATCTCGTTGTCGCCCCCTGTCACAACTGCTGGGACGCCATACGCGACATGTTCGAGGTATACGAAATCAAGACAATTAAGTGGTCCTTCCTGAAGCCCCTGCTCATCAGCATGGTCGAAATCCCCGACAACATCGAGCACGTCACCGAATAGCATCAGAGGAGCCCGGCGCAGGAGTGCCTGTTCCTGCGCCGGGCAAGAGTCATGCGCCAAGGCGCATCAGCCTTATACGGCGATGCCAACCGCCGTATTCACGGTCTCGAGGAACTCTGCCTCGCTGCAGTCCTTGCGGAGGACCGGAATGCCAGTTCCGAAATCCACAGGACGCGGGCCAACACTGCTACAGACAACGCAGGGAATGTCCTTCAGTTCAGGCGACCGCCTGATCTTGCTGTACATGATAGTCCCCGACATGCCCGGCAGATCCACCTCGAAGACAACACAGTCAGGTTTCGTGCTGTTCATGAAGCTGATTGCCTGATCACCCGATTGGACAGCACGAACCTGATACTTATTTTTTTCCAGAATTCCTTGGAGTCGCTCGAGGCTTAAGACATCGCTGTCGACCAATAGAACTAGTTTTTTTTCCATGTTTTACCTCCGCAGGAGCTTCTTGCGAAGTCTCTCTGTCCGAATGCGTCGCTGGAAGGGACGTGCAACCGCTGCATGCCTCCTCCAGCGTGATTTTTTCCAGCGACGCCTTGATCTCCTCAGCAGCCTTTTCCAGAACGGCAAGAGCAAGCCCGGCCGTCACGCTTCTGGCCTTCTCGGGAAGAGAGAGCTTACCCTCGACGGCCTGCATGACTTTGGCGACGGAAATCTCGCCCGGCGCCATTTCCAGCAGGAAGCCACCGGCAATGCCTCGAACGCTCCGGACAATGCCGGCAAGCTGGAGCAGGCGCATGATACGCTGCGTGAACCTGTCGGAAACGCCGGTGCATTCGGCCAGTTCAGACGCTGAACTCGGGTGCTCGTTGCCCCGTTCTGCAAGGCAGACAAGGAGCTCCATGGCGTAGCATGTAATAATGGATATCCGCATACCATACCTTTGAGAGGCTCAAAAAGCCTCGTACTGAACGTGTTACCTTAACAGGACTTTTTTAGTCAAGATTCGCCTGCCACACCTGAAAAGCTATAAAATACTATGTTAAAAATTCCAACTAAAAAGGTCTGCTATTTTTTTGACAAGCTGGGTCTCCGCTTGCCACGTATCAGCCCTTATGTCTTCAGGATGCTGGACTGCAGTATACGCATGCTAGAACGATTTTTTCTGCAAAATCACTTTTTAAAGCTGATTTGCATAGAATTTTGATTTTTTAACTATTTTTGACAAGATATCGATTTGTATTTTTTATTTGAAGTCAATAATAAATTACATTTGTTTTTATGCTATAAATTGTTGCAGAGTGTTTTTTTGATGTAGTTTTTTGTTATTAAAGAGTACTGCTGTTAAAATTCATACCCCAAAATCTAGACTTGACAAGCATGCGGTCAAACAGCGGAAGGTCGACCTTTCTCGCCCTTGGAACAAGCGCCGAGCCGTCGATGCCGTGCGAGGCTTGAATTGTGAAAATCTTCTCAAACCCGGCCTGCCCCACCTGAGCCACGGTCAACGCATCCGTGCAAATCTCCCCAGGCTCTTTGGCCTGCCCGTTCAGCGATGCCCACGCCTTCAAGATCTCCGTCTGCGGGCTGAAAGCACAAGAGTACCGTCACCTTTTCCAGCAACTCGGCGCTTGGCGCGGACGCCACGCCAAGCTAGCCCGCACTGCGAAACATTTTCTCCCATCCTTCTGCCGTCCCTGCTTTTGGCATGCTCGACTTTAAAAAAACAAGCTGTTAGGCAAGACGTAAGTCCTGCCACCAGATTCAAGGCATCGAACAGACGAGCATTCCCAAAGATAAAGTAGACAAAAATAGTCTTGATTGTTTTCTTCTAAAGGGCAACAACGTTGCTCCACAATCTCGTGAAACATTTCACAGCCTAAAACATATTCATAATTTCACTTTTTTGTTTTTTCCTGACCCAAACTTTGATAGAAGAGAGACAAAGGGGATTGCTCCCCCCTCCTTGCGACTTGCGCAACCACGTCCACGACTTCTTCCATGGAGCCTACTATGAGACTTTCTGTCCAAACCCGCTATGCGGCCAGGATTCTCCTCTTCCTCACCCACCATAGTGCATCCTCGCCTGCATCGGCCCAGAAGATTTCACAGAAGACGGGCATCAGCCAGCAGTTTGCTGAAAAGATCCTGCGCAAGCTCCGCATCCTCGGCCTTACCGACAGCGTCAGGGGGGCCAACGGCGGCTACTACCTGCGACTCTCGCCGTCGAACATCACCTTCGGATGCCTCGTTGATCTCATGGAGGGCGGATTCACGCTCAAGTGCAAAAAAGACAATGAAGTCTGCGCCAACAGCGAAGAATGTCCGCTGAAGAAGTCCTTTGAGAAAATGGAAGAAGAAGTCTACAGCGTGCTGAACAATATCACGCTTGAGGATTTTCTGGACTCGCAGAAGGATGCCCTACTGGGGGCAGAGGAAAAAGATCCCCAGACGAGGGACGAAGCCTAGGAAACAGAGAGCAAGTCCCGCAGGATTGCCCGACGCCGCGGGACCAGACTCCTGCGTTGCAAGAAGATCGCCGACGAGGGAAACGCCACGGGACGAGCCCAGGCGTCCTGAGCAGAAGTACGCCTAGCCTTGCGAAAGCCCCCCATCTGTGGCAGGGTGTGCCCGGAATTTTTCATGCATGCAGGGACGCTTGCGAGCTTTTCCCTGCTGTTTTTTTACCTGACACCCCAATCTGGATACGCCATGCCCGAAAACACGATTGACGCGTCTGGCCTGCAGACTGCCGAAGACGCCGGCGCCCTGGACATCAAGGAGCCTGACAACGCCCTCCCGCCCGTGCAGCTCGAAGGGCTGCCCCCAGTCATGCAGGAAGCCTGCGGACGCGCCGGCTGGACCAGCCTCATGCCCGTGCAGTCCTTGGCCCTGCCCTACCTCATGGACGGCAGGGACATCATGATCCAGTCCCGGACGGGCTCCGGCAAGACAGGCTGCTATCTGCTCCCCATGCTGCCCGTGCTCAAAACCGATGCCAGGCACCCCCAGGCCCTCGTGCTGGTGCCCACGCGCGAGCTCGCCCTGCAGGTGGAGAAGGAGGCGCAGACCCTGCTTGAAGGCACCGGTTGCGCGCCCATCGCTCTCTACGGCGGCGTCGGCTACAAAAAGCAACTTGACGCCCTCAAGGACGGTGCCCAGCTCGTCATCGGCACCCCGGGACGCGTGCTTGACCACATTCTGCGCCGCTCCCTGGATCTTTCGGGCATCCGGATGCTGGTCTTCGATGAAGCCGACCGCATGCTCTCCATCGGCTTCTACCCCGACATGAAGGAGATACAGAAGTATCTCCCCCGCCACCGCATCCACACGAGCCTCTTCTCCGCGACCTACCCGCCCCACGTGCTCAACCTCGCGTCCGAGTTCATGACCGAGCCCTCCATGCTCTCCCTCTCCCAGAAGGAAGTGTACGTAGCGGAGGTGCAACACTACTTCTGCAACGTGAAGCCCATGGACAAGGACCGGGCGCTCGTGCGCATCATCGAGATGGAGAATCCGGCTTCGGCCATCATCTTCTGCAACACCAAGGCCAACGTCCACTACGTCTGCGGCGTGCTGCAGGGCTTCGGCTACAACGCCGACGAGCTTTCCGCCGACCTGACGCAGAGTCGCAGAGAGGAGGTCATGGCCAAAGTGCGCACGGGCCAGGTGCGCTTCCTCGTGGCCACCGACGTGGCGGCCAGGGGCATCGACATCCCCGCCCTCTCCCATGTCTTTCTATACGAGCCACCGGAAGACCACGAAAGCTACATCCACCGCGCGGGCCGCACCGGCCGCGCCGGCGCTGCCGGAACGGTGGTCTCCCTCGTGGACATCATGGAGCGCATGGAGCTCGAGCGCATCTCGAAGCACTACAGCCTGACGCTGCTCGAAATGAAGGATCCCACGGACGAAGACGTCGCCAAGGTGGTGTCCAACAGACTCATGGCCCAGCTGGAGTCCCGCTACCGCAAGCTGACCGGCCTTGAGCGGGTCCGCGCCCAGCGCTACGTGCAGCTGGCCCGCGATCTGGCGGTCCCCTCGCCGGACGACGAAGGCGACAGCGAGGGCGTCAACCTGCTCGCCATGCTGCTGGACGCCTGCCGCCAGGGCACCCTCAACGAAAGCCGGCTGCCCGAGGCGCACGCCGGATCCGAGCCCCGCAAGAAATCATCCCGCAAGCGCAAGCGCCGCCAGGACGGCCAGGAAAGCCAGGACAGCCAGGACGGCCAGGACCGTCAGGAACAGGCTCAGCCGGAAGGCGCCGGCGACGAGGACAAGGGCAAGTCCCGGCGCAGGCGCCGTCCGCGCCGTCGCCGCGGCCATGGCGGTGGCTCCGGCGAAGACGCTGGTGAAGGTGGCGGTCCAGCCCCGCAGGGCCAGGACAGCGCGCCGTCCTCCCAGGAAGCATAGCTCCCTTTCCCGACAGCCTCCAGGCAAGCCCATGGTCACAACACCCAGCACCCTCAGCGCCGGCCGCAAGGCCGGCGTCACCATCGGCAACTTCGACGGCGTCCATCTTGGACACCAGAAGCTCGTCAAGCGCACCCTCGAGGTCTGCCGGCAGCACGATCTCGACTGCGTCGTCGTCACCTTCTGGCCCCATCCCCGGGCCGTGTTCTCCGGCCAGCACATGCCCCCGCTGGCGGATCAGGAGACGCGCCGCCAGCTGCTGGGCCAGCTCGGCGTGAACTACCTGCTGGAGCTTGCCTTCGACATGGAGCTCGCCAAGCTCAGCCCCACGGAGTTCCTGCAGAAGTACCTCTACCCTCTCAATGTCGGCGAGCTCGTCATCGGCTACGACTTCCGCCTCGGCAAGGGCCGCGCCGGCGACTTCGTGGTGCTGAAGCAGATCGGCCTCGACGACGGCTTCGGCGTCGAGCAGGTCGGCCCGCTCATGCTGGGCGACGCCCCCATCAGCTCGACGCGTCTGCGCAAGGCCATCGAAGAGGGCGACATGGCGCTCGCCCGCGAGATGCTGGGCCGGCCTCACGGCTTCAGCGGTCTGGTGGTGCACGGCGAGGGCCGTGGCTCCGGCCTCGGCTTCCCCACTGCCAACGTGCGCGTCCCGGCCGTGCTCACGCCGCCGGACGGCGTCTACGCCACCTGCGTGACGCACAGGGGCCAGACCTTCCCCGCCGTTACCAACATCGGCTTCAAACCGACCTTCGGCGGCAGGGAAAGGACCATCGAGAGCTTCATTCTGGACTGCGACCGCAACCTCTACGACGAGACCATCCACATGGGCTTCCTCGGCCGCCTCAGGGGCGAGAAGCGCTTTGCCGGCCCCAAGGAGCTCGCAACGCAGATAGCTCAGGACATCAAGGGCGCGCACGCCTACTTCGACGGCATATAGCGCCCCCTAGGCGATCATAAAAGCTCTGCGGACTCCCGCAGGGCGTTTCCACGTTGAAAAGGCGATGCCCGCTATATGGCGCTCTCAGGGCGACGCCCGAGCTTGTTCTGGAGCTCCTCGACGGCTTCCCCAGCGTCCATGCCCATGCGCTCGGCAAGGCTCGGCAGGTTCTCCACGGCGTCGCAGGGACGCACGTAGAGCGGCTCGACATCCTTGGGGAAATAGTCGCCGTGGCGTCCCAGCAGCATGAGGGCCTCGACGGAAGGCGACTCGATGTCCGCGCGCACGCGCACCCGCCCGCCGCATGAGGCCAGCAGGCGCGCTTCCAGCTCCCTGTTTCTGGCAAGGCCACTGCCACAGGCAAAGACGGGAAGCTCCTCGCGATCTGCGCAGGCCTTGATGCGCTCGAAGGCCTCGACTGGCGGCACGAGCTCGACGGCCTCCTCGGCATAGCAGGGGATGACGGGACCGTAGCACTGGTGCAGGCAACAGTGGACGAGATTGCGCCTGGCATGGGTGAGCACCCAGATCTTCCGGCCGTAGAGCAGTCGCTCCTGCTTGGCGCAGGTAGTGGCCAGCGCCTGCAGGTAGTCCATGGCGGCCAGCTGCGCGCGGGTGGTGCGCCTGAGCGCCGCAGCCGTGGCGAGCACCAGCCGTATGCCGGTGAAGGAGCCAGGCCCCCGCAGGCAGCCTATGCGCCGCAGGTTGGCGATCTTGCGGCCCGAAAGCTCGAAGATCTGCCGCAGGGCAGGCGCCAGGATCTCGGTTCCGCGCTGGACCATGTTCCAAGTCTGGGCGCAGACTAGCCTTTCGTCGTCGGTGAGCACTATCTGCAGCTCGCCCTCGCAGGCGTTGAGCACGAGCTCAAGCCCCGTGGAGAGCGGCCGGCCGCTGTTCCGGGCGTCCCTGGCCATGGCATCACCCCTTGAAGATGCGCACCACGTCGTTGTAGGTGGCGAAGAGCATGAGCGCGAGCAGCAGGGCTATGCCGATGCGCATGGAATAGCCGACAAGCTTCTTGCTCACCGGCCTGCGGAAGAGGATCTCCAGCAGGCAGAAGACCACGGTGCCGCCGTCGAGCACGGGAATGGGCAGGAGATTCAGGATGCCGAGGTTGATGCTGATGAGGGCTGCCAGGCCAAGCAGGCCTGCCAGGCCCTGATCGGCCTGCTGGCCTATGATCTGGGCTATCATGATGGGGCCACCCACCTGGTCTGCCGGCACCACGCGCTCCACGAGCTTCACGAAGCCCTGCCAGGTCAGCGAAATCATGGACCAGCACTGCCTGAAGCCTGCGCCGAAGCTCTCGCCAAGGCTGAGCCTGTGCGTCTCGAAGGCGCCTGAGGAGCGGATGCCTATGAGCCAGGCCGTCTCCGTCTCGCCGAAGATGGTCTTGCGCTGGCTCTGGACAGGCGTCGCCTCCACGCTGATCACGGCACCTGCATCGTCGGGCGCAGCCTTGCGCAGCAGATCCATCTTGAGCGGAGCGCCGCCGGAGGCGGAGATGGCATCGCTCATTTCCTGCCACGTCTTCACCTCTCTGCCGTCGATGGCAAGCACCCTGTCGCCCTTCTGGATGCCGGCCCGGGCCGCCGGCCCTTCCTGCTGCACTTCGCCTATGGATGGCAGAAGCACGGTCTCGCCCCAGCCGAAGGCAGTGATCCAGCACAGGACCAGCGCCAGGACCATGTTGGCCACAGGTCCGGCCAGCACCACCAGCAGCCGCTGCCAGGCAGGACGCAGGGAAAAGCTGTCTTCCTTGGTGAAGCCTGGCGGAAGCTCCGCCTCCTCGGTCTCGCCGACCAGGGCGACGTAGCCGCCCAGGGGCAGGAGCGAAAGGGCGTACTCGGTCTTGCCCACCTTCTTTTTCAGGATCTTGGGACCGAAGCCCAGCGAGAAGGTTGAAACGCCCATGCCGAAGGCGCGGGCCACGCCGAAGTGGCCGAGTTCGTGAAAAAAGATGAGGCCGCCGAAGACAACGACGACGGCAAGGATCTCTGTCATCAGCACCTGCTGCTACCTCCGCCTGCAAGGGATTCGCGGACATGACGGCGCGCCCATTCGCCGAGCTCGTGGATGCGGGCAAGCTGCTCCCAGCAGGCCGCTGCAAGGGCACCGCCGGAAAGTTCCGGCACCTGCCCGGCGAGGCTGAAGGGCTCTCCCTCGTGCAGGGCGTTCGCCATCTTCAGCCTTGCCAGGTGCGCCTCCATGGCGCCGGCCACGCTGGCCGCGATGTCGGTGAAGGCGCAGCGCCCCTCGAGGAAGAGCTTGACCGCCTCCTCATCGGCGCCGTTGAGGACGACGCTCATGCCGGATCGCACCTGCATGGCCTTCTTGGCCAGCGTCAGGGCAGGGAAGGCTTCGTGGTCCGGGCGCTCGAAGGTCAGGGTGCCAGCCTGCGCCAGATCGAGCGGGGCAGCCAGGGGGCGATCGACCCTCGGCCAGAGCAGGCAGGCGCCTATGGGCAGGCGCATGTCGGGCACGCCGAGCTGGGCGAGCTGGCTCTGGTCTTTGAAGACCACCAGGGAGTGCACGATGGACTGGGGATGGACAAGCACCTCCACCCTGTCGGGCGCCACGCCGTAGAGCTGGCAGGCCTCGATGAACTCGAGCGCCTTGTTCATGAGCGTTGCCGAGTCGACGGTGATCTTGGCGCCCATGTTCCAGTTGGGATGCCTGAGCGCCATCTCGGGCGTCACGCCGGCAAGTTCGTCTGCCTTCCGTCCGCGGAAGGGGCCGCCCGAGGCCGTCAGGACGAGCCGCTCGGCATCGTCCTTGCGGCCGCAGAGGCAGTCGAAGATGGCGAAGTGCTCGGAATCGACAGGCAGGATGGAGGCTCCGGTCGACCGGCAGACGCGACGGAGCAGGTCGCCAGCCAGCACCAGGGACTCCTTGTTGGCAAGGCAGACAACCTTGCCGGCAAGGGCTGCGGCCAGCGTTCCCGCAAGGCCGGCTGCGCCCGACTGCGCGGAAAGCACGGTGTCTGCCCCGCTGATGGAGGCGATGGTCCGGTAGCCTTCGGGACCTGTCAGGATCTCGGGAGCGTAGCCTGCGGGAAGGAGCGCTTCAAGGCGCCTGGCCACGTCTTCATCGAGCACGGCGAGATGGCCTGGCCGGTACCTGGCGGCCTGTTCGGCAAGCAGGGCAGCGCTGGTCGCGCAGGCAAGGCCCGCAACGGCAAAGGCGCCGGGACGCTGGTCCACGACGGCAAGGGCGCTGCGCCCAATGCTGCCCGTGGAGCCCAGAATCACGAGGCCACGACGCTCCAGTCCCTGCCAGGAGGCCGGTGGCGGCGCGGTGATGTAGCGGACGCCCGGACCGTCCAGTCCGGGCCAGATATTCGACATAGCGTCCCTCTCGGAACCGGTTCCGGGGCAGGTTTTCCAGGCCGGCCTTGCGCTGGCCTCAGGCTCCTGCCGGCAGAGCCGCTAGAAGAAGCAGAACCACTGGTCCACGACGGCGAACATGGGCATGGCGAAGAGCAGGCTGTCCGCGCGGTCGAGTATGCCGCCGTGGCCGGGAAGCAGGTTGCTGGAGTCCTTCACCTTGGCCGAGCGCTTCAGCGCCGACTCGAAGAGGTCGCCGAGCTGGGCGAAGGCGTTGACGGCGATGCCGAGGAGCAGGAAGGCCAGCACGTTGACCCTGCCGAAGATGGCGCCGTAGACGACGCAGAAGAGCACGCAACCCACGAGGCTGCCCACCGCTCCCTCGGAGCTCTTCTTGGGGCTGACGCTGGGCCAGAGCTTGTGCCTGCCGAAGCGCGAGCCAACGAAATAGGCCGCGGTGTCGGAGATGGAGACGGCCGCGATGATGAAGATGAGCCTGACGTTGTCGAGGTAGGTGGCGGGCAGCAGGAGCAGCGGGATGTAGGCAAGGGCCGCCATGAAGATGCCGCTCGGCTGGAAGTCCTCCTCGACCACGCGCCAGCGGAAGAGGAAGCTGATGGCCGCCAGCACGAAGCCGGCGCCAAGGCAGACCAGGGCGTCCTGGGGACGGTGCATCCAGGTCAGGACGAGCATGCCCCAGCCGAGGAGGATGGCGCACACGCGCCCGGCAATCCAGCCCGACTTGCCCCAGAAGAGGGAGAAGAATTCCCACAGGGCCAGGGCCGACACGAGCATGATGAGCAGGAGCAGCGGGATGCCGCGGAACCAGAGGGCCGCCAGAATGACGGCGGCCAGCAGAAGGCCGGTGACGATGCGCTTCTTGTCAACGGCGTGTTGGGCTTCGTTCATACGCAAAAAAACCAGCGCTCAGGCCCCGCAGGACTGCGGGGAGATCGCGCTGCCTCCAGATGTTCGTTGATGTGGCGGGCCCGGCGCCCGTCCCGGCAGGAGCGAGTATCGGCAGGCTCCCTTGCGGCTACGCTCCGGCCGATTCGGCGTCGACCTGTTCCTGGGTCTTGCCAAAGCGCCGCGAGCGGCTCTGGTAGGCCTCCAGGGCCTTGGCCATCTCGGCAGGCGTGAAGTCGGGCCAGGCAACGGGGGTGAAGTAGAGCTCCGCGTAGGCGATCTGATAGAGCAGGTAGTTGCTCAGGCGCTGCTCCCCGCTCGTGCGGATGACCAGATCCGGATCGGGCTGGCCCGCCGTGTAGAGCCGGCTGGCAATGGTCTCCTCGGAGATCTGGTCTGCCGGCACGCCGTCGGCCACGATCCGCCTGACGGCGCGGACGATTTCCGCGCGGCTGCCGTAGTTGAGCGCGAGGTTGAGATCCATCGCCCCGCCCTTGGCCGTGGTCTTGACGGCCAGCTTCAGGGCCGTGCGCACCGCGAGGGGCAGGCCCTCCACGTCGCCGAAGACCTTGAGGGAGATGCCCTGCTGGAGCATGCGGGGCACCTCTGCCTTGAGGAATTCGAGCAGCAGGGAAAAGAGGGCGCTCACCTCGGTCTTGGGCCGGGACCAGTTCTCGGAGGAGAAGGTGTAGAGCGTGAGGTGCCTCAGCCCTATCTCGCGGCAGTAGGTCACGATTTCCCGGACCGCCAGAGCCCCGGCCCTGTGCCCTTCGGAGCGGCCAAGGCCGCGGGCCTTCGCCCAGCGGCCGTTGCCGTCCAGAATGATGGCCACGTGCCGGGGCAGGGAGTTCATGTCCATGAATGTCCCCTGGCTAGATGGCAAGGATCTCTTTTTCCTTTTCCTGGAAGTGCTTGTCGATCTCGGCCACGTACTTGTTGGTCAGCTCCTGGACGTCCTCTTCGGCCTTCTTGCGCTCGTCCTCGGAGATCTCCTTGCCCTTCTCGAGCTTCTTCAAGGAGTCGTTGGCGTCGCGGCGTACGTTGCGCACGGCAATCCTGGCGTCCTCGGCGTACTTGCGGCCGACCTTGACCAGCTCCTTGCGGCGCTCTTCGGTCAGCGGCGGGATGTTGATGCGGATGATCTTGCCGTCGTTGATGGGGGTCAGCCCGAGATCCGACTTGAGGATGGCCTTTTCGACAGCCTGGAAGCCGTTCTTGTCCCAGGGCTGGATGGCGATGCTGCGACTGTCGGGAATGGTGACCGAGGCCATCTGGGCGATGGGGGTCGGGGTGCCGTAGTAGTCGGCCTTGATGCCGTCAACCAGGGCCGTGGTGGCACGGCCGGTGCGCAGTTTCGAAAAGTCCTTGTCCAGGGAGGCGACAGCCTTGCCCATGCGCTCTTCGGCGTCGAGTAGAATGGTGTCGATGTCCACGGTGAACTCCTTGATTAGTTGCAGACTATGGTGCCGACCTTTTCGCCCTTGACCGCGCGGAGGATGTCGCCTCCGAGCATGCGGCACACGATGATGGGCACGTTGGCGTCCCTGACGAGGGCGAAGGCCGTGGCGTCCATGACGCCCAGGCGCCTGGTGAGGGTCTCGTCGTAGGTGATGGTGTCGAACTTCACGGCGTCGGGGTGCTTCGCCGGATCCTTGTCGTAGATGCCGTCGACCTTGGTGGCCTTGACGATGGCGTCGCACTGCAGTTCCATGCCGCGCAAGGCCGCCGTGGTGTCGGTGGTGAAATAGGGATTGCCCGTGCCTGCGGCGCAGATGACGACGCGCCCCTTCTCCATGTGGTGGAGGGCCCGGCGGCGGATGTAGGGCTCGCAGACCTGCCGCATGCTGATGGCGGAGAGCACGCGCGTGGGGTAGCCATGCTTCTCCAGGGCGTCCTGGACGGCAAGGGCGTTCATGACCGTGGCAAGCATGCCCATGTAGTCGGCCGAGGATCGCTCCATGCCCTTGGCGGAGCCGGAAAGGCCCCTGAAGATGTTGCCGCCGCCGATGACCAGAGCCATCTGGGCGCCCATGTCCAAAACCGTCCCCAGCTCCTGGCAGATGACGGCGCAGGTTTCCGGATCTATGCCGAAGCGCTTTTCGCCGGCGAGAGCCTCGCCGCTCAGTTTGACAAGAACGCGCTTGTATTTGAGATCGCCCACTTCAGGCCTCCGTTTGGCTGGTGTTGTACATCGGACCGCCGCAGGGCTCCGGCCCCGCGGGCAGCGGCTATGCTACCAGAACGCCCTCCGTTATCAAGGCCAAAATCAGGGCCTTCCGCTGGACCGCAGGCCCTGGCGTCAGCGCTGGGAGCGCTTCTTCTGCTTCAGCTCCACCTCGTCGATGCGGCCGCCGTCCATGCGCGCCACTTTGACGATGAAGCCCTTCCAGGGGAAGATCTCGCCCTCCCTGGGGATGTGGCCGAGACGCTCCAGCAGCAGGCCCGCCAGAGTGGCGGAGGTGCTCTTGGAAGACGGCGTGATGCCGAGCCACGTCGTCACGAGGTCCACGGGAAGGCGCCCCGGCAGCACCCAGGCGCCGTCGGCCGTCTTGCACGACTCGGGGCTGCTCGGCACGTCGCCCATCTGGCCGGCCAGCACCGAGAGCAGATCCGATGCCGTGAGCAGGCCCACCACTGAGCCGTACTCGTCGACAACGAAGAAAAGCGGCACGGGCTGCCTGCGGTAGGCCTCGAGCAGGTCGGAGAGCATGGTGTGCTCGATGACGGTCGGCGCAGGCTGGACAAGCTCGCGCAGGTTGAAGGGCCGGGTGCCGGGAAACTCCACGAGCCGCGCGACAGGCACCACGCCAAGGGCGTCGTCGGTGTCCGGATCGCGCACCGGCAGCCATGAGAGGCCGGTCTTGGAGGCAAAGCGCTCCGCCTGGTGGAGCGTGGCGTGCACGTCGAGCCAGGGGGTGCGCTGGGAGGGCGTCATGATGAAGCGCGCGGTCCGCCCGCTCAGGCGGATGACGCGACCGACCATGGCCCGCTCCTCGGGCGCAAAAGCGGGAGCATCGTCCCCCGAGCCCAGCGCCATGACGTCCATGGAGGCGTTGCCGGGATCCTTGGATCCTCCGAGCATGTTTAGAATGGCTCTGGCCGTGGCCTCGCGCATGTCGCGCATGCTGACCTTGCGGCGCCTGTTGCGCAGGGCGTACTGGTTGGCGAACTCGATGAAGAGGGAGAAGAGGATGGCGCTGTAGAGGTAGCCCTTGGGGATGTGGAAGCCGATGCCGTCGGTGATGAGGCCAAGGCCTATCATGAGCAGGAAGCCGAGGCAGAGGATAATGATGGTGGGATGGCGCTCCACGAAGGCCACCAGGGGTCCCGATGCCATGAGCATGAAGGCGACGGCCGCAATGACGGCCAGGAACATGATGGGCAGGTGCTGCACCATGCCGACTGAGGTGATGATGGAGTCGACGGAGAAAATGGCGTCGAGGATGACGATCTGGGCGATGACCTGCCAGAAGGCTGCGCTGCTGGCGTTGCCCTGGGGATCCAGCACCTGCCCCTCCAGCCGTTCGTGCATCTCCATGGTGCCCTTGAGCAGCAGGAAGACGCCGCCGGCAATGAGGATGACGTCTCTCCAGGAGAAGCCGTGTCCCCAGAGCGTGACGAAGGGCTCGGTCAGCGTCACTATCCATGCCATGGCCGAGAGCAGGCAGAGGCGTATGGCCAGGGCGAGGCCGAGGCCCAGCAGGAAGGCGCGGCGCCGCTCCTTCTGCGGCAGGGTGGAGGCCAGAATCGAGATGAAGACAAGGTTATCGATGCCAAGGACAATCTCGATGAGGACGAGCGTTCCCAGGCCAGCCCAGGCGGACGGATCCGCTACCCAGGCAAAATCCCAGAGCGGCATGTGCCACGACTCCCGGTTGCGTTGTTCTTGAAGGAGGAGACGGAAACGGGGCCCGTCTCCGAGGGACATATACTAGAGAGGACGCCGGCTGCTCAAGCAGCGCGGCACTTCGCGCCGCAGCCCCTTGCGTTTACCGGACGTCCCGATTTTGCTAGCCTCAGGCACAGCCTTTCTCAGCCCTGACCCCAGGCCCCCAGCCCAAGGAGCACGCCATGCGCACGCCCTACCTCCTGCTCCCAGCCCTCGCCTTCGCGGCACTCTGCCTTGCGGCCTCTGCCCACGCCACGCAGAATCCCGTCTCCCTCGCCGAGGCCAACGCCCTTGCCGAGCCCCTAGGCGCAGACGGCATTCTGCTCGACTTCCGCCTGCAGGAACTCAGGCTTGCGCCGGACGCGACGGCAAAGCATCCCGGTCAGGCCAAGGCCGTCGAGACGGCAAACCGGGAGATGAAGGCCTTTGTCGTCGCCGAGAACCTCGATCTCTACAGGCGCATGCCTGAACTCTTTACCGTATCGGCCCGCGCAGGTGCCAGGCACGCCGAAGCCCGCTTCAACATGGAGGAGGTGCGCCTCGACCGAGCAGACAGCCACATCCTTGCCGTCAGCGCCTTCTGCGCGGTCCGCAGCGGCTCCAGGCCTGATCTGTCTGGCTATGCGGCCGTCTACGACATGGCCGCGGGCCGGAGGCTCGCCTTTGCCGACATCGTTGCCGACAAGCGGCGCTTCACGGACGCCCTCGTTGCCGAAGCCCGCACCCAGGACGAGCATCTTCCCGAAAGCGTCAGGGACCTCATCGTGAAGAACCCCTTCCTGCCCAAGCCCGGCGTCGAGCACCTGCCCCTCTCCCTCACGGATCGGGAGGCCATTGTCCTCTTCCCCCTCATGGCCAACATGCTCAAGGAAGTCCGCATTCCCTTCGCAAAGCACCCCGGCGTCTTCACTGCGCTGGTGCAGCAAGGCCATGCGGAGCGCACCAAGACAAATGAGAGCAGCCCTGGGGACCGAATCAAGTAGACGCTCTGCAGACCGAACTGGACCGTAGCACAGGCCGCAGAACGGACCGTGGATCAAAAAAGGGAGCCTTGCGGCTCCCATGATTTTTCCTGCCTGCACAGGAGGAAGGCTATTCGGCCTTGGGCTCCTCGGCGGTCAGCTCGATGCGGGTGTAGCCCTTGACGGCGATGGTGTCGCCAAGTTCCTTGGCCACTTCCTTGACCATCTGCTCGACGCTCTTCTTGTCGTCGCGGATGCAGGCCTGCTCCATGAGGCAGACTTCCTTGCAGAACTTGGACACGGCGCCTTCGGCAATCTTGTCGATGATCTTGTCGGGCTTGCCTTCGTTGCGGGCCTTTTCGCGGTAGACGTTGCGCTCGCGCTCGATGGCGACAGGATCAAGGCTGGAGCGGTCGAGGGCCATGGGCTTCATGGCCGCGACCTGCATGGCGATTTCCTTGCCCAGGTTCTTCACGGTCTCGGTGCCGCAGGATTCGGCCTTGCCGCACTCCAGGTCGACGAGGACGCCGAGCTTGCCGTTGGTGTGGATGTACTGGCCGGCGCACTGGTTGGCGGCGTACTTCTTCACGGCGAACTTGCCGAGCTTCATGTTCTCGCCGATCTTGGCGATGAGCTCGGTGAGGGCGCCGCCCATCAGTTCGGCCATGGCGGCGTCGTCGGCGGGCTCCTTCTCGAGGGCGCACTGGGCAACCTGGTCCACAAAGGCCTTGAAGTCGTCGCCGCGGGACACGAAGTCGGTCTCGCACTGCACGGAAGCCAGGGCGACCTTCTTGCCGTCGTCAGAGGCGACAATCTTGACCAGGCCTTCGGAGGTGGCGCGGCCGGCCTTCTTGGCGGCCTTGGCCATGCCCTTCTCGCGCAGGTAGTCGACGGCCTTCTCGAGGTCGCCGTCCACTTCGACGAGGGCTTTCTTGCAGTCCATCATGCCAGCGCCGGTTTTTTCACGGAGCTCTTTCACCATAGCAGCGGTAATGGCCATATTGTTCTCCTAAAATATGTTTGAAAAAGGCAGCGCGGCCGTTCACCGCGGCTGCGCTGCCTCCATTGCGTTCAGATTGCGGGAAAAGGAAACAGCTTATTCCGCGGCGGGAGCCTCGGCGGCCTCCGCACCCTTCTGCATGGCCTCTTCGGCGCTCTCGGCCACTTCGTTCTTTTCGGAAGCGGCTTCGCCCTCGAGGCAGGCTTCGGCAAAGGAGCCCACGAAGAGCTTGATGGCGCGGATGGCGTCGTCGTTGCCGGGGATGATGTAGTCGATGACGTCGGGGTCGCAGTTGGTGTCGGTGACGGCAACTATCGGGATGCCGAGCTTGCGGCATTCCTTGACGGCGATGTCTTCGCGGTTGGGATCGATGATGAAGGCGAGCTGGGGCAGGCCTTCCATGTTCTTGATGCCGCCCAGGGACTCTTCCAGCTTCTGCATCTCGCGCTCGAGCAGGAGGACTTCCTTCTTCTGGTAGCGGTTGATGGAGCCGTCGGCGAACATGCCCTCAAGGCTCTTGAGGCGGTCGATGCTCTTGCGGATGGTCACGAAGTTGGTCAGCGTGCCGCCCATCCAGCGGTTGGTCACGTAGAACTGGTGGGCGCGGCCGGCTTCGGCGGCCACGGCTTCCTGGGCCTGGCGCTTGGTGCCGACGAAAAGCACCTTGCCACCCTTGGCGACGGTGTCGACGACCTTGTCGTAGGCAACGCGGAAGAGCTTCACGGTCTGCTGCAGGTCAATGATATGGATGCCGTTGCGGGCGCCGAAGATGTAGGGACGCATCTTGGGATTCCAGCGACGGGTCTGGTGGCCGAAATGGACGCCGGTCTCCAGCATCTGCTTCATGGTAACATAAGCCATTGTTCAATCCTCCACGGGTTGACTTCTTCCACCGGAGCCCTGACTCATCCACCCGGCCCCAGGCCGGGCACCCCGAGCCGCTGCCCCAGTGTGCTTTTTAAGGAGCTAGCCTTTTACCCCATGGCGGAGCGCTTGGCAAGGAAAATCTGCCATCTTTTCAGGCACGCCCAAGGCCTACTCGGGCGCGAAGTCCTGGCCTGCCTCCTCCACGAGCCGCAGCATGCGCACGTCGTGGTCGTCGACTTCGTTGTTGGTCCGGGGAGCCGGCTGCGCCGCCGCGCCTTCGTCTCCGCGGGAGGCCTGCCAGGAGAGCTCCTCCCCGCCGCCAGGCTGGGCCTGCCCCGCCTGGCGCCAGGGCTGGGCCTGGACGCGGGGGCGTTCCTCCTGATCCGTCTTGTCCTGGATGCGCGACGCCGTCTGGCGGCTGGCAAAGGAGCTCTGCCCATACCGTCCAGCAGGGATGCGGAAGGAGGCCTCGGACACGCCAAAGCGCCGGCTCAGGTTCTCGATTCTGGCTTCGGTCACCCGGGTGCAGGCCTCGACGTTGGTGCAGCCCTGGTCCATGAGGACAAGCACCTCCCTGCCATTGGCTGCAATCCAGGCGCGCTGTTCCTCAAGAACCGGCTTGAACACCGCCTGGGGGAGCCTCCCCTTGATCTGGCGCCAGAGAGCCTCGAGCTCGTCCGAGGCCTTGCGGTAGGCCGGCGACTCCAGCCGGTAGAGCAGATGGTGGAGATTCGTGGCTCCGGGGGCGAGTGCATGCCGCTGGCGGCCCATGCGCCCCTCGTCAACATAGCCCTGCAGGACGACGAGCCGGTCCATGAGGATGCGCTGGCAGGCCTCAACGCGCGAAGCGCCGGCTTGCGCAAGGCGCGAGGCCATGGCGGTGCGGGAGGCCGTCCAGGCTTCCTCCTCTGCCTGAAGCGCCTCCTGGTCTCGCGGCGCAAGCTCCCTGCGCAGGCGGCGCAGGAGACGCCCGTGCTCTCTGGCCATGTCGGCATAGTCGCTGGAGATCTCCTGCAGGCGCATCCAGTCGAAGGGCGAAATGCCGGCCGATCCCTGCGCCCCTTCGCCGGCGGAGCGTTCCGGTTCCGGCGGGTTCTGGCGAAATGCCGGCTGAGGCTGCTTCGCCCGGGGCGCTCCCGCTCCGAGCGGCCTGCCGGCAGCCCTGCTGAGCCCGTAGCGGGAGACAAGCTCCTGCGTCCTTTCGCGCGAAACCTTGATGCCGGCTTCTATGCCGCTCCAGCCCTGGCCCGTCAGTTCGGCAACGGCGGCCGGCGTGCGCTTGAGCCAGGCGCGCTGCTCCTCGAGGAGTGGCTGGAACTCCTCTGGAGGAAGCTCCGTCCTGAGCCGCTTCCACAGGGCGTTGAGCTCGTCCGATGCCTGGCGGTACCGGGGGCTGCTCATCCTGTAGTAGAGGTAGTGCAGGTTGGAGGCGCCGGGCTCGAGCCAGCGGGAGGGGCTGCCAAGGCGCCCTTCGCGCAGATAGCCATGGAGCACGACGATGCGGTCGAGCAGGCTCTTGAGGCAGGCGTCCCGGTATGACATGCCTCCCTGCATGAGGGCCGCCACTTCATCCGTGCGCCTGGCCTGCCAGGCCTTGACGTCGGCCATGAGCTCCTCCCACTCCGCAGGGGAGAGCATCTGCTCGAGCTTGCCGAGATGGCGGTTGCGCTCGGCCACGGCATCCGCAAATTCTGGCCAGCTCGTCTTGAGCCGGCGGAAGTCCTCGGTGGTGAAGCTGGGCTGCGCGCAGCAGGCAGGGCCGGCAAGGGCAAGGCCAGCCCCGCCCAGCAGCGCCAGCGCAAGCAGGGTTCGCGCAAGCGCCGAGGCAAGGCTCTGCGCGACAGGCGTGAGGAACATGGAGCACCTCAACATGGACCACCTCCTTGGCGACTGGTCCGGCATGCGGCAGCCGCATCCAGCAAGGTTAGGCCGCAGGCGAAACTTGCGCAACAGCCCGAAGCTTCCCGCATCCGCCGGCGCAGGGCTCTTTTCAAACGGGACGCAACTCTCTATTCTTGTCTGGATCTATTTCAACCGTCTCACCGCTCAGAGGTCTTTCTTCATGGACAATCCGGCCTTCACCCTTGCCGCAGAATGCGAGTGCGCCGAAGTCAACGGCGCCGTCCGCCTCTGGAAGCACCAGGCCACCGGCGCCCAGGTGCTTTCCATTGTCAACAAAGACGAGAACAAGTGCTTCGGCGTCGCCTTCCGCACGCCGCCCACGGACTCCACGGGCGTTGCCCACATCATCGAGCACTCCGTGCTCTGCGGATCAGAGAAGTATCCGGTGAAGGAACCCTTCGTGAACCTCCTCAAGGGCTCCCTGCAGACCTTCCTCAACGCCTTCACCTTCCCCGACAAGACCTGCTACCCCGTGGCCAGCGCCAATCTGCAGGACTTCTACAACCTCATCGACGTATACCTCGACGCCGTCTTCCACCCGCGCATCTCCGAGAACAGCTTCCGCCAGGAAGGCTGGCACGTCGAAGCCGACACCCCCGACGGCCCCTGGTCCTACAAGGGCGTGGTCTACAACGAGATGAAGGGCGTCTACTCCTCGCCCGACGCCTGCCTCGCCGAGGAGAGCCAGCACGCCATGTTCCCCGACACGCTCTACTCCCTCGACTCCGGCGGCAGGCCGTCCGAGATACCCAGCCTGACCTACGAGGCCTACCGGGAATTCCACGCCTCCTACTACCATCCGAGCAACGCCCGCTTCTTCTTCTGGGGCGACGATCCCGAGGAGCGCAGGCTGGAGATCGTGGCCGAGGAGCTCAAGGGCTACGCGTTCCGCGACGTCGACTCCGCCATACCCCTGCAGAAGCCCTTTGCCGGCCCCCTGCGCCGGGAGGTGCCCTACGCCGTGCAGCCGGGCCAGGCCGACGCCAAGTGCCTCTTCACGGTGAACTGGCTCTGCGGCGAACGCGGCGACGTGGAGCTCTCCCTGGTGCTCGAGATGCTGGGGACCCTGCTTGAAGGCATGCCCGGATCCCCTCTGCGCCGCGCCCTCATCTCCTCCGGCCTCGGCGAAGACACGACAGGCTCGGGCCTGGAGAGCGACCTGCGCCAGCTCTACTACTCCACCGGCCTCAAGGGCGTGAAGGCGGAGGACATCCCGGCGGCGGAAAAGCTCATCTTCGACACCCTGCGCCGGCTCTGCGACGAGGGCATCGATCCGGCTGCCGTGGAGGCCGCCGTCAACTCCACCGAATTCGCCTACCGGGAAAGCAACTTCGGCAACTTCCCCCGGGGGCTGGCCTACATGCTTCAGGCCCTCTCCACCTGGCTCTACGACGGCGATCCCCTGACGGCCCTGCGTTGGGAGAAGCCGCTGGCCAGCATCAAGCGGCGCCTTGCCTCTGGCGAAAAGGTCTTCGAGAACGCCCTGCGCACCTGGTTCCTCGACAATCCCTCCCGTGCCACCGTCGTCCTCCATCCCGACGAGGAGATGGCCAAGCGCCTTGCCGACGACGAGGCTGCCCGCGTCAATGCCGTCCAGGCCAAGGCCGGCCCCGAGGAACGCCGGCAGATGTGCGAGATCACCCGCCAGCTCAAGGAGGAGCAGGACAGGCCCGACTCCCCTGAAGCCGCGGCCACCATTCCCAACCTCAAGCCGGACGACATGCCGCGCGAGAACCGCATCACGCCCCTCGAAGCGCGCCTCGAGGGACCGGTCCACTTCATCCGTCATGATCTGCCCACCAGCGGCATAGCCTACAACTGCCTGCTCCTGCCCCTGCCGCCTCTGCCAGAGCGCCTGGCGGCCATTGTTCCGCTCTTCAACAGCGTCTTCCGCGGCACCGGCACGGCCCGGCGCGACTATACCCAGCTCGGCGACCTCATCGCGGCCAAGACCGGCGGCCTTGGCTGCGGCTCCACCCTGCTCACCGACGCGCAGGGGCGCTGCCGCTACTACCTGAATCTCTCGGGCAAGGCCCTCTACGGCAAGGTGCAGGACTGGTTCGACATTCTCGAGGAGATGCTCTTCGAGCCCGCAACGGACCAGGACATGCTCGCCAAGCGCGTCAACGAGATTCTGCTCGAGGCCAAGACGCACATGGAGCAGGGGCTGCTCGTCTCCGGCAACGCCGAGGTGCGCCAGCGCATCCTCGCCCGCTTCACCGTGGACGCGGCCATTGGCGAAGCCTCGTCCGGCGTGGAGGCGCTCAGGCGCTGCCGCGCGGCGCTTGCCGACTACCCTGCCGCCAGAGAGCAGATCTTCAAGGATCTAGCCGATCTGCGCGAGGCGGCCCTTGCCGGCGCAGGCGCCTACGTGGACTGCATCGCCGAAGGAGCCGCCTTCGAGCCCGTCTTCGAGCGCGCGAAAGCCCTGCTGGCCAAGCTTCCCGCAGGCGAGCCCCACCTGGGCGAACAGGCGCTCGCCAAGCTTCCCCCGGTGCAGGGCGAGGCCTTCGTGACGCCCGGCCAGGTCAACTACGTGGGCAAGGGCTGCAACCTCTACGAGCTCGGCTACGCCTACTCCGGCACGAGCCACGTCATCATGCGCCACCTGCGCATGGGCTACCTGTGGGACGCCGTCCGCGTCAAGGGCGGAGCCTACGGCGCATCCTGCTCGCTTTCCCGCGCCACGGGCAACTTCTGCTGCACAAGCTACCGCGATCCCAACGTGCTCGAGACCCTCAAGGCCTACGACGACATCGCCGGCTACCTCGCCTCCTGCGACTTGAGCCAGGACGAGCTCGATCGGGCCATCGTCGGCGCCGTGGGCGACCTCGACCTCTACCTTCTGCCAGACGCCAGGGGCGCCCGCGCCCTCTCGGATTTTGTCAGCGGCTTCACCGCGGAGGACCGCCAGCGCCTGCGCGAGGAAATCCTCGGCACCACGCTGGCCGACTTCAGGAACTTTGCCGACGTCATGCAGGAAGCTGCCAGGAAGGGCATCGTCAGCGTCATCGGCGGCGCCAAGGCCACCGAAGCCGCGGAAAGGCAGGGATGGAACGTTGAAAACCTCTTCGCCTAGCGCCCCTGCCCTGCGCTGGGCCCTGCCCTCCTGGACGGCGCCCGGCACGGCCGCCGACAACGCCCGCCTGCTGGAGGGCAGGGTTCCCGAGATCGGCCTGTGCTTCTTCGAAACGAAGGCCTGCCTTGCCTACGGCGACGGGGACATTCCCCCCGCCGGCCTGCGCGGCTGGGACCAGGACAGCCCCGCCCGCCCCATGCGCTACCATGTGCACCTGCCGGCGGACTTCGACTGGGAGGCGCAGGCGCCGGAAGCCATTGCCGAAACGGCCTTCGCCGTCTTTGCCAAGGCCAGCCGCCTCGCGCCGGCAAGGGCTGTGCTCCATCCCCCGGCAGACATGGAGGGCGGTCGCGCCTCGGCCCTGCTTGCCGGGTTCCTCGAAGCCTGGCGCAGGCGCTCGCCCGTCCGGGTTCTGCTCGAAAACGTCAGGGGCGCCCCGCTGGCAGACCTCGATCCGCTTCTTTTTGGCGACGGAGGCTTCGGCGTGTGCCTCGACGCCGGCCACCTCATGGGCTACCGCCAAGACGCCCTGCTCGAATCCCCCCTGCCCCGGCAGGCGGAACTCTTCCACTGGAGCGCTCCCGGCGGCTGCGACAGGCACCGTCCGCTGACGGAACTCCTCCCCGAGGAGCGGGAGACGGCGCTGCGCATCCTGCGCATGGCCCAGGCATCCGCGGTGCACCTCATCGAAGTCTTCGACCTCGAGGGAGCCCTGGCCTCCTATCCCGTCCTGACCGGACTCCTGCGCGCAACGCAGGGGGAGTGACAGCCATGGCTACACGCAGATCATCCAGATCCCCCGCCTGCCTGCTGGCGCGACGGCAGACGCCTGCCGAGCGGAGCGCCGAGCGCGCCGACGTCTTTGCGCGACTCGACAAGATCACCAAGGACCAGCGCTGGTGCATCCTCATCAGCGCCGACCCCGACGCCATGGCGTCCGCGCTGGCGCTCAAGCGCATCCTCTTCCAGCGCACGCGCTGGATCGACGTGTGCCGCATCAACCAGGTAACCCGGCCCGACAACCTTGCGATGATCAGGCACCTGCGTCTCGCCATCAAGGAATGGAAACCCGAGATGCAGGCGAACTACACCCACTTCGCCATCGTCGACGGCCAGCCCCACCACAGCAGAATCTTCGCCGGCATCCCCTTCGACATCGTCATCGACCACCACCCCCTGCCGAGGCCTGACCAGAGGCCTGCGCACACGCCTGCCTTCGAGGACATCCGCACCGACTGCGGCGCGACCTCGACCATCCTGACCAGCTACCTCAGGCTCCTGCGCCTGCGCCCCAGCGCCAAGCTCGCCACGGCCCTCCTGCTCGGCATACGCACCGACACCATGGCCTTCGAGCGCTCCGGCGGCGAGGAGGACCTTGACGCCTACCAGTGGCTTTCCCTGCGGGCCGACCAGAACCTCGTGCGCCGCATCGTGCGCAGCGAGTACCTCAGGCCCTGGCTTCCCCTCTTTGCCGAAGCCTTCCACAGCCTCAGTGACGTCAGGGGCTCGGGCGCCTTCGCCTGGGTCGGCGACGTGGACTCCGCCGACGTGCTGGTGGCCATCGCCGACTTCTTCACGCGCATCCACGGCTTCAAGTGGATAGCCGTCAGCGGCGCTGTCGAGGAAACCTGCGTCGTCATCTTCAGAAGCGACGGCTCGAGGGACATTGGGCGCCTTTCGGACGCCTGCTTCCACGACGTCGGGTCCGCTGGCGGCCACAAGACGCTCGGCCGCGCCGAGTTCCCGGTGTCGGCCATTCCTTCCGGCGCGAGCCTCCAGGACTTCATCCTCCAGCGCCTGCAGACCCGCAAGCTCAGAAGCGTCTCCAAGCCGGCGCCGCAGGAGGCCTGATTCCGCACCCCCGGCCTCCGCGCAGATTCTCCCTTCTGCCTTGTCGCAGGGGGCCATTGCCTTCTGCGGGGCGGATACCCCCTTTCTGCTCCCGGCAAGGATCTGCGGACAGATCAGACCTTGCTGTAGCTTCTGCCGAAGATGTCCCTGCCGATGACGGCGAAGTCGCCCTCCCCGTAGCAGGCAAGCCACTCGCCGGGACGCCGGCAAAGGGCCTGCGGGGCTCCCATCTGGAGAAGACCAGGACGTGTTCGCCCTCGCCGAGCCGCCGCGCCCGGATCAGGGATTCGTCCCGGCTGATGCAGGCATGCGCTAGGCCTGAGAGCTCCTCGAGGCTGAAGAGCCTGCCCGCACCCATGTCCAGCACGTTGGGCTGATAGCCCTTGATCGGCCCTTCCGGCCGGCTGCAGGGGCCGTCGAGCAGGCCGTAGGTCTGTTGAAGCGCTCCTGGCCCATGGCGTAGACTTCGCCCGCAACCCGAACAGGACGACGGCGCCGGCCGAGGCCATTTCCAGATCGCCTTCGAGCGTGCACACGCGCAGCTTCGAGGGTCGCGGGCACAGATCCTCGCCGAAGACGGCACTGCGGACAGGCTTCAGCTTCCTGAAGGACTCAAAGCCCTTGACGTCAGGCAGCGTCTCCTGTCGCGAGCAGTCCACGATCTTCCAGGTCTTGCGGAAGGCACGCATGCGCTGGGCCATGTTGTCCTGCATGCGGGCGCAGGCTGGAGGCCGCGGAACTTCTCTCCGGAAATTCAGCCGCCCGCCTTGGACTCGTGGCCGCCTGCCGATCCCATTCCTTCGGCAATGAACTGCGCAAGCTGGGACGCCGGCAGCTCCCGAACGGCGCTGCGCACGGAAAACTTGCACCTGCCGTCGCCCTGCCAAGACGAGACCGCCACGCCGTCCACTTCCAGTACGAGGTCGCTGATATAGCCAAGCACGTTGGGCTCGCAGCCCTCGACGTCCAGCGTGGCGCAGCCGGAAGCCCTGTCGATGGCAAGCGTCTCCAGCGCTCTGCCCACGAGCCGCACGCCCTCCTCCGACATGTTGGAGAGCCGCAGGCTGGCGAAGACGTCCTCGTCGATGTCCGTCAGGGCGTCCCGCATGTCCCGGTCCAGCGGATGCCTGCTCTCGGAATAGCCGTTCGAATCCGTGTCAGGCCGTAGAGCATCGCCGTCTGCAGATCCTTTGCGAGCGGAAAGCCGGCATCGGCCAGCAGGCGCCAGACAAGGACGGAGCAGCTGCCGACGCCTGGCTGGAAAACGCAGAGTTCCGGGAGCGCCTTTTCCTGCACGTGGTGATCCACGACAGCCGAAAGCTCTGCCTCGACGCGCTGGACATTGCCTGCGCCGAACTGGCAGTCCACGTTCAGCAGGAGGCCGTCGAAGCGCTCCATGGCAGGACGGTGCTCCACGGGGATGCGAAATGCATAGACCATCTTGACGAGGTTCGGCTTCGAAATGCTGTTCCTGCCCCCATAGAAGAGCAGGGGGAGCCTGCCTCTGGACTCCAGATAGCGGAAGAGGCCCCAGCCCGAGGCCAGGGCGTCTGCGTCCGGATTGTCGTGGCACTGGATGGCGATGGCGCCGCGGGAGGAATCTGGCAAAACCACTCAAAACCACACGAAAACATTGCATTATGGGCGCCTGCGCAGTATCTTTTTCCAGATTGGCCTTGTCCGTGGCCTCTGTCGCGCGGGCGCGCGAGGCATTTTCCTGTACTGCAGGACCGCTGGAGTGCATGATGGAAAAGGTGCTCATAATAGCCAAGGACCCGCTGGAAACCGAACTGATGCGCGATCTGCTCGCCGGCGAATTCGACCTTGCCTGCTTCGAGACCGAAGAGCAGGCCATGCGCGAGATCGAGCAGGTTCCCATCTACGCCGTTCTGGAGGAACTCAGGGTGGCGCAGGCCAGCGGCTTCGGACTGGCGAACCGGCTGTCGCGCAAGGACTGGCGCGCGGCCATTCCAGTCGTCGCTTTCTCGTCCAGCGGGGAAGACATCCGTCACGACGACTGCCTGCACAGGGGCATAAGCGACTTCCTGCTGCCCCCCTTCAGCATCGATCTGGCAGTGAAGCGCATCCACAACGCGACCCGCTCGAAGGAATCCTTCACCTTTGCCGAAATCGAATCCATCCTGCAGGAACTGCCCTCCAACATTTTCCTGAAGGACTCTGAGGGCAAGTACATCTTCATGACCCACTACTGGCGCCATCTCAAGCCCGGCACCAACACCAAGCAGACCGTCAGGGGCAAGACGGACCTTGAAATACGCAAGGACAAGGGCAACGCCCTGAAGGCCATGGAGACTGACAGGCAAATCCTCGCCACGGGAAAGGGCTTCACCTACGTCATCGAGGAGAACTACGAGGGCCAGCAGGAATTCCTCGAGATCATCAAGCGTCCAACGCACGACAAGGACGGCAGGATCAAGGGCATCGTGGCGCTCATCAACGACGTCACGGAACAGCAGCGACTCAAGATGGAGCTGGAGCATCGCTCCACCCGCGATCCCCTGACCGGCCTGCTCAACAAGGCCGCCACGGAGGAAAGCATAGGACTTGAGCTGTGCAAGTGCAGCCTTGCCGGGAGTACTGGCGCAGGAGCCCTCATGATGATCGACGTGGACAACTTCAAGGGCGTGAACGACAACTTTGGCCACGCCGTCGGCGACACGGTGCTCAAGACCATCGGCAACATCATCCACAGCAATTTCAAGGGCATGGACGTGAAAGGCCGCGTGGGCGGCGATGAGTTCATGGTCTTCGCGCGCGAGGCCGACGGCAGCGCGGCCCTGCGCCTCGCCACCACCATCGGCAGCCAGACCGTCGGCGCCTTCGTCGGAGGCGCTCTCGAAGGCCGGGTCTCCCTCTCCATCGGCATCGCCCTCTGTCCTAGGCACGGCTCTACCTTTCAGGATCTCTACAAGGCGGCCGACGGCGCCCTGTATCTCGTCAAGGAAGCCGGCAAGGGCTCGTGCCGCCTGGCGACATAGCCTTCCCAGGCACCTCCCCGTCTGTCCCAGAGGCTGTCCCGGCATCGGCGCATTTTTTCTTGACAGCCACGAGTCCTCGTGGCTACTCTAGTTCAGTCAAATTACTAGAGGTGTCTTTTCCATGCTTTTCACCGCTTCCGCCACTTCCTTCGACGCATTTGCCTTTGCCGGCTTTTATTTTGCGTACTTTACCGAAGCCTGTGGTCGGAAGCTCTGCTGACATCTCACTGCATAGCGGAGTCAATGAAGACCGCAGGCCAACCTAAAGCCGGCGGTCTTTTTTGTTGCCTGCGCAAAGTACGGACTGTTCCGGCGTCAAACCGTCCGCACTTTACCGGATTCCAAGGAGTGCCCCATGTATCTCGGCAAGCAGATCCGCCTCGAACGCATCATCAACCGCAACAACGGCCGCACCATCATCGTCCCCATGGACCACGGCGTCTCGCTGGGGTCGGTTCCAGGCCTCATCGACATGAAGCGCACCGTGGACGACATGGCCCGCGGCGGCGCCGATGCTGTGCTCATGCACAAGGGGCTCATCCGCTGCAGCTTCCGCCGCTCAGGCATCGACATCGGCCTCATCGTCCACCTCTCAGCCTCCACCGAGCTCTCCCCCAGCAGCAACTACAAGAGCCTCGTTGGAACCGTCGAGGAGGCCATACGCCACGGCGCCGACTGCGTGTCCTGCCACGTGAACCTGGGCGACCCCAACGAAGAGCAGATGCTCGCCGACCTCGGCCGCGTGGCCGAGCACTGCGACAACTGGGGCATGCCTCTGGTGGCCATGATGTACGGGCGCGGCCCCAGCATCAAGGACTCCTACGCCCCCGAGGTCGTGGCCCACTGCGCCCGCGTCGGCGTAGAGCTCGGCGCGGACATCGTCAAGGTGTCCTACACGGGCGACCCAGCCTCCTTTGCCGACGTGGTGGCCGGCTGCTGCGTGCCCGTGGTCATCGCCGGCGGTCCCGTCATGGACTCCACCCGCGCTCTGCTCACCATGATCCACGACTCCCTCAAGGCCGGCGGCGCAGGCTGCTCCATCGGCCGCAACGTCTTCGAACATCCCCGCCGCACCCAGCTCGTCCAGGCCATGCGCGCCCTCGTGCACGAGGACGCCGACGTCGAGACAGCGCTCAAACTCGTAGGAGAATAGCCCCATGCCCGCCATCTACTTCAAATCCGTCCCCTTCGACAAAGCCCTCGTCACCCTGGCGATGGAGTCCGGCGTCGACGGCGTCGTCGTCCCCAGAGAGCACTGCGCCCTGGTGGCCGGCCTTTCCAAGATCACGGTACTGGCAGCCGAAGACTGCCCCGCTGTTCCGCTTCAGGGCAAGGAGGACGAGGAGTCCTTCCTCGCCCGCGTGAAGGCGGGCGAGCACTGCGTCCTCGCCAGAGGCTGGGAGATCATCCCCGTGGAAAACCTCCTGGCCCAATCCGACAGCATCTTCGCCGAAGCGGGCTCCCTTGAGGAAGCAAGGCTGGCGGCCGGCATACTTGAGCGCGGCGTTGCCGGCATCGTCGTCCTGCCCGAAGCGGCCAGGGACATCAAGACCATCGTTGCCGAGTGCAAGCTCTCTCTGGAGCGCGAGACCCTCGTGGAGGCCACGGTCACGAAAGTGGCGCCGGCAGGCCTCGGCCACAGGGTATGCTGCGACACCATCTCCATGCTCCATACCGGCCAGGGCATGCTGGTGGGCAATTCGGCGGCCTTCACCTTCCTCGTGCACGCGGAAACCGAACACAACGACTATGTCGCCTCCCGGCCATTCCGCGTCAACGCCAGCGCCGTGCACGCCTACATCCGCCGCCCCGGCGACAGGACCAGCTACCTCGAGGAGCTCAAGGCCGGCTCCGAGGTGCTCGTGGTGGACGCCCAGGGCCGCACCATGCTCACCACCATAGGGCGCGTCAAGGTGGAGGTGCGCCCCATGCTGCTTGTGGAAGCCTCCGTCAAGACCGAAGACGGCGAGAAGACCGGCGCCATTTTCCTGCAGAACGCCGAAACCATACGCCTGACGGCCCCTGGCGGACGTCCCGTCAGCGTGGTCAAGCTGAAGCCCGGCGACAAGGTGCTCGTCCGCGTCGACGAGGCAGGCCGCCACTTCGGCATGCGCATCAAAGAAGACATCAAGGAAGGATAAGCCATGCCCCCCAGCATGACCGACAGCACGCCCGGCGGGCAGGCCGACTCCCAGGTCCTGCTCGCCGAAGCGAGGCGCCGCATCGACGCCATCGACGAGAAGCTTCTGGCCCTGCTCAACGAGCGCTCCAACCTGAGCCTGCAGGTGGGCCGCATCAAGGCCGGAGAGAAGAGCAACATCTTCAAGCCCCAGCGCGAGACAGAGATCCTGGAGCGGCTCGGCGCCCTGAACCAGGGTCCCCTGCCCGACAAGGCGCTCAAGTCCATCTGGCGCGAGATCTTCTCCGCCTCCCGTTCCCTCCAGCGCCCCCTGCGCGTTGCCTACCTCGGCCCCATCGGCACCTTCTCCTACTTTGCCGGAGCCGAGTACCTCGGCCACAGCGCCAACTTCCACTCCTGCGGCAACATTCCCCAGATTTTCGAGGAAGTGGAGGCCGGCACCTGCGACCTCGGCGTGGTGCCGCTGGAGAATTCGCTGCAGGGCACCGTCGGCGTCAGCTTCGACCTCTTCATCAAGCACAGCGTCGTCATCCAGGCCGAGCTCTTCTCGCGCATCTCCCACTGCCTGCTCAGCGGGGGCGACAGCCTTGCCGAAATCAAGACCGTCTACTCCCACCCCCAGGCCCTCGCCCAGTGCGCGCAGTGGCTACGGGCGCATCTGCCTGGAGCGGGCCTCGTGCCCCTGGACTCCACGGCGGCCGCGGCCCGCCGGGCCCTGGAAGAGCCAGGAACGGCCTCCATCGGCAACGGCAACCTGGCGGAGATGCTCCGCATGAACATCCTCGCCAGACGCATCGAGGACGAGCCCGGCAACTGGACCCGCTTCGTCGTCATCGCCAGCGAGGCGTCCACCAAGAAGCTCGGCGCCCTGCCCTCGGTCAAGGGCGCCGTTCCCAACGCCTTCAAGACCTCCATGCTCTTCTCCCTCCAGGACAGGCCGGGCTCTCTCTCCGAGGTGCTCGACCTCCTGGCACAGAACAAGGTCAACATGCGCAAGCTCGAGTCCCGCCCCCTCAAGGGGCACTGCTGGCGCTATGTCTTCTTCTGCGACGTGGAGCAGGATCTGCTCCAGCCGGAGCATGCAGAGCTGCTGGAGCACCTTGCGGCCACCTGCATGAACTTCCGCATCCTCGGCTCGTACCATGCCGGTCCCCAGATGGACCAGTCCTGGAACCCCGACGACACCCGCACGGCCTCGGCCGCGCCTGCGTCCTGCTAGCGGCGAGGAGATTGCCATGCCAGACGCCATGCATCCAGACGCCATTCAAGCCCACGCCCCAGCCTCGAAGTCCATCTCCCACAGGCTGCTCATCGCCTCGGCCCTGGCATGCGGCTCCTCCACCCTGGAGGGCGTGCTCGCCAGCGACGACACCTTGCGAACGCGCCAGATCCTCAGCCTCGCGGGTGCCGGCTTCGAGCCCCTGCCCTCCAGGCAGGGATGCGAGAGCTTCCGGGTTCGCGGCACGAGCGGCCGGCTTGCCGGCGGAACGGACGAGCCCCTCTCCTGCAATGCCCACGAATCGGGAACCACCTGCCGGCTGCTGACGGCCGTGCTGGCGACAGGCTCGGGGCGCTTTCGCATCCACGGCGCGGAACGCCTGCACCGGCGGCCCATCGGCGAGCTGGCACGGGTCCTCGCCCTGCTCGGCGTCCCCCTCGAGTTCGAGGCTGCGACCGGCTGCCCGCCCGTGCGCATCGACGCCTGCGGGCTGCACGCCGGAAGACTTCCTCTCGACAGGGAAGACGATGGAGGCTGGCGGCGCCTTGGCGTGAGCATGGAAGAGTCAAGCCAGTACTTCTCCGGCCTACTCTTGGCGGCCCCCCTGGCCGATGCGCCGCTGGTTCTGGCGCTTGCCGGCGCCAAGGCCGTCTCCTGGCCCTACATCGGCCTGACGCTCAAATGCCTTGCCGACTTCGGCATCCGCTTCGAGGTCGAGGAGCGGGGCGCCCCGGACGGCACGGCGCCCTGGCGACGGGCCGACTGGCGCCAGATTGCCGAGGCGCTTCCCGGCCGCATCCGCGTCAAGATCCAGCCCTCGTCCTACCGGGCAGGACACTTCCGCGTCGAAGGCGACTGGTCCGGCGCATCCTACTTTGCGGCTGCCGGCGCCCTCGGCAAGCGTCCGGTGCGCATCGAGGGCGTCGATGCCGGATCACTGCAGGGCGACCGGGCCATTCTGGACATACTCGAGCGCATGGGCGGCCGCTGGGAGGCTGCCGATCGCGCCGTTGCCGTGCCGCCGGCCCGCCTGCACGGCGCAAGGCTCGACATGGGGCGTTGCCCTGATCTCGTGCCCACCGTATGCGCCATGGCCGCCTTTGCGGACGGCGAGACAGTCATCGAGAACGTGGCCCACCTGCGCATCAAGGAGTCGGACCGCATCAAGGCGCCCTGCGAGGCGCTTCGCGCCATCGGCTGCCAGGCCTGCGAGCGGGAGGACGGCATGCGCATCCAGGGACTTGGGAGCTCCGCCCGCATCCGGCTGCAGGGTCTTGCCCTCAAGGCCAGAAACGACCACCGCATGGCCATGAGCCAGGCGCTCTTCTCCCTGAGGGCCTGCGACATGGGAACCAGCGAAGTCAGGTCGATCATTGACAATCCTGCCTGCGTGAATAAATCCTTTCCCGAATTTTGGCACGCATGGGAGGCCTTTGCCGATGACTAGTCTACCCGTCACCCCCGCTGTTCTCACCCAGCCCGGCAGCGTAGCCGTAATCGCGGCCCGCGGCCGCATGGGCGCCATGCTCATGCACGAAGGCCGGCTTGCCGGGCTCGGCATGGCAGGCTTCAGCCGGCCCTTCGACTGGGAGACCATGGGGGAGGAGCTGAAGAAGGCCGCCATCGTCATTGTCTGCGTGCCGGCGGCATCCTTCCTCGAGACGGTCAAAGGCGTCTGCCCCCTGATGCGCAGGGACGCCATTCTTGCCGACATCACCTCCGTCAAGGTCAATCCCATGAAGCAGATGGAGTCCGTCTGGCAGGGCAGCATCGTGGGCACCCACCCGCTCTTCGGTCCCCTGCTCGACAGGTCCCAAGATCTGCCCGTCGCCCTCGTCAGGGGCAAAAACTGCCCGGACGAGGCGGTCAAGCTCATGGCTCAGCTTTTCGAGGCCATGGACTTCTCCACCTTCGAGACGGACGCGGACACCCACGACCGGGCCATGGCCCGCATACAGAACATGAACTTCATCACCTCTCTGGCCTACTTTGCACAGCTGGCCGGCCAGGAGGAACTCATCCCCTATCTGACGCCTTCCTTCCGCAGGCGCATGGAATCCGCACGCAAGATGCTCACCGAGGACGGTCCCATGTTTGCCGGCTTCTACGAAGCCAATCCCTACAGCCAGGAGGCTGTCAGACAGTTCAGCAAGTTCCTGAGTCTCGCTTCGGCAGGCGACATCGACCTGCTCCTCAACCGCGCCACCTGGTGGTGGAAGGAACAGAAGCAAAGCTAGCCGCGCAGAGCAAAGCATCCCTAACGAGCCCGCCCCTTCTGGCGGGCTCTTTGCATTTTCAGGGTCCTAGCGTCGCAGCAAGCGTCAAAGTCAATCTTCTGACAGGTCCTTGCGCCATGCCATGGCGCAAGGACGTGGCCGTCCGCCAGCAGGGTGGCAGCGCCGGTTCCAAGAGCACCTCCGTGGGGAGGCCCCACGCCTCTCTGCAGGAAAGGCCCTGCAGGCAGTCTGGGGACAGCAGGCATGGCCTGCGCCGGCAACAGGCCCGCAAACCCTGACGGAGCGGGATCATGAGCCTGTCACATCCCTGACATAGCCTCTTTTTCTGGAAGAGTTTTAGAGAAAAAAATCTTTAAATACAATATATTGAAAGCAACTTTCGGCGTTGGCACGCTCCATGCATTTCCCTCGGCGTGACGCGGAAAGCATCCCCTTGACGCGACACGAAACCACACGAGCGGAGAAGCGTCATGGGAGCCACTTATCCCCAGGTCATCACAGTCACTTCAGGCAAGGGCGGCGTCGGCAAGACCAATATCGCGGCCAATCTGGCCTGCGCCCTCGCCCAGACCGGCAAGGTCATCCTGCTGGACGCGGATCTCGGGCTTGCCAACGTCGACGTGCTCCTGGGCGTCCAGCCGGCCATGGACCTCTTCAAGATCTTCGAAGAGGGCGCCAGCCTTGCCGACATCCTCTTCCCCACGCCCTACGGCTTCTCCATCCTTCCCACCTCTTCGGGCATCGAAACCATGGCCGAGCTCTCCACGGGCCAGAAGCTCGAGCTCCTGAACGCCATGGACGCCCTCGCAGAAGGCCTCGACTACCTCGTCGTGGATACGGGCGCTGGCATCAGCGACAGCGTCCTCTACTTCAGCATGGCGGCCCAGCAGCGCCTGCTGGTGCTCAACCCCGAACCCACATCCCTCGCCGATGCCTACGCCCTCGTCAAGGTGCTCAAGACCCGGCACGGCATCGACCAGTTCAAAGTCTGCATCAACATGGCCCGCGATCCCAAGAGCGCCAGAGAAAGCTTCGTCCGCCTCCTCGAGGCCTGCGACCAGTTCCTCGACGGCGTGTCCCTCGACCTTGCGGGCATTGTCCCCTTCGACCCGGACGTGCGCCGCGCCGTGATGCAGCAGAAGCCCTTCCTGACCACCTTCCCCGACTGTCCGGCTTCCAAGGCCCTTCTCCAGATGGCTGGGCAGGTTCCCCGCTGGCAGGCAACCGCCCAGGACGACGGGAACATCAAGTTCTTCTGGAAAAGCCTCCTCTACCGCTGAAAAGCCTCCCCCACCGACAAGCCAACAGACCGAACAGCCAAAGGAAACACGCCATGAGCATCGCAGCCTTCGCCCGCCTCTTCAAGACCACCTCCAAGCCTTGGGACACCTTCGAAGCCGGCACCACCCCCTGGGAAGACTTTTCCGCGCAGGATCAGGAAGCCATAGTCAGGCACTACTCCCAGAAGATCCGCTTCCTCGCCCAGCGACTCAAGAAGCGCCTGCCCCGCACCGTGGACATCAACGAGCTCATCAGCTCCGGAACCCTCGGCCTCATGGAAGCCCTTGGCAAGTTTAAGCCCAGCCTTAACATCCGCTTCGACACCTACGCCGAGAGCCGCATCAACGGCGCCATGCTCGACGAGCTCCGCCGCCAGGACTGGTTCACCCGCACCTTGCGCAAGAACGTCAGAAGCCTCAATGATGCCCAGGTTTCCATCGAGCACCTGACCGGTCGCGAAGCCACCGAAGAAGAGCTCGCCAAGGCCACGGGCCTGAGCCTCATGGACGTGCGCAAGGGCCTCGAGGCCATGCAGGGACAGCAGCAACTCCCCCTCGACACCTTCAAGGACAGCCTCAGCAGCGACGAGCCCGAAAGCGGCGGAGTCCCCTGCCAGGAAGCCATGCACAACGAGCTCGTCGAGCGCCTCGCCCCCCTCTTCGGCAGGCTCACCGAACGCGAGCGCCAGGTGCTCTCCCTCTACTACACCGAAGAGCTCAACATGAGCGAAATCGCCGAAGTGCTCGGCATCACCGAAGGGCGCGTCTCCCAGCTCAGGACGCAGGCCCTCGGCCGCCTGCGCAAGATCTTCATCGCCGAATACGGCGCCCTGTAGCGCCTGCCCCTCCAGGGGCAAGCAAGGCGCCCGTCTTCCCGGAACTTCTGGGAAGGCGGGCGCCTTGGCGCTACAAGGGACGCTGGCAGAATGGCTTCAGCTTTGCGCTTGAGATTGCAGCTGATCTGCCCTCAGACCGAAATCTTTGCTAATGTTGCTCTGTGGCGCAGGCAGGCGACACTGCTTTGCCGCAACTAGCCTAATTCAGGCACGTCTCTGTCGCTATACCAGCCACGCTGGAACCTGTAGACAAGGAGCCATACTCCCATGAAGACGAAATACAGCCCAAGGCATAAATGAACAGCTACGAGCAGCGCAAGGAATGTCAAGCGACATTAAATCTGACCCCCAAAGCGACATAATTTTTGACCCCCCTCCCCACTGGGAGAGGGGGTAGTCACTACTCAGCACAGACATGAAGGGAGGCT
>JAEEGI010000733.1_pt1 | contig 89679 bp, 73 predicted proteins | sample 8958751 | NCBI WGS metagenome assembly JAEEGI01 (sample SAMN16246545, study PRJNA631951) | gut metagenome | biome: gut microbiome; feature: rumen; material: KS-attached | host: Bos | place: Iran: Karaj | collected 2018-10 | reverse complement strand
GCCATCACAACGACGAGTTGTATGGGGTACGGGCCCATTGCGCTCTAAGGAGCGCGGCGAATCACAGGGGACAGTCCCCCAGTGCGATAAGTCGCACAGATGGGACAGTCCCCATGATTCACCCGGATTAACACGGCCTTAATGAATTAAGGACACGGCTTTCTCAGCGAAGAGGAAGCCGTGGCTTTGTTAAGGGCTCTTTCAGGCAATGAATTTGGCTTTTTTGAAAATAAAAAGGCAAAGTATTGCATGATTTCGCAAAAAAAGACTACCTTTGCACCCCGAAAACAGAATGAGTATATTCAGGATAACAAGATAAAATGATTAATCAACCATCGTATTTAAAAGAGGGAGACAAGGTTGCGCTTGTTTCTCCCGCCTACTGGATGCCAGAAGACACCCTTATCCAAACCGCAGAAGTGATCAGACGTTGGGGACTGCAGCCGGCCATCGGCCCGCACACCAACAGCCTGAACGTAAACGTCTATGCTGGAACTGCCGACGAACGGGCTTCCGACCTGCTCTGGGCTCTCAATGATGACAATATCAAGGCCATTATATGCTCCAGGGGCGGATATGGCTCCATCCATTTGCTGAACCGCATCCCGGCTGAGGTCTATCAGCGTCATCCGAAATGGCTGATCGGTCACGGCGACGTCACCATGCTTCTCAATGCCGCTGTCGGAGCCGGGACGATGTGTATCCACGGCCCTATGGCATTCCAGATCGCCAACGAACAGGATCCTGCCACGACGATTACCCGCAACATGCTTATGGGCAACATACCGCAATACAAGATCGCCAGCGACCCCTACAACAGATGCGGTCATGCAGAAGGCATTCTGATAGGTGGCAATCTGTCAAGCTATGCTGCCATAGCCGGAACGAAGTTCCATCTTTCACAGGATCAGGACATCATCCTCTTTATCGAGGAGGTGGAAGAGGCACTGCACGATATTGACAGACTGTTCTATACGCTACGCCTGATATTGGACTTCGAGAGGGTAAAGGGCATCATCTTCGGCACATTCAGCTCCATCAAGTTCGACCTTCAGTTCGGCAGTGTCGAGCAGATGCTGATAGCCCATCTGCACGACCTGGACATCCCCGTATGCTGCGGATTCCCCGTGGGCAGCAACAGTTGCCTGCCTCTCATCGAGGGAGCACCGTGCTCACTCGACGTCACACTGGACAAAGCGGTACTGACCTTCAACGTTGAAGGTTCCGTTGAGACATATGATATAGGAAGAGAGCAGCCTCAACTGATGAAACCAGAATTGGCTGCTATCTGTATCGATTGAGAAATCACTTTCCCAATGCGGCGAGCTTCGACTTGATCTTGTCGACGTAGGCATCGATGGTGGCTACGGCGACAATGTTCACCACGTCGCGGACTGAGGCACCGAAGTCGATGAAGTGGATGGGCTTGTTCAGACCCATCTGGATCGGGCCGATGATCTCCGCGTCGGAGCCGAGCATCTGCAGCATCTTGTAGGAGGAGCGGGCAGAGGTGAGGTTGGGGAATACCAGCGTGTTCACCTTCTTGCCTTTTACCTTCGTGAACGGATACTGCTCGTCGCGCAACTCGTCGTCGAGGGCGAATCCCAACTGCATCTCACCGTCGATGAGCAGGTCGGGATAGAGCGCCTGCATCTGCTCCACGGCGTTCTTCACCTTCTTGGCGCCGTCGCTGGTGGAGGAGCCGAAGTTGGAGTGGGAGACCATCGCGATGACGGGCTTCTCGTTGAAGAAGCGAACGGCGGTGGCAGCGAGCTTGGCGATGTCGACGAGGGTGTCGGTGTCAGGGTTCTCGTTCACCAGCGTGTCGGCGATGTAATAGGTGCCCTTGGGGGAGTTGATGATGTGCATCGCACCGAAGTTCTTGTATTCCGGACGGATGCCGATGACCTCCTTGACGACTTTCACGGTGTTGGAGTATTTCGTGTAGAGACCGGTGATGTAGGCGTCGGCCTCGCCCGTCTCGACCATCATCATACCGAAGTAGTTGCGCTCGAACATCTTGTCGTTGGCCTCCTGGAAGGTGTAGCCGTCGCGCTGGCGCTTCTCGGTGAGGATGCGGGCGTAACGCTCACGGCGCTCCTGCTCGGAGGGGTGGCGCAGGTTGACGATCTCGATGCCTTCCAGACTGAGGTCGAGCTTGGCAGCGAGCTTGGCGATGTACTCGTCGTTGCCCAGGAGTATCGGCTGGCAGATGCCCTCGGCCTTGGCCGTGACGGCAGCCTTCAGCATCGTGGGGTGTACGGCCTCGGCAAAAACTACGCGCTGGGGATGGGCAGCAGCAGTGGAGTAGAGCTTCTGCGTGAGTTTGGTCTCCTGACCCAGGAGCACGTTCAGCGAGTCTTTGTATTCGTCCCAGTCCTCAATCTTCTTGCGGGCGACACCGCTCTCGATGGCTGCACGTGCAACGGCAGAAGAGACCTCGGTGATGAGTCGCGGATCGACGGGTTTCGGGATGAAGTAGTCACGGCCGAAGGTGAGGTTGTTCACCTTGTAGACGTCGTTCACCACGTCGGGTACAGGCTGTTTGGCGAGGTCGGCGATGGCGTTGACGGCAGCCAGCTTCATCTCCTCATTGATGGCGGTGGCGTGTACGTCGAGGGCACCACGGAAGATGTAGGGGAAGCCGATGACATTGTTGATCTGGTTGGGATAGTCGGTACGGCCCGTGGACATCAGCACGTCGGGACGGGCGTCCATGGCATCCTCGTAGGAGATTTCCGGCACGGGGTTGGCGAGGGCGAAGATGACGGGATCCTTGGCCATCGTCTTGACCATGTCCTTCGAGAGCACGTTGCCCTTGGAGAGGCCCACGAAGACGTCGGCATCCTTCACGGCCTCTTCGAGGGTGTGGATGTCGGTACGGCTGGTGGCGAAGAATTTCTTCTGTTCGTTCAGGTCGGTACGCTCGGTGGAGATGACACCCTTCGAGTCGAGCATCACGATGTTCTCCTTCTGGGCACCGATGGCCATATAGAGCTTGGTGCAACTGATGGCAGCAGCGCCGGCACCGTTGACCACGATCTTCACTTTCTTGATGTCCTTGCCGATGACCTCCATCGCATTCTTCAGTCCGGCGGCAGAGATGATGGCAGTGCCGTGCTGGTCGTCATGCATCACGGGGATGTCGAGGGTCTTCTTCAGACGCTCCTCGATGTAGAAGCACTCAGGCGCCTTGATGTCCTCGAGGTTGATGCCGCCGAAGGTGGGAGCGATGCGCTCTACGGCCTCGCAGAACTTCTCGGGATCCTTCTCGGCCACCTCGATGTCGAACACGTCGATGCCACCGTAGATCTTGAACAGCAGGCCTTTACCTTCCATCACGGGCTTGCCGCTCATGGCGCCGATGTCACCGAGTCCGAGCACGGCGGTACCGTTTGAGATGACGGCGACGAGGTTGCCCTTGTCTGTGTATTTGTATGCTGCATCGGGATTGTCCTGAATCTCCAGGCAGGGGAATGCTACGCCGGGAGAGTAGGCCAGCGAGAGGTCTGTTTGAGTACGGTAAGCCTTCGTGGGCTTCACTTCGATTTTGCCGGGACGCCCGCTCTCATGATACTCCAGAGCGGCTTCTTTCGTGATTTTGACCATAGTGTACTTGTATTATTATCCTAAAATATTTGATGCTGATTTGGAAATCGGGCACAAAGTTAGTAAAAAGTTGAGAATTAAGAGTTAAGAATTAAGAAAAAAAAGTGTGGAGGCAGTAAATTTTTCACTTTTCACTCTTCACTTTTCACTTTTTGTCGTACCTTTGCAGCGAATTTGTATGAATATGCAAGATACGAAACCCATTTCAGCCTATAAACAAGGACTCCGTTCGAAGATTATCGAGACGGCGCTGAAGGATTTCCGTGCGCGTGGTATCCGTGCGGTGAGGATGGATGACGTGGCAACGGAGCTGAAGATTTCCAAGCGTACGCTCTACGAGATCTTCGGCACCAAGGAGGTGGTGCTCTCGGAGTGTGTCAGAAAGTATTTCGAGGACCGTCGCCTGAATATGGAGGTGCAGATAGCGCATTGCAAGAATGTGATGGAGATCGTGATGGTGTTCTTCCGGAAGAAGATAGACGAGATCCGTCATACGAACCCGCAGTTCTATGCCGACCTGGCACAGTATCCGCAGTTGGCAGTCTATCTGAAGGAACAGAAAGAGCGTATCCGTACGGAGTCGGCGAAGTTCTTTGAGCGTGGCATACAGGAGGGCTATTTCCGTGAGGAGTTCAATCCGGAACTGGTGACAATGCTCTTCGAAGCCCTGAACAAGTACGTGATGGAGAACCGCCTCTATGAGCAGTACTCCTTCGAGGAAATCTTCAAGAACCTGGCCATCCTCACGCTACGTGGCATCTGTACGGATAAAGGTCTGAAACTACTGGATAAGTTGTTATAATTTTTTGGCACGGATTACTCAATTATTTGGCACGGATTACACGGCTTTTATCAAAGACACGGCTTTTTCTGCGATAGAGAAAGCCGTGTCCTTATTATTAATAAGGCCGTGTTAATCCGTGCCTAAAAAATTACTGGTGCTGATCGCGGAGCAGGTCGTTGACAGTCTTCACGGGATTGAAGGTGCCGAGGGGCACTTCAACGAAGACGGTACTCCAATTGCTCATCGCACCGTTCCACAGACCTGGTAACTCCAAGGCTTTCAGTTCCTTACCGGCTTTCGATTTAGAAGAGATGAAACCTGTGGTCTTGTCGACGAACTCAGGCAGATTGAAGGGTTTGCCCTGATAGTCCTTCACGGCGCAGACAAGGTCTACGGGGTTGAAGTGCGTACCCTGGGTGAACATCTTCATATAGGCCTCGTTGTTCGTGTCGATCTGCGAGCTCTCAAGGATCTGGAGCGAGACGGTGCCATCCTGGTTATAGGTGAGGAACGGGCCACCACCAGGCTCACCCACATTCTTCACGACACCACAGACGCGCATCGGACGATTCAGTTTCTCACGCAGGTAGGCGGCATCGGCCTTCTTACCCTTGGCATCGGTGCAGAGGCACTCGCTGACGAACTTTGCAATCTCTTCGATTTGGGCATCCGTAGCACCGGCATCGAGGACTTTCAGATACTCGAAGGCCTGCTTCTGCAAGGTGACGAGCACACCGGCGATGACCTGCTTCCACTCGACGGTCTCGGGCTTCAGACGATCGGGAACCACGTTGTCGATGTTCTTGATGAAGATGACGTCGGCATCAATCTCGTTGAGGTTCTCGATGAGGGCTCCGTGACCACCTGGACGGAACAGCAGCGAACCGTCGTCATTGCGGAACGGCGTGTTGTCGGGATTGGCAGCGACGGTGTCGGTAGACGGCTTCTGCTCAGAGAAGGTGATGTCGTACTTGATGCCGTACTTCTTGGCGAAGGAGTCTGCCTTCTCAGCCACCTTGGCCTTGAAGAGCTCCATGTGCTCGTGAGAGACGGTGAAGTGTACGTGGGCCTCGCCGTTGGATGCGGCATAGAGGGCTCCCTCCACGAGGTGTTCCTCCATCGGCGTGCGTGCGCCCTCAGGATACTTGTGGAAGAGGAGGAGTCCCTTCGGCAGCTGACCGTAGTTCAGTCCCTCGGCTTTGAGCATGTTGGCAGCGACGGCCTTGTACTTGCCCTCGGCGATAAGTGCCTTGATGCCCTTGCCTTCGTTCTTCTGGCAGACGGCATCGAGGGCCTCGTAGAAGGCGAACTTCTCGATGGAGTCGAAGTACTTCTTCTCGAAGTCGGTGGTGGGCACGTCGTAGTCGGCGTCGACGAAGGCGAACATGTTCTTGAACATACGGCTGGCAGCACCAGAGGCAGGCACGAACTTCACGATCTTGTTGCCTGCGGCCTTGTACTGGTTCCAGGTGTCCTCATACTTCTTGCGCTCGTCGGCATTGGGGGCGATGATGCCACGTCCGATGCCTGCGGCTGCCTCCAGCTTCAGGAAGGGGAATCCGGTTTTGAACTCGTTCAACTGATTCTCAATCTGCTCAGGGGTGATACCCTTCTGTGCAATCTGTTTTAAGTCTTTTTCTGATAACATAATTGTGGTTTTAAGTCAAATATTGGTGCAAAGATACGATAAAAAGTGAAAAGTGAAGAGTGAAAAGTGAAAAATTTGCTGCCACCACACATTTTTTCTTAATTCTTAACTCTTAATTCTCAACTTTTCACTATCTTTGTGCCGAAAATGGTGGATTATGGCAGATTTGTTCTCATTTACCTACGACGAAAAGAAGAAAATGGCTGCTCAGACGGCTGCGATCCTGACGGAGGAAATCGGTCTGGGTGACGATGCCGTGGAGGCCTGTCTGCTTGTGCCCGATGTGGACGCGGGAAAGATCTCCCACGACGAGGTGAAGGCGCGCTATGGGGAGTCCGTGGCACGTATCATCGACGGTCTGGGGCGCATCCGTCAGCTCTATGAGAAGAATCCCGTCGTAGAGAGTGAGAACTTCCGTAATCTGCTGCTCTCCTTTGCCGAGGATATGCGCGTGGTGCTCATCATGATTGCAGATCGTGTGAACCTGATGCGGCAGATGAAGGCCTTCCTGGAAGAGTCGAACGATGAGAACCGTCAGGAGCGGGAGGCTTTCGTCAACGAGGTGTCGCAGGAGGCCGCCTATCTCTATGCTCCCTTGGCCCATAAGCTCGGACTCTACAACCTGAAGCGGGAACTGGAAGACCTCTCGCTGAAGTATATGGAGCACGATGCCTACTATATGATCCGCGAGAAACTGAACCAGACGAAGGCCTCGCGTGATGCCTATATCGAGGCGTTCATTCGTCCTGTGGAGGAGAAGGTGAAGGCGGCAGGCATCAAGTGCCATATCAAAGGACGCACGAAGTCGATACACTCCATCTGGGAGAAGATGAAGAAGCAGAAGTGCGGCTTCGAGGGTATTTACGACCTCTTCGCCATCCGCATCATTATCGACTGTCCGCCTGAGAAAGAGAAGATGCAGTGCTGGCAGGCGTATTCGATAGTGACGGATATGTACCAGCCCAATCCCAAGCGTCTGCGTGACTGGCTCTCCGTGCCCAAGTCGAATGGTTACGAGAGTCTGCATATTACCGTCCTCGGCCCACAACAGAAATGGGTGGAGGTGCAGATCCGTACGGAGCGTATGGACGAGATTGCAGAGAAGGGTGTGGCTGCTCACTGGCGCTATAAGGGCGTGAAGGGAGAGGCCGGACTCGACGACTGGCTCGCCGGTGTACGCTCGATGCTGGAACATGCCGACGGTCTGGAGGCGATGGACCAGTTCAAGATGGATCTCTACGAAGACGAGGTGTTCGTCTTTACGCCTCGTGGTGATCTGTTCAAGTTCCCTGTTGGTGCTACCGTTCTCGATTTCGCCTATCATATCCACTCCAAGATCGGCAATCAGTGTACGGGTGGGCGCATCAACGGTCGTGTGGTCTCCATCCGCTATCTGCTGAAGAGTGGCGATCAGGTGGAGATTCTCACATCGTCCACGCAGAAGCCCCGTCAGGAGTGGCTCTCGATTGTGAAGACCTCGCGTGCGAAGTCGAAAATTCGTCTGGCGTTGAAGGAGACACAGGTGAAAGACGGTCTCTTCGCCAAGGAGATGCTGGAGCGTAAGTTCAAGAACCGTAAGATTGAGCAGAACGAGGCGACGATGTTCCATGTCATCAAGAAGATGGGCTTCAAGGAGGTGAGTGACTTCTACAAGCAGATTGCCGAGGGACTGATCGATGCCAACGCCGTCGTAGATAAATATATAGAGGTACGCGAGGGCGAGAAGACTATCACGGGTGACAATGTGGCACGCTCTGCCTCGGAGTTTGAACTCGACGAGTCGAAGATCGCCGGTCTCAATACAAATATCTCTGATGATGTGCTGGTCATCGACCGTAACCTCAAAGGACTCGACTACCAGTTGGCACGTTGCTGTCAGCCTATCTATGGTGATCCCATCTTCGGGTTCGTCACCATCAGCGGTGGCATTAAGATACATCGTATCGACTGCCCCAATGCTCCAGAGCTGCGACGCCGTTATGGCTATCGCGTGGTGAAGGCCCGTTGGAGCGGCAAGGGTTCGTCGCAGTATTCCATCACCCTGCGTGTGGTGGGCAATGACGACATCGGCATCGTGAACAATCTGACGAGCATCATCTCGAAAGACGAGAAACTCGTCCTGCGCAGTATCAACATCGACTCCCACGACGGTCTGTTCAGTGGCAATCTCGTCGTGATGCTCGAAGACACCTCACGCTTAGAGTCGCTACTGAAGAAGTTGCGCACCGTGAAAGGCGTGAAGCAAGTGGAAAGAATCTAAAAACCTAAAATGATATGAGACGATTAACGACTATCGCATTCGTAATGGCCTTGCTGCTGATGGCATCCCTGGGGTGCAAACAGACAGCTGAGGACCGTTATAATCGTTATCTGGAAGAAGTGGCCGACACGTCGTCGCTGATAGAGTTCATCACACCGGAGGAGGATCCTGTAGCCCCTCCGACGGATGACGGAGATGACCCCTTTGCCGACGATGGTAAGGGTATCTATACGATTCCTGAGATTCCTCAGGAGCGCAAGGTGGATATGAATGCCAATACGTACGAACTCGAAAAGATAATGCAGGGTCGAGAATAATTACCCAAGTTATGCCACAGATTCTTGCGTCCCGATGGTAGCAAGAATCTGTGGTTCCTATCTCACTCACGATACAGCCAGGTGAGAAACTTATTAATCCAACGGATGCCGAAACGGAACCAACGGAATGTGCTCTGTTCCTTACCACCGAAGCGCAGGATAAACTCACGGAAAGGATTCTTCTGGAACGGCAGTCCAACGTCCATGAAACACATGTGGTCACACCCCCTTTGATAACAGTCCTGCATCGTGTCCCAGATGGTCATCACGTCGGGATGTACGTGGATGTACGATTTCCGTCGATAAGCCGAATACCAGAGATACGCATTCCCCTCACTATACACGATGGCCGAACAGCCGATGACGCGCTGGTGATACTTCGTCACGAACAGCCGTCCATCTTCTTCGCTCATGATGTTCCTGAAAAACTGATCGTCGGGGATATAGCGTTTCGGTTTCCAGAAGTTATGCTTCCGCAACAGTTTTGAGAAGGCCTTGAAGTCTTCCTCTGTCTGTACCTCGTTGGTAGTCACACCCCTTTGACGGGCGTTGTCGATACGTTTCTGCAGTTTCTCGCTGATGCGCTCCTCAGGGGCATGACGATGTAGTGAGTTGTGGATGCTCATCCAGTGTACGGGGAAGAAGTGTTGCTGTTTCAGTTGCTTGTAGCCCGTCATCTTCTGACTCAGGTTACTCACCTCCAGATAGAACGTACGGTTGCTCAGTGCCTTCGTCAGCGCTTCGAGCATCAGACCGAAGAGCTGGTCGCGGGGATACTGGTCGTCATGATAATATTCACCTTCACCCAGCACCCGGCAATGGACGAGTAGGGGGAAGAGAAACGTACGGAAGCGCACGATGCCCAGCATGTGGCTCACCACCTCACCTTGCGCATTCGTGACCACCACCATATACGGTTTCTGACGGGGTGTCTCACGCGTCATTTTGAAGAGCCGTGTGCTGTGAAAGAAGTTCGCATCCTTCAACGGCGGCAGGTCTTCGGTCTTGCGATATATGGTGGTCTTCAGTTCGTTCATACTGCAAAGATACATATTAATTGAGAATTAAGAGTTAAGAATTAAGAAAAAATGTATTTCCGACGGCAATTTTTCTTAACTCTTAACGCATAACTCTTAACTTTTCACTAACTTTGCAGCGAAAATCAAACGTAATCCAATATGACAAATTTCAAAGACCTGGCGCAGATGCGCCGAAGCCATAGGAAGTTTACTGACGAGGAGATTGACGCAGAAGATATGAAACTCATCCTGCGTGCAGCCCTTATGTCGCCCACCTCAAAGAGCCAGCGTGCATGGCAGTTCGTCGTCGTCGATGATAAGACGGACCTCGAGAAACTCGCCGATGCAAAGAACCTTGGTTCTCAGTTCCTCAAGGATGCCCCCGTGGCCGTCGTCGTGCTTGGCGATCCTGTGCAGAACGACTGTTGGGTGGAAGACGGTTCCATTGCTGCCATCTCCATGCAGTATCAGGCCGAAGACCTCGGACTGGGCTCCTGCTGGATCCAGATGCGTGGGCGTGGTCTTGACGACGGCACCTCTGCCGATACCGTTATCCGTGGCGTCCTCGACATTCCTGAGAATTTCTCATGTCTCTGCATCCTCGCCATCGGCCACTGGGCTGACGAGCGCAAGCCTCAGAGCGAGGACAAACTCAAGTGGGAGAACGTTCACTTGAATAAGTATTAAGGAGTCAGGAGACAGGAGTCTGTAGATATGATAAATTACGATTTGAATAAGATCAAGGCGATCATCTTCGATATCGACGGGGTGCTGAGTGCTGAGACCATCACGATGGGCAATGACGGCGAGCCCCAGCGGACGGTGAACATCAAGGACGGATATGCCATCCAACTGGCGATGAAACTCGGACTGCGCATTGCCATCATGACGGGAGCCAAGGTCGAAAGCGTGCGCCACCGTTATGAGGGACTGGGTGTGGAGGATATCTACATCGCCTGTGCTGTTAAGATTCAGACCTATGAACAGTTCCTGGCGAAATACGGCCTCACGGATGAGGAGGTGATGTATATGGGTGACGATATCCCAGACCTGGAGATCATGCGTCGTGTGGGCTGTCCCGTCTGTCCCAAGGATGCTTGTTCGGAGATCAAGGAGGCCTCCATCTACGTCAGTGACCGTAAGGGTGGCTACGGCTGTGGCCGTGACGTCATCGAGCAGACGCTCCGTGCCCAGGGTAAGTGGGTGATGAACGCCAAAGCCTTCGGTTGGTAAATTTGGCAACGGACAAACACGGACAAACACGGACTAAAAAGAGGAAGTCCGAGAAATTCCGTTAAGTCCGATGCAAGAAAAAAGAAACAATGATGCACTACAAAATAGTCTTAGCAAGTAATTCGCCTCGCCGTAAGGAGTTGTTGGCTGGTTTGGGGATGCCCTTTGAGGTAAGGGTATTGCAGGATATCGACGAGAGTTATCCTGGCGATTTGCCTGTGTCTGAGGTGGCTCTGTATATCGCTGGCAAGAAGGCTGATGCCTATCGCGCTACCCTTGCTGACGACGAACTCGTGATCACTGCAGACACCGTGGTCATCGTGGGTGATGAGATCTTGGGCAAACCCGTCGACGAGGCGGATGCAGAACGGATGCTTCGGCTCATCAGTGGACGTACCCATCAGGTCACCACTGGCGTCTGTATGCTCACCCGTGAGACGGAACGCCGCTTCGCCGTCACTACTGATGTCACCTTCAAACCACTCTCCGACGACGAGATCCGTTATTACATCACCCGCTATAAGCCCTTCGATAAGGCTGGCGCCTATGGCATCCAGGAATGGATAGGCTACATCGGCGTCACAGGTCTTCACGGCAGTTACTACAATGTGATGGGCCTCCCCGTACAACGCATCTACGAAACACTCCAACAAATAGACTAGACACATTATTATATTATATAAGGACACAATGACACACAAGATAACACATCACACTCGACTTACAGCCCTGCTGCTATTTTTCAGCTTTTCACCTTTCCACCTTTTCACCTTTTCTGCTTTTGCCCAGAAGCGTCAGATGGCAGAGGCAGAGAACTATCTGCGCAGTGGCAAGAACTTCGACAAGGCTGAACAACTGATGACCAGGCTTCTGCGAGACTCTGCCAACCAGCAGAATCCCCGCATCTACAACATCTTGCTGCAGGCCGTGGAGAAGCAATACGATGCGCTTAACGAAAAGATGTATAAACGTCAGACTATCGATACCCTGAAACTCTTCACCCTCAACCATCGCATCTTCACCATCGCAGAGCGTCTCGACTCCATTGATGCGTTGCCTGACAAAAAGGGTAGGGTGAATCCCGACTATCGTAAGGACAATTCCCAGCGCCTGCTCAACTATCGTCCGAACCTTTTCTTCGGAGGGGCGCATCATCTGCGCAAGGGTGACTTCCTGAAGGCCTACGATTTCTTCGAGACCTATATCGATTGTGCCCGTCAGCCACTCTTCACAGACCACGATCTGATGAACAACGATGCCCGTATGGGGGAGGCAGCCTATTGGGCCACCTACTGCGGCTATCGTATGAACGATCCCGTGCTCACCCTCCGTCATCACGAACTCGCCCGTCGTGACACGACCAAACTCGAATATACGCTCCAGTATGTCGCAGAGGCGTGGAACCGTCTGGGCGACAAACAACGCTATGCGGAGATCCTTTGGGAGGGATTTGCCTTCTACCCCAAGTCTGCCTATTTCTTCCCCCGTTTGATGGATGCCTATACTGCCAAGGGCAACTATGAGCAGGCGCTCTCCGTCGTGGATGAAGCACTTAAGGCCGACTCTCTCAGCGAACTCTATCTCTTTGCAAAGTCCACGATGCTCCTTAACCTCGGGCGCTATGCCGAGTGTCTCGATATCAGTAAACGTATCATCGCTCTCAATGACCAGATGGCTGATGCCTACTACAATGCCGGCACCGCCTGTCTGAACATCGTCCTCAAGATGGACTCCCGTCGTCACAAGAAACAGATACGCAAGATGTACCAAAAGGCACAGCCCTATATGGAGACCTACCGCCAACTCGCCCCTGAGGCGAAGGACAAATGGGGCCCTGCACTCTATCGCATCTACTTCAATCTGAACCTCGGAAAACAGTTCGATGAAATCGATCGCCTGCTCAAGAAGTAATTTCTTCCCCTCCTGAGTTCTTGCGTCCCTTCGGTAGCAAGCGGCAGAGCCGAGCGGGAGGGGTTAGGGGTGGTCTGAGCAAACGCACGGCTTGAAGCGGATCAGACCCCTCTGGCTCCCCCTACTCAGGGGGAGAAATGATATGTTCAAGCTCAGAAATGAGCCCGTTCTTGTTAATTATTTATAAAAGTAATCATCTGTAAACCGTAAACTGTAAACCATAAACAAAAAAGTTGTATCTTTGTGGATTAGAAGTATTATTCGTCTAAAACATAAAGTATTATTGATTATGGCAGACAATGCACAATTGATCGCTCAGTGCGAGGCACGGGCAAAAGAATGGCTCTCTCCCGCCTTTGATGAGGAGACACGTAAAGAAGTTCAGGCAATGCTCGACGCAGAGGACAAAACCGCTCTCATCGACGCCTTCTATCAGAACCTCGAGTTTGGTACGGGTGGACTCCGTGGCATCATGGGTGCCGGTACCAACCGTATGAACAAGTACATCGTAGGCATGGCCACACAGGGCTTCGCCAACTACATCCTCAAGGCCTTCCCTGGCCGCAAGGATCTCGCCGTCGTCGTAGGTCACGACTGCCGCAACAACGGACGTATGTTCGCAGAGTCCGTGGCAGCCATCTTCTCCGCCAACGGTATCAAGGCTTATCTCTTCGAGAGCCTCCGTCCTACGCCGGAAATCTCCTTCGCCATCCGTCAGCTGGGAGCACAGGCAGGTGTCAATGTGACCGCCTCTCACAACCCCCGCGAGTACAATGGCTACAAGGCTTACTGGGACGACGGTGCCCAGGTGCTGGCTCCGCACGATACGGGTATCATCGAGGAAGTGAACAAGGTGACCATCGACCAGGTAAAGTTCGAGCCCAATTACGACCTCATCGAGATCATCGGTGGTGAGATGGACTGGGACTATCTGCAGGCTGTCAAGGAGGCTATGGTGGATCAGGATGTCATTCTGCGTCAGAAAGACCTCAACATCGTCTACTCTCCGATGCACGGCACAGGCCGCGTCATCATCCCCGAGGCCCTGCGCTCATGGGGCTTCCAGAACATCCATGTCGTCCGCGAGCAGATGGAGATCGACGGTAACTTCCCCACAGTCGTCAGCCCCAATCCTGAGAATGCCGAGGCTATGACGCTCGGTATGAAACTCGGTACGAAACTCAATGCCGACCTCGTCATCGCTTCCGATCCCGATGCAGACCGTCTCGCCATCGTATGCCGCAACTCGAAGGGCGAGTGGGAGATCCTCAACGGTAACCAGACCTGTATGATGTTCTGCTGGTACATCATCGCCAACAAGAAGAAACTCGGCCAGCTGAAGGGCAACGAGTTCCTCGTGAAGACCATCGTCACTACAGAGGAAATCGCAGAGATCGCTAAGAAGAACGGTGTCGAGCTGCGCGACTGCTACACGGGCTTCAAGTGGATTGCCAACGAGATCCGTATCTCTGAGGGCAAGCAGAAGTACATCGGCGGTGGTGAGGAGTCATTTGGCTTCCTGCCGTTTGATAAGGTCCGCGATAAGGACTCCCCCGCATCAATCTGTCTCATCTGTGAGATCGCAGCCTGGGCCAAGGACAACGGCATGACGCTCTACGACCTGCTCATGAACATCTATGCCGAGTACGGCTTCTCGAAGGAGAGCACCATCAACGTGGTGAAGCCAGGTAAGAGCGGTGCCGACGAGATCAAGCAGATGATGGTTGACTTCCGCGCCAATCCTCCGAAGGAGTTGGGTGGTGAGCCCATCGTGCTCTGGAAGGACTATCAGACGCTCGAAGGCAAGAAGGCCGACGGTAGCGTGGAGAAACTGAACATGCCCACTACGGCCAACGTGCTCCAGTGGTTCTGCGCAGACGGTACGAAGATCTCCGTACGTCCTTCAGGTACTGAGCCGAAGATCAAGTTCTACTGCGAGATCAAGGATTCTGCCTTCAAGGGTGCTGCCGACTACGACAAGTGCACCAAGGCTGCCGAGGATCGCATCGAGGCCATCAAGAAGAGCCTCAACCTCTAACACCTTTAATGAAATGAAAATCCCCGCCAACTCGGTGGGGATTTTTATTTTATCTTTTTAAGAACGCCTCTGCACGGGCGAGGTCTTCGGGAGTGTCGATGCCGACGGTCTCAACATCGGTGAGACCCACACGGATGCGATAGCCGTTTTCGAGCCAGCGTAGTTGTTCGAGGCTCTCTGCTTTCTCCAAGGCACCCTGCGGCAGACGGGTGACCTCGGCAAGCACTTCACGACGGTAGGCGTAGATACCCAGGTGTTTGAGGAAAGGGTAGTGGGTGAGCCACTCGTCAGCTTCTACACCTCTTATATATGGTATGACGCTGCGACTGAAATAGAGGGCGAAGCCGCGACAATCAGTAACGATCTTCGGAGAGTTCGGATTGCGCACGGCGTCGATGGTCTCGAAGCGTTTGCCGAGAGTACCGATCTGTGTCGCAGGATCGTCGAAGAGGTGCATGAGCGTCTCGATCTGCGAGGGCTGGATGAAGGGTTCATCGCCCTGAATATTGATTACCACCAGGTCATCTCCTTCCTCCTTTCTCATTCCTCCTTCCTCGATTTTTTCCACGGCCTCCTCAATGCGGTCTGTACCGCTCTTATGGTCTGCACGTGTCATGACAGCACGCCCTCCGAAGGCCTCCACAGCCTCAAAGATACGTTCATCGTCGGTGGCGACGTATGCCTCTGGCAGTACGCTGACGGCCTGTTCATACACTCTCTGAATCACTGTCTTACCGCCGAGCATGGCCAGCGGCTTGCCTGGGAAACGCGTCGATGCGTAACGGGCGGGAATAACGGCTATAAACTTCAATTCTTTAATGTTTTAATTCTACAATTCTTCTTCGTGGTTGCAAAGGTAATCAAAAATCTGCATTTTATCGTTAAATTATATGGAAAAGTTTGGGCGGCAGCAAAATTATTAGTAAATTTGCAAAGATTTTCAAATGACTACTCAATGACAACCAAACGATATATCATCACAATAATGGCCCTCATGCTCCTGATGCCCGTTGGCGCTCAGAAGATTACGATTGGTACACTGACTACCAAGGACGGGGGCGACTACAATGGCGAGATACAGGCCGGCAAGCCTCACGGTAAAGGCCGCACAGTGTATAAGAACGGTAACGTGTATGAAGGCGAGTACGACAAGGGTAAGCGCCAGGGCTATGGCACCTACGTCTTCAAAGACGGCGAGAAATACGAGGGCGAGTGGTTCCAGGACCAGCAGCACGGTCAGGGCATCTACTACTTCGCCAACAACAACCGCTACGAAGGTCTGTGGTTCCGCGACTATCAGCACGGCCACGGCATCATGTACTATTTTAACGGCGACAAATATGACGGCGCTTGGTTCAAGGATATGCGCTCGGGCAAAGGCCGTTACACGTTTGCCGGCGGTGCCTATTACGACGGTGACTGGCTGAACGACAAAAAACAGGGACAGGGTGTCTTCGACTGGGGCGACGGCTCTTCGTATAAAGGCGAATGGAAAGACAACATGCGTTCGGGCAAGGGCACGTTCCGCTATGCCGACGGCGACACCTACACAGGACAGTGGGCCCACGACGAGATGAACGGACGTGGCATCTACAAGTTCCAGAATGGCGATGTGTATGAGGGTGACTACGTGAACGGCAATCGCACGGGATCGGGCATCTTCAGCTATGCCAACGGCGATCGCTACTCCGGCTCGTTCGTGAATGGCGACAAGCAAGGCCAGGGCACGTTCATCTGGAAGAACGGCGATATGTACACCGGTCAGTGGCGCGCAGACAAACAGGAAGGCCGTGGAAAGTTGACGAAGAAAAGTGGCGACACGGTGGAAGGTGTGTTCCGCAACGGCAAGACTAACGGCGAGTGCATCATGCGCTTTGCCGACGGCTCGAAGTTCAAGGGCCACATGAAGGATGGCAAGCGCAACGGTCCTGCCATCGAGGAGGACAAGGACGGTAATCGTTTCGAGGGTTCCTACGTCGACGATGTGCGCGACGGCAAGTTTATCGAGAAAGACCGTAATGGTCGCATCGTCCGCCAAGGCACTTACACCAGAGGCCACCGGTCTGTAAATTGATAATGGACAATTGATAATGGACAATTAAATAAAAAGCTTATGATTATTGACACAATTGACAAGTTGAGTGACTACGTGGAACTGAATCCACTGTTTGCCGACGTAGTTGAATTTCTTAAAGCCAACGACCTCCAAACTTTGGAGCCTGGCAAGTATCCCATCAAAGGTGATGATGTCTTCCTGAACCTGCAGGTAGCCAAGCAGCGTACGAAAGACACCGCCTTCCTGGAAACCCACATCAAGATGATCGACATCCAGATTCCTATCTCCTGTGCCGAGACCTTCGGCTACACGCCGCTCTGCGATCTCCCTCCCTTCGAGTACAACGCCGAGAAGGACATCACGAAGTATGGCGACACGAAGGCTCAGGACTACGTAACGCTCGATCCCGGCCTGATGGCCATCTTCTTCCCACAGGACGGCCACGCCCCCTGTATCATCGATGAACCCGAGATCAAGAAAGCCATCTTCAAGGTTAGGGTGTAACCCTTTCCCCTCCTGAGTAGGAGGGGTTAGGGGTGGTCTGATCAATCGCAAGATCAGAGGCTGTTCAGACCCCCTCTAACTCCCCCTACTTAGGGGGAGAAACAAAAACTAACGCAGTAAAAATCAAACATCAAACAATATGGTAAAGAAAGAAACCACCGCAAAGAAGCCTGCAGCAAAGAAAGCCGCTGCTCCGAAGAAAACTGCCGCTAAGAAAACTACGGCAAAGTCAAATCATAAAGTTCAAAGTTCAAAGCTCAAAGCTCAAAGTCCTGAGCCCGAGAATCCGCATATCGGATTGGTGCGTAACGATGGATGGCTGGAGCCCTTTGAGGACGCCATCCGCGGACGTCATGACCACGCCGTGTGGAAGATCAACCAGCTGACGCAGAATGGCAAGAAGAAACTCTCCGACTTCGCCACCGGCCATCTCTACTTCGGCCTCCACAAACTGCCGAAGGGCTGGGTGTTCCGTGAGTGGGCGCCCAACGCCACCGACATCTACCTGATTGGTGACTTCAACGACTGGCAGGAAAATGAAAAGTACCGCTGCAAGCGCATCGCCGGCACGGATAACTGGGAGTTGAAACTTTCTGAGAAAGCCCTGAAGCACGGCCAGCTCTATAAGATGAAGGTGAAGTGGAACGGCGGTGAGGGCGAGCGCATCCCCGCCTGGTGCCAGCGTGTGGTGCAGGACGATCAGACGAAGATCTTCTCTGCCCAGGTGTGGAACCCCGAGAAGCCCTACGTGTTCAAGAAGAAGACCTTCAAGCCCAAGAAGAACCCGCTGCTCATCTACGAGTGCCACGTGGGTATGGGACAGGATGCCGAGAAGGTGGGCACCTATACCGAGTTCAAGGACAACGTGCTGCCGCGCGTCATCAAGGACGGCTATAACTGCATCCAGGTGATGGCCATCCAGGAGCATCCCTACTACGGCTCTTTCGGCTACCACGTGTCGTCGTTCTTTGCTCCCTCCAGCCGTTTCGGCACGCCCGAGGAACTGAAGGAACTCATCGACACCGCCCATCAGAAGGGCATCGCCGTGATCATGGATATCGTACACTCTCACGCCGTGAAGAACGAGGTGGAAGGACTCGGCAACCTCTGCGGCGATCCGAACCAGTTCTTCTATCCCGGCGACCGTCACGAGCATCCCGCATGGGACTCGCTCTGCTTCGACTACGGCAAGGACGACGTGCTCCACTTCCTGCTCTCCAACTGTAAGTACTGGCTCGAGGAATACCACTTCGACGGTTTCCGTTTCGACGGTGTCACCTCGATGCTCTACTACTCTCACGGTCTGGGTGAGGCCTTTGGCGGCTACGGCGACTACTTCAACGGTCACGAGGACGACAACGCCATCTGCTACCTGACGCTCGCCAACAAGCTCATCCACGAGGTGAACCCCAACGCCATCACCATCGCCGAGGAGGTATCCGGCATGCCCGGACTCGCTGCGAAGTTTGAGGACGGCGGCTACGGCTTCGACTACCGTATGGCCATGAACATCCCCGACTACTGGATCAAGACGATTAAAGAGGTACGCGATGAGGACATCAACGTGTGCTCCATCTTCTGGGAGGTCAAGAACCGTCGTCCTGACGAGAAGACCATCTCATACTGCGAGTCTCACGACCAGGCACTCGTGGGCGACAAGACCATCATCTTCCGCCTTATCGACGCCGACATGTACTGGCACTTCGCCAAAAAGGACGTCAACGACATGGCTCAGCGCGGTATCGCCATGCACAAGATGATCCGCCTCGTCACCGCTGCGGCCATCAACGGCGGCTACCTGAACTTCATGGGTAACGAGTTCGGCCATCCCGAGTGGATCGACTTCCCGCGTGAGGGTAACGGCTGGTCATACAAGTACGCCCGCCGTCAGTGGAACCTCGTCGACAACAAGGACCTCTGCTACCACTGGCTCGGAGACTTCGACCGTGAGATGCTGAAGGTCATCAAGTCGCAGAAGAACTTCCAGGACACGCCCGTCACCGAGATCTGGCACGACGACGGCGACCAGGTGCTCTGCTTCATGCGCGGCGACCTCGTCTTCGTGTTCAACTTCTCGCCGACACGCTCGTACACCGACTACGGCTTCCTCGTGCCCACAGGCTCCTACGAAGTGGTGCTGAACACCGACTCGAAGGACTTCGGCGGCAACGGCTTTGCTGACGACACGATGACGCACCTGACGAACTACGACCCGTTGTATGTCAACGACCATAAGGAGTGGCTCAAACTCTACATCCCCGCCCGCTCCGCCGTCGTCCTCCGCAAGGTGTAATCATAAAGTTCAAAGCTCAAAGTTCAAAGTTCAATGAACTATAATCATCCTTTGAAAAACGGTAGCACCGTCACCATCCGCGTGATGTGTGCTATTGTTTTTCTCTTGTTCTCCTTCTGCTGGCTCTTCTTCTTCCAGGCAGACCAGCTGGCGATGACGCAGCATGTGCTCAGCGGCGGACTGACGCATTACGATCCCATCTTGGGCACGCTCATCATCACCAGCGTGCTGATGCTGTTGCAGTTGGTTATCAACGGTTTCTTCAAACTGAAGAAGCGGTCGCATGCGCTCACGTATGTCCCCTCGATGATGCTGCTGGCCCTCGTATCGAAGGTCAGTCAGCAGATAGAGAGCGGCGACGGTGTGAGCTTGTGGATCTGGGTGCTGTCCGTGCTGGTGCTGTTGCTGTGGGGAGCCGTTGCCTGGGTGGCGAAGCTCGCGCAGGAGGTGGAGTCAGACCGCGACTACTCGCTCTTCTCGCGACCGATGTGGATCAACGCCCTGCTGATGGCCGTGCAGATCATCTGCGTGGCATGGATTGGCAACACCAACGCTGTCTACCACTATCGCATGCAGACCGAGACGCTGCTGGCCGACGGCAAATACCAGAAGGCGCTCGAGGTGGGCAAACGGTCGCTGGAGAGCGACGCCAACCTGCTGATGCTGCGCATGTATGCCCTGGCCAGGGAGAATGCTCTTGGCGAGAAACTGTTTGAATATCCCATCACGGCCAACGTGGAGCAGATGCTGCCCACCAGCGGACGCACGCGGATGTACTACTGCTCGGAAGACAGCCTCTACAAGTTCCTTGGCGGCCGTCCCGCAGAGCCGATGACGCCCATGCACTTCCTCGATCTGCTGGAGCGCAGGGACACTACATTGAATTCTCGCACCCTCGCGCCCTCACGCTCCCGCACCTCTGTATCTCCCGTGATCGACTACAAACTCTGCGGTTTGCTCATCGACCGTCAGATAGACCGCTTCGCCCGTGAGATCGGCAAGTACTATGAGCTCGACGGCCATTTGCCGAAGCACTACCGTGAGGCCCTCGTGCTCTACACCCATTCCCGTTCGAACCCCGTCGTGGTCTATCATCACGCTGTGACCGACGAAGACTGGCGCAACCTTATAGAACTGGAGCGCCGCTATCCCGATCCCACCGAGCGACAGGGTAGGGTAGAGGACCAGTACCACGGCACCTATTGGTACTATTACAAGTATCTGAAATAAACGCATATCTACACATAAAGAGGTATGAACCGAAAGGTTCGTCCCTCTTTGTGTGCGTAGGTTTGTAGGTATAAAAATGATACCAGGCGGTTACGTGTAGAGGTAGCGCTTGATGGAGCGCTTGGGGGTTTTTTCGAATTCCTCGGTGCGGATCTCGATCTCGGAGACTTTCTCGTAGGCGGGAATCATCTCGTTGAGTCCGTTGAGGTTCTGGTCCATGATGTTGCGGATGTCGGCATCGGTGAACTTCATGTTCTTCGCCTCGTCGTAGTCGGGATAGACCAGGGCTACGAGCTTGTTGTCGCGCTGTACGACGACGCTCTCCACAACCATCGTCATCGAGTTGAGTTTGTCTTCGATCTCCTCGGGATAGATGTTCTGTCCGTTGGGGCCGAGGAGCATGTTCTTGATGCGGCCGTTGATGAAGATGTTGCCGGCATAGTCCATCGTGCCGAGGTCGCCGGTGTGGTACCAGCCTTCGTGGTCGAGGGTCTCGCGGGTGGCCTCGTCGTTCTTGTAGTAGCCGAGCATCGTGTTCAGTCCGCGGGCGAGGATCTCGCCAGGCACGTTCTGCGGATCGGGCGAGTCGATCTTCACCTCCATGTGGTAGGCAGCCTTGCCGCAGGATCCGGGGGCGAAGTAGTGCCAGTCTTCGTAGCCGATGATCGGTGCGCACTCCGTAGCGCCGTAGCCGACGGTGTAGGGGAAGTCGATGCGCTTGAGGAACTGCTCCACCTCCTGGTTGAGGGCTGCTCCGCCGATGATGACCTCGTACATCTGTCCGCCGAAGGCCTTGACCACCTCCTTGCAGATCATCTCGCGCACCTTCTTGGAGATGACGGGCATCTGCAGCAGCAGGCGCATGCGGTTGTTCTGCACCTTCGGGAACACCTTCTTGCGGATGATCTTCTCGATGATGAGCGGTACGGCGATGATAATGACGGGCTTGACCTCGGCCAGGGCCTGCGCGATGATGGCGGGCGAGGGCACACGGTTGAGGTAGTAGACGTGACAGCCGTGGAGGAACTCAAAGATGAACTCGAAGGCCATACCGTACATGTGGGCCATGGGGAGCATGGAGATGACCTTGTCGCCGCACTTGATGATCTTGCCCAGCACGTGCTCGGCGAAGTCGTAGTTTGACCAGATGGCACGGTAGGGGAGCATTACGCCCTTGGAGAAGCCCGTGGTGCCGCTGGTGTAGTTGATGAGTGCCAGCTCGTCGGGCGACTGCTCGTGGTAGTAGCTGACGTGCTCCTTGCGGAAGTATTTGGGGAACTTCTTGCCGTAGAGTTCGTTGAGGTGTTCGCGGGCGTAGGTGAGCTTGTCGGTGCGCGAGACCATCAGCGAGTAGTCAGGATTGTTGATGATGCCTTCGAGTCGCGGCATCTGCATGGGGTCGATGATCGTGGCCACGTGGTCGCCCACGAAGAGCAGGCGGGCCTCGGAGTGGTTGACGATATTATGGATCTGCTCCGCATTGAACTCGTGCAGGATGGGTACGGCGATGGCGCCGTAGGTGAGCGTGGCGAGGAAGGCCACGGCCCACTGGCTGGAGTTGCGCCCTGCGAGGGCGATCTTGTCGCCCTTCACGATGCCGCTGTTCTCGAAGAGAATATGGAGTTTCTCAATTTTACGTGCCACGTCGTGATACTGCAGCGTCTGGCCCTTATAGTCAGTCAGTGCGTCGCGGTCCCAGTTGTCGACGATGCTCTTCTGGATCAATGAGTTAAAACTAGGTATCTGTTCCATAAGCAATTAGATATTCTGATATAAGTAGCGTTTGATACTTTTTTTAGGTGTCTTGGCGAACTCTTCCTCATGCAGCTGGATGGCAGCGATACGGCTGTAGACGGGCAGCTGGTTGTTGAGTTCCTGACGGTTCTGCTCCATGATCTCCTCCAGTTCTTCCTGGCTGAAGTTCACGATCTCGTCCTTGTCGGGGTGTACGAGTGCGACGAGCTTGTCGCCTCGCTGAATGACGACGCTCTCTGAGACCATCGCCATTGAGTTGAGCTTGTCTTCGATCTCTTCGGGATAGATGTTCTGTCCGTTGGAGCCGAGGAGCATGTTCTTGATGCGACCGCGGATGAAAATATGGCCTGTGGGAGCCATCGTGGCGAGGTCGCCGGTGTGGTACCAGCCTTCGTCGTCGACGACCTGACGGGTGGCCTCGTCGTTCATATAGTAGCCGAGCATGACGTTCGTGCCTCGGGTGACGATCTCACCTGGGATATTTTCCGGATCAGAGGAGAGAATCTTCACCTCCATACGGTCGACGGGCTTGCCACAGCAGCCAGCGACGAACTCCGTGTGGTCGCAGTAGGAGATGAGCGGTGCGCACTCTGTGGTGCCGTAGCCCACGGTGACAGGGAAGTTGATGGAGAGCAGGAACTCTTCGACCTCCTTCGACAGGGCGGCACCTCCGACAATGACCTCATAGGCCCGTCCGCCAAAGGCATTGTACACCTCCTGACAGATGCGCTCCTTCACCTTCTTCGACACCACGGGCATCTGCAGCAGCAGGCGCATGCGGTTGTTCTGGATCTTCGGGAACACCTTCTTGCGGATGATCTTCTCGATGATCAGGGGGACGGTGACAATGAGCGTCGGCTTCACCTCTGCGAAGGCCTGCGCGATGATGGCGGGCGACGGCAGACGGGTGAGGAAGAACAGGTGGCAGCCGTGGCAGAAGCCGAAGAGGAACTCGACGGCCATACCGTACATATGAGCCATCGGCAGGATGCTCAACAGGTTGTCGCCAGGACGCACCTTCTTGCCCAGACGGCTGATGATGAACTCAACATTGCTCCATATCGTGCGGTAGGGCAGCATCACGCCCTTGGAGAAGCCCGTCGTACCGCTGGTGTAGTTGATGAGTGCCAGCTCGTCGGCGGTGTCCTCGTGGTAGTGGACATCCTCCTTGCGGAAAGCCTTGGGATATTTGCTGCCGAACATCATATTCAAATGTTCGCGCGCGTAGGTGACGGACTCTGAACGGCTGATCATCAACGAGAAGTCGGGGATGTTGATGATGGCCTCAAGATTGGGCATCGCCTCAGGGTCGATGGTCTTCACGGCATAGTCGCCGATGAAGAGGATGCGGGCTCCCGAGTGGTTGACGATGTTCTGGATCTGCTCACCGTTGAACTCATGCAGGATGGGCACAGCCACGGCACCATAGGTGAGGGTGCCGATGAAACTGACGGCCCAGTGGGCGGAGTTACGGCCGCAGATGGCGATCTTGTCGCCTTTCTTGATTCCGCTGTTCTCTAAAAGTATATGGAGTTTCTCTATCTTACGTGCGACATCGTGAAACTGGAGGGTGATACCCTGATAGTCGGTCAGCGCATCCTGATCCCAGTTTTCGGTGATGGCTCTTTGGATGTGAGCATTGAAACTGCTAAATTGCTCCATGAAAATTGCACATTTGTTTTAATTTTGTGCAAAGGTAGTGCTATTATTGCACATTCGCAAATATTTTGTGCAATAATTAACATATTTTATTCATATCGCATGGATTTGGCAGGATGGATGTGTGAAACGAGGTAACTGGGTGTGATCAGAACGAAGACGCAGACGAGGAGTGTGACGATGTCGAGGAGGGCAATCAGGGGGAGGTTCAGTTCCATGGGCGCCTCGCTGACATAATAGACCTGCGGGTCGAGAGACACGAAGCCCGTGTGCTGTTGCAGCAGTACGATGCCGATGCCCAGGATGTTGCCCCAGAGCATACCCTGTCCGATGATGAAGACGGAGAACCAGAGAAAGGTATGGCGGATGGTCTTGTTGCGCGTGCCGAGGGCCTTGAGGATGCCGATCATCTGGGTGCGCTCGAGGATGATGATGAGCAGTCCGCTGATCATCGTGAAGCCTGCCACGCAGACCATGAGCACGAGGATGATCCACACGTTGATGTCGAGCAGTTCGAGCCAGGTGAAGATGGTGGGGTAGGTCTCGTAGATAGTCTGGGTGACCATCTGGTTGCCGTGGCCGTCGTCGGTACGGTTCACGTTGTCAATAAAGGCATCGGCGGTGACAGAGAGCCTGTCGAGGTTCTCGACGGTGGCTTCGACGCCTGTGCAGTGGTCTGCGTCCCAGCCGTTCAGACGGTTGGCGGCATAGAGGTCGGTAAAGCAGAGGTTCTCGTCGAAGCGCGTCATATTGGTCTGGTAGATGCCGGCCACAGTGTATTTGCGCGTCTTCACGTTCTCGTCGCCGATGAAGTAGGCAAACACCTTGTCGCCTATGGTGAGGTGGAGTTTGTCGGCAATCATCTTCGACATCAGGAGCTGATAGCGGCTGGTGGAATCGCTGAAGGCGGGTATCTCGCCCGCCACGATGTTCTGCTGGAGGAAGGTGTTGTCGAACTCTGGTCCTACGCCCTTGAACATCACACCGAGGAAGTCGTCGTCGGTCTTGAGTAGGCCCTGGGTAATGGTATAGCGCTGTACGTGACGGACGCCTGGCTGGGCGCGGAACACCTGCATCATACTGTCGTCGGCACAGATGGTGTAGGGGTCGATGTCGTTGTACTTCATCAGGTTGCTCACCTGGATATGTCCGCCGAAGCCAGCCACCTTGTCGCGGATGGTGTGCTTGAAGCCCAGCACCACGCAGACGGTGACGATCATCACCATCAGTCCGATGGCGACGCCCACGATGGCTATACGGATGGCAGGACGACTGACATTGCGTTTGTCGCCCTGGTCACTATAGATGCGCTTGGCTATGAAAAGTGGGAGATTCAAGAACTTTGAACTTTGAGCTTTGAACTTTGAGCTTTATGATTACTCATCCACTCTGCCAGGATATGCCTCGAGAGCTTTTCTCAAGACAAACAAAGCGCGCTCGAGGTCTGCTTTCTTGAGGACGTAGGCGATACGCACCTGGTTGATGCCGGCACCAGGAGTGGTGTAGAAGCCAGCGGCAGGCGCCATCATCACCGTCTCACCCTCGTAATTGAACTCGGCCAGGCACCAGCGGCAGAATTTCTCTGCATCGTCAACAGGCAGTTTGGCCACGGTGTAGAAGGCTCCCATGGGGATGGGGGAGTAGACGCCTGGGATGCGGTTCAGACCATCGATAAGACACTTACGGCGCTCGACATACTCATCATAGACATCGCGCAGGTATTCCTCGGGGGTGTCCAAAGAGGCCTCTGCCACGATCTGTCCGATGAGGGGCGGGGAGAGGCGTGCCTGACAGAACTTCATCACGGCAGCACGCACCTTGGCGTTCTTCGTGATGAGGGCACCGATACGGATGCCGCACTCGGAATAGCGCTTCGACACGGAGTCGATGAGGATGACGTTCTGCTCGATGCCTTCCAGATGACAGGCGGAGATATAGGGCGAGCCTGTGTAGATATATTCACGATACACCTCGTCGGAGAAGAGATACAGGTCGTATTTCTTCACGAGGTCGCGGATCTGGTTCATCTCACGGCGGGTATAGAGATAGCCCGTCGGGTTGTTGGGGTTGCAGATCATGATGGCACGGGTGCGCTCGTTGATGAGCTCCTCAAACTTCTCCACCTTCGGCAGCGAAAAGCCTTCCTCGATGGTGGTGGCGATGGTACGGATCTTCGCTCCTGCTGAGATGGCGAAGGCCATGTAGTTGGCGTAGGCTGGCTCGGGCACGATGATCTCGTCGCCAGGATTCAGACAGCTGAGGAAGGCGAAGAGCACGGCCTCAGATCCGCCGCTGGTGATGATGATGTCGTCGGCAGTCACGCTGATGTTGTATTTCGCGTAGTAGTCCACCAGCTTCTCCCTATAGCTCAGATAGCCCTGGGAGGGTGAATACTCGAGAATTTCTCGGTCGATCTCTTTCAGCGCGTCGAGAGCCACCTGCGGTGTGGGCAGGTCTGGCTGACCAATGTTCAGGTGATATACCTTCGTGCCCCGTTTCTTGGCAGCGGCAGCCAAGGGGGCAAGCTTTCTGATCGGTGACTCCGGCATCTCAATGCCGCGGACGGATATTTCTGGCATCTTGTGTAAATTTTTGGGTGCAAAGGTATAAAAAAAATGGATAATTGACAATGGATAATGGATAATTTTGTGTGGCGGCAGCAAATTTTTCACTTTTCACTATTCACTTTTCACTTTTTTATCGTACTTTTGCAGCGAAATTCTGTCCGCAGGATTAAATCGTAAATCGTAAAATTGTAAATCGTAAATTAATTTTAGAGGTGAATTACGAGGAATTGCTTGAGACGCGTGACGTCCGTAAGACCACGAAGGTCAGACTGCCGTATGGTTATTTCTACAAGCGGTTGATCGACGGGAAATACTCCAATTTCGTGGAGTTCCACGACGAGGTGGCTGATGCCATTACCTTTAATAATAGTGTGATGGCAGAGCATGAGGCCCTGGCTGAGATCCGTTTGAAACAGCAGTTGCACTATACCCCCAACGAGGGTGACGACGGCATCTATGCCATCGCCGTAGAGGTGGGAAACTATGTCACCATTGAGCAGTTGCTCAACGAGAACCCGTCGATGGTGGCGAAGGGTGACTTTGTCATTTCCACGTTGCGCGACCTCTTTGATGTCACCGTCGAGCTGCATGCGCACAACATCTACCACGTCTGCTATGCACCTTCGAATATCCTGGCTCGTAAGAGTGACGGTTCTGTGCGACTGCTCTGTCACGGTTCATTCTACGAGAAGATAGGTGCTGATATCCTTTATGAGGATCTGGAAGGCTTCGTAGCGCCAGAGGTGATGGCTGGCGGCAGTGCTGATGCCCGTAGTGATGTCTACTCCCTCGGACGTTTCATCTCCTGGATCTATCAGTCGTCGGGTCTGCCCTTCGAACTGAAGCATATTGTGGAGAAAGCCACCGCCGAGGCACCTGATAACCGTTATCAGACGGCGGATGCCATGCGCAAGGCTATCAACAAGGCTCGTACCATCCGTAAGACGGGTGTTTTAGGAGCCTCGGCCCTCGCCATTGCCCTCTGTCTGGTGGGATTCTATTTTTATCTGTTACCCAGTACGGAGCCTGTGGAGTTCGTCAAACCCGTGGAGGAACCTATTCCCGACGATCTGTTTGAGGATAATATGAGCGAGTATCTCGGTATTGGAGATGATCTCGACTCTGCTACTATTGCGTCGATTGTGGCAGGGGATAAACAGCGCGAAGATTCTGTCTCTGCCGACGAGAAGAAGATGCGCCTGTATAATGCAAAGGCAGAGGCCATTTTCCGCAAGCAGTTCACCAAGGCGGCTGATGTCATCATCTCTCGTGTGTATAATACAGACGCGATGAACGGTGAGCAGAAAGTGTTCGCAGCCAAATCGAAACAGATGACCGAGGACCTGGCAAAGAAGCAACAGGAACTGGCCTCGCAGACGAATCTCAGTTCTGACCGCACGCAGGCCATTGCTGCGGAGATCATCGAGAATATCACCCGTAAGAAGATGGAGGCGATGGATAAGGACTATATCGGTCTGAGAACAGTTCCCGAGGATAAGAAGACGACGCCACAGTCTAATTATAGTACTTCGTCAGATGTGACACTTCCGACGACAACCACGACAACGCCTTCGACTTCTACCTCTACCTCTTCGCAGTCGAAGAGCAACAGCAGTCAGGATCTTTACAGACAAAACAGGGATAAGTATGGCGTAGATCCGTATGATCCCGTTGACCCCGATAATTACAATTTAAGAAAGAAATAAAATAAAATGAGATCAAGAACAGCAATTTGGTTTGAGTGCAAGATCCGTTATGAGAAAGTGATGGAAGACGGCTTGCAGAAGAAAGTGAATGAGAACTATGTCGTCGACGCCCTGAGTTTCAGCGAGGCTGAAGAGCGCATCATGGAAGAGATGTCCAGCTATATCAGCGGCGAGTTCGACGTGGCCGACATCAAGAAGGCTGCCTATAAGGAGATATTCTTCTCCGACGACGATATGGCCGACAAGTGGTACAAGGCCAAGCTCCAGTTCATCACCATCGACGAGAAGACGGAGAAGGAGAAGCGCAGTACGGTGACCTATCTCGTGCAGGCTGGTTCGTTCAATGGTGCCGTGAAGAACATCGAAGAGGTGATGGGTGGCACAATGATCGACTACGTCATCGCCTCCGTTGCCGAGACTTCGCTGATGGATGTCTTCGAATATAAGAAAGCAGAATGATGTTCGACGTCAAAGGAAAATTACATAGTGTATTGGACACATTGCCACAGGGTGTACGCCTTGTGGCAATTTCCAAGTATCACCCCAATGAGTATATTGAGGCCGCCTACGAGGAGGGACAGCGCATTTTCGGTGAGAGTCACGAACAGGAACTGCGTCAGAAACACGAGTCGCTGCCCAAGGATATCGAGTGGCATTTCATCGGTCATCTGCAGACGAACAAGGTGAAATACATCGCACCGTATGTATCTATGATTGAGGCGGTTGACTCTATGAAGCTCTTGCGGGAGATTAACCGTCAGGCAGAGAAGTGCGGAAGGGTGATCAAGGTGCTTCTGGAGCTGCATATCGCCGAGGAGGCAACGAAGTACGGCCTGACGCTCGATGCCTGTCGTGAACTCCTTGATTCAGGCGAATGGCGCGAGATGCAGAACGTCCGTATCTGTGGTCTGATGATGATGGCATCGTTTGTCGACGACAAGGAACAGATCCGTCGTGAGATGCAGACGGCCGCTGATTTCTTTGATGAGGTGAAGGCCAAGTATTTCGCTGACGATGATGCCTTCTGCGAACGGTCGTGGGGCATGAGCGACGACTATCCCATCGCCCTTGAGACACGTTCGACGATGGTTCGTGTGGGTACGGCTATCTTCGGCCCGAGAGTGTATTAATTTCCCCTCCTGAGTTCTTGCGTCCCTTCGGTAGCAAGCGGCAAAGCCGAGCGGGAGGGGTGCCCGTCAGGGCGGGGTGGTCTGATCAACGCTTTTTGAAATAATATTGCCCTCGCCGCCTGGTAATGCTCCCATTGTTAATGGCATGCACGGGACAATGGTGATAACAGGCCAGACAACAAGTACACCGTCCGTTGTGAATCCACGCGGGCGGTGTTCCTTTAATATTATCCACAGGACAGACCTTGGCGCACTTGCCGCACTTGATACACACATCTTCATCGACGGTGAATTTCCGGTCTGTAATCATCCGCTTATTGAAGTATCCGCCGATGACGTAGGAATAGAGTCGGGGTGTGGCTCCCTTATCCAGTTCCTCGATGCCTCGACGCCGTTCCTCAATCATCTGGATGATATGGGGCAGTTGTAACTCCGCCAGTTCTATCTTCATCGCCTCCTTCTCTTCGGTATCGGTCTTCATAAACGGCAGACAGACATAGCTCTCGGGCATAATTACGGAAAACAGCGTCTCAGCCTGTAGCGGCTGACCGTCGGCAATATTCAACTCCGTATTCTTCGCCAGATCCTTGTTTAGGATCGTCATCGCTTCACCCATATTATCGCCACACGTCGTCAGCGCCCAGCAAAACGGACGTTCCTCGGAATTTCCGAATTCCGAGGCCTTGAGTTGGGGATTTCCAAATCCCCTCATCCTCAGCTTCCGAATAAACTCCCTGACAATCCCCGGTGGCTGCCAACCATGAGTGGGGAAGCAGAATCCAATCCGCTCCCCCACATGCCATTCATATTCATACTGTCCCTTCCTGATGAGGTCGGGTATGTAAAGCAGTTCTTCACCGATGGCGTCGGCAATCTGCCTTGCCACCCATCTCGTATTACCTGTGCCTGAGAAATAGAATATCATATCGGGCACAAAGATACAAAGAAAACCACAGATTACACAGATTCCGCAGAAAAAATCTGAGAAATCTGTGCAATCTGTGGTTTATTCTATCAAATCTGGTCGAATGCCTGCGACAAATCTTCGATAATGTCGTCGATATGCTCTGTACCGATGGAGAGACGGATGGTCGACGGCGTGATATGCTGTTCGGCCAGTTCCTCAGGTGAGAGCTGTGAGTGTGTGGTGGTGTACGGATGGATCACCAGACTCTTCACGTCGGCCACATTCGCCAGCAGCGAGAAGATCTGCAAGGCATCGATGAATTTCCAAGCCTCTTCCTGTCCGCCCTTGATCTCGAAGGTGAAGATGCTGCCGCCGCCATTGGGGAAGTATTTCTTGTAGAGCTCGTGGTCGGGATGACTCTCCAGAGCCGGATGGTTCACCTTGGCCACCTTCGGGTGCTTGGCGAGGAAATCCACCACCTTCAGCGTGTTCTCCACATGCCGCTCCACACGCAGACTCAGCGTCTCGACGCCCTGCAGCAGGATGAAAGCATTGAAGGGTGAGATGGCAGCGCCGGTGTCACGCAGGATGACGGCACGGATACGGGTGACGTATGCTGCAGCACCTACGGCGTCGGCAAACACGATGCCATGATACGAAGGATCGGGCTTCGAGAGGGTGGGGAACTTGTCGTTCTGCTTCCAGTCGAACTTGCCACCATCGACGATGACTCCACCGAGTGAGCTGCCATGACCACCGAGGAACTTCGTGGCTGAGTGTACGACGATGTCTGCGCCGTGCTCCAGCGGACGAATGAGATATGGTGTGCCGAAAGTATTGTCGACGATAAACGGAATACCATGCTTATGGGCGACAGCAGCCACACCCTCGAGGTTGAGCACATCGGAGTTGGGATTGCCGAAGGTCTCGGCATATACAACCTTTGTGTTGGGCTGGATAGCGGCTTCGAGGGCCTCGAGGTCATTCACGTTGATGATGGTGTTTGTGATGCCCTGTGTGGCCAGCGTGTGGGTGATGAGGTTGTACGAACCACCATAGAGGTTGTCGGCTGCGACGATATGGTCGCCATTCTGAACGATGTTCTGCAGGGCGTAGGTAATGGCAGCAGCACCAGAGGCTACGGCAAGACCTGCGACACCACCTTCGAGGGCCGCGACACGATCCTCAAACACACCCTGCGTCGAGTTCGTCAGACGACCGTAGATATTACCGGCATCACGCAGTCCGAAACGGTCGGCGGCATGCTGGGAGTTGTGGAACACATAGCTCGTGGTCTGGTAGATGGGCACGGCACGTGCGTCGGTTGCGGGGTCTGCCTGTTCCTGGCCTACGTGAAGCTGTAAAGTCTCAAAACGATAATTCTTCTTACTCATAATCTTTTCCTTTCTTTTATTTAATATTGTTATTATTTCTTTTCTTTTGCAACGGACTGCACGACTTTAGGACTTTTTTCTTTGAGGATTCAGTTCTTAGGATGAAGTCCTTTAGTCCTGTTGTCCGTTGCTTAAACTTTCTGGGTGCAAAGGTACGAAGTTTAGAAATATCCACCAAATTTCTTGCATAATTCAGAAAATATCCCTAATTTTGCAGCCGAGAAAGAAAATCTTTCCATTCAGGGCTCCCGAAAGCCCCTCAAACAGAATAAAACTCTAAATTATGGCTGAAATCTTGGATGAAACCGACCTGCAGATCCTCAGAACGCTGCAAAAAAACGCGAAATTGACTACAAAAGAGCTGGCAGATGCCGTCCATCTGACCCCAACACCCGTCTTTGAGCGTCAAAAACGTCTCGAACGCCAGGGCTACATCCGTAAGTATGTGGCCATCCTCGATCCGGAGAAACTGAACCTTGGACTACAAGTCTTCTGCAAAGTGAAGCTCAAGCAGATCAACCACGAGATTGCCGATTCGTTCGTGCGTCGCATCCAGCGCATTCCAGAGGTTACAGAGTGCTACAACACCTCTGGCGCTTATGACTATTTATTAAAGGTACGCGCCCGTGATATGAAACAGTATCAGGAGTTCGTGCTCAACAAGTTGGGTGAGATCGAGAGCCTTGCCTCCATCGAGAGCACATTTGTTATGAGTGAGGTGAAACAGTCGTATGGACTGAATATTTAGTTGACAGTTGAGAGTTGACAGTTGATAGGTGATATGAAGACGATACTGATATTAGTAGGGAAGACGACGGATAAGCATTTCCAGGCGGGTATCACGGACTACGTAGAGCGCATCGGACATTATATGCCCTTCGAACTCGTGACGATACCTGAACTGAAGAATACGAAGAGTCTCACGGAGGAACAGCAGAAGACGGCTGAGGGAGAACTGATCCTGAAACAGCTGCAGGCGAGTGATACCGTCGTGCTGCTCGACGAACACGGCAAGGAATTTCGTAGCATAGAGTTTGCCCGTTGGCTGGAACAGAAACGTAATACCGCCCGTCGCCTTGTGTTCATCATCGGCGGACCCTATGGTTTCTCACCAGCTGTCTATGCCCGTGCCAATGAACAGTTGTCATTGTCAAAGATGACCTTCTCACATCAGATGATCCGTCTTGTCTTCACCGAACAGGTATACCGTGCCTGTACCATCATCCGTGGCGAACCCTATCATCACGAATAATTTTCTTTTTTCGACCACGAATTACACTAATTTCACGAATTGGTTGCGCTTGGGAAGAATCGCTGGCGATTCTAATTAGTGTAATTCGTGTAATTAGTGGTTTATATTTATTAGTGTAATTCGTGAAATTCGTAAAATTCGTTGTCGTTATAAAAAATCATTTAATTGTCGTTTCTTCGAGGAATGTCTCGAACTGGCTTTGGTAGCCGTTGAACACATTGATGTCCACATCTCCCTGGATACCAGCCACGCGACCGTCTGGACACAGCTGCCAGTAGGTTAGCTTCACATCGGGTTTATACTCGCTGTATCGGGCTATCCACACGCCGTAGTCGCGTTTCAAGTCAGTCTGTTTCGAGAGGTGTTTGTTCACGAACATCTGGTTCACGTAGAGAATGGGCTTAACACCACAATAACGCTCCACCATATTCAACCATGTACGTATGTGCGCGAACATCTTCTCTTCTCCGCCCATCATCTTAATCTGTGCGTCCGTAGGCTCCACGTCGAGCACGGGAGGCAGATCGCCACTTCGGAACAGCGTGTTGCGGATGAACCATTGTGCCTGTTGTGCCCCGCTGCTGCGTACCGACCAGAAGTGGTAGGCACCTGTACGGATGTTGCGCTTGCGGGCCTCGGTATAGTCTTTCAGATAGAAACGGTTGCGGATGGACGTGCCTTCCGTCGACTTGATATAGACGAACGACACAGGATAGTCTACCGTGCCGCTGACATTTTGGCTGCCACGCTTCCCCACGCTGGTGATGCGCAGTTTGTCCCAATGGATGGGGAGTGCCCTCCGTCCCTTGCCGTGCTGGTATTTGGCGATGTCGATGCCGTAGATACGTTCGGTGGTGTAGCGCATCCTTTCGCCCATAAACCGGTCGTTCTTCCAGATACCCACCCTCAGGTTTGTCTCTCCCTCTGCGCTGGTCTCTGCCGCCAGTCCGAAACCGTTACGACGATCTTCTGCCCAATGGCCTTCATAATAGCCGCGATTGTCGGTACTGGTATAGGCACCGTGACCCTCGGATTTCATCTCACGGAAGTCGCCTGTATAGTTTCCCAACGTGTCAATCCTGATACCCGTCGTGAGTGAGTCGTCGCGACAGGTTCCCACAACCGTGCGCCCCAACGAATCGATTGCGAGGGCTGTCCCTTCCCGGCGATGACCTTCCCACCGTCCAACGTTCCAGACAGACACATGCTGGTCGATATCCACCTTGTGTCGCTTGCCGCCCGCAAAGGCGACCACCATCTCATACCCCTCGTCCTGCATGTTGTGCCGCTCCATGTAGTAGCCGATCTCTTTTGAAAGTGTAAAAGAATCTTGTGGAAGGTTGAATGTGGAATGTGGAATGAGATTACCTTCTGCGCTTGATCTATCCTCATTCCTCATTCCACCTTCCACATTCCTCAAATCCCCCATCCACAGCGAGGCTGAGAGGAGTGCAGCTAAGGGGAATAATATGCTGAATAATATCTTTTTCATTTTTTTAGGCCGCAAAGTTAGGCATTTCTCCTAAAAAAATCGTATATTTGCAGCAGAATTATTCTTTAAACGCAAAAATCATGATGAAGGACTTTAATTTCTATGCCCCTACGCGGGTGGTGTTCGGACGTGAGTCGGAGGCTAAGCTTCCGGAGTTGATCAGACAGTATGGCGGCACGAAAGTGCTCATCCACTACGGTGGTGGCAGCGCCCGTCGCTACGGACTTCTCGATAAGGTGGAACAGATGCTCCACGAGGCGGATATCGACTTCGTGGAGTTAGGTGGGGTAGTGCCCAATCCCCTGCTGTCGAAGGTGAAGGAGGGTATCGGCCTCTGCTGCCGGGAGGGTGTCGATTTCATCCTCGCCGTCGGTGGTGGATCAGTCATCGACTCGTCAAAGGCTATCGCCTATGGCGTGCCTTATGAGGGCGACGTGTGGGACTTCTGGGACGGCAAGGCCGTACCTCAGGTATCCCTGCCCGTAGGCGTCATCCTGACCATCCCCGCAGCAGGTTCCGAGATGTCGTCGAGTACCGTCATCACCCAGGACGAGGGCATGCTCAAGCGCGGTTTCAACAGCGACCTCTGCCGTTGTAAGTTCGCCATCATGAATCCTGAGCGCACCTACACGCTGCCGCCTTATCAGACTGCTGCCGGAGCCACCGACATCATGATGCACACGATGGAGCGCTACTTCTCGAAATACGAGGATGCTACGCTCACCGACGCCATCGCCGAGGCCTTGCTGCGTACTGTGAAGGATGCTGTGTTCGAGGTCTTGAAGAATCCTGAGGACTATCGCAACCGCGCCAACATCATGTGGGCCAGTTCGTTGTCGCACAACGACCTTACGGAATGTGGTACCGAGAAGGACTTTGCCGTCCATAAACTCGAACACGAGCTCAGCGGACTCTTCGGTGTCACCCATGGTGCCGGACTTGCTGCCCTTTGGGGCTCTTGGGCCCGTTATGTGATGGACAAGCATGTCTCACGCTTTGTGCAGTTCGCCGTCAACGTGATGGGTGTTACCAACGACTTCACAAATCCCCGTGCCACAGCTCTGCGCGGCATCGAGGCCATCGAGCACTTCTTTCAGCAGATTGGCATGCCCACAAGTATACCAAACCTCATCGGCCGTAAGGTGACCGATGAGGAAATTGAAACGCTTGTCGCAAAGTGTAGTCGTGGCGGAAAGATCACTCTTGGAGCGATGGAGATCCTCAAACCCGCAGACATGACTGCCATCTACCGCCTCGCCAACGCCTGACACATGGAGCGGCGCCGGAGATGATGCTATTCCAGCGGAATCTCCGGATGCTGCACGGCCAGGGGCAGGTCTTTCTGCGAGAGGTAGAACATGTAGAGGATCACGTCTTTCTTGCCTCGGTTCTCTCCGTGGTGGATTGTGTTCACCATCTCCACGACGGGCTCGCCCTCATGTACGACCTTCTCTTTGCCGTCCTGTCCGATGATGGTCAGTTCGCCCTGCACCAGTATGCCGTAGTTCATCACGGGATGGTGGTGCCATCCCAGTTTCTGTCCAGCAGGGAACACATACTTCACCGCCACCAGTTCTGGGCGTCCCACCAGATAGTCGGGCAGTTCCACACCGTCCCAACTCTGGCTGGTACGGATCAGTTCGCTGCTCACCACCTGCTTTACAGGATTATCCTCTTTAGTCTTTGCTTCCTTACAGGAGTTCAGTACACTTGCGCCGCAAATGAGGGTGGCGGCAAGCACCCAATTCATCATCTTTCTCATTTTTTTGTTGTTTATGCTAATTTAGAGGTTCACTAAGAACGACAGACCCACCGTCACGTAGTTCATGGACTTGCGGGTCTTGTACTCCCTGACGTCCAGCCCCATACCATCTTCGTAGTCGCCTGCCGTTTCCATCAAGAAACCGGCACCCGTAGTCAAACCCTTCCCTACAAAATGGAAGGGATCGTATCTGGCTGTGAAGTCCTTGCGGGTGTAGTCGTAGTCGCAGAAGAAGCGCCAAGAGAAATTGGACTTATAGCGATAGGTGAGCGAGAGCCCCGTGCCAAACGAAGTTGACGCCTTAGCACCTATGGTGAGGTATTCCCATTCGTCAGTCCATTTCTCACCCGCATTATTAGGATACATCAGGTCGTTGATTGACAGCATAGGACTGCCATCGGACATTTTCTTGCCCGGACGGTTGTCGAGTCCCATCGTGTAACTGATGTCTTTAATGTTGCCCTCTGCGTGGCCGTCAATGTCAAGCTCCTGCGTGGCAGAACGACCGATGAGCGCCTTCGTACCCAAGGAGAAGTGTCTGCTGAGTGGCAAGTTGAAATACACGCCCAAACTCGCCGTAAACTCTGTGATGTGGTCGCTCTTCACGATACCATAGCTGTTGGTGACGGGAGCGTTGTCATTCCAGACACTCTCTGTTTCCCCCTGATAGCCCACCTTGTTCAGGTAAGTGAGAGTGTTCTGGAGCTCCTGATCGTCGGTGGTAGCGGGCAGCACATAGTCGCCGGGATAGGCCGACTCATAGAGGTGCTGCAGGCCCAGCCAGGAATCAATAGCCTCAACAGATACGTAATTGGCAAAGTCACCGAAGTCCTTGACCGACTGTGCCCTGACCCTGAGACGTCCGCCTACGCCCACGTACTTATTGAAAAAATAAGCACCCTCGGCGTCGACCACTGTGGCGGCACGGAACTTGAGGCTCATCGTACTTCCCTCGTTCACGAACGTGAGATCCTTGGTGCCAAGGCCTGCACCCATGGAGATGCTGAAGAAAGTGGGATTCTCGCTGTTCAGTTCGAGGTCGTTGCGCAACAGTCCCTTCTGTTTGAACAACAGGTCGCAGAGGGCGTAGCCCAATTCACCGGACAGAATACCAATACCGGCACCCGACATCACGTCGCTGATCCAGTGACGGTTGTTGAGCACACGCATCACACCCGTGGCTGTTGCTACACCATAGCCCGCTACCGACCACCAGGGTGAACGTGTCAGACCGTACTCTTTATGCAGCAGCGTGGCACCCACAAAGGCCGTTGCCGTATGTCCTGAGGGCCAGGAGTTGGCCGTCGATCCGTCGGGGCGCATCTCCTTGGCGGAGTATTTGATACTGTTGACGAGAGCGGCCATGATGAGATACGACATACCGGCACTTGCCAGCAATCGGGGCCAGTCGCTGCGTCCTTCATAGCCACCCAGTTTCAGTCCCACAACCATCGCCGGACCGAAGAATTGCGTGTAGTCGTCGATACCCGTCTTGAAGTCGGTCAAGAGTTGGGTGTTTCCCTTTCCGCCCTGTTCCGCCTTGGCATTGACGCGGAACATGGCCTTGTCACTCTTGAGGGCCCAGCCTGCCACGAACAGAGGGATGCCGACGAAGGTCATGTCGTCCATGAACTTGTAGGGCTTGACGCCAGGATTCGTCTTCGACTTGAAGAAGTCAAAGTCCATCTTGGGACTGGCGGAAGGGACTGCCATGTCAAGGCGAATGGAACTCTGTCCGGGCAAGTCCACCAGTTCGGCTTTCATCTCCGGTTTCTCCAGGGTGAGGGGCTCCATGTCCCGATAAATGTTTGCTTTGGCCTGACATGCCAGGACCACAGCGATGAGTAATAAAAACTGTCTCATATTGTTTTATTCTTGATTTTGTTCACGTCCATTCAGATTGTCTGTAAATGTCTTGGGTTTGTTATTTGATTATGCAAAGGTAAGCAAATAATTCCAAATAAATGTTCTTTAAAAGCCAAAAAAATAAGATTTTGCATATTTTGAAACAACTTTTGCATATTTTGAAAGTCATTTCACGCATATTCGACATCGATTAACGCATTTTCGACATCCGTTCACGCATATTTTTGTTCATGTTTCATTTGTAATAACCTACTCTGACATAGTGGCGGGGCGGCGCGAGGGGATTCCAGGAGATGTGAAGCCAGCCATTGCCTGTGAGCAGCTGGTCGGTGTGTTCGCAGATCTTCAGGAATTCGATGAGATTCCAGAACTGCGAGGGATCTTGAGGCCGGATGTCGGCAGCCTGGCCGAGAAGGTGTTGGGAAGTACGGACACCCCCTACCTTCTGGTTGACTTCGGGATTGCGAAAGCCAGAGTTGATGATGATCGGTCCGGCTACGACGCGTGCCGGTTCGAGCAGCAAATGACAGCCGTAGGTCAGATTTACTACATCTTGCATCGACGGGATGTTCTCAGGATACTTCCTGAGGTTAAGAAACTCACTCAGCTTAAAATGCTTGGAGAGCCTTATATTGTTTATCTCGGTAATCATAATTCCTAATTTCTAATTCTTATAGTGCTTGTTGATGATTCTGATGTACTGATCGAGTCCGAAGATCGATCCTGCGAGCAGGAACGACTGCGCCACATAATACAGCAGCCCACTCGCTACGTCATCAATCGCGACCACCTGATACGCCACCAGCGCGATACTGCTCACGATGAGCAATACCGCACAGGCGTACTGAGAGATCTTGAAGCCTTTCTGGTTTTCCATGACGTTCGTTTTCTCACAAAAGGGACTGTCCCTATTGTGCGATTGCTCCACCTGCAGCACCCAGGATGAGGGTGATGATGTAACTGATCACTTGAAGGATCTTCTTAACTGTTTTGTTCATAACTGTAATGTTTTAAATGGTGAATAATTAGGGTTATTTTCGTGGCCGGAACCACCTCTCTCTCTGGTTGCAAAGTTACAAAAAATATCCGAGATTACCAAATGTTTCAGAATATAATATCGAAAAAACTCAAATAATATTTGTTTTTATGCTTGTTTATTCGTATCTTTGCAGCATATAACGGAACAGAACCTATGCCTAAAGAAACGAATATAAAACATAACTCATTGAATATCAGTGCATTACCCCCCCCTATAGGCGGAGGTAAGGATTCCGACTATACTTACTCCAAGACGTTAGCGAAGTTGCTCAGGCGCTTCGTGAGGATAGCTGTGCCTGATCAGGACCAGGTTTATTTCTCCGACATTGAAATGCTCGACACCCTCATGCTCTGCGACTCAATCACAGGAACAGCCGAGAAGTGCAAGCTGTCCGCATCATACGTCAGCACCCGCATAGCGGCCATTCTTAAGCAGTTGGATCAGCGTGTGTCCGAGTGGGAAACCATCAAGGCTCTCTACGCAGAAGAGAAACAAATCTCCGATATGGAAGGTTATCTGGAGAAACTGAGACAGCGCAAGGCAGAGCTTCAATCCCAGATCAATGAAGAGACAACAATAGTAAGAGGTATGACGATGACCTATGCCGAAAAGCGAGTCCGCGACAACCAAATCTACCTCCGCGAGTGTAAATATAAGAAAAAGTAATAACTAAAAAATGAAACGATGATGAAAAAGCTATTATTATCTATCCTTTTAACACTCCTGCCAATCTTGGCAAGTGCAGAAACCGTAGAAATCGACGGCATTTGGTATAACTTAGTCCCCAAAGCCCAAGAAGCTGAAGTGACCAAGAATCCTAATATCGAAATCGAGTATGAACTCTGTAGGTCTGATAATGGCCTTCTATATAGTTCAGGTGATTATTCTGGCACCATTGAGATTCCTGCATCCGTCACATATAACGGAGTTAAATATAGCGTGACCTCCATCGACGACTATGCTTTCTATGAATGTAGAGACTTGACCTCTGTCGCAATTCCCAGTAGCGTAATCTCCATTGGTAATTCTGCTTTCTACTACTGCAGCGGTCTGACCTCCGTCACAATTCCCAGTAGCGTAATCTCCATCGGCTTAGATTCATTTTATGGCTGTACAAACCTGACCTCTGTTCATATTTCAAGCCTTGAGTCTTGGTGTAATACGTCTTTCAATGGTCCGTGGATAAATTCACATCATCTTTATTTGAATGGTGAGGAAGTAAAAGATCTAATCATCCCGAATAGCGTTACAAAAATCAGCAGCTGGGCTTTCTCTTGTTGCAAAGGCTTGACCTCGGTCACCATCCCCAACAGCGTGACCTCCATCGGCAGTTCTGCTTTCTTTTCTTGCATAGGCTTGACCTCAGTCAACATTCCTAATAACGTAACTTCCATAGGCAGTTCTGCTTTTGAAGGTTGCACAGGCTTGACCTCCGTCACTATTTCAAATAGTGTGACCTCCATCAGCGATAAGGTTTTCCGAGGTTGCACTGGTCTGACCTCCGTCACCATTCCAAACAGCGTGACCTTTATTGGCGATTCTGCTTTTGAAGGTTGCACTGGTCTGACCTCTGTCAACATAGGTAATCGTGTGACCGACATCGGGGATCAATCTTTCTATCGCTGTAGCAACTTAACATCTATCACAATCCCAAACAGTGTAATCTACATTGGATATTCTTCTTTCCAGTATTGCAGTGCTTTGACCTCTGTCAATATAGGCTTTGATGTATTTATGTCTATCTCCAATCTTGCCTTTGCCAATTGTGAAGATTTGACAGACGTTTTTTGCTTGGCCGAAAAAATATCAAAAGTTGATCCTTATGATTCGGCTGATGATATTGAAGGCTTCTACACTTCTCCTAGTGCCTTTAATGATTCTTATCCACAAGCGATAACTCTTCACGTCCCTGCAGGTTCCGTCGAGGCATATCGCTCAAGAGAACCTTGGAACCAATTCAAGGCTATTTTGGCCTTAGAAAATGTTGATAATCCTGAAATAAAAAAATGTGCAATGCCAGAGATTAGCTATGCAAACGGAAAAGTTTCTTTAAGTTGCGAAACAGATGGCGTTGACTTCATATCAGAAGTGACAGTCGCCGATGCCAAGAAATATTATGATTCTGAGTTCACTCTGTCTCAGACCTACAAAATCACCGTCTATGCCACAAAAGCCGGCTATGAGAACTCCGACATTGCGACTCGCGAGATCGTTATAGAAAACGGCCAATCCACCCTCTTCGGCGACACAAACAAAGACGGCAATGTAAATGTTACTGACGTCGTAAAGCTTATAGACATCATTTTGAACAAATAAAGAACAAGAATATGAAAAAGCTATTTTTATCCATCTTATTGATGCTCCTGCCAATCTTGGCAAGTTCTCAAACATTTATAAAAATGATTAATACTAAGAATTTGTATGAAATCCCTAAAGATTTATGTCTTTTAGGTCATAAATATTTCTTTGACTACCAAGAAGAAAACGCCATAAAAATTTATGATGAAAATTACGATCTTGTGAAAGAAATTAGTAACCCTTCCATTTTCACCAAGTATAATTATATCTATAAAACAGAGAAAAAAGATTTTGTAAGTGGAGAATGGATCATAGAAAATAGTGGGAGTCGAGAGAAATATCTATATTGGACATATCTGTATGACAATTATTATGGACAATCTTATGGGGATTGCCTTTTTTCGCAGACTCTGTTCAGTGACGATGAGAAATTTGAGTTTTATGTGCCAATTGATGTAGACATAGTATATCCAGTTGAAGAGACCGACGAGAATGGTGATGGTATTGTTGACAAAAGAGAATATTCTACCTCAATACAAAGCTCAGGAATCAATGTGATCTCTGAAGATGGAGTTGTCCTTGCAACTTTTAGAGCAGAAGGCTTCAAATTTGTATGTACTGGTTATAATGACCTAAAATTCACACGTATAGATAATACTATTTATGCCTTTATTAAAACTACTGATGCTAAAAATTCTTATGCAATGTATAAACTGGACAAAGAATGGTCAAGCGCGAGTAACCTTATTCAAGTATATAAAGAAGGTGATCTGAACAAAGACGGCAAGGTGAATGTCGCCGACGTCGTCAAACTTTTGGATATCATTCTAAAATAAAGTGGACTCTTCACATTGACATCAATCATCGGCATAAATAATGAAAGAAAGTGCTATGCAAAAGCCTTGGGACAAGGAAAGAGATGACTTCGCCTTTGAACTGGAAGAGGCATTCCTGAAGGCATTGGCGAAACAGCAGAAGGATTCGAATCCTAACAACCAGACTGTTATTGAGTCTCTGGCTGTGGCTACAGCACATGCCGTACAGGTCTATGACCAGTCTTTCAATTACGAAGCTGATTTCAAGAAACTTTTCACTCGCCAGTTTAACGAGGCCTACAATTATTATGTGGAGAACCCCACAAAGAAGAATGTAGCAATCGAACTTGCCCAAATTTGAGATAAAACTAAAATAAGAATGATACCCAAATTACCCAGAGAACTGCTCTGGACAGATAAAACTTCGATGGATGAGTTTTTTGAACTTGATCCAGTTAATGAATACTTTTATGAGTATTACATTTCTTTGCGAGAAGAACCATTTGCAGTCACATTAGACCCTGTAAAAGTGTTTAACGAGGTTTATTACCAAGCTACACGTGCAGCTTATGAGAAACCATATATGTTCGGCATTGCTCCATATTTTCAAGATATTAAAGCCAACTTGGGCTGGAACTATAGTGCAGAGCTTGTGATGTCAATGTTATACTGGATTTTTGAGGCATCTGATTCAATAAACCTGAAGAAAAGAAATTATTTCAAAGATTTCATAAAACTTCAATGCTCAGGGTGTATCTATTGGCAAACTTTTCAGAAATGCTATCAGTTGTTAAAGAGAAAGAAAATATGTTTGAAATACCGTTTTGCTCCTAAACCCGTTTCAACTCATTATCTTCGGAATAAGTATATTTACTGGTCTGACATTACGCGCAATTATGATCTTGTTACAACCAGATGCACAATTGAGCTTTGGGATAATGAAGAAGATAGAAGCGAGGTGGCTGCCATGATAAAAGGCAGTTTGGGAAAAGGCGCTGTCATAAAGAGATATGGCGCTGATGATGCAACTGTGATAAATTTATTGGATGGTTATATCAAGAATAATTCTAGCTTTGTGTATACTAACCCCAGTCAATACATAGATAATCGGTATCTAGAAGTGCGAATCAAACAATTAGAGATGGTGAACCACGCAAAGCAAAGCCGTATCGACGAATTGGAGGCTGACAACAACCGACTGAATGCATTACTCGAGAAAAAGAAGATAAACGGAAAAGCAAGGAAGTTTACTTTGGTTCAGATGGTGGACTATTGTAAGGATTGTGTGGAATGGGATGACGTAAAGTCTATAGTCGCTATGCTGAACAAGTTATTAAGACGAATAGGAACTGATGAAGATAGCGACCTTGTAGATAGTATCGAAGAAGAATTTAAATATAGGAAATACGGCGATTACATTATGGGCGACAAGAATGAGTTCAGCGGTAATTCGTCTCATAATACAATAAAACTTCCTCCAGGAATGACTCCTCAAGAGGCAATGAAATTGTTACAAAACAAATCTAAAGACAATGGCGAAGAAAGATAACGTAAGAGGTGATCACAACACATTTCAAGCTGGAAGCATGCTTGTGAAGTTCGTACAGAATAATTATAACAAGGTGCCTGGAGGCTGGGCTCCGGCTGATGATGATGACTATACCGAATATGAGGAGGTTAATGCAAGGAAGACTGCTGAGGAGTTTGTCAATGATAAGCCGAACTATTTCCAGGCAGGCAGGTTCCTGAAAGGGGTGCTTAATGCTGAATGGTTTGAAGAAGTGAGAACGCATGAAAGATATACCAAGAAATGGAGAGAGGAATTCGTGGATAAGCTATTAGATTCAGATTGTGGATGGGATATTGCCAATGCTTGGGAGAGTGAAGAAAAGCGAGAGCCCCTAAAGGCTTATGTGGTAGGTTGTCTGAAAGATGCGGGTGTCATCAGCGGTGCATACGACAAAATCGCTAAAGTAATGGGCTATGACAATAATACTTATCGGTCATTCTCACGGAACTTATGCAGAGGGAAGAAACAGGCTTATTTTGAATGGATAAAAGAATATGTTGAGAAAAGCAAGATAGAGCAGTAATATCTCTCACTTGCGACAAAGAAGGCTTGCGACAATGCTTATGAGTGTTGTCGCAAGTTTTTTTATTGAAAAAAATTTCTCCTTTGTTAATCGGTATTCCAATATGGTTTTTGTTTGCGACAAAAGTTCAACTTGAAAAATTTATTTTTTCGTCGCAAATGCGCAACGTAACTTTGCATCGTCGAAAGACAAAAATTAGTTCTTTGACATATTGCACAAGGTTTTGAAGTTTAAATTCTTCCTACGCGGCAACGACTCAGTTGTGAGCCGCGATGGAAAATCTCTCGCCAGTCTCGTGTGAGGCAGATGCCCCACATGGGACTTGGAACTATCTAATGCGCAGGAGCAATCCTTGCGCGAACATTAATTAAAAAATTAAATCTCAAAGGTTATGACTAAGAAAAGTCAAAAGAAGATGGCTACTAAGAGTAGAGAAGTAAGAGACAGAGAGTATTGCGCTGGAATGGCTAAGACTGGCGAGGTGCTTGGTGATGAACTGATCGACATGCTGTCACAGCACGGAGAATCATTTGAGGGTCTTGCGATCGAGACGTATGCCATGAGCAAAGCATGGGCTGCACTACTGGCCATCGCTCATAGTGAGGGCTTCGATGCAGAAGATCTGTTCAAGCAACTTCTTCCGTCTTTCATGAAGGACATGGATGGTTTCATCAACGAAATGGAGGAGGAAGAGAAAGAAGTAAACTAACGTAAAAACTCCGAGTGCTGTGGGATGGTTTTCCATGGAACAAAGCGCTTTACATCTCCACACATCTCACAAAACTTGGAAACAATGAAAAAGAAGAATTTCAACCGCGCAGGGTCTGAACAAGAGTACGGCCCGCGCCTCGCAGGAGAGATCCTGCACGACTATCTTGAGAACAGTAACGAACCTCTGGCTGTTGCTTATCGTGAGCAATCGGGCGATGCGGATGAGCAGGGCTGGCACCGTAACACGGATTTGTCCGTGGATCTGAAAACCCTTCTGCGCAGCGACCGCAGCATGAAGACCGGCAAGGACTATCAGGGCATTCTGCGACGCGACTCGGATATGGAGTTGGACGATTATCGCTGCCACGATCCTCACTACACGTTCACGGAGACCGTTCCACCGGCTCCCCGTAAGCGCAATCCGCACGTGTTCAAGGGCAAATACATCACGGTGACCCGCAGGGACGACGGAAGCGTGCATCCTAACTTCAAGCCTCTGAAGATTGACGAGGATTTCAGTCTCGAGAAGTATATCTCCGGCGTAGCCAACGAACTGCTCTGGGCACTTGAAGGCCTGATAGAAAATGGATAATGGATAATTGAAAACGGCTGAGTCCGTTACGTTACAGTTGTTACAGTTGAAAAAAAGAGATATATACCTCTTTTAATAATTATATAACTAATTAATAATCAGATAGTTACATTATATTTAAAGAGGAGCATACCCCTTAGAAAAGCAACTGTAACAACTGTAACGTAACGCTCGGTCAGCATAACAAATTAATTTAAATAGTTGAGAATCAATGAAATACGACATTACAAAGCCAGTGCGTCCGAAGATGCCAAAGCTCGGAAAAGGCCTTGAAGCCATTAGTCTTTTGCAATCGCAGGCCAGCAAACCCATGCATGAACCCCTTGCTCCGATGCTTTTTCCCTCACTTGGAGCTCATGTTAGTGGTTGTGAATTTATGTACCCATCGGGGGTTTGGATGGAACCATGCGGCCTTATAGCCCATATATGTGCTGAATTTTCGGGTAACAAGGGTCAGTTGGGGCTGTTGGCAGAGGCTATCTGCAGGGACTTCAGGGCTCACGATGAAGAATCAGACAATAAACTTAAGGATTGGGATAAGGCCTATAAGTGGGGGAATAAACAGGACTGTCCGCCCCGTCCCGATGTGGCTTTCTATTACCCTCCCGCAGATTGCACGCCTGCTGGATTCAATAAGAATGTAGAGGTGCTGGCCAAACAGGGCGACAAGTGTATGTACATGAACCTCCCCGAGGTGGTTATGGCCAACGACATTTGTGGGGGACACAAGAAAGTCTCAAAAATGCTGAGGTGCTGCTTCGACCGTGAATTGTACGGTCAGATGCGAGCCACGGAATCCGGTGTGACGTGTAATGCGAGGCTGCGCGCCTGCTTCACTTTTGCCAGCACCCCTGTTGACGCCCGCGAGTTCTATAAATCAGAACTCTTCAACGGCACACTTGCTAGAATTACGTTCTCCTACGTGCCGCAGCATGCCCGCGACGGCCGTATACCTCGGGTGGGCCAGTTCTCAGACGAGTTCTACGGTCAGCTCGACAAGTACCTGTTGCGTCTCACCTCTGCCAAGGGCCGATTCGTCATCAAGCCCCTCAACAAGCTCATCGACAAGATGGCTGAGGACATGGCCGAGCTGGCTGACTGCATGGACGAGTCCTGGCTCTATGCCTGCAGCAAGAGGAGCCTCGTGTCAGCATGGAGGGCTGGTTGTATACTCTATCTGCTTAACAACCAGACTTTCACCCGCTCGATGGCGGAATTCGTAGAGTGGCTTGTTTACCAGGATCTCTGGAGCAAGCGAATGATATTCTCGGACATGGTAAACGGCAAGGATATTGACCTTAATGCCGAGACACAGAAGCATGGTCCTGTGAACATGCTCGCGAGTCTGGAGAATCCCTTCAGCAAGGCGCAACTGAAAGCACTCCGCGTGCAGATGGGCAAGAGCGAGGAGGGTGCTGACGGCCAATTGCGGCAATGGGTGTTCCGCAAGCTGGTGACCTACTCCGCTGAGACAGAGCTCTACTACATGACAGAGGAATGTCTCAAGAAGTTTAAAGACAGTAAGTGAAAAGACCATGGATAAATATGATATCGAAAAGCTGCGCTCACTCCCCTGCGAGGGAGTGGCGCAGCGCTTAGGACTCACGGTAAAGCACCACAAGGCTTTGTGCCCATTCCATAACGACCACACGCCATCGTTGACCTTCAAGAAGAATAAGTATAAATGCTGGAGCTGTGGGGAAAGAGGCGACTCTATCAGTTTGGTGGAAAAAGTGCTTGGTAAGGATTTCCTTGATGCGTGCCGTTGGCTGGCGGATGAGCACAATGTGATTATTTCAAGTTTTGGGGAGCAAGATGATCCATGCGGTCAACAGAAGCCTTTCGACGCCAGCCGCTATGAAAGGTTTTTCGAACGGCCGTGGCTTTCGCCTGAAGCAAGAAAGTTTCTTTTTGAGGAGCGCAGGATCGACCCGAGGGTAGTGCGTTGGTGTAGGCTGACGTCATGGAAAGACCGTGATGGTGTGCCTTGGCTGGAAATACCTTACTTCAATCGCGAGGGTAAGCTCATAGGCATCCAGAACAGGAACCTGATAAAAGGTGCCACACCTCGCTTCAGGTTCCCGCAAGGAGGTGGCAGCATCAGCCTTTATAATCAGCCTGTATTGAACATGCTCCACCCAAACGATACGCTGTATATCTGTGAGGGAGCGTCAGACACTTGGTCGATGCTTTCTGCAGGATACAAGGCGATTGCCATCCCGTCTGCCACCTTGCTTACAAAGAAGGACGTGGAGCTGCTTCAGACTCTCGGTTCAGAGCTCTCTGTTCGGTTCGAGATGTGGCCAGACAACGACGCGCCTGGCGAACGGCTGTTCCTGCAGCTGCAGAAGGTTCTGCCCAGTCTGGTGCATCATCAGCTGCCGCCGGGCTGCAAGGATTTCAGCGAGTATTATCTGACAAAAATAACCTAAGGTTATCGTCAAATAACCTTGCCTTATTCAGCAATAACGCAAGGTTATTTTTTTCATTTTTTTTGAAAAAAAGTTGCAAAAATGTTTGGTGGTTTCGGATATTTTTTGTAACTTTGTAGCAGAATTAAGGGTGATGACAATGGCGTTTGTTCAGACCCCTGTAGTCCCCTAACTTAGGGGACATAAAAAGCGGGATGGGGTCACCCGATGTAGTTGACTCCTTAATATTCTAATACCACAAAAAACTTTACAGGTATGATAGAATTGTATTTGAGTAAGGTGACCGAGACTTCGGAAACCGAACAGGCGGGCAAGTACTACGCCCGCGTGAGTTACAAACAGACGATGAGCGTGCAGGACATGGCGCATCACATGGCAGAACACAACACGATGTTCTCGGAGGGCTCGATCACGGGTATCCTGATTGACTTCGTGAAGTGCGTGCGCGAGCAGGTGCTCATGGGCAACACCGTGAAGATCGACAACCTCGCCATCTTCAAGGCTACCGTCGAGGCCAACGCCCTGGAGACGCTCTATGACGCCGAGCAGGACAAGGTTGCCTCCGCTTCCATCGGTACGCTGCCTGAGGGTGTCAAGACTGGCGCTGCCGTGAAGGCCATCAAGCTGCTGGCCCAGAGTACAGGCGAGTTCACCCGCGACGAACTGAAGAAGGACGTCAGGCTCTCTTGGACTGACAAGGCCAAGGCTGAGATTGCTGCAGCCAAGGGCGGGAACAGTCAGGAGTCAGGAGACAGTAGTCAGCAGTCGGGAGGCGGCAACGGCGGTTCTCAGAACGGAGGCTCACAGAGCGGCGGCGGTTCGCAGGCTTCAACCCTGGCAGCACCCACGATCAGCGGCACGACTCCGTTTGCTGAGACCACCTCTGTGAGCATGAGCGGCCCTGCCGGCGCGGAGATCCACTACACCACCGATGGCTCGACGCCTACGGCTGAGAGTACGCTCTACAGCGAGGCATTCACGCTGAGCGACACCACGACCGTGAAGGCAATCGCCATCAAGAACGGTGAGTCGAGTGAGGTTGCAAGCAAGCTGTTCACCAAGTCCAGCGGCGACGGCGACGACATGGACCAGAACTAAAACGGGGGGACTGACAGACTACGAGAGCTGTCAGTCCTCTTTGTCTTGTATCAAAGGGATGCGAGTCGTGTTTTTGGTTAAAAATGGCTATTTGTTGCGTTTTTGCGCAAAAAAGTGACAAAAGATTTGTTTGTTACGAAGATTATGTGTACTTTTGCAGCCGAAAACGATTATTGGATCGTCAATCGTTAATAATATAATATAGTATATAATGAAGATGTTTAATCTAATTAGTGGCCTTATTATTATTCGACTGCAGGGAGCGGTCGGAAGTGATTAGGCGTGTAATTAATTGAAAATTGATAATTGATAATTGAAAATTAGATAGAGCCCTTCTCACTTCCGAGTGCAGAGGGGCTTCGTTTTAATTGAGAATTGAAAATTGAGAATTGATAATTTATAGATAAACGATGAGTGACAGACTTTACATTTTTGACACGACGCTGAGGGACGGTGAACAGGTGCCAGGATGCCAGCTGAATACGGTTGAGAAGATTCAGGTGGCGAAGGCCCTGGAACAGTTGGGCGTCGATGTGATTGAGGCCGGATTCCCTGTATCGAGTCCTGGCGACTTCAACTCGGTGATTGAGATCTCGAAGGCCGTAACGTGGCCCGTGATCTGTGCGCTGACGCGTGCGGTGGAAAAGGATATCGACGTGGCCTTCGAGGCGCTGAAATATGCCAAGCACAAGCGTATCCACACAGGTATCGGCACGAGTGACGAGCACATCCAGTTTAAGTTCAACTCCACCCGTGAGCGTATCCTTGAACAGGCTGTGGAGGCTACGAAGTACGCCAAGCGCTACGTGGACGACGTGGAGTTCTACTGCGAGGATGCGGGACGCACGGACAACGAATATCTGGCGCAGGTGGTGGAGGCGGTGATCAAGGCCGGTGCCACAGTCGTAAATATCCCCGACACCACGGGCTACTGTCTGCCGCAGGAGTATCACGACAAGATCAAGTATCTGATGGAACATGTGGACGGTATCGACCGCGCCATCATCTCCACGCATTGCCACAACGACCTGGGCATGGCTACCGCCAATTCGCTGAACGGCGTGATGGCGGGAGCGCGACAGGTGGAGGTAACCATCAACGGTATTGGTGAGCGTGCCGGCAACACGAGCCTGGAGGAGATCGCAATGATCCTGAAGTGCCATAAGGGCCTCGGCATCGAGACGAACATCAATACGACGAAGATTTATCCGACGTCGCGGATGGTGTCGAGTCTGATGAACATGCCCGTGCAGCCGAACAAGGCCATCGTGGGCCGCAATGCCTTCGCTCACTCCTCGGGCATCCATCAGGACGGCGTATTAAAAAATGTACACACGTACGAGATCATGGACCCGAAGGATGTGGGCATCGACGACAACTCGATCGTGCTCACCGCCCGCAGCGGACGTGCTGCGCTGAAGCATCGTCTGCACGTGAACGGCGTGGACCTGGAGGAGGATAAGCTGGACAAGATCTACGAGAAGTTCCTGCAGCTGGCCGACCAAAAGAAGGATGTGACGGATGCCGACGTGCTGATGCTCGCCGGAGCCGATATGGCCGAACAGCACGCCGTGAGACTCGACTTCCTGCAGGTGACCTCGGGCAAGGGCGTGAGGAACGTGGCCTCGATAGGTCTCGACATCAGCGGTCAGAAGTTCGAGGCTGCCGCGAGTGGAAATGGTCCTGTGGATGCGGCCATCAAGGCGCTGAAGAAGATCATCATGAAGCAGATGACGTTGAAGGAGTTCACCATCCAGGCTATCTCGAAGGGCTCGGACGACGTGGGAAAGGTACACATGCAGGTGGAGTACGACGGCTCGCTGTATTACGGCTTCGGTGCGAACACGGATATCGTCACCGCCAGCGTCGAGGCGTACATTGATTGTATTAATAAATTCAAGAAGGAAGATTAATAGCAACGGACTACAGGACTTAAGGACTAATTCTGACGGTAGAATAGTCCTAAGAAAAAGTCCTAAAGTCGTGTAGTCCGTTGCAAAAAAAGAAAGAATATGAATACATTGTTTGATAAAATTTGGGACAGGCACGTGGTGCAGGAGGTGGCCGACGGTCCGACGCAACTGTATATCGACAGGCTGTACTGTCACGAGGTGACCACGCCGCAGGCCTTTGACGGTCTGAGGGCGAGGGGATTGAAGTGTTTCCGTCCGCAGCAGATCTTCTGTATGCCCGACCATAACACGCCCACGCACGATCAGGACAAGCCTATAGCCGATCCTGTGGGCAAGAAGCAGGTGGATGCGCTGGAGCGTAATGCCGCAGAGTTCGGACTGACGCACTTCGGGATGTTCTCGAAAGACAACGGCATCATCCACGTCGTAGGGCCTGAAAAGGGCCTGAGTCTGCCGGGAATGACCATCGTCTGTGGTGACTCACATACCTCGACACACGGTGCGATGGGTGCTGTGGCTTTCGGCATCGGCACCTCGGAGGTGGAGATGGTGCTGGCCTCGCAATGCATCCTCCAGCAGAAGCCGAAGTCGATGCGGATTTCGATCAACGGCAGGCTGGGGAAGGGTGTGACGGCGAAAGACGTGGCGCTCTATCTGATGGCGCAGCTGACGACCTCCGGGGCCACGGGATACTTCGTGGAGTATGCGGGTGACGTGGTGCGTGAGATGTCGATGGAAGGCCGTCTGTCGCTCTGTAACCTCTCCATAGAGATGGGTGCCAGAGGTGGTTTCGTGGCGCCTGATGAGACGACGTTTGCCTATCTGAAAGGTCGCGAGTATGCCCCTAAGGTGGAGGACTGGGAGAAGGCCATCAGTTATTGGAAGACGTTGAAGAGTGGTGATGATGCCGTGTTTGATAAGGAACTGGTTTTCAGAGCAGAAGACATCGAACCGCGAATCACTTATGGAACCAATCCGGGGATGGGAATCGGGATTACGGAGAAGATTCCCGGGAGTCAGGAGTCAGGAGTCAGGAGTCAGGAGAAGGCGTTGGAATATATGGGATTCGAGGCCGGACAGAAGTTGTTGGGCACGAAGGTAGACTATGTGTTCCTCGGGGCGTGTACGAACGGCCGTATCGAAGACTTCCGGGCGTTTGCTTCGATCGTGAAGGGACGTAAGAAGGCTGAAGATGTGGTGGCGTGGCTGGTGCCAGGTTCGTGGGCTGTGGACAAGCAGATCCGCGAGGAAGGCCTCGACAAGGTGCTGGCAGAGGCTGGCTTTGAGATCCGACAGCCGGGATGTTCCGCGTGTCTGGCGATGAACGATGACAAGGTGCCTGCCGGAAAGCTGGCCGTGTCTACCTCTAACCGTAACTTCGAAGGTCGTCAGGGCCCAGGCTCTCGTACCATCCTCGCATCGCCCCTCACCGCCGCCGCTGCTGCTGTTACTGGAGTCATCACAGATCCAAGAGAGTTAATTTAGCAACGGACAACATGACTAAAGGACTTAATCCTAAGAACTGAATCCTGTAAGAAAAAAGTCCTAAAGTCGTGTAGTCCGTTGCAAAATAAAGAAAGAATATGAAACAGAAGTTTGACGTAATAACAAGTACCTGTGTGCCGCTGCCGTTGGAGAATGTGGACACAGACCAGATTATACCCGCGAGGTTTTTGAAGGCCACGACGAGGGAGGAGAGTTTTTTCGGAGATAACCTGTTCCGCGACTGGCGCTATCAGGCCGACGGCACGCTGAACAAGGACTTCGTGCTCAACGATCCCACCTACGGCGGCTGTATCCTCGTGGCAGGCAAGAACTTCGGCTCGGGGTCGAGTCGTGAGCATGCCGCCTGGGCCATCGCAGGCTATGGCTTCCGTGTGGTCATCAGCAGCTTTTTCGCCGATATCCACAAGAACAACGAACTGAACAATTTCGTGTTGCCTGTGCAGGTGAGCGAAGATTTCCTCTCAGAGTTATTCCGTACCATTCGGGAAAATCCGAAAACTCAGGTAAAGGTCGATCTCCCCAATCAGACAGTAACGAATCTCTCTACAAGTCGCAGCGAGCACTTCGACATCAACGGCTATAAGAAGCATTGCCTGATGAACGGCCTCGACGACATTGACTTCCTGATGGAGAACCAAAACAAGACTGAACTATGGGAACAGCTGAACAAGTAGGACAATACAAGCGCCTGCAGCCGTTTGTGGAGATCATGGACTCCACGTTGCGCGACGGTGAGCAGACCAGCGGCGTGAGTTTCCTGCCGCACGAGAAACTGATCATCGCCCGTATGCTGCTCGGCGACCTGAACGTGGACCGTATCGAGGTGGCCTCGGCGAAGGTGTCGGAAGGTGAGAAGGAAGCCGTGAGCATGATCTGCCGCTATGCTGCGAAGGTGGATATGCTCAGCAGGGTGGAGGTGCTGGGATTCATCGACGGCGGACAGAGCATCGACTGGATAGACTCCTGTGGCTGTAAGACCGTGAACCTATTGGCGAAAGGCTCGCTGCGTCATTGTCAGGAGCAGTTGAAGAAAACGCCCGAGGAGCATATCGAGGACATCATCGAGGCGGTGAAGTACGCCCGCCAGAAACAGATGACCGTGAACCTCTACCTCGAGGACTGGTCGAACGGTATGAAGGAATCACCCTTCTATGTCTATCAGGTGATGGATGCCCTCTGCGACATCGGCATCCGGCGGTTTATGCTGCCCGACACATTAGGTATCATGAATCCCCTGCAATGTATCGAGTACTTCCGTAAAATGATGAAGCGCTATCCAGATACACATTTCGACTTCCACGCCCATAACGACTACGACCTCGCCGTGTCGAACTCGCTCGCCGCTGCCCTGAGTGGTGCGAAAGGTCTGCACGTGACGGTGAACGGTCTGGGTGAGCGTTGCGGCAATGCTCCGTTGTCGAGTGTGCAGGTGATCCTGAAGGACCAGTTCAACGCCAAGACCAATATCCGCGAGGACAAACTCAACGATATCTCCCGTCTGGTGGAGAGTTACAGCGGCATCGCCGTCGCCCCGAACCAGCCCATCATCGGCGACAACGTCTTTACGCAAGTGGCGGGTGTGCATGCCGACGGCGACAAGAAGAACGGACTCTATCAGAACGCCCTCGTGCCGGAGCGCTTCGGACGTCGCAGGGAGTACGATCTGGGTAAGAACAGCGGCAAGGCGAATATCGCCAAGAACCTGGAGGAACTCGGCTTGGAACTCACGCCGGAACAAACAAAAAAGGTGACGCAGCGCATCACCGAACTGGGTGACAAGAAGGAGCGCGTGACCAAAGACGATCTGCCCTTCATCGTGAGTGATGTGCTGAAGCACGATGCCCCTGAGGATAAGGTGAAACTGGTGAGCTATGTGGTCTCTACGGCCTACGGTCTGAAGCCTGGCGCGAATATCAAGGTGGAGATCAACGGTCAGGCGTATGAGGCTTCGGCAACGGGTGACGGACAGTATGACGCCTTCGTGAAGTCGTTGCGGTATATCTATAAGAAGTATCTGAACCGCACGTTCCCCATCCTCGAGAACTATGCCGTCACCATCCCGCCCGGTGGTCGTACAGATGCCCTCGTGCAGACGGTCATCACGTGGAATGACAATGGCAAAATCCTCCGTACCCGTGGTCTCGATGCCGACCAGACGGAGGCAGCCATCAAGGCTACTTTTAAGATGCTGAACATCTTTGAGAATGAACAGAAAGAAGTATTTTAATCAGCAACGGACAACAGGACTGACACGACTCTTTCAAAAAGTCCTTAAGTCCTATAGTCCGTTGCAAAATTGAACAAAGTATGAAACTTAAAATTGCGATTCTCGCGGGCGATGGTATCGGACCGGAGATTATGAAACAAGGTGTGGCTGTGCTTGACGCTGTGGCAAAGAAGTGCGGACACGAGTTTGAATACGAGGAGGCCATCTGTGGCGCTCATGCCATCGATGTCTGCGGCGATCCCTATCCCGACAGCACCCACGAGGTGTGTATGAAGGCCGACGCCGTGCTGTTTGCTGCTGTGGGAGACCTGAAGTACGACAATAACCCCACGCTGAAGATCCGTCCAGAGACAGGTCTGCTGGCGATGCGAAAGAAGCTTGGACTGTTTGCCAACGTTCGTCCTGTGGCTACGTTCGACTGTCTGTTGCACAAGTCCCCTCTAAAAGAAGAACTGCTTCGTGGTGCCGATTTCGTAGTACTGCGTGAATTGACTGGAGGAATGTACTTCGGCGAGAAGCATCAGGATGACAATATGGCCTACGACACCGACATCTATACGCGTCCCGAGATCGAGCGTATCGTCCGTCTGGCCTTTGATATGGCTATGAAGCGTAAGCGTCATCTGACGGTCGTAGACAAGGCGAACGTGCTGGCCTCCAGTCGTCTGTGGCGACAGATTGCCCAGGAGATAGAGAAAGAATATCCCGAGGTGAGGACCGACTACATGTTCATCGACAATGCCTCGATGCGTGTGCTGACGGAGCCAAGGTTCTTCGATGTCATTGTGACGGAGAACACTTTCGGCGACATCCTTACCGACGAGACCTCGTGCATCACGGGTTCTATGGGTCTGCAGCCCTCATCGTCGCTGGGTGAGCATACGCCGCTCTTCGAGCCCGTTCACGGCTCGTGGCCTCAGGCAGCTGGACAGAACATCGCCAATCCTCTGGCACAGATTCTTTCTGCTGCGATGCTGCTCGAGCACTTCGGACTGGAGAAGGAGGGTGCCCTCGTGCGTGAGGCCGTCAATGCCTCGCTCGATGCCAATGTCCGTACGCCGGAGATTCAGGTGGAAGGCGGTAAGCACTATGGAACTCGTGAAGTAGGAGAGTGGATTGTCGATTATATAATTAGGAATTAGAAATTAGGAATGAGAAATTATGATATCTTCTATAGGCGGATGATAAAGTTTGAGATTTTTAACGGGCGGAGGATTCGGAATGTTATGATGAAGGGCAGGCTCTGGGCATGCATGGTAATCATAATTTCTAATTTCTCATTCCTAATTCCTAATTTGGCTGCGCAATCGCGCAGCCAGTGGCGCGACTCCGTCGAGGTGCTGAACCGCCAGCTGCGCCAGCATCCGAATGATGTAAATCTCCGTCTGCTGAAGGCTGAGGCGAACGTCAATCTGGAGGAGTGGGACTATGCCCTGACGGAATACGGCCGTATTCTGCGTGCTGACGAACGAAACCTCGCGGCACTCTTCTTCCGGGCTTACGTCCACGAGAAGCAGCACCACTATGCCGAGGCGAAGGCTGACTACGATGCCTTCCTCGCCATCGAACCCCTGCATTTCGAGGCCCGTTTAGGACTGGCGCATGTGTTGCAGAAGATGGGTAAGAAAAAGGATGTCGTAGACGAGTTGAACCATATCGTGCAGATGTTCCCAGATAGCGCCGATGCCTATGCTGCCCGTGCGGCTTTTGAGACGGAACAGCAGCAGTACGAAGTGGCCGCTTACGACTGGGGCGAGGCCATACGTCTTCGTCCAGGCAATGTTGACTATACAATCTCGAAAGTCGATGTCTTGCTCCGTTTAGGCCGTAAGCCAGAAGCCCGTGAAGCCCTTGATGATCTGGCCTCCAGAGGCACGCCCCGAGGAGTCCTGAAAGAATGGTACGATCGCACAAAGTGACAATAATAACCTTCATAAAGATATGATGAAATTAAGACATTTATTGTATGTTCTGCTGACTTTACTGATTGTCAGCTGCCGTACCGTAGACAATCCCATTGTCAATCCGGAACCACTGAAACCGTCATACCGGGATATTCTGGCCAGACTTGACTGGGGTACAGATACGACATTTGTCTATGGACATAAGACACCCGACGTGGATGCCGTCACCTCGGCACTATCATACGCCTCGCTCATGCGTGCCCTTGGCTATAACTGTAAGGCGAAAGTCTCAAGCCCTATCAACAGGGAGACGGCCTATATCTCCAATCGCCTCGGTTTTGCACTACCCGAATTGAAGAGTTCGGTGGCGGCAGGTACACGCCTGGTCCTGACAGACCACAGCGACTATGCCCAATGCGTGGATGGTGCCAGAGAGGCCAAGATCCTCCAGAAGATCGACCATCATATCGAGGGCGACATCGCCGATGCCACCATACCTTATGTGAGGCGTGAGATGGTAGGTTCCACCTGTACCATCATCTTCGGCTGCTTTAACGAATTGGGTGTTCCAATCGATGACGAGTCGGCCAAGATCATGCTGGCAGGTATTGTTTCCGATACCCGCAACCTTACCAAGACCACTACAAAGGGTGTCGATTCCACGGCATGGAAAGCGCTCGTCTCACAGTTACGGTTGGAAGACCAGATTGCAGAGATCAACCGCGAGATGGAAGAGGCTGCGTACAACTACGACGGCATGACCGATGCGGAGATTCTGCTCTCCGATTACAAGGACTATGAGATCTGCGAGCATCTGATTGGTTTCGGCAGTCTGGCCTGCAAGGAGACAGAGATGGATGCCTTTATCACCCGTATGTTGGCTGTGATGCCTGAGGTGATGAAACAGAAAGCGCGTAACATGATCTTTGCGAAGATAGACAACCTGATTCCTAATACAGATAAAAGTGACACAGCCTCCCCTTATATGGAGAAAGGCACTTATTTCATTTATTATGGCGAGGGCACGAAGGCTTTGGCTGAGTCGATCTTTGGTGCTTCCTTGCGGGATGGCGTCACTTATACAAAGGAAAACCTGTCGCGCAAGCAGATTGTGCCGCTCATGACTGAAATGCTGAAATAGCCACTTGGCTTCTCTCTTGTCGCTGATTTGTTAATATTTTGCTACAAATTTGCTAAAATCTCCCGAAATAGTTGGCTATTTGGGAGATTTAGTGTAATTTTGCAGCTAATTTCCGGAAATAAATACATACTTATATGAAAGAATCCTATAAACATCCGTTGAGGAGTGCTGTCTGTACGGAAGGCAGACGTATGGCAGGTTCCCGTGCCCTGTGGGTAGCCACAGGCATGAAGCACGAGCAGTTCGGCAAGCCGATCATCGCCGTCGTCAACTCCTTCACCCAGTTCGTTCCTGGCCATACCCATCTCCACGAGGTCGGTCAGATCGTGCGTGAAGAGATTGAGAAGATGGGCTGTTATGCTGCAGAGTTCAATACCATCGCCATCGACGACGGCATCGCCATGGGTCACGACGGCATGCTCTATTCGTTGCCCTCGCGTGACATCATCGCCGACAGCGTGGAATATATGGTCAATGCCCACAAGGCCGATGCGATGATCTGCATCTCCAACTGTGACAAAGTGACACCAGGTATGCTGATGGCATCCATGCGACTGAACATCCCGACGGTGTTCTGTTCGGGTGGTCCGATGGAGGCAGGTAAATGGCGTGGCGAGAATGCCGACCTGATCACGGCCATGGTGAAGGGTGGTGATCCGACGGTGAGCGACGAGGAACTGGCAGAGATTGAACAGTGTGCCTGTCCTGGCTGTGGCGCCTGCTCGGGTATGTTTACGGCCAACTCGATGAACTCGCTGACGGAGGCCATCGGTCTGTCTTTGCCCGGCAATGGCAGTATCTTAGCTACCCACAAGAACCGCGTCCAATTGTTCCGTGATGCTGCACAGCTCATCGTGAAGAACGCGCTGAAATATTATGTGGAGGGTGACGATAGCGTATTACCCCGTAGCATCGCTACGCGTGATGCCTTCCTGAACGCCATGACGCTCGACATTGCGATGGGTGCTTCAACGAATACCGTACTCCACCTGCTGGCCGTAGCACAGGAGGCTGACGTGGACTTCAACATGAAGGATATTGACGCCCTGTCGCGCAAGGTGCCTTTCCTCTGTAAACTCGCACCCAATTGGCAGAAATACTCCATCCAGGAGGAGAACCGCGCTGGTGGTATCCTGGGCATCCTGGGCGAACTGGCCAAGGGCGGACTGCTCCGTCTCGACTGTAAGCGCGTCAATGGCGCAACGCTGGGCGAAGACATCCAGAAATACAGCATCACCGGCGAGACCATCGATCCTGAGGCAGAGCGCATCTATCGTAGTGCCCCTGGCGGTAAGTTCTCTACCGTGATGGGTTCGCAGGATGCCCAGTGGGAGACACTCGATACCGATCGTGCCGAGGGTTGTATCCGCGACATCGAACATGCCTATACGAAGGATGGCGGTATGGCCGTGCTCTTCGGCAATATCGCGCAGGACGGTTGTGTGGTAAAGACTGCGGGTGTCGATGAAAGCCTCTGGCACTTCGAGGGTCCTGCCGTCTGCTTCGACTCTCAGGAAGATGCCTGCGAGGGCATTCTCGGCGGTAAGGTGAAGAGTGGCGACTGCGTGGTCATCACCCACGAGGGTCCGAAGGGCGGTCCTGGTATGCAGGAGATGCTCTATCCTACGAGCTATATCAAGTCGATGCACCTCGGCAAGGAGTGTGCGCTGATCACCGACGGCCGTTTTTCAGGAGGCACATCCGGTCTCTCCATCGGTCATATCTCTCCTGAGGCTGCCAACGGCGGAAACATCGGTAAGATCAAGGATGGTGACATCATTGTGATCGACATCCCCTCGCGTTCCATCAACGTGAAGCTCTCCGACGAAGAACTCGCCGCCCGTCCCCAGCAGCCCCTGAAGCGCAACCGTGTGGTCTCCAAGGCCCTCCGTGCCTACGCCCAGAGCGTCGCCTCTGCCGATAAGGGAGGAATAAGAATTATTGATTAAAAACGACAACTATGACAACAAAGACAACAGCCTACGACGGCAACTGCCGTCTGCGGGCAGACAAGAAAAGTTCTCGCCTTGCGAGCGACCAAAGGTCAAGCGGTTTAAGTTGTCCAGGTTGTAGTAAAATATAGAAGATGAAAGATAGAATTACAGGATCGAAGGCGCTGATGCGGGCGCTGCAAGCCGAGGGCGTGAAGACCATCTTCGGCTACCCTGGCGGCAGCATCATGCCCGTCTACGACGCGCTCTTCGACTACACACGAGGCGAGAAGAAATGTTTCGACCACATCCTCGTGCGCCACGAACAAGGTGCCACCCACGCTGCCGAGGGCTATGCCCGTGTATCCGGTGAGGTGGGCGTGGCCCTGGTGACTAGCGGTCCCGGTGTGACGAACACTCTCACGGGTATTGCCGATGCGATGCTCGACTCCACGCCGATCGTCGTCATTGCCGGACAGGTGCCCATCTCGGCCCTTGGTACCGATGCCTTCCAGGAGGTGGACCTCGTGGGTGTGTCGCAGCCCATCTCGAAGTGGAGTTACCAGATCCGTCACGCTGAAGACGTGTCGTGGGCCGTCAGCCGTGCCTTCTACATCGCCCGTACGGGCCGTCCCGGTCCTGTGGTGCTCGACTTCGCCAAGAACGCCCAGGTGGAGGAGATCGACTACAATCCGCAGAAGGTGAACTTCATCCGTTCCTACGTGCCTTATCCCAAGCTCGATGCCGAGGCTGTGCGTCAGGCCGCCGAACTCATCAACAACGCCAAGAAACCCTTGGCACTCGTGGGGCAGGGCGTGGAACTGGGTAATGCCCAGAGCGAACTGAAGGCCTTCCTCGAAAAAGCCGATATTCCCGCAGGCCGTACGATGCTCGGACTCTCTGCCTTGCCCTCCAACCATCCGCTGAACGTCGGTATGCTGGGTATGCACGGCAACTACGCTGTGAACATGAAGGAGCAGGAGTGCGACGTGCTCATCGCCATCGGCATGCGCTTCTCCGATCGTGTGACGGGTAATCTGAAGACCTACGCCAAGCAGGCGAAGATCATCCATCTCGACATCGACCACAGCGAGATCGACAAGAACGTGAAGACCGATGTGGCGGTGATTGCCGACTGTAAGGAGTCGCTGCCTGCCATCACGGCCTTGCTGAACAAGAACAAGCATCAGGAGTGGCGCAACTCGTTCAAGCCGCTCGATGAGAAAGAACGTGAGAAAGTCATCGAGCCCGCCATCCATCCGAAGGAGGGTCCGCTGCGCATGGGTGAGGTGGTTCATGCGGTGGCCATTCAGGCACCAGACGATGCCGTCCTCGTGACGGATGTCGGTCAGAATCAACTCTTTGCAACGCGTTACTTCAAGTATCACCACAAGCGCAGCATCTGCACGAGTGGTGGTCTCGGCACGATGGGTTACGGCATGCCTGCTGCCATCGGTGCCACCTTCGCAGCCCCTGAGCGCACCGTCTGCTGTTTCATGGGCGACGGCGGTTTCCAGATGTGTATCGAGGAACTTGGCACCATCATGGAACAGAAGGCACCCGTGAAGATGATCGTCATGAACAACCACTACCTCGGCAACGTGCGCCAGTGGCAAGATATGTTCTGGCTCCGTCGCAAGTCATTCACGAAGATGAAGAACCCCGACTACGGACCCATCGCCCAGGGTTACGGCATCCCGTATCAGGCTGTCACCGACCGCAAGGACCTGGCTGATGCCGTCACGCGGATGCTCACCACCGACGGACCGTTCATCCTCGAGTGTGCCATCCTCGAAGAAGACAACGTGCTGCCCATGACACCCCCGGGAATGGATATCGATAAAATGATGCTGGAGATATAAAAACGACAACCATGACAACAAAGACAACTTTATCAACCCGCAGACGGCAGTTGCCGTCGTAGGCCAATGTTGTCATAGTTCTTCGCAGAGCGAAGCGGCAAAGCCGAGCGGTTCAAGTTGTTGTCAATAAAATAAAAAGTTGTAGTAAATGGAAGAGAAGAAACTTTATACTTTGCTGGTGTATTCCGAGAACGTGGCTGGTATCCTGAACCAGGTCACGGCCGTCTTCACCCGCCGTCAGGTGAACATCGAGAGCCTCAATGTGTCGGCCTCGAGCATCCCAGGCGTGCACAAGTACACCATTACCGCCTGGAGCGACGAGGACCAGATCATCAAGATCGTCCGTCAGATAGAGAAGAAGATCGACGTGGTGAAGGCGAACTACTTCACCGACGACCAGCTCTTCATCCGTGAGTCAGGTCTCTATAAGCTCTCCACGCCGATGGTGCTGGAGAATCCGGAGATCTCGCGAACCATCCGTCGTTTCGATGCCCAGATCATCGAGGTGAACCCCACCTATGTCATCGTGATGAAGCACGGTGTCACGGAGGACATCATCTCGCTCTACCGCGCCCTCGACACCTTCGGCTGTGTGTTCCAGTACACCCGTTCCGGACGTATCGCCGTCACCCGTGGCAAGCAGGAGCAGGTCAGTGAGTTCCTCGAACAACGGGAGAAGGAAAGGTGATTTTAGTTCATAGTTCATAGTTTATAGTTCATAGTTTATAGTTTATAGATGATGACATTTACAGACAGATGGGCGATAGCATCGAGACGCGCGCTGATAATTTTATCATTTATCATTTTTCATTTATCATTTAGCGTAGCGCAGAAATACGTCGGCGGCGACATCTCCGTCTTGCCGAAGTTTGAACAGCAGAACGCTAAGTATCTCGACAAGGATGGGGCAGCCATCACAGACGTGCTCGAATTCCTGAAACAGCAGGGCTGGAACACGATGCGCGTGCGACTCTTCGTCGATCCCTCGAACGATCCGGACAAGTGTGTGGTGCAGGATCTGGAGTATGTCAAGCAGTTCGGCAAGCGCATCAAGGACGCAGGCCTCCTGTTCATGCTCGACTTCCACTACAGCGACACGTGGGCAGACCCCGGACAGCAGACAATTCCAGACTCCTGGAAGATTTGGAGCTGGACGCCCGATGAGACGGTCTACAAATACACCAAGGAAAGCCTCGAAGCGCTGGTGGCTGCCGGAGCCACGCCCGACCTCATCCAGACGGGCAACGAGATCAGTTTCGGCATGCTGTGGGGATTCGTCACAGACGGCAAATACGAGGACTGGGACGAATACGGAGGCCATCTCGTACCTACCTCCGACTGGAGGGACTATACCGACACCCGTTGGGATAACTTCTCGAACATGCTGAAGGCTGCTGGCCTTGCCTGTCGTGAGATATGTCCTGAGGCGAAGATCATCATCCACACCGAGCAGTGCGCCAACAACCCCACGCTCGACGTCGCCTTCTTCCGTCACATCCAGCAGTATGAGATCGACTACGACATCATCGGCGTCTCTTACTATCCCTATTTCAAGGGGCCGCTCTCGAAGCTCGACAATGGCCTGACGCTGCTGGAGAAGAACTTCCCCGACAAGCAGATCCAACTCGTGGAGACCGGCTATCCCTCGAAATGGGAGGTGAACGGTTCTACTTACGACTACACCAAGACCTATCCCTACACCCACGAGGGCCAGTGCCAATTCACCGCCGATCTCATCGCCGTGCTTCAGAAGCATCCGCAGGTCAACGGTCTCTCCTGGTGGTATGCCGAGGCCAATGCCAAAGGCTGCACGGGTGATCTCGCCACCGGCTGGTACAATGCCTCGCTCTTCGACAACGAGACGGGCCGTGCCCTGCCAGCCCTCTACGAGCTCAAGGCCTACGCCGAAGATCCCTCCGCCATCGTCCCTTTTCTGAATGATCGGGTGGGAGAGAGCACCGACTGGTTCACCCTCCAAGGCCTCCGTCTCTCCTCGAAGCCCACACGTCCCGGTCTCTACTTTAACAACGGAAAGAAAATATGGATAAGATAGGTTCCTACGAATTCCTTGCCGAGCCCTTCCACTGCGACTTCTCGCAGCACCTCTTCATGGGCCACCTCGGCAACCACATGCTCAACGCCGCCGACTTCCACTCCTCGGCCCGTGGCTTCGGCATGAAGTATCTGTTGACTATCAACCGCTCGTGGGTGCTCTCGCGCCTTGCCATCGAGATGGAAGAGATGCCCGTGCAATACACCAAGTTCAATGTCGAGACGTGGGTCGAATCGGCCATGCGCTACTTCACCTCCCGTAACTTCCGTGTCGTCGGAACCTCCCCCAGTTCCGACGAATTTCCGAATTCGTCGGAAAAAGTCCTTGGCTACGGCCGCTCAATCTGGGCGATGATCGACACCGAGACGCGCCAGCCTACCGACATCTTCGCCATCGACAACGGCGCCATCAACAACTGGATCGTCAAAGACAAGGAGTGCCCCATCGACAAGGGCGGCCGTGTCAAGATGTCCGACGATGCCGAGTTCGTCCGCACCATCGACACCCATTACAACGATGTCGACATCAACGGCCACATCAATTCCGTCAAATACATCGAGCACATCCTCGACCTCTGGCCCATCGACTGGTACCGCACCCACCGCATCCGTCGTTTCGAGATCGCCTACGTCGCCGAGGCCCATGCCGGAGACAGACTGTCGTTCTTTATGGAGTCAGGAGGCAGTGGTCAGGAGTCAGGAGACAGGAGTCAGGAGACAGTAGATTACTGTGTCCGCATTACCAAGTACTCTCCCGACGGTCCCGTCGAAGTCTGCCGTAGCAAGGTCGTCTTTACTCGACTTTTTCATGTATAAACGACCACTAATTTCACTAATTTCACGAATTGTCTGGCGCAGCAAGAATCGCTAGCGATTCCATTAGTGTAATTCGTCATAATTATAGTTATTGAGTGCAACATAAAAATTCGTGTAATTCGTGAAATTCGTGGTCAAAATAACTTGAGTAACTAGAATCATTTTTGTAATATGAACCCTACCGAATTGCGTAATTCCCGCCTGGCGGAGCGCATGATTAAGAATCTCGCTCGTCGCAACATGCAGGCATTCTACTGTCCGACAGCCAAAGAGGCCGTCAGCAAAGTGTTGGAACTCATCCCCGCTGGCAGCAGCGTCACCTGGGGTGGCTCGATGACCATCCGCGACATCGGCATTCCCGACGCCCTCCGTGCCAAAGGCTGTTACGACGTGCTCGACCGCGACCTTGTCGAAGGCGACGAAGCGAAAGTACAGATGTACGTCCGTGCCTTCACCACCGATGTCTATCTCTCCAGCGCCAATGCCATCTCCGAAGACGGCGTCATCGTCAACATCGACGGCAACGGCAACCGTGTCGCCGCCATCACCTGGGGCCCTAAGAAGGTCATCTTCGTCATCGGCATCAACAAGGTCGCCCAGACCGTAGAGGCAGCCCTCGCCCGTGCCCGCAGTACCGCTTCACCCATCAACGCAGCCCGTTTCGACATCAAGACACCCTGTCAGACCGACGGCGTCTGCCACAACTGCAACTCCCCAGAGAGCATCTGCAACTACGTACACTTCCTCCGCAACTCCCCCCGAGGCAAACACACCGTCATCCTCGTCGGCGAACCTCTCGGCTACTAAATAAAAACGACCGCCAATCGGCGGCCGTTTTTAATTTTAATTTACTGTGAAGTCGAAGAACTGGAGATCTTTGTCGAGCGAGGAGGTGCCGTAAAGGATCTGGTAACGGCCGGGCTTGACGGAGAGTTCGTCAATCATCTCATTGTAGTATTCGAAGGCCTCGCCGTCGAGGGTGATGGTGACCTTTTGCGTCTCACCAGGGGCGAGGGAGAGTTTCTGAAAGCCCTTCAGCGCCTTGACGGGAGCGCCTGCATCGTCGAGGGCCTTGACATAGACTTGTACGGTCTCGGTGCCTGAGCGTTTGCCGGTGTTGGTGACGGGAACCGTGATGGTGACCTTACCGTCGGCCTTCATCGAGGGCTTGGAGAGCTTGCCCTTGCCGACAGCGAAGGTGGTGTAGGAGAGGCCGTAGCCGAACGCGTACTGCGGCTGGCCGGTGAAGTAACGGTAGGTGCGGTTCTTCATCGAGTAGTCGAGGAAGTCGGGCAGGTCGTTGTTCGAACGGTAGAACGTGACGGGCAGTTTGCCGCCGGGGTTGTAATCGCCAAAGAGCACCTCAGCAAGAGCCTTGGAACCTCCCTGGCCGGCATACCAGGCCTGCAGCAGGGCGTCGTACTGTCCCTCGACGCTGCCAAAGGCAATGGCGGAGCCGGAGCAGTTGACGAAGATGACGGGCTTGCCCGTGGTGTGCATGGCACGGACGAGCATCTGCTGCACCTTCGGCAGTTCGATGTCGGCCTTATCGCCTCCTTCTCCCTCCATCTGGGCAGAGATGCCACCGATGACGATGATGGCGTCGGCAGCGCTCACTTCCTTGGCGAGGTCGGTAAAGTCGGCGAGGTTGCGCTCGCAGATGTCACCACGGAGCATGGCGAACTGTCCGTTGCCGTGACGGTATTCGATCTCCACGTCGTAGGTCTTGCCGGCCTCGACGGGGAACGACTTGTATTCAGGTTTCCGTCCGAAGCCGAAGAAACGACGGCCTCCGGGCTTGCCTTCTTCGACGACTTCGCCGTTCACCTTTAATATATAGCCATTGTCGGTGGACAGCGTGTATTTCATCTCACCGGTGAAGGTGGACTTGTACTGTCCGCTGATGCGTACGGAGAGCGAGTCGCGGCTGACACCCTGCGCAAAGCCCCAGGCTCCGAAGGTGGAAAAGTTGATTTCGTTGTAGTAGTCGGTCTTGGCGGGTTCGCCCTGGAGTTCGCGGTTGTTCCAGAATTCGACCTTCACGCCCTTGCCGTCGTTGAAGTCCTGCAGGTGGTGGATTGTAGCGTATTCGTCGTTGAGCTCGCAGGCTTTCTGGTAGATGATCTTCGTATTGGGTAGGGCTGTACGGATGCCGTCGAGCAGCGAGTGGGTGTGGGCCTCGGTGGGTGTTCCGCCGTAGTTGCCGTTGAGCAGGGCGGCATCGTCTGCATTAGGACCGACGACGGCGAGCGTCTTGATGGTCTTCGACAAAGGCAGCACACCGCCTTTGTTCTCTAACAGCACCATTGACTCACGTGCTGCCTGGGTGGCGAGGGCGTCGAAAGCTTCAGAGCTGATGACCTCGGGGCCGAGGTTTGCCCAGGGGAGCATGTCGGCAGGATCGAACATACCGAGCTCGAAGCGGCCCGTGAGTGTCTTGCGCAGATGCTGATTGAGCACTTCCTCCCTGATGAGTCCTTTCTCCAAGGCCTCGGTGAGCACCATAAAGACTTTGCCACACTCGAGGTCGGTGCCGTTGAGCACGGCATCGACGGAGGCGGAGAGGCCGTCCTGATGTGTCTCGTGCTGTCCGCGGTTGAAGAAATTGTTGATAGCGTCGCAGTCGGTGAGCACGATGCCGTCGTAGCCCCACTTGTTGCGCAGGATGTCGATGAGCAGACGGTCGCTGGTGCAGCAGGGCTTGCCCTCGAAACGCTGGTAGGCGCACATCACCTCACGCACATCGGCCTTCTTCACCAGGGCCTTGAAGGCGGGGAGGTAGGTCTCCCAGAGGTCGCGGTTGGTGGGTTCGACGTTCATCGAGTGGCGCAGGGGCTCGGGACCGCTGTGTACGGCGTAATGCTTCGCACAGGCGTGGGTCTTGAAGTAGTGCTTGTCGTTGCCCTGCATACCGAGTACGGTCTGCACACCGAGGACGGCGTTCATATAAGGATCCTCGCCGCAGGTCTCCTGACCGCGTCCCCAGCGTGGATCACGGAAGATGTTCACGTTCGGGCACCAGAAGGTGAGTTCGGGATTGCCTGGATAGTAGATGACGCCCATAGGCACGTTGAAGATGATATGGTCGGAGCGGTTCCAGTTGGCACGGGCCTCGTCGCTCACGGCAGAAAACACGTCGTAGATGAGTTTCTCGCTGAAGGCTGCTGCCATGCCGATGGGCTGGGGGAAGACGGTGTAGCCGCCCTGTCGCACACCGTGACAGGCCTCGCTCCACCAGTTGTAGGAGGGGATGCCGAGACGGTCGATGGAGGCCGACTTGTTCATCATCAGCCCGACCTTCTCCTCGGGCGTGAGCATCGAGATGAGGTTCTCCACACGTTCAGCCGTCGGCAGCTGTGGGTTCTGCCACGGGTACTTTTGCTGGGCCGATGCGCTGAATGTCAGCGTGGCCAACAGGCTCATAAACAATAATTTCTTCATAAATACAACTATTTAATTATTGATAATTTTCTTATTGACGACAACAATGACAACTTTAACAACTTTTTTCTGTCCGCAGACGGCAGTTGCCGTCGTAGGCCAATGTTGTCTTAGTTCTTCGCTAGCGAAGCGGCAAAGCCGAGCGGTTATAGTTGTCGTTTTCACTACAAAGCGCTGCAAAGTTAATCAAATATTTCTAAACTCGATTGTTTTTTGGCAAAAAATATTTGGCTTTTTGCTTTCTTATTTGTACCTTTGCAACCGAATTCAAAAGTATAACATTAAAAAATAACGCTAAGTATGGCAGAAATGAATTTCGGTGGCGTGATGGAAACAGTAGTCACCAGCAAGGAGTTCTCTTTGGAGAAAGCACGTGAAGTATTGAAGAATGAGACGATTGCCGTGATCGGTTACGGTGTGCAGGGACCTGGTCAGGCCTGCAACCTGCGCGACAACGGTTTCAACGTGATTGTCGGTCAGCGTCAGGGTAAGACCTACGACAAGGCCGTGGCTGACGGATGGGTTCCCGGTGAGACACTGTTCTCTATCGAGGAGGCCGCCGAGAAGGGTACGATCCTCTGCATGCTTCTGAGCGACGCTGGTCAGATTCAGCAGTGGCCCGTCATCAAGAAATATCTGAAGCCTGGTAAGACACTGTATTACTCTCACGGCTTCGCCATCAACTGGAGCGACCGCACGGGTGTGATTCCTCCTGCAGACGTTGATGTGATCATGGTGGCTCCTAAGGGTAGTGGTACTTCTCTTCGCACAATGTTCTGCGAGGGTCGTGGCCTGAACTGCTCATACGCCGTGTATCAGGATGCTTCCGGTAAGGCTAAGGAGAAGACCATCGCCTTCGGTATCGGTATCGGTGCCGGTTATCTGTTCGAGACCACCTTCCAGCGTGAGGCTACCTCTGACCTGACAGGTGAGCGCGGAAGTCTGATGGGTGCCATCCAGGGTCTGCTGCTGGCACAGTATGAGGTGCTCCGCGAGCACGGACACTCTCCCTCGGAGGCTTTCAACGAGACTGTTGAGGAGCTGACACAGAGCCTTGGCCCGCTCTTCGGTGCAAAGGGTATGGACTGGATGTATGCCAACTGTTCGACCACCGCTCAGCGTGGTGCATTGGACTGGGCTCCCCGTTTCCACGATGCTATCAAGCCTGTGATGGAGTGGCTGTACTACTCAGTGCAGACGGGTAACGAGGCTCAGATCACCATCGATGCCAACTCGAAGCCCGACTACCGTGCGGGTCTGGAGAAGGAGCTCGAGGCCATGCGTAACCAGGAGATGTGGCGCGCTGGCGAGACCGTGCGCAAGCTTCGTCCGGAAAACCAGGAGTTATAATCATAGGGAATTGCGGGGGTGCGTGCACCCCCGCAATCCATTTTATAATCAATCATAATGGGAAAATTAGTAATCAATTCGTATGATGAGTTCGCAGCCTATCTGGGCAAGGAGTTAGGCGTATCAGACTGGCTGCAGATCGACCAAGACCGTATCAACCTCTTTGCCGACGCCACACTCGACCATCAGTGGATTCACGTCGATGTGGAAAGGGCGAAGGAGGAGAGCCAGTATCACAGCACCATCGCCCACGGCTACCTGACACTCTCTGTGCTGCCGTATCTGTGGAACCAGATCATCGAGGTGAACAATATCAAGATGCTCGTGAACTACGGTATGGACAAGATGCGCTTCGGACAGCCTGTGGTGACGGGTTCACGCGTGAGGATGACCACGAAGCTGCACAACATCCAGAACCTGCGCGGCATCTGCAAGGTGGAGATTGACTTCAAGATTGAGATAGAGGGACAGCGCAAGCCGGCACTCGAAGGCATCGCCTCGTTCCTGTACTATTTTATTTAATATTATGGGAGGATTCTTTGGAACCATTTCTACAAAGTGTTGCGTCAACGACCTGTTCTACGGCACCGACTACAACTCACACCTCGGCACACGTCGCGCCGGACTGGTGACTTTCGATCAAGAGAAGGGATTCAGCCGTAAGATCCACAATCTGGAGCGCGACTATTTCCGCTCGAAGTTCGAGGATGAGCTCGACTCATTCTCGGGCCATCAGGGCATCGGTGTGATCAGTGATACCGATCCGCAGCCGATCCTCGTGAACTCTCACTTGGGCCGTTATGCCGTGGTGACGGTGGCGAAGATCAACAATCTGGAAGAGGTGGCGCAGGAACTGCTGGACCGCCGCATGCACTTCAGCGAGTATTCCGCGAACACCATCAACCAGACGGAGCTTGTGGCGCTTCTCATCAACATGGGTCGCACGTTCGTGGAAGGCATCAACCTGGTGTATAAGAAGATCGAGGGATCGTGCTCGATGCTCATCCTTACGGAAAAGGGTATCATCGCCGCCCGTGACTTTCTGGGCCGTACACCTATCGTGGTGGGAAAGAAGGAGGGAGCCTACGCCGTGTCGAGCGAGACGACGAGTTTCCCAAATCTCGACTATCACCGTGTGAGAGACCTCGGCCCCGGTGAGATCGTGTATCTCGCGGCTGACTCGATGGAGGTGCTGCAGGAGCCGTTCAAGAGGGAGCAGATCTGTTCGTTCCTCTGGGTGTACTATGGCTTCCCTGCCTCAGACTATAACGGCATCAACGTGGAAGCCGTGCGCGAGGCCAACGGTAAGAAGATGGGCGAGATGGACGAGACGGAAGTGGACAGCGTCTGTGGCGTGCCTGACTCCGGTGTCGGTATGGCTTTGGGCTATGCCGAGGGTAAGGGTGTGCCGTATAAGAGGAGTGTGCTGAAATATACACCGACATGGCCCCGTTCGTTCACACCTGGCAACCAGGAGCGTCGTGCGCTGGTGGCAAAGATGAAGCTCATTCCGAATCCCTCGCTGCTGAAGGGCCAGCGTGTGGTGTTCTGCGATGACTCCATCGTGCGTGGTACGCAGTTGAAGGATAACGTCAGGACGTTCTTCGAGTATGGCGCGAAGGAGGTGCACTGTCGCATCTCATGTCCGCCGCTGGTGTATGGATGTCCGTTTATCGGCTTCACTACGTCGAAGAGCGATATGGAACTGATCACGCGTCGTATCATCAAGGACTTTGAGGGCGACGACAAGAAGAATCTCGAGAAGTATGCGCAGACGGATTCACCGGAGTACAAGCGGATGGTGGCAGAGATTGCCAAGCGTCTGGGACTGACGACGCTGAAGTTCGCGCGTCTTGAGGATCTCATAGAGAGCATCGGTATGCCGAAGTGTCGAGTATGCACCCATTGCTTCGACGGCAGCAGCTACTGTCACGAATATGACAATAAAGACGAAAGACAGTTGAAATTGGACTTTTAAGCCACAGATTACACGGATTCACAGATTATGAGATTCTCACAGATTTAGGAGATTTACACAGATTTTTTAGACAAGAGGCCGTCTTCTTGTAAGATGTATTCCTCTTGGAGAAGATAAGAGAGCGCGGCATCCAGTTCGTCGGTAGGCAACTGGATGTCGCGTAAGTCTGTGATGGGGTGGGGTGTACCGTCGCTGAGCAGCTGGAGGATTTTCTCCATCGCGGTGTTCATACGAGGTTCGGAAACGAGACCTTCCTTGCGATGACTCAGACAGACGTCGCACAGTCCGCAGTCGTGGCTCTCGGTCTCTCCGAAGTATTGCAACAGCTGGCGGCTACGGCAGATATGATCGTCTGTGGCGTATTCGATGACGGCGGCAATACGCTGGCGGAACTGCGACAGGCGCTCTTCATAGACGGCAGGCGAGAACTGCAGGAACTCCTTGTCTTCCCGTCGCTGGGTATATCGAATGTAAGGTGTCTTCTTCTGTGGAATGAAATGGAGGATGTGGCGCTGGCTGAGACCGATAAGTGTCTGATACAGCTGCTGCGGCTGCAAGCCTGTCTGACTGGCGATGAAGCCTTCGTCGATGTAGTGATAGTCGGTGAAGAGTCCGCCGTAGTTGCGCAACAGCGACGTGATGACCTTCTCTTCGTTGGGTGTGGTGTTCTCCAGTTTGTAGAGTTCGCCTCGCGAGACGGTGAACATCAGTCGCGCCTGATTGTCCTGTTCCTCCGTATATTCGATGTAGCCCGCACGGCTGAGGATCTTCAGCGCGGAATCGACCACGATGGGAAAATGATGGAAGGCGTGACAGAACTTGTCGATGTTGAACTCGAAGGTGTGGTTGTAGCCGGAACCGACGCCAATCTGATAGAAAAAGGCCAGATGTTCGTAGACCTGACGGATATAGTCTTTCTCGGGGAAAGTGTCCACGATGCGCTTTTCGAGTTTGCGCTTGTCACCGTTATTATAGAGCAGCACGGCGTAGGAGCGTTTGCCGTCACGTCCTGCACGGCCTGCCTCCTGGAAATAGGCCTCGATGCTGTCAGGACAGTCGATATGGATCACCAGCCGGACATCGGGTTTGTCGATGCCCATACCAAAGGCGTTGGTGGCTACCATCACGCGGATCCTGCTTTCCTGCCAAGCCTGTTGGCGTTCATCTTTCACACTCGTGTCGAGTCCGGCGTGATAGAACGTGGCGGAGATGCCTGCCTTCGTGAGCAGTTCGGCATATTCCTTCGTACGCTGACGGCTTCGGGCATAGACGATGGCGGTGCCTGGCATACTGCTGAGGATATGGATGAGTTGTTCGCGTTTGTCGTTCGCCTGTCGCACGACGTAGACGAGGTTCTTGCGCTCGAAGCTCATGCGGAAGACGTTGAAACTTTGAACTTTGAGCTTTGAACTTTGCGCTCGGCTTTGCCGCTTGGCATCGCCAAGAACTTTATGATTAGACAGCTTCTCGCAGATGTCTTCTACCACCTGAGGCGTCGCTGTGGCGGTGAGAGCCAAGACGGGCACGCCAGTCAACAGCTTACGGATATTCGCAATCTCGAGATAGGAGGGGCGGAAATCATAACCCCATTGCGAGATGCAGTGGGCCTCGTCGACGGTGATGAAACTGACCTTCATGTGGCGCAGTTTCGTCTGGAAGAGTTCGGACGACAGGCGCTCGGGGGAGACATAGAGCAGCTTCACGTCACCGAAGATGCAGTTCTCGAGGGTGATGATAATCTCCTCGTGCGTCAAACCGGAATAGATGGCTGCTGCCTTGATGCCTCTGCGGAGCAGGTTGTCTACCTGGTCTTTCATCAAAGCAATAAGGGGCGTGATGACGATGCAGACGCCTTCCTGCGCCAAGGCCGGCACTTGGAAGGTGATGCTCTTGCCACCACCCGTTGGCATCAGACCCAGGGTATCATGGCCTGAACAGATAGACTCGATGATCTCCCGCTGTATGCCTCGGAAATCATCATAGCCCCAGTACTTATTTAATAATAATTGATAATTGACAATTGAGAATTGAAAATTATGATTACTTTCAAGGGCAGAGTTTTCTCCACCGTCCTTTTCGCCATCGACAGAATCTTTAGAACTATTCATAATTCTCAATTATCAATTCTCAACTCTCAATTGCCGAAGGCTGAATGTCTTCTATCTGCAACTGCACCTCACTGCGCTTGTAGATATTGTCCTCGATGGTATAGACGATATCAAACGAGCGCTTGGACTTGATGAATTTAGCCGAATCACTCTGTCCGAAGGCGATGCCGTTGAGCACGTTGCTCGACTTCGAATCGACGAGCTCCAGCTTGATATGCTCCTGCTGACGGCCCACCACCTTCGACGTACCGTAGTCATAGACATTACGGGTGCAGAACACGGGTTTGGGATTATCGGGTCCGTGCGGAGCGAGCTTCTTCAGGTCGTTGTGCAGTTTCTTGTTGACATCCTTGAAGTCGATGACGGCATCGATATCGAGGGTGGCCTCCGTCTGCTCAGGCAGGATATGCTCATCGACATACTTCTGGAACCGGCGACGGAATTCGGGGATATTCTCAATCTTCATCGAGAGTCCGACGGCATAGGTATGACCACCGAAGTTCTCCAACAGGTCGCGACAGTTCTTGATGGCATCGTAGATGTCGTAGCCTGCCACACTACGGGCCGAACCCGTGGCGATGCCGTTGAACTTCGTGAGTACCACCGTAGGACGATAGTAGAACTCCGTCAGACGGGAGGCGACGATGCCGATGACACCCTTCTTCCAGTTCTCGTCGTAGAGCACGATGCTCGACGGATGATCCTGGTGCACCAGCCTTTCCACGATCTGATTCGCCTCTTCGGTCATCTGCTTGTCCACGTCCTTGCGCTGCTCGTTGTATTCATTGATGAGATGCGCCTCCGTCAGGGCCTTCTCGAAGTCACGCTCCACAAGCAGGTCCACTGCCTCCGTACCGTTCTGCATACGTCCCGAGGCATTGATGCGTGGACCGATCTTGAAGACGATATCGTTCATCGTGATCTCCCTTCCCGTCAGTCCGCAGATGTCCATGATGGCCTTCAGTCCCACCGACGGCGTGGTGTTCAGCTGTTTCAGTCCGTGGTAGGCGAGAATGCGGTTCTCTCCCATGATAGGCACGATATCAGCTGCGATGCTCACCGCACAGAACTCGAGCAGCGGGATGAGCCTCGAGAACGGGATGCCGTTGTTCTTTGCGAAAGCCTGCATGAACTTGAAGCCTACGCCGCAACCGCAGAGATGCTTGAAGGGGTAAGTGGAGTCCTCGCGCTTCGGATTGAGGATGGCCACCGCTTTGGGCAGTTCATCGTCCGGCACGTGGTGGTCACAGATGATGAAGTCTATGCCCAGACGATTGGCATATTCTATCTCATCGATGGCCTTGATACCGCAATCGAGTATGATAATGAGTTTGACACTGTGTTCTGCTGCATAGTCCAATGCCTTGATACTGACACCATAGCCCTCCTCATAGCGGTCGGGGATATAGTATTCAATATTGGAATAGAACTGCTGCAGGAACTTGTACACCAAAGCTACCGCCGTACATCCGTCGACATCGTAGTCGCCATAGACCATGATACGCTCTTTGCGCCCCATGGCGTCGTTCAGTCTGTCTACCGCCACGTCCATGTCGTTCATCAGGAACGGGTCTATCAGTTCGTTTAACATCGGACGGAAGAATCGCTTGGCTGCGCTCTCCGTCTTGATGCCACGCTGAATGAGCAGGTTTGCGATGATCGGACTCATGCCGATCTTCTCTCCCAGCTCCTTAGCCGCCGTCTGTTGTTCTGATGTAGGTGGTTCGTAATTCCATTTGAAATGCATTAATATATTTATTTTTTATTCTTTCGCTTCGGTAGGCCAGACTGTCGCGCCAGGCTCGAAAAGAGCCTATTACGGCAATTTAGCGCCCAAAGGTAAGCATAAAAAATGAAAAAAAGGCATAATCTGCGTAAAATTTAACAGATTATGCCCTTTTTAACAAATTAAAGGCTGATTTCTACAGTCCGAGTTTCTTCCGGATTTCTGCAGGGATGGCGTTTTTGTTGATGAGGAAATCCATCGTGTTGGCGGCAATAAAGGCCTTGGTCATGTACCAGATGCCCTTGTAGTCGCCGGACTCACCCCAGGAGTTCTGCACCATATAATACTCCTTTCCGTTCTGATCCTTGGCCACACCGAAGATGTGCATGCCGTGGTCGTCGGTCAGCTGCCAGTTGTCGAAACGCTCTTGGCGCATCTCCTGTGTCGGTACGATCTCAGGTACGGTACAACCCAGCGAGTCGATGATGTTGCGCTTCTTCTCGGCAGCCAGCTTCAGCCAGCGGGCCATATCGCTGCCGGCGAGACTCTGAGTGGCCTTGCTATCAACGGCATAAGCCAGACCCTTGCGGGTAAAGCCCTCTTCCGACACATCGCCGCCCCAGGCTACGGTATAGCCGTTGTCAATGGCGTTGTCGATGATCTGCATCATCTCGTCCATCGGCACGTTGTAGCTCAGCGGGAAGCGCCAGTTGTCCTGTACCTCCACAGCGAAGGCGGTGTAGAAGGGATGATGGGTGTAGCTGGTGATGCTCACATAGTCGTCGAGGTTGATGCCCAGGCTCTTCACAAACGACTTCGGGGTGTACTCCTTGCCCTCGTAGGTGAACTTTTCGGGGCACTTGCCGAGGTAGGCATCGAGGATGCCCTGCAGTCCGACCTTCCACTGGCTGGAGATCTTCTTGGCATCGCTCTTGGCGACGGCTGCCACGTATGGTTCCAGAAGTGAGAAGAACTCGTTGAAGTTGTTCAGGGAGTCACCATAGAGCGAGCCGGGGAAGGGCATTGCCTCCAGCGGACAGATACCGTGGTTCTTCAGCGTGGAGAGCACATCCTCGGCACTGCCGCCCTGTGCGAACTGGCAGTCGCCGTGGTAGCGTACCACCTGGATGGCGCGCTCCAGATAGGTCTTGTTGGCTACAAAGGCCTCGCAGAGGGTGTAACGCTTACCTGTAGCCTTCAGGATTTCAGCCTCGAAGAACGAGAGGGTAGAGTAGTCCCAACACGTACCCGAACGGTTCTGGTCCTTGATGGTGGTGATGGGATTTTCCTTGATGGTGGTAAAGACGGGCTTGTTGGCGTCTTTGGCGGCTTCCTTCTTCTTGGCAGCCGATGCACTGACGGCGATCATCGCCATAAGTGCGAAACTTAAAATCTTCTTCATAATTATAAATCAAATTAATGTTAGTATTTCTTTTTTTGGAAACGAATATGAATAATGTGAATAATTTTGTTCACGAATTTAAATAATATTATTCATATTAGTGGATAAAATTATACATATTATACACATTCGTTTCCTTTACTTTCTTTATTTCCTTTTTGTTTCTGCATAAACTCTTCGAGTTCCTGTGGATGATACGCGATGCGTTTCGAGCCGAGGAAACGGCAGCCGTCCTTCGTGATGAGGATGTCATCCTCAATGCGGATGCCACCGAAGTCCTTATACGTCTCGAGCTTGTCGAAGTCGAGGAACTCCTTGCAGTGTCCGCTGGCCTTCCAGTCGTCGATGAGCGCAGGGATGAAATAGATGCCGGGCTCGTCGGTGAGCACGAAGCCTTCCTCCAGCTTACGACCCATACGCAGACAGTTGGTACCGAACTGTTCGAGGTTCGGACGAGTCTCTTCGTCGAAGCCCACATAGATCTGTCCCAGACCCTCCATGTCGTGCACGTCCATACCCATCATGTGTCCCAGTCCGTGAGGCAGGAACATCGCGTGGGCACCGGCCTTCACGGCCTCGTCCACGTCGCCCTTCATCAGTCCGAACTCCTTCAGGCGCTCCGTCATCCGACGGCACACGGCGAAGTGCACATCCATATATTTCACGCCGGGCTTGGCCACGTCGAGCACATAGTCGTGACACTCCTCAACGATCGAATAGATCTCTAACTGCCTTTGAGTGAATTTCCCGTTGACGGGCATCGTGCGGGTGTGGTCTGAGCAGTAGTCGTCCAGTTCACAACCGGCATCGCAGAGCACCAACCTTCCGTCTTCCAATTCGTTGCCTGACGGTGCGCCGTGCATAATCTCACCGTGCTGGGAGAAGATCGTTGCGAAGCTGTTTCCCTGTGCCAGGCTGCGGGCGATGCCGTCCACCTGTCCCGCCACGAGTCTTTCCGTCACACCGGGCTTGATCAGCATCTGGGCCATCGTATGCATGGCGAAGCCCACATCGCAGGCCCGCTCGATGGCCTCAATCTCCTGTGGCTCCTTCGTGGCGCGCATCTTCACCACCGCTTGGATCAGCTTCAGCGAAGCCTTCTCCTTCTGCAGGCTCGGGTGAATCCCCAGCAGGTCCATGATCTGTATCTTCGTGTCGAAGCGATACGGCGGCAGGTAATGGATTTTTGAGGTGAGAGGTGAAAGGTAAGAGGCGAGAGATTTCATGGGTGCAGTCTTCGTGATACCCACCTCTGCGGCGAGATCGGCCACCGACGGCGTGAAACCCATCCACACGATATCCTCCACGTCGATATCATCGCCGAAGAGCCACTCCTCGTCGTTGTCGATATCAATCACGCCCACCAGTCCGTCTCTATGCTGTCCGAAGAAATACAGGAACGATGAGTCCTGTCGCATGGGAGCATACGCATTGGCAGGATAATTGTAAGGCGCCTCGTTGTTTCCGAAGAGGATGACGACGCCTTCGCCCACGAGCCGTTTTAACTCTGAACGGCGTCTGATATAGGTTTCTTTGTTGAACATTCTTAGTTTAATTATTTGTTATACGTCAATTTGTTTGCAAAGATAGCAAATTAATCACAATAAACAATGCACAATTCACATTTATTTCGTACTTTTGTCGAAAAATTATACAAATACTATGCAGTTAGGACCGAAAACGGGACTCGTTCTAGAGGGTGGGGGCATGCGTGGCGTGTTCACCTCCGGGGTGCTCGACGCCTTCATGAAGCACGAGCTGTACTTCCCCTACATCGTCGCGGTGTCGGCTGGTGCCTGCAACGGACTGTCGTACATGAGCCGTCAGCCCCGTCGTGCCAGGTACTCCAACATCGACATGCTGCAGAAGTACGGCTACATCTCGCTGAAGAGCCTCCTGACGCACGGCAGCATCTTCGACCCGAACATCCTCTACGAGCGCTTCCCCAACGAGATCGTGCCCTTCGACTACAACGCCTACGAGCACAATCCCGCCACTTATGAGATGGTGACCACCAACTGCCTGACGGGCCGTGCCGAATACCTCTCCGAGAAGCACGACTTCCGCCGCATGACCGCCATCGCTCGGGCGTCGAGTTCGCTGCCTTATCTCTCGCAGATCACCTATGTCGACGGCATTCCCATGCTCGACGGCGGCATCGTAGACTCCATCCCCGTGGTGCGGGCCATCGACAAAGGCTATTCACCAAACGTGGTCATCATGACGCGCAACCGAGGCTTCCGTTCGTCAGAGCCCGACTTCAAGGCACCACGCCTATTCTACAAGCAGTATCCCCGTCTGCGTGTTGTCCTGAGCCATCACGTGCAAGTCTACAACGAACAGCTCGACCTCATCGAGCGCATGGAAGACTGGGGCGAGGTGATCTGCATCCGTCCTGAGCGTCCGATGGAGGTGGACCGCATCTGCCGCGATACCCACAAGCTCGAGGCCCTCTACGAAGAAGGCTTCGCCCTCGGTGACCGCTTCTGCCGCGAGACATTGGATGTTTAACGACCACAGATTAATAACTTGAGAAAACAGTAATCTGATAAAATATTAACTATTGTTCTTCTGTCTGAAAAAAAAGTCGTACCTTTGCAGCCAAAATTGAAATAAATCGTAATAATAATGGGAAAAGTAATACTCACCGGTGACCGCCCCACCGGAAAACTCCATCTCGGACACTACGTCGGCTCTCTGCGCCGCCGTGTCGAGTTGCAGAATCAGGGCGACTACGACCGTATGTTCGTGTTTATGGCCGACGTGCAGGCCCTCACCGATAATGCCGACAACCCCGAGAAGATCCGTCAGAACATCATCGAGGTGGCTCTCGACTACCTCGCTGCCGGCCTCGATCCCGAGAAGTGCGTGCTCTTCATCCAGAGCCAGATACCCGAACTCGCCGAGCTCACCACCTATCTTATGAACCTCGTTTCCGTCAGCCGCGTGCAGCGCAATCCGACGGTGAAGACCGAGGTGAAGATGCGTGGCTTCGAGGGCGAGAGCATACCCCTCGGCTTCTTCTGCTACCCCGTGTCGCAGGCTGCCGACATCGCGCTCTTCAAGTCCACCACCGTTCCCGCTGGCGAAGACCAGGAGCCGATGCTCGAAGTGACGCGCGAACTCGTACGCCGCTTCAATCAGGTCTATGCCCCTGTGCTCGTCGAGCCGAACATCCTGCTGCCTGAGAACCTCACCGCCCGCCGTCTGCCCGGCACCGACGGCAAGGAGAAGATGTCGAAGAGCCTCGGCAACTGCATCTACCTCTCTGACTCCGCCGACGACGTCTGGCAGAAGGTGCGCTCGATGTACACCGATCCTGAGCACATCAACCTCAACGACCCCGGCCATGTGGAGGGCAACGCTGTCTTCACCTATCTCGATGCCTTCTCCTGCGATCAGGACTTCGCCGACTTCTGGCCAGAGTACCAGAACCTCGACGAGCTGAAGGATCACTACCGTCGTGGAGGTCTGGGCGACATGAAGTGCAAGAAGTTCCTCAACCAGGTGCTCAACAAGTTCCTCGAGCCCATGCGCCAGCGTCGTGCCGAGTTCGAGAAGGACATCCCCGAGATCTACAACATTTTAAAGAAAGGTACTGCGCAGGCGCGCGAGGTCGGCGTCCAGACGATGGACGAAGTCCGCAAGGCCATGCGCATCGACTACTTCAACGACGCTGACCTCATCCGCCAGCAGTCCGAGCGCTACGCAAAATAAAGCAATTACATATATAAAAAAAGAGAGTGAACCGCGCGGTTCACTCTCCTTTTTGTATATAGGAATCTGACGATTACTCACTAAACCAATTTTTAAACCAAGATTCAGGAGCACTCGAGCGCTCAGGCATCCAGGTTTGAGTCTCAGGAACAGCAATCATCATCGGAGCCTCACCTGGCTTCGGGAACTCGATGATTATTCCGTCGGTTTCTCCATTACCGTCGACAAGCACTCTGATGTTGTTCGTATTGGGATTCCAGTCATTATTGTCAATGGTAAACCTAGCCAGTATACTCTGGTCACCGCTATAATAAATAGGTGTATTGCCCCAACCAGTGTTCAGCATATCTGTAGCGGCGTATGTCGGAGTCTTGGTCCATCTGGTGATGGTTTTGGTACCAATCTCAATGGTGAAGTTCATCGTACCACCGGCAGCACGTACAATAGCCTCCTGATGGCGACTGGTAGGAATCACTTCTTCATTAATTAACTGATTGTTGCCATCAAATGTGAGCTTCATCTTATAAACGTTAGACACGTCAACAACCACATCGTTGAAGTCGAAGTCGTCGGTAGTGCCAAGGTCTTCCATCATGTAACGCTTGGTCTCTCTCACTTCCTTCTCATCAATGTTTATCACCTCAGGACCGATCATCAAGAATACCAAGTCCTCATAGTCCTTGTCAGAGGCAGTCTTTGAATTATCCTCACAGCCAATGACGGTCACTTTATAGCCCTCAGGGATACCAGTCAAGCCTTGGACACCTTCCAGAGCCAGCATCATATTATCCAGTGAGGAAATCCTGGAGGGAGCGTCGCCTCTTGAATATGCATTATCACCGCCAGTCCATACCTTCAGGAAGAAATACATGGTCTGATTGGGGGTTGCCTTAAATTTGTATGTGGGAGCCTTGATTTGTTCTGCAGTAAGAGGGATACCATTCTGGTTTGTCGGTGATTTCCAATTTCCTTTAGAATCCTGATATGTCAAAGCATCGTTTTTCTTCCAAATCATAAGCTCTTTACCTCCGACGTTCATCCACAACTCCCAGTAATAACTGGCACATCCCTGATAGAAAGGAACGATGGTGAAGAATTGCTGATCGGTTACCGAAATGAAAGGACTACCTTTCTGAGAGTTGTTCTTACCAGCCTCCATATTATCGTGCATCCAGGTAACGACGCTATTCCCGATGTACATCTCACCAGATGAGTCTAATGTGACGTCACCGGAAGTTGCAGCGCCATCTGTCTCACGTGTACCAGCGGGGGTAGTTGAAGGCAGGTAGGAAATGGGTTCCATCGTAGCGAAGTCCCAAGTCTGATTGGGATCGATAGGGCCATACTTCTTTTCGAAGTTTTTTGCATACTCACTCTTCTGCTGGGTTACAACATAACCGCTGTCGAAGAGCTCTTCTCCTTTTGAACATGATGTGAAAGCTGCGCACACTGTGGCCATGCTTCCAAATAACACAAAATTCCTAAGTTTCATAGTTGAAAATCCTGAAAATTTTAATTTTAATGGTTGAAATATATAAATATGTTTATGTTGTTGCTGCAAAGGTACAAATTATCGATGAAGTGTACAAAAAACACTAATAAAACCTTAATTATTTTAACTTTTTTAACTCAAAATCGGTCCGACGATAGCAAAAAAGAGAGTGAACCCTGCGATTCACCCTCTTTCCGTTATAATTATTTCTTCTTTGACCGCTCGGCCTTGCCGCTTGCTACCAAAGGGGACGCAAGAATTATCAATTGGCTTAGCCTTAGTTCTGGTCCATTTCGTCGTCGCCGCTGGACTTGGTGAACAGCTTGCTTGCAACCTCACTCGACTCACCGTCCTTGATGGCGATGGCCTTCACGGTCGTGGTGTCACTCAGAGTGAATGCCTCACTGTAGAGCGTGCTCTCAGCCGTAGGCGTGTTGCCGTCGGTGGTGTAACGAATCTCTGCACCGTCAGGGCCGCTGATGCTCACCGAGGTAGTCTCGGCAAACGGAGTCGTGCCGCTGATCGTGGGTGCTGCCAGGGCTGCAGACTGTGAGCCGCCGCCGTTCTGAGAGCCGCCGTTCTGGGTGCCGCCGCCGGAGGTTCCGCCGTTCTGCGAAGAACCGCCGTTGTTGCCACCGCCGTTGCTGTCGGCTGCAGGTGCCAACACGTAGCTGATCGGCGTCTTCTTCTGGTAGCGCTTCTCCTTGCCACCGACGATGCGAACCTCACTCTCCACGAGATAGCCGAGCTCGAACACACACTGCTCCTTGAAGGCTCGTGAGGTAAGCTTCTCGCCCTTGATGTTCTCCGGCGTGAAGTTGATCTTGATGCCGTTGATCATCGCATCGGCACCGGCCTCTACAGCCTTTGCCAGGGTGTCCTTACCCAACTTCTGTCCGTCGACGCTCGGTGAGAACGTCCCCAGACCGTCGAGCTTCACGGGCTGGCCCTGTGCGAGCAGCTCGCTCATACACTCAACCACCTGACCAAGTACCAGCACACACATCTGATAATCGGCAATCTTGCCGTGGCTCGTCATGTGGCGGGCGAATCCCTTCAGGTTAAGGGGTTCCTTACTGTCTACCTCGGCGAAGTACTTGCCGTAGGCGGTGGAATCATCGTTCTTGTTCTGACGAAGATTGATCACCATTGGAATGTTTGATCTTGCCATTTTGTTGTGTTTTTTATGGTATTAGATCCTTATGCGGAGAACTACTCCGGGTCACCGCCTCCCGCTTTTTAATTATGGTACAAAGGTACAACTTTTTTCTGAAACCACCAAACATTTTGGCAATTATTTTGCCAAATAATTATGTTAAATAATATCAACAGCAATCTCACAACGGGGACAGTCCCTATTGTGAGATTATAACCTCCAAAATCAGGCCGAGATGATACTCCACTATGCCTTCATTATACGTTGTGTCAGTCACTTGCACCAACGCACTATCCCTGTCCTTATGATATCCGACGAACAGCCGGAGTGCGTCGTAACGCCTCAGATAGCGCTTGCCGTCTGCTTCATCCAGATAGGTATAACGATTAAGCGTTGTCTGCTTCAACTCCCGGTATTCAATCTTTTTCCTCCCTTTGATAATCTCATCAAAATATTCTTTCTTGATGTTGAGCGTCAGCACCTTCATACCCGTAGTGTCAAAGGTAGACTTTGCCTTGACGATACGTTTCTCCAGACATTCCAACTGCGGGTTATAGGTATAGCCCACGATGCTGCCATCCATGATCTTCTGGATGATGATATCCACCACGGGCAAAGGTACGACGAACCATTCCTGAGGCTGGTGCTCCGTCCCATTCTCATCATAGACCATCACTTGGAACTGTACAGGCATCAGCAACTGGTGGATTAAGTCTTCCAACTTTTGTGAGTTCATATTCACCACCTTATACTTGGCCTCAATCTTTACTGGAGCCATCAGATAGGTGGGGTCATTCTCTGCGTTGCTGATACGCTGCTCTACGGTATTGGTCGTAAAGCCTATCTTATATAGGTTCTTCTCTGCTTTGACTGCTGGATCTTCAGATAGTGAGGAGAGCACATAGATATAGCCCGTCACCTTATCGTCTGAGGTGACATCCGAGTTCTTGAAATACTTATTCTCACTCTCGGATTGCAACTCTGTGACCGCATAACCATCACCCACGACGCTTTTGCGGAGGGTCTGAAGAAGGATATCCGATTCTGTCCCGTTCTCATAAACACATCGTGTCCTGGCATCCGGCAAAGAGTTACTACTCATCTTCTTCTCGCCAATCTTCTCCAATAGCAACATCTGACCACTTACAAAGTAGAACCTTCCCTCAGATAGTGTGGCTGTCTTGTTAATCTTCATCAACGAGCGAAGACCTTGTTTCAGTTCCCGATGCACCTTGGCGAACAGAGGCCTGTATTCCTCGAAATTCTCACAGAGTTTATGCTGGGCCACGTAGTCTGGCTTCTTCTTGGCAATCACCCTTCGCATATCCTGTGGGATGTCGAATAGCTTAGCTTCGTCATAGCTCACCTTCAACAGCGGGTCGTCGAAAATCTCTTCCAGTTCCTTGTCTATATCCATACGTCAAATCCTTTTTCGCGTAGTGAGGTCATAGCAGCATACATCATTCTCTCTTTCAGGTCACCCTCATTTCTGGGTTCCCGTCCGTGTTTGGCTATCCACTCATTCACCTCTGCCAGTTTCTGTTTTATCCTGTCGTCAGCGGTAGGTGCTGCAGCCCTGGGGCGAACACCATCCAATAACGGATCATCAAACAACTCCAATAGTTCCTTAGGCCATTCCATCATTGTCAATTCGTGAAATTCGTGTAGTTCGTTGTCTGAAAAATCACTCTTCGTAGTCAAGCCCCATCATGTGACGGATCTTCTCATTCTTGATCTTCTGATAGGCGACTGCCAGTTCCCTCACCTTCGGGTCTGGGTCATCTACCGATGGCAATCGCCCGTCGTGTTCTGCCACATATTTCTTCAATGGACCCTTGAAAAGTCTGATGGCCTGCTCCATCGTCATGTCATACTTTTGCTCTGCGATGGTGTCCTGAATCACTTTCAGCGTCTTGGCATCCACAGACTTCGAGATAATCTCGTAGGCACGCTGGAAAGGATTGATGGTGTCAATCAGATTGATGCTCAGCTTGTCGATATTGATAAACCTGTTGGCAATCTTTATCAGTCTGTTACCCTCGCTGGGTTTGTCATCATCATCGCCAGTTGCCGACACAGTGATGGGATTACCCTTGTCATCCACGATGTCATTACCCTTAATGACCGTATCGAGCAGCACACGCTGGCGCACTTCTTCCACTTCTCCGTCGGTCAGATCCGGATAACGCTCACGTATAACCTTCGGTATCAGATGCTGGGTGATGGTCTCTGCCGTGGTGGAGCCGCTGATGGCCTTCACCACCATGTCGTCTTGCAAGATGGCAGCCTTCAGATCGTCGAGCTGGCTTTCCACGATGGTCTTGGTCTTGGCGCTGGAGAGAGGCTTCAGTCCCTCCACCACGATAGTATGTGCCAAATCCTCATCTGGTTCATCTTCATCTTTGACGGTCTTGAACTTCCAACTCGGAGCCATCACCTGCTCCATCAGTAGCGAAGCCGTAATGGCTTTCAGAAAATCATTCACAGCCACCTTCACCTCAGCCTGTTCAGCCTCAGGCATGGCAATCATATTCACGAAGCGGGCCGTCTTCTTGCCTTCGCAGTCGCGTGTACACCTTCCTATGATCTGTATCACCTCAGTCAGCGAACCTCTCACGCCGATGGTCAGACAGACCTCGCACCATTGCCAGTCGAAACCCTCTTTGGCTGTGCCCAAGGCGATAATGATATCTATGTCATCGCGCTTCTTGATATTCTGTAGATAGCCCTGCACCATATTGCGCTCTTTCAGACTGTCTTCCACAAGATCGGCTACCTTCAGCAAACGGCCGTCAGCCGTCCTAACGGAGTAAATACCTGTATTATAATCCTTAGCCTCCAGCTTACCAATCACTTTCATAATCTCAGCCGTTTCCTGATACTTACCCAGACCAGTCGCTGCCCGTTGGTTCACGCTGGGAATATGGATGATGGTCTTCTTCGTGGTGTCGAGCACTTCGCCGATATGGTCCAGATACGAGCCGTGATAGAAGTGGTAGCCCAAGATCAGGTTCTTCAGATACTTGTAACCGTTCAGCTGCTGATAATAATTGTAGGTAATGGGATAGAACTTCGCTTCATCCTCAGCCCTCAATACTGGTATTCCGTCACCTCGGAAGTACGAACCTGTCATCGCTACGATATGCCCTGAAGAGTTGTTCATCACCCTGCGCACCACATCGCCCAAGTTCGAGTTGGCATCTGCGCTGGTATGGTGGAACTCGTCGATAGCCAGCAGCACATGATTGAACGCATCGTCGTTCAGTTCCTTCATGCCGTTACGCAGGGTGGCATGTGCACAGACCAGTATCTCCGCCCTGTCGTTTTGGAAGAACTCCAAGAAGCGTCCTTTCTTATCCGATTCGTTCTTCACATCCGTCAGATTGAAATAGGGCGGCACGATCCAGTTTGTAAAGAATCCGCCATTCACCAGATTGGTATCCTTAAACGATCGACCGATACTCTTCTCAGGTACAGCTACCACCACTTTCTTAATACCCTGATGGGCCAGCTTATCCAGCGCGATATACATCAGCGCCCGGCTCTTGCCTGAGGCAGGAGGAGCCTTGATCAGCAGAAAGCGTTTCTTGCGGTGTTCGTAGGCCATCGCCTGCATCTCTCTCATGCCTAAATCGTCAGTTGCCGTAGCCTTACCTGTTTGTAGATATTTTATGTCTACAATGTTTGTGCCTGGCAATTGGCCAAATGTTGATATGTTATTCATTTGTTCCATATAGTTGTCCTTCTTATTTCGATGTCATCTTTTCGTAGAGCTTAAACAGACATTCCAGACGGGCTTCGTCTGAGGCGAAGGGATAGCCGGGATAGCAGCTCTCCACGATGTCATCGAGTTTGGCATGGACCTCGCGCAAGTTCTGCGGCATCTTGTCTGGATCATAAAGTTCTGCCAAAGTCTTTTCTGGGTAATACTCACGGGTAATTAGCACATCCTCTGCTGCTGCCTCTATCTCCTTCTTCTTCTCTTCTGAGATTTTGGGGAAGGGGAAGGTGTTATATACTAATTGAGCAGAATAGCGATAATCTGTTTTCAATCTACCGCCTACAGTTTTTACCCATATCATATGCATAGCACTTGTAAGTACACCAAAAAGCCAAATAGGAGCATCATAGATGGCAAAGGCAGAATTGGTTATTACTGTTCCTACATTTAAATAACCGATAGGAATGTAGTACCTGTTTTCTGAAGAAACCCCTGGTACAATGATACAGTTACTTTCTTTATACCGTATTTCACCAAATTGATATGGATTATTTGCAAGAGCATTAGTACTACTTCGCTTACTGGAGGCTCGTATTTCCCTACATTTTTCAATTCTTTGTTCAACTTGCTTAATTGATTGTGCCAAAGGTAGTAACTCTTCCGTTATCCACAAGCAATACCGTCTTTCACCTCTAATAAATTCAAGTGCTCCTAATAGCGGATGAATTAGTTGCTCTGCTCGTGCATCTTCTAATAGTAATGCGTCCTTTTCATATTCATCCAAAAGCAGGAAACCTCCATCATTAGGCATACTACCGAAAGACATGTTAGCAAATCCTGACAAAGAGGTATTTCTTTTCTCTACAATATTCGCGGTTCCTTCTGCAAGGTAGGGATTAATATTTGAGACAACCTTTTGCTTATCTCCGTCATAGATAACTTTCTTCGATTGTCGCTGCGCTGTTAATCCAATAATTGCGCATGTTACTCCTGCATTGTACTTCGCATTGTTTGACCACTTGAATGAGTGGTAAGCAAAAGCAATCTCTACTCCTTTATTTAATATTGAAGGCCATAATAAAGCTACTTGTTCCCCTTGACAAATGGAGTTTGTCGTTACGAAAGCAAGTTTAGCCGTTGTGTTTGCAATATATCTTGCTCCACAATAAAACCAAGTTGAAATATAGTCAAGATTATTATAGGAGATAAAATTCCCCATCGCAACTTCCATATCGTTTTTATGCTCTTCCTCTTGCAGTCTCGCTCCCAAGTACGGCGGATTGCCAAATATATAAACCTCTTCATCTGGGGTATGCGGACAAACATTGTTCCAATCGATGCGGCAGGCATTACCGCAGACTATTTGCGTGATGTTCTTCAGGGGCAGGGCTTTGGTGTTGACGCCAAAGTTTTCATTAAGTTTGGTGTTCATCTGGTGCTCTGCCAACCACAATGACAACATGGCAATCTCATGAGGGAAGTCGAGCAACTCAATGCCATAAAACTGGCTCAAAGATATCACGCTATTATCCACAAACAGAATCTCTCCCTCCGGCGTACACTTGCGCTGCAAGGCAAGGATGTCCATTTCAAGGAAACGCAGACACTTGTAAGTAATAATCAAGAAGTTTCCACTACCACATGCAGGATCGAAGAATTTCATCTTGCTCATGCGTTTCAGCAAAGCGTTGCATTTTTTGATAACAGACTTCATGTCATCATAGAACTGCATTTTATTTAGTGCACCTATCTGGAGCATCTGATGGCGCTGCTCGTAATACTCATTCAGTTTGTTGTACTCCCCGCGCAGCTCATCAAGGAACAGCGGATTGATCACCTTCATGATATTAGGCACGCTGGTATAATGCATGCCCTGGTTAGCACGCTCCTCTGGATTCACCACCGCCTGGATCATGCTTCCGAAAATATCAGGGTTGATGTCCTTCCAGTTCAACTCGCCACATTCGATAATGATGCGACGGGCCTTGGCACCCATCTTGGGTATCTGAATGCGTTTGGAGAACAGACCGCCATTGACATACGGGAACTGTTTGATGATGCTCATCGTGTCCATTCCACGCAGCGAAACATCCATGATCCCAAACGTGTTGGCAAGATAGTCTGTCAGGTCAGAGCCGTCTTCCTTGGTGTATCTCTGAATAGAAGAGGTAAAGAGGTTTTCTTCAAATATGCCTGTATCTTCAGCAAAAAAGCAGAACAGCAAACGGCTGATAAAGAGATTCAGGTCGTGAAGGTCGTCATCGCTACGGAACTCGTTGTATGACCGCAGTTCATCATGCAGCTTGGCCAGTTTCTCGGCTGCCTTAATGTCTGCAGGACTTTCCTCTACATAATGCACGCGCTCCACATCCATCAGCGGATAGAAAAAAGCAAAGTCTGACGGTAATCGCTCCAACAGGTTCTCGTAAGTATCCTTCTCACGCAGGTCGTAAGCCAAGATCGTCTTGCCGTCGCTCACGGCTATGATCTTTGGGGCAGCCTTAATGATCTGGGGATTCGTCTTCAACTGTTCCAGCTGCGCCGTCAAGCCAAACATGCTGACGGGCTGATAACAGAACAGCCCTTTGATGAGCAGGCCATCAAAGTTCTTGAGTACTCCCTTACCTTCTTTGTAGCGCTCGATGTCGCGTTCGCCTTTGCCAAAGGAGTAGAGCAGCCGATAGCCCACTTCAGCGGAAATCACGCCGTTGGTGCTGAACGAATCGGCCAGTCGTTGCTCTATCTCCCTATAGCCAAGTTGTAGTT